>Ga0066256_1001110_pt1 | contig 27124 bp, 31 predicted proteins | sample ThiBio_1000_biof_FD_87107 | JGI IMG/M metagenome (GOLD analysis project Ga0066256, IMG submission 87107) | Wastewater bioreactor microbial communities from Cape Town, South Africa - Thiocy_expt_1000_biof (version 2) | ecosystem: Engineered > Bioreactor > Thiocyanate-remediating >... | reverse complement strand
GCACGGCTTTGCCGGCGTCGGCGTCGGGGCCGCCATGGCCGGGCTGAAGCCGATCGTCGAATTCATGACCTTCAACTTCGCCATGCAGGCGATCGACCAGATCATCAACTCCGCCGCCAAGACGCTTTATATGTCGGGCGGCCAGATGGGTGCGCCGATCGTCTTCCGTGGCCCGAACGGCGCGGCCGCGCGCGTCGCCGCCCAGCACAGCCAGGATTATGCCGCCTGGTACAGCCATATTCCGGGCCTCAAGGTGGTGCAGCCCTATACGGCGGCCGATGCCAAGGGCCTGCTGAAGGCCGCGATCCGCGATCCGAACCCGGTCATCTTCCTCGAAAACGAAATTCTGTACGGCCAGTCCTTCGAGGTGCCGAAGCTGGATGATTTCGTCCTGCCGATCGGCAAGGCGCGCATCCATCGCGCCGGCAAGGACGTGACCATGGTCTCCTGGGGAATCGGCATGACCTATGCCGTAAAGGCCGTGGAAGAGCTGACCAAGGAAGGCATCGACGTCGAACTGATCGACCTGCGCACCATCCGCCCGATGGACCTGCCGGCCGTCATTGAATCGGTCAAGAAGACGGGCCGCCTGGTTACCGTCGAGGAAGGATACCCGCAGTCGTCGGTCGGCGATTTCATCGCCAACAGCGTCCAGCGCGCCGCCTTCGACTATCTCGATGCGCCGATCCTTTCGATCGCCGGCAAGGATGTGCCAATGCCTTACGCGGCAAATCTCGAAAAACTGGCTCTGCCGAATGTCGGCGAAGTCGTCCAGGCCGTCAAAGCCGTCTGCTACAAGTAAGGGAGGGCCGTTCCGATGCCGATCAACATCACCATGCCCGCGCTCTCCCCGACCATGGAAGAGGGGAACCTTTCCAAGTGGCTGGTCAAGGAAGGCGATAGCGTCAAGTCCGGCGACGTAATCGCCGAAATCGAAACCGACAAGGCGACGATGGAAGTCGAAGCCGTCGATGAAGGCGTCGTCGCCAAGATCGTCGTGCCCGCCGGTTCGGAAGGCGTGAAGGTTAATACCGTCATCGCCGTTCTCGCCGGCGAAGGCGAGGACGTCTCGGCCGCCGCCAGCGGTGCGGGCGCCGCGCCTGCTCCGAAGGCGGAAGCCGCGCCGACTCCGGCAAAGAGCGAAGCTGCACCCGCGGCTGCTCAAGCCCCGGCGCCGGCTCCTGCCGCCGCGCCCGCGGCTGCTCATGCCGATGGTTCGCGCGTCTTTTCCTCGCCGCTGGCCCGGCGTATGGCAAAGGATGCCGGTCTCGATATCGGCTCAATCGCCGGTTCCGGCCCGCATGGCCGCGTCGTCAAGAGCGACGTCGAAAAGGCGGTCGCCGGCGGTGCGCCGAAGGCTGCCGCCCAGCCGGCCGCTGCTGCTGCTTCGGCCGCTCCGACGGCTGCCGCGCCGGCACCGGCCGCCCCGAAGGGCATGTCGGACGAGGCCGTGCTCAAGCTGTTCGAAGCCGGTTCCTACGAATTGGTGCCGCATGACGGCATGCGCAAGACGATTGCCAAGCGCCTGCAGGAATCCAAGCAGACGATCCCGCATTTCTATGTGTCGGTCGATTGCGAACTGGACGCTCTGATGGCGTTGCGCGCCCAGCTCAACGATGCGGCTCCCGCCAGGGACGGCAAGGCGGTCTACAAGCTCTCGGTCAACGACATGGTCATCAAGGCCCTGGCGCTGGCGCTGCGCGACGTGCCGGACGCCAACGTCTCCTGGACGGACAGTGCTATGGTCAAGCACAAGCACGCCGATGTCGGGGTCGCCGTGTCGATCCCCGGCGGCCTGATCACCCCGATCATCCGCAGCGCCGAAACCAAGAGCCTGTCGGCCATCTCCAACGAGATGCGGGATCTCGGCAAGCGGGCGAAGGAGCGCAAGCTGAAGCCGGAAGAATACCAGGGCGGCACTTCTGCCGTGTCCAACATGGGCATGATGGGGGTGAAGAGCTTCTCCGCCGTGGTCAACCCGCCGCACGCCACCATCCTGGCGGTCGGCGCCGGCGAGGAGCGGGTCGTCGTCAAGAACAAGCAGATGGTCGTCGCCAACGTGATGACCGTGACGCTTTCGACCGACCATCGCTGCGTCGACGGCGCGCTTGGCGCCGAACTGCTCAAGGCATTCAAGGGCTATATCGAGAATCCGATGGGTATGCTCGTCTGACAATGCAAGCGGGGGAACCGTGATGAAGACCGTTCTTTGCTACGGCGATTCCCTGACCTGGGGGTATGATGCGGCCACGCTTGGCCGCCATGCCTTCGAGGACCGCTGGCCGAGCGTCCTGGCGAGGGCGCTCGGGCCGGAGGTCCATGTCATTGCGGAGGGCCTCAACGGCCGCACCACCGCGTATGACGACCATCTCGCCGATTGCGACCGCAACGGCGCGCGCATCCTGCCGACCCTCCTGCACAGCCACGATCCCATCGACCTCGTCATTCTTTTGCTCGGCGCCAACGACATGAAGCCGACGATCTGCGGCACGGCCTTCGGCGCGGCGCAAGGGGTGGAACGGCTGGTGGAACTGGTGCGCCACCATGCCTGGTCGTTCGAGTCCGGCGAGCAGCCGGAAATCCTCATCCTGTCGCCGCCGCCGATCTGCGAAACGGCCAATGCCGCCTTCGCGGCGATGTTTGCCGGCGGCGTCGAGGAGTCTGACAAGCTTGCGACGCTCTATCGCGATCTCGCCGACGAACTGGGATGCAGCTTCTTCGACGCCGGCTCGGTGGCGAAGACCACGCCGCTCGATGGCGTGCACCTGGATGCGGAAAACACGCGTGCGATCGGGCGCGGCATCGAGCCGGTCGTGCGTATGTTGCTGGGGTTGTGAGCATGGCCTTGCGTCTTCGTCCGGCCGTGCGGCGCGATGCGGCGGAACTGGCGGTCATCGTCGACCTGTCGTCGCATAGTTTTGCGACCTGGCTGTGGCTTGGCGCGACCGAAGCCGGCGAGGCCGATACGGCGATGGAATTCGGTCGCAGCTGGCTTGCCGACGACGACCAACTCGGCGGATGGCGCGATGCGGTGATCGCCGAGGCGGATGACGATATCGCCGGGGCCGCCATCGGCTACGCCCTGGAGGAGGATATCCTGGCCGTCGTGCCGGCGCAGGAGGCGCTTGTGCCGCTGGTCGATCTGCAAAGGCCGCTGGCCGGCCATTGGTTCATCGACAGCGTCGGCGTCTATCGCCGGCACCGCCGCAAGGGGGTAGCGAGGCGGCTTGTGGAAAGCGAGATCGGGCGCGCGGCCGGACGGCCGGTCAGCCTGATCACCGAAAGTTACAACGAGGCCGCCCGGTCTCTCTACGAGAGTCTGGGCTTCTCGGAAGCGGCGCGGCGCGATGCGCTGCCGCTGCATCCGGAAAGCGCCAGACATCAATGGGTTTTGATGACCCGCAGCGCGGTTTGATAAAAAAGAAGGCAGGAAACAGAATGGCTGAGAACTACGACGTCATCGTTATCGGCTCCGGTCCGGGGGGATACATCGCGGCGATCCGCGCCGCGCAACTAGGTCTGAAGACGGCGGTCGTCGAGCGCGAGCATCTCGCCGGCATCTGCTCGAACTGGGGCTGTATCCCGACCAAGGCGCTGCTGCGCTCTGCAGAGGTGCTGCACAATGCCCAGCACGCCAAGAACTACGGCCTGACGCTGGAGGGCCAGATCAAGCCGGACCTGAAGGCCATCGTCGCCCGCTCGCGCGGTATCGCCGAGCGCATGAATGGCGGCGTCGGCTTCCTGATGAAGAAGAACAAGATCGACGTCATCTGGGGCGAGGCCAAGATCGTCAAGCCCGGCGAGATCGTCGTGTCGAAGACGACGAAGGCCATCCAGCAGCCACAGGCGCCGCAGCCGAAGAATACTCTGCCGGAAGGCACCTACAAGGCCAAGCACATCATCATCGCCACCGGTGCGCGCCCGCGCGCGCTGCCGGGCATCGAGCCGGACGGCAAGCTGATCTGGACCTATTTCGAGGCGATGAAGCCGGCGGAAATGCCGAAGTCGCTGCTGGTCATGGGCTCGGGCGCCATCGGCATCGAATTCGCTTCCTTCTACCGCACGATGGGCGTCGAGGTGACGGTCGTCGAAATCATGAGCCAGGTCATGCCGGTCGAGGATGCGGAGATTTCCGCGCTTGCGAAGAAGCAGTTCGAGAAGCAAGGCATGAAGATCCTGCTGGAAGCCAAGGTCGCCAAGGTCGAGAAGGGCGCCAATTCGGTGACCGCCCATATCGAAACCAAGGACGGCAAGACCCAGACGATCACCGCCGACCGCATGATTTCCGCTGTCGGCGTTCAGGCCAATATCGAGAATATCGGCCTTGAGGCGCTGGGTGTGAAGACCGATCGCGGCTTCATCGCCATCGACGGTTACGGCAAGACCAACGTGCCCGGCATCTACGCCATCGGCGACGTCGCCGGCCCGCCGATGCTTGCCCACAAGGCCGAGCACGAGGCTGTCATCTGTGTCGAGAAGATCGCCGGCCTGCCGAACGTTCATCCGATGGATCGGAACAAGATCCCCGGCTGCACCTATTGCCAGCCGCAGGTCGCCTCCGTCGGCCTGACCGAAGCCAAGGCCAAGGAGCAGGGCCGCGATATCCGCGTCGGCCGCTTCCCCTTCGTCGCCAATGGCAAGGCGATCGCGCTCGGCGAGGACCAGGGCCTGGTCAAGACCATCTTCGACAGGAAGACCGGCGAACTCCTCGGCGCGCATCTGGTTGGTGCCGAAGTGACCGAGCTCATCCAGGGCTTCGTCGTGGCGATGAACCTCGAAACGACGGAAGAGGAACTGATGCACACCATCTTCCCGCATCCGACGATTTCGGAAACGCTGAAGGAAAGCGTGCTCGACGCCTATGGACGGGCGCTGAATGCTTGATAATTTCCCCTGCCGCTCTTGATTTCGAGGCTGGCAAACAGGAAAGGAAACGCCCATGTCTTTATCGATCGGTGCACAAGCCTGGATCGTCTTTCTGCTGATCGGCCTCGTGGCCGGATTTCTGGCAAGCCTGGTGGTTGGCGGCGGCGGGTTGATCCGGTGCCTGTTGAGTGGGGTAATCGGGGCTTTCGTCGGCGGCTTCCTGTTTCAGGCGCTCGGCATTTCCCTGGGGATCGACAACGCGCTGGTGGTGCAGATCATTCACGCGACGGTCGGCGCCATCATCGTCGTGCTGGCGGCGCGGCTTATTGCATAGTATGGGAACGTGATATGGAAAATGTCGGCTGGATTGCTTCGATCTTCATCGGTGGCCTCGCCGGGTGGCTGGCCGGCAAGTTCATGGATGTGCGCTTCGGCGTCATCATGAACATTATCCTGGGCATCGTCGGCTCTGTGGTCGCCGTCGCCGTGCTCCGGCAGTTCAATGTTTTCGTCCAGGATAGCAAGCTCGGCTATCTGGTGACGGCATTTCTCGGCGCCAGCCTGCTGCTGTTCGTCGTGAAGCTGATCAAGCGGTAGTTGGTTTCTGCGCGAAGGCGCAGAGAAAGCGGTTTGCAAATGGTGACGATTCTCGACACGATCACGGCGGACGCCAGGCGCGTGCGCCATCCCGAAAAGGCCCATCGCCCGGATACCGAGGTGATGCGCAAGCCGGAATGGATTCGTGTGAAGGCGCCGGTGTCGAAGGGCTATAGCGAGACCCGCGCCATCGTGAAGGAAAACAAGCTGGTCACCGTCTGCGAGGAGGCGGGGTGTCCCAACATCGGCGAATGCTGGGACAAGAAGCACGCCACTTTCATGATCATGGGCGAGATCTGCACCCGCGCCTGCGCCTTTTGCAACGTCGCGACCGGCAAGCCGCATGCGCTCGATATGGACGAGCCGGAAAACGTCGCCAGGGCGGTGAAGACCATGGGGCTGTCCCACGTCGTCATCACCTCCGTCGACCGCGACGATCTTGAAGACGGCGGCGCCGAGCATTTCGAAAAGGTGATCTGGGCGATCCGCGCCGCTTCGCCGCTGACGACCATCGAGATCCTGACGCCGGACTTTCTCAAGAAGCCGGGCGCTCTGGAGCGTGTGGTCGCCGCCAAGCCGGATGTCTTCAACCACAATCTTGAAACCGTACCGGGCAATTACTTGACGGTGCGTCCGGGCGCGCGTTACTTCCATTCGCTGCGCCTGCTGCAGCGGGTGAAGGAACTCGATCCCACGATGTTCACCAAGTCCGGCATCATGGTCGGGCTGGGCGAAGAGCGCAATGAAGTGTTGCAGCTCATGGACGATCTGCGCACCGCCGATGTCGACTTCATGACCATCGGCCAATACCTGCAGCCGACCCGAAAGCATCACAAGGTGGAGAAATTCGTCACACCGGAGGAATTCAAGTCCTACGAGACCGTCGCCTATTCCAAGGGGTTCCTCATGGTCGCCTCCAGCCCGCTGACGCGCTCGTCGCATCATGCCGGTGACGATTTCGCCCGCCTGCGCGCCGCCCGCGAGAAGAAACTTCTGGCCGCCGCCGAATAGACATTCCTGCCGTCCTGGATTAAACCCGCCGTCCCGCAGGGCATGGCGGGTTTTTCGTATCGGAGGCAGGGATGACGGTTTCGATCTCGCTTGAAGAGGCAGCCGAACGGCTGAGGACGGCGGAGCGCGTCATGGTGATCGGCTGCTCCGGCGGCGGTAAGAGCACGCTGTCGCAAAAACTCTGCGCCCGGCTCGCCATTCCCTACGTTTCCATGGATCGCGACTTCTACTGGCTGCCGGGCTGGGTCAAGCGCGACAAGGCAGAGGAACGGGCGATGATCGCGGAAACGGTCGCGCGCGAGCGCTGGCTGATGGACGGCAGCGGTCCGTCGACCTTCGATCTCAGGCTGCCGCGGGCGCAGATGGTGCTCTGGGTTCGTCTTCCCCGCTGGCGGTGCCTGCTCGGCGTGACCAGGCGCGGTTTGCGACACAGGGGCCAGACCCGCCCGGAGATGGCGCCGGGTTGCCTCGAGAAATTTCCGGACCGGGAGTTCATGTCTTACATCTGGAACTTCGAGAAGCGCTTTGTTCCGATTATCCTGCTGCAGTTGCAGGCATACGGACCGGATGTTCCGGTTGTGCAGTTGAAAAGTCACGAGCAAATGCGCCGCCTTCTTGATCTTCTCGATGCGCCCGCTTAACTGCCATTCATGCCCCAGTTCGAGACCAGACGCTCCGTCGCCCACAGCCCCGAAAAAATGTTCGATCTCGTCGCCGATGTCGAACGCTATCCGGAATTCCTGCCGCTCTGCGAGGCGCTGACGGTGCGCAGCCGCAAGGAGCGGGACGGCAAGGAACTGCTGGTCGCCGACATGACGGTCGGCTACAAGGCGATCCGCGAGACCTTCGCGACGCAGGTGCTTCTCAATCGCGCCGAACGGGTGATCGACGTGAAATATATCGACGGCCCGTTCAAATATCTCGATAACCGCTGGCGCTTCGAAGAGGCGCCCGGTGGCGGCACGGTCGTGAATTTCTTCATCGATTATGAGTTCAAGAGCCGCATCCTCGGCGCGCTCATGGGCTCGATGTTCGACCGCGCCTTTCGCATGTTCGCCGAAGCGTTCGAGAAGCGCGCCGACAAGATCTATGCGCCCTGAGCATTTCCGGGAAAAGTGGATACCGGCTTTCCGTCCGGACATGCGAAAAACTAACTGGTGGCTTCCACCAGCATTTCCAGCGCAGTCCTGACCGTCGCCAGCCGGATCTCCGTGCGGCCGATATCGCCGTAGCGCATCTCGCGATGCAGCGGATCTCCGTTGCAGGCCTTGGCGGCGAGATGCACAAGGCCGACCGGCTTTTCATTCGAGCCGCCGCCCGGGCCGGCAATGCCGGTGACCGCCACCGCGACGCTGGCGCGCGACCGGTAGAGCGCCCCGTTCACCATCTGCAATGCGGTCTCGCGGGAAACGGCCCCGTATTGGCGCAGCGCCTCGGTCTGCACGCCGAGCAGGTCGCTCTTGGCCTCGTTGGTATAGGTGACGAAGCCGCGATCGACGACGGCAGAGGAGCCGGCGATCTCGGTCAGCGCGCCGGCGATCAGGCCGCCGGTGCAGGATTCTGCCGTAGCGACCATCAGCTTCCGTAACGTGAAGTCGTTGACGATACGGCGGGCCATCTCCTCGATATCGGCGGGAAACAGGGTCATGCGCTTTTCCTTCCATAGACGACGGTGGCGGTGGCGATCGCCGCGATGCCTTCACGGCGGCCGATGAAGCCGATGGTCTCGTTGGTGGTTGCCTTCACCGAGCAGCGTTCGAGGTCGATCTTCAGCATGTCGGCGAGATTGGCGCGCATGGCGTCGCGATGCGGCCCGATCTTCGGGGCCTCGGCGATCAAGGAGACATCGGCATTCATGATCGTGCCGCCCTTTTCGCGGACGATACCGGCCGCATGTTCGAGAAAGATGCGTGACGCCGCACCCCGCCATTGCGGATCGGAGGGTGGGAAATGGTCGCCGATATCGCCTGCGCCGCAGGTGGCAAGCAGCGCGTCGGTCAGCGCGTGAAGCGCGACGTCGGCATCGGAATGGCCCTTGAGCCGCTGATCATGCGGAATGAAGATGCCGCACAGCGTCACACCGTCCCCCGGCTCCAACTGGTGGACGTCGTAACCGTTGCCGGTGCGCACATCCGGCAGGTGGGCGGAAAGCTTTTCGTCGGCCATGTCGATATCCCGTTTCACAGTCAGTTTTACATTGTCCGGCATGCCGGCGATAAGGGTTACCGGTAGCCCGGCCCATTCGGCGATGGAGGCGTCATCGGTGAAGCCGGCATGACCGGCCAACGCCGCCTTCTCATGCGCATCGAGAATCTCGGCGAAGCGGAAGGACTGCGGCGTCTGCGCCGCATAAAGCCCGGCGCGCGGCACCGTCTCGATCACCTGGCCCCGCGCGTCGCCGCGCTTCAGCGTGTCTGTAACCGGAATGGCTGGCAGAACGCCGATGGCGCCGGCCTCGAAGGCGTTCACCACCCGGTCGAGCAGGGCGTGGTCGATGAAGGGGCGCACGGCATCCTGGATCATCACATGGCCGATGCCGGCGTCGGAAAAATGCCGCAAGCCGTTCAGCACCGATTGCTGCCGGGTCGTCCCGCCATACACCACGGCGACATCGTCGCGCTTGGGAACAGCCTGGGCCAGCAGGCATTCGTCATCGGGATGGATGACGATGCAGACGGAAACCGGCAGGCGCCATCTGCGGAAACAATCCAGCGTATGGGCGATCACCGGTCGTCCGCCGATGAAGCGGTATTGTTTCGGCCCGTCCTGTGGCGCGCCTGCGCGTTCGCCGCGCCCGGCGGCGACAATCACGACGCCGATGGAGAAAGGAGCTTCCGCTGGCATGATCCTTGCGTTTCTTTGGTCAGGCTGAATTTCGCCCAAGCTCTACCGGCTTGGCCACGGCTTTTCCAGCAGCCGCCCAAAAAATACCGCCGTCGTCACAAGGGTCTTGGCAAGCCCGGCAAGACTGGCTAAAAATGGTGCAACACAATGAACTGCTCGAAAGATAATCATTTGAGCTTCAACTTTCTGGAAACACCCCTTGAAATCGGCGGGGGCGCTCTGCGCCACCGCGTGATCCCGGCGCCGATGTCCGGCGTTACCGATCTGCCTTTCCGGCAATTGGCCTGGCGCTATGGCGCCGGCCTCGTGGTCACCGAAATGGTGGCCAGCCGAGAGCTGGTCGGCAATGCCCATGAATCCTGGGCGCGCTTGAAAAGCATGGGCCTCAAGCCGCATATGGTGCAGCTTGCCGGCCGCGAGGCGCGCTGGATGGGTGAGGCGGCAAGGATCGTTGCCGACAATGGCGCCGATATCATTGACATCAACATGGGCTGTCCCGCCAAGAAGGTGACCGGCGGTTATTCCGGCGCGGCGCTGATGCGCGATCCCGATCTCGCTCTTTCGCTTGTCGAGGCGACGGTCGCCGCCGTCTCCGTTCCGGTGACCGTGAAGATGCGGCTCGGTTGGGACGAGAATTCGCTGAATGCGCCCGAGATTGCCCGCCGCGCGGTGGAGGCTGGCGCCGCGGCCATCACCGTACATGGCCGCACCCGCATGCAATTCTACGAGGGGCGGGCGGATTGGGATGCGATCCGCGCCGTGCGGGAGGTCGTATCCGTGCCTCTCATCGCCAACGGCGATGTCGATAGCCGTGAGGATGCGCTCGAGATTCTGCGCCGCTCCGGCGCCGATGCCGTCATGGTCGGCCGGGCTTCTCAGGGGCGGCCCTGGCATGCCGGCTGGCTGGCTGGCCATGCCGCACCGGGACGGCGGGAGATCGCCGTCATCGCGGTCGCCCATTACCGCGCCATGCTGGAGTTCTACGGCGAAACGGTTGGCGTTCGCCACGCGCGAAAACATCTCGATTGGTATCTGCAACGCTTTGCGCCCGGTCTTGCCGGCGAGGACAAGGCTGAGCTCCTGACCTGCCGCGAGCCGGATGTGGTCTGCGAACGCCTGTCGGTCGCACTCGAGGCCGGCGCAAACCCGGAAAGGGATGCGGCATGAACGATTCGTTCAACACGCCGGACGCCGCCGGCAAAGCGCTGGCCCTGACCGTGCTCAACGCCATCCAGAACCCGGTCATCATGGTCAATGAAGACGGCTTCATTCCCTGCGGCAGCCCGCTGCTGGCCCTGATCGATCAGGTTCGTGAGCGGCTGGCGCCGGTCAATGAATACCGCGTGGATCTAAGTTCGCCGCGTCTCGGGTAGGAAAAGCTGGTCGATCTGTATGTCGCTCCGGTCGTGACGGAGCAGGGTTCGGTGGTCATCGTCTTCCAGGAACGCTCGATGGCCGACAAGATCGACCGCCAGCTCACCCATCGCGCCGCCGCGCGCTCGGTGACGGGGCTGGCCTCGATGCTGGCGCATGAGATCAAGAATCCGCTGTCGGGCATTCGCGGCGCCGCCCAGCTTCTCGAAAGCGCCGTCGCGGGCGAGGACCGGTCGCTGACCCGGCTGATCTGCGAGGAAACCGACCGCATCGTCTCGCTGGTCGATCGCATGGAGGTGTTTTCCGACGAGCGACCGGTCGATCGCCAGCCGATCAACATCCACGCGGTGCTCGATCATGTGAAGGCGGTGGCCAAGGCCGGTTTTGCTCGCGATATCAAGATCGTCGAGAATTACGATCCGTCGCTGCCTTCGGTCCATGCCAATCGCGACCAACTCATACAGGTCTTCCTCAATCTGGTGAAGAACGCGGCGGAAGCGGTCGGCAACCGGCCGGATGGCGAGATCGTCCTGACGACGGCCTATCGTCCCGGTATCCGTCTGTCTGTCGCCGGTACGCGGGAAAAGATTTCGCTGCCGTTGGAGTTCTGTGTGCATGACAACGGTCCTGGCGTGCCCGCCGACCTGTTGCCGCATCTTTTCGATCCCTTCATCACCACCAAGACCAACGGCTCCGGCCTTGGCCTTGCGCTGGTCGCGAAGATCATCGGCGCCCATGGCGGCATCGTCGAATGCGACAGCCAGAACCACCGCACCACCTTCCGCGTGCTGATGCCGGCCCACAAGGATGCCGCGCTCGAAGATTCAAGCCCCACAGGAACCCATCGATGACCGCCACGATCCTTGTCGCCGACGACGACGCCGCCATCCGCACGGTGCTGAACCAGGCCTTGAGCCGCGCGGGTTACGACGTGCGCATCACCTCCAATGCCGCGACGCTCTGGCGCTGGATCTCGGCCGGCGAGGGCGATCTCGTCGTCACCGACGTGGTCATGCCGGATGAGAACGCCTTCGATCTGCTGCCGCGCATCAAAAAGGCGCGGCCGGATCTGCCCGTGCTGGTGATGAGCGCGCAAAATACCTTCATGACCGCCATCAAGGCTTCCGAAAAGGGCGCTTACGACTACCTGCCCAAGCCCTTCGACCTCACCGAACTGATCGCCATCATCGGCCGTGCCCTTTCGGAGCCGAAGCGCCGGCCGGCCAAGCTGGAGGACGAATCGCAGGACGGAATGCCTTTGGTGGGCCGTTCCGCCGCCATGCAGGAAATCTACCGCGTGCTGGCGAGGCTGATGCAGACCGACCTGACGCTGATGATCACAGGCGAATCCGGCACCGGCAAAGAGCTGGTGGCGCGTGCCCTGCATGACTACGGCAAGCGTCGCAACGGCCCGTTCGTGGCGATCAACATGGCGGCGATCCCCCGTGACCTGATCGAATCGGAGCTCTTCGGCCATGAGAAGGGCGCCTTCACCGGCGCGCAGGCCCGCTCCACCGGGCGCTTCGAGCAGGCCGAAGGCGGAACGCTGTTTCTCGATGAAATCGGCGATATGCCGATGGATGCGCAGACGCGCCTGCTGCGCGTGTTGCAGCAAGGCGAATATACCACCGTCGGCGGACGCACCCCGATCCGCACCGACGTGCGCATCGTCGCGGCGACCAACAAGGATCTGAAACAGTCAATCAATCAAGGACTTTTCCGAGAAGACCTCTACTACCGCTTGAACGTCGTGCCCTTGCGCCTGCCGCCCTTGCGTGACCGTGCCGAGGACATTCCAGACCTCGTGCGACACTTCATCCAGCAGGCGGAAAAGGAAGGGCTCGGCACCAAGCGTTTCGACCATGAGGCGCTGGAGCTGATGAAGGCCTATCCTTGGCCCGGAAACGTGCGCGAGTTGGAAAACCTCATCCGCCGTCTGATGGCGCTCTATCCGCAGGATATCATCAGCCGCGAGATCATCGAGGCCGAACTGCGCAACGACGTCCCCGACAGTCCAATCGAAAAGGGCGTGGTGCGGACCGGGTCCGTCACCATCGCCCAGGCGGTGGAAGAGAACATGCGCGCCTATTTCGCCAGCTTCGGCGACAAGCTGCCGCCATCCGGCCTCTATGAGCGTGTCCTCGGCGAAATGGAGTATCCGCTGATCCTGGCGGCGCTGACGGCCACGCGCGGAAACCAGATCAAAGCCGCCGATCTGCTCGGCCTGAACCGCAACACGCTGCGCAAGAAGATTCGCGAGCTTGGCGTCTCCGTGTATCGCAGTTCCCGCACAGCTTGACATTGCGACGCAAAGCGTTGCATTTTCGCCACAATGCGTTGCTTAAAGGTCACGCTGACGTGGCGCGAACGACTCGGAGAATGATTTTCCTAGTCCGAGCCGGGTGTCCGTGTGGGTGGCGACTGCGCACAAGATTGTGTGCCTGTTTGGCGTAATCGTAAATGAAACGAAGCCGCGGCGGTCTATCCGAAGCGGCTTGAAGCTGTGGCAAGCAGCGGAGGGGTTGATGACGCCAATGGCGACAGACGAGGCGGGGACGATCGCGCATGATCGTCGCGCGTCTTTCGCATTGCCGGGGTTGATCCTTGCCGGCGGTGCGCTGATCAGCGCCATCCTATCCCTGATCGTGCTGCTCGGCCTGACACCGATTCCGCCGACCACCAATGTTGTGATCGCTTCCGCCGGGGTGAACTCGCTGTTCGTCATCGGGCTTGCGATCCTGATCGGCCGCGAAATTGCCCGCCTGCTGAAGGCGCGGCGTCGTGGACGTGCGGCGGCGCGGCTGCATGTGCGCATCGTCGTCCTGTTCTCCATCGTCGCCATCACGCCGGCGATCCTCGTCGCCATCTTCGCCAGCGTCACCCTGAATGTCGGCCTCGATCGCTGGTTCTCGCTACGCACCCAGTCGATCGTTTCGTCCTCCATGGCCGTGGCGCAGGCCTATATGATGGAAAACGCCAGTTATCTTCAGGGTCAGACAGTGTCGATGTCGAACGACCTGGAGCGAAACCGCGCGCTCTACAGCCTCGACCGCACCGGCTTTGCCGACCTGATGACCCGACAGGCACGCGGACGCGGCATGTTGGGCGCCTTCCTGGTTCGCGCCGACGGCTCGACCATCGTGCAGGCCGAAGTCACCACCGAAAAGCCCCTGCCGGCGATCCCCAAGGATGCGCTGGCCTCTTCCGCTGCCGGCCAGCCGACGCTGATTCCGCCTGGCGTCACCAATCTCGTCGGCGCGATCATCAAGCTCGACGATATCCCTGGTGCTTTCCTCTATACCATCCGCGCTGTCGATCCGAAGGTTATGGCCGCGTTGCGGCTGATGGAAGAGAACACCGCCGAATACAAGTCGATGGAGGCCTCGCGCGCCTCGCTGCAATTCGCTTTCGCCGTGCTCTATCTCGGCTTCGCGCTGATCGTGCTGCTGGCGGCGATCTGGACCGCCATCGCGGTCGCCGACCGGATCGTCCGCCCGATTCGCCTGCTGATCGGTGCAGCCGACAGCGTCGCCTCGGGCAATATGAACGTCATCGTGCCGGTGCGCGCTGCCGATGGCGACGTCGGCAACCTGTCGCGCACCTTCAACAAGATGATCTCCGAAATCCGCAGCCAGCGCGACGAGATCCTCGAGGCCAAGGACGAGGTGGACGACCGTCGCCGCTTCATCGAGGCCGTGCTGTCCGGCGTGACCGCCGCCGTCATCGGCGTCGAGGACGACCGCCGCATCAGCATCGTCAACCCGTCCGCCGAACTGTTCCTGGCGCTGCCGGCCGCCGATCTCATCGGCAAGCCGCTGGCCGAGGTCGCGCCGGAAATCGACCAGGTGTTGACCGAGGCCGCTTCGCGCTACCGCAACGATTTCCGCAAGTCGATCAACCTGATGCGCAGCGGCACCGAGCGGACGCTCAACATTCAGGTCACCCGCGAGGAAGCGCGCGACGACGCCAAGGAATCCTATGTCGTCACTTTGGATGACATCACCGATCTGGTCATCGCGCAGCGCTCCACCGCCTGGGCTGACGTTGCGCGGCGCATCGCCCATGAGATCAAGAATCCGCTGACTCCGATCCAGCTTTCCGCCGAGCGAATCAAGCGCCGTTATGGCCGCCAGATCGCCGAGGACGATCGCGCCGTCTTCGATCAATGCACCGACACCATTGTTCGCCAGGTCGAGGATATCGGCCGCATGGTCGATGAATTCTCCGCCTTCGCCCGCATGCCGAAACCGACGAAGGAAGTGACCGACCTGCGCGGCATCCTGCGCGATGCCGTCTTCCTGCGCGAGATGGGCAACAACCACATCGCCTTCCAGCGCGAGTTCGGCGACAAGCCGCTGCAGGGCATGTTCGATTCGCGTATGCTGGGACAAGCTTTCGGCAACCTCATCAAGAACGCGGTCGAAGCGATCGAAGGCGTGCCCGCCGACGAGAAGCGCGAGCAGCCGAAAATCCTTGTCCGCGCCGCCTATGACGAAGTGCGTGACCGATTCATCGCCGACGTCATCGACAATGGCCGCGGCCTGCCGGTGGAAAACCGGCACCGCATTCTGGAACCCTATATGACCATGCGCGAGAAGGGCACGGGCCTGGGCCTCGCCATCGTCAAGAAGATCATCGAGGAACATGGCGGCCAGTTGGAGCTGCATGACGCGCCTGCGGATTTCGATCACGGGCGCGGTGCAATGATCCGTGTTCTGCTGCCGCGCGTCGAACGCATGGCCATGCCGGAGACCGCCGAGAAAAAGGAAAGTGCTTAAATGGCGTCTGATATTCTGGTCGTCGACGACGAAGAAGACATCCGCGAGATCGTATCCGGCATCCTCTCGGATGAAGGACACGAGACGCGCACGGCCTATGACAGCGACAGCGCGCTGGCCGCGATTTCCGACCGCGTGCCGCGCCTGGTCTTCCTCGACATCTGGATGCAAGGCTCGAAGCTCGATGGATTGTCGCTGCTCGACGAGATCAAGAGCCGCCATCCCGATCTTCCGGTGGTGATGATTTCCGGCCACGGCAATATCGAGACCGCCGTCTCCGCCATCCGCCGCGGCGCCTTCGATTTCATCGAAAAGCCGTTCAAGGCCGACCGTCTGATTCTGATCGCCGAGCGCGCGCTGGAAACCTCCAAGCTGAAGCGCGAAGTGACGGAGCTGAAGAAGCGCGCCGGCGACGCCGTCGAGCTGATCGGCACCTCGATTGCCGTCTCGCAGCTTCGCCAGACGGTCGAGAAGGTCTCGCCGACCAACAGCCGTGTGATGATTCTCGGCCCCTCCGGCTCCGGCAAGGAGCTGGTGGCGCGCATGATCCACAAGAAGTCGTCGCGTGCGAGTGGTCCCTTCGTGGCGCTCAATGCGGCGGCGATCACCCCGGATCGCATGGAGATCGCCCTGTTCGGCACCGAGGGCGGCCCCGGCCAGGCGCGCAAGATCGGCGCGCTGGAAGAGGCCCATCGCGGCATCCTCTATCTCGATGAGGCCGGCGAAAGGCCGCGCGAGCCGCAGAACAAGATCCTGCGCGTGCTGGTCGACCAGCAGTTCGAGCGCGTCGGCGGCTCCAAGCGGGTGAAGGTGGATGTGCGCATCATCCCGTCTACCGCCTATAATCTCGAGAGCCATATCGCCGAGGGCGCCTTCCGCGAGGATCTGTATCATCGCCTCGCCGTCGTGCCGGTGCGCGTGCCGGCGCTGGCCGAGCGGCGCGAGGACATCCCGTTCCTCGTCGACATGTTCATGCGTCAGATTTCCGAGCAGGCCGGTATTCGCCAGCGCCGCATCGGCGACGACGCCATGGCGGTGCTGCAGGCGCATGACTGGCCGGGCAATATCCGCCAGCTTCGCAACAACATCGAGCGGCTGATGATTCTCGCCCGTTCCGATGGCCCGGATTCGCCGATTACCGCCGACATGCTGCCGACCGATCTGGGCGACATGCTGCCGAAAACCACCTCGGGCGGCGACTATCACATCATGACCTTGCCGTTGCGCGAAGCCCGCGAGATGTTCGAGCGCGATTACCTGATCGCCCAGATCAACCGCTTCGGCGGCAACATTTCGCGCACGGCGGAATTCGTCGGCATGGAGCGCTCGGCGCTGCACCGTAAGCTGAAATCGCTCGGCGTGTGACGGTGTTTTAAGGGGTGTCACAGAAAATCCATGAAGCCTTTTTCGACATTGCGGAAAAGACGACGATTTGATACCAAGACTCCCGGACAGGGCAGGGGCTGACGCCGCTGCCTGCGGGAGACTATCGATTATTTTCACCGGCCGCGACGGCCGGCAAGAACGAAAGAAAGAAGCGGCGCGATGGCGGAACGTTCTCAAAACCTGCAGGATTTGTTTCTCAATACTGTACGCAAGCAAAAGATTTCCCTGACGATATTTCTGATCAACGGCGTCAAGCTCACCGGAGTCGTCACGTCCTTCGACAATTTCTGCGTTCTGCTGCGCCGTGACGGACACTCGCAGCTTGTTTACAAGCACGCGATCTCGACCATTATGCCGGGCCAGCCCCTGCAGATGTTCGAAAGCGAAGAATCCGCATCCTGATAGGATAAAAGCGATCACAAACCGCGATACATCAAACGAATCGATCGTTCCGGAAGGTAAGAAACTCCGGAACGACATGCGGGCGCTCGTGCTGGTGCCCGTTCTCAAGGCTGACAAGCGCGTAGCGCGCAACGCCCAGGGCGAGGCTTCGGCGCCTGCGCCGACCCGCTCCAGCGAAAGTCGACTGGAAGAGGCCAAGGGGCTGGCGCGCGCCATCGATCTCGATATCGTCGAAGGCCTGATCGTACCGGTGGCGCAGCCGCGCCCGGCGACCTTGCTCGGAACCGGCAAGATCGAGGAAATCTCTGGCATGCTCGATGCGCAGGATGCCGGCCTCGTCATCGTCGATCATCCATTGACGCCCGTGCAGCAGCGCAATCTCGAAAAGGAATGGAACGCCAAGGTCATCGACCGCACCGGCCTCATCCTGGAGATTTTCGGCCGCCGCGCCTCCACGAAGGAAGGCACGCTGCAAGTCGATCTGGCGCATCTCAATTACCAGAAGGGCCGCCTGGTCCGCTCCTGGACCCACCTCGAACGCCAGCGCGGCGGTGCCGGCTTCATGGGCGGCCCCGGTGAAACCCAGATCGAAGCCGACCGCCGCCTGTTGCAGGAGCGGATCGTCCGCCTGGAACGCGAATTGGAACAGGTGGTGCGCACCCGCCAGCTTCACCGCGCCAAGCGCCGCAAGGTGCCGCATCCGATCGTGGCTCTGGTCGGCTATACCAATGCCGGCAAGTCGACTCTGTTCAACCGCATCACCGGCGCCGGCGTCCTCGCCGAGGACATGCTGTTCGCCACGCTCGATCCGACGCTGCGCCGCATGAAGCTGCCGCATGGTCGTACGGTCATTCTTTCCGATACGGTCGGTTTCATTTCCGACCTGCCGACCCATCTGGTCGCCGCCTTTCGCGCCACGCTGGAGGAGGTGCTGGAAGCCGATATCATCCTGCATGTGCGCGACATGTCCGACCCGGACAACCCCGCGCAGGCGGCGGATGTCATGCGCATCCTCAGCGATCTCGGTATCGGCGAAAAGGAATGCCAGGAGCGGATGATCGAGGTCTGGAACAAGATCGACCGCCTGGAAGACGAAGCGCAGGAAGCCCTTCTGCAAAAGGCGCGCACCATGCCCAACGCCGCGGCCCTTTCAGCCGTGACAGGCGAGGGCGTCGACGAATTGTTGGACGAAATCGCCGAACGCCTCTCCGGCGTCATGACCGAGGCGACCGTCATTCTGACCGCCGAAAAGCTTGGTATCCTGCCCTGGCTTTACGAACACGCCATCGTCGATGCCCGTGAGGATCTCGAGGACGGCTCCGTCAGCCTCGACGTTCGTCTCTCCGAATCCCAGGCCCTCGAACTCGAACGCCGCCTCGGCAACGGGCCGAAACCGCCGCCACGCGATTGGTGAAATCCGGCGGGTAGACAGCTTCATTTGTGCTAGCAAATGGCTGCGGCTTCGATGCGGCAGCCATTTTCTTTTGCTGGCGTGATGCTGGCCGGATCAATAAATGCCGAGGCCATTCGGGTCGAAACCGGCATCTTTCAACGCCATTCGCAACTTGGCTATCTTGCCGGCATATTTGCCATTCGGCATGTAGTCGTGGTCCAGTTTGAAATCCGCCGCTCTATTTTCATTGAGCATTCCAATGACATATATTTGCATATCGTCGAAGATTTCACCCGAAATCTGTGTATTGCCGGATTTCTTCTGCTTCAGGGCGTCCAAAAGCCCCTTGACCCCGCCGCCGTGATTTTTCGCCTTGTCGATAAAAGTGCGCCCGACGGCGTTTACCGCCCCTTCTGCGCGTGCGCCGTATTCCTTGACCTGTTTCGAGGATATATTGATTTCAGTCAGGAAGCCTTCGTCTTTCAAATCCTTTGGGATATTTCCTTTTACGAACCATTCGGTCAGAAAAACAGCCTGGCGCTTCCGCCGATCCCTGCGAAAATCTTCGACGAGCGTGAAGAATATTGCCATTTCTTGACAATATAGATGAGAGCAATAGCAATAAAAATTATGTCTCCGATTAGGTGTATTCGTAAATTCCCTATACATAGACAATTCTTGAATTTCTATATCATCCATGGGTGCGTCTCTTAACTTTAAAATTTCCGAAATGGAACTTTTTAACTTTTATTAATCTGTTGAGGGGAATTTTGGCAACGGGAATCCGAGTATTCTTCTATTGTGTTACCGACCAATTTTGGTGACGTCGAAGCGAGGACCACGGCACGGTGCAACCGGCCAGGGATGCGAGCATTGCTGTCGTTTTGGGGGTGCAGATTCGGTTGAATTCTGGCGGTTACGAGGATGGGGTCGGCATCATGGCTTTCGTTCCGCGTCGCTCGCTCCTGGTGCGCAATCAGGGCATCCCCAGTCGACGGTGATCCCTTCGGCGCCGTACCTTGCAGCAGATCGTCCTCAGCCTCCTGACGAGGCGCAGCCGACTATGGCCACCGCTCTTCACTATGCAGCCGACTTCTGGAAGCGGCGGGATGCGAAACTTGGCCGGCTCATTCCCTGAGCATCCGGTCCATGAATTGCGAGATGCGCCGTCCCCATCCTCGGTGCGGGCAATACGCGCACGCGCGCGAGGCTCACAAGCGAGTTTTCAGTATCCATGAAAAGGGGAAATTCCGAGTTTTTAGAAGCCGTGTAGCCCTAGGATAGCAAGGGATGGGCGCGCCTGCGTGGCCGAATCTGGCGCGTTCATCGCGGCGCATGGGCAGCGTAATTATTGGAGGAACCCGATATGCATAATGAAGGTCTTTTTGATCGCCCGGCTATTCTTGGGCGTGCCCTTTATCGTATGGGGAATATTGAAGCTGCGCGGCGGCGAGGCAAAGCTCGTCCCGGGACTTCGCGCCTTGGGGCTGCCTGACGCCGTGTTCTTCGCCTATCTGGTTGGATTCTGCGAGTTCGTCGGTGGGATAATGGTCGCCCTCGGCTACCCGATCAGCACGGCGAGCATCCTGCTTGGCCTCTGGTGCCTTGTTACAGGCTATGATGCCCATCGAGCCAACATCACCGAACTTCTGAAGAACGTAACGATGGCGGGAGGATTTTTCGCCCTGGCCGTCGCTGGCGCAGGCTCGCTCTCGCTGTTCGGTGGCGCTCCAGGCGGACTGTTTGCCTATGTCCGCTAGATATTTGGTTCCTGAGAACGCGCCCACGAATCTCCATTTCGGTACTTGAGAGGAAGCCAACTAATTTGTGCGGCAATCGGCGTTGAACTGGCGGAAGAGGTGGGATTCGAACCCACGGTACGGTCTCCCGCACGCCGGTTTTCAAGACCGGTTCCTTAAACCACTCGGACACTCTTCCTGCTCGACAGCAAGGCTGATGTCGGCTTTACAGTGTTTCGGCCTGAAACGTCAATCGAAACGATGGATGCCGGTTCGCGGAATTGTGTGCGGGCAGGGAAGGCGAGGGGCTTGCAATTGGGGGCTTGGGAACTACCTTCCGGACATGCGAGCTTGGGTTTCGATTCTGATGGTTCTTGCTTGGTTGGGCTACGGCTTGATGCCGGCCCTGGCAGGGCAGACGCGTCAGGTGATCATGCTCGCTGACACCGGCGCACAGCAGGCGATGGGGATGGTCGCCCATGAAACTCATCGGGCTGGCACCGCCCGGGCGATGCCGGCGGGCGGGTGTGATCATTGTCCTGGCATGAGCCATGCGGCATCCTGCCCGGGCTGTCTGGCGACTTTGCCGGATATGCCGACATCGGACCTTACAATCCTGTTCCGCTATCCGGCGCCGTGGCGTGGCGAGCGGTTGACGGCGCTAGCGCCTGTGCCACCGACGCCGCCTCCACGCGGCTGACAGGATGAGTGCGCCGCCTTGCGGGCGGCGCCTGTGAACCTGTCAATTTCATGGAGAAAACCGATGTTTATCAAACACGCGGCCGCCGCTGTATGGGTGAGCCTATGCCTGCCCGCCTTTGCCGGGGCGGAAGAAATGAAGCATGACCACAAGGCGATGCAGCAGCAGGCGGCATCCGACAACCCCTCATCCCGGGCCTATGAGGATGCCAGTGCGAAAATGCATCGCGACATGGCGGTTTCGCTGAGCGGTGATGCCGATGTCGATTTCGTGCGCGGTATGATCCCGCATCACCAAGGCGCAATCGACATGGCGAAGGTCGAACTGCAATACGGCAAGGACCCCGAAATCCGCAAGATGGCCGAGGGCGTCATCGCCGCGCAAGAAGCGGAGATCGCCGAGATGAAGCGTTGGCTGGAAAAGCACCTCAAATAAGCCGTGGAAAGGCGGAATGCCGGGTTTTGCGGCCCGGCATTCCGCAGAAACAAGGACTTATTTAGGCCCCGGAATTTCGCCCATGCGGTTCCAGGCGTCGAGGCCGGCGATCTTGTAGGCTTCGGCAAGTGTCGGATAGTTGAAGGTGTTTTCGACGAAATATTCGACCGTGCCTTTGAGGTTCAGCACTGCTTGGCCGATATGCACCAGTTCCGTCGCGCCTTCGCCGATGACATGGACGCCGAGCAGGCGACGGGTCTTCAGCGAGAAGATCATCTTCAAGAGACCGGTATCGAGGCCCATGATATGGCCGCGCGAGGTCTCGCGAAACCGGGCGACGCCGCATTCGTAGGGAATGTTGCGCTGCTTGACCTCTTCCTCTGTCAGGCCGCAAGTGGAGATTTCCGGCACGGCATAGATGCCGTAGGGGAAGTATTTCTGTGGCTCTTTGGCGATGGCGCCGGAGGCGACACGCGCGGCGATGCGACCCTGTTCCATCGAGGTCGAGGCCAGGCTCGGGAAGCCGACGACGTCGCCGGCGGCAAAAATGTTCGGCACCGAGGTCTCGAACGTCTCGGGGTTGACTTTCAACCGGCCGCGGCTATCGGCTTCCAGTCCGGCGGCGGCAAGGTTCAGCGTGTCGGTGGCGCCCATACGGCCAGCGGCGAACAGCACCATTTCGGTGGTGATACGGCGGCCGGTGTCGAGCGTGACTTCCACCTTTCCGTCCGGCAATCTCTCCACCTTCGTCGCCTTGTTGCCGAGATGCAGTTTCATGTTGCGATCGCGCAACTGATAGATGAAGTCCTCGACGATTTCCTTGTCGATGAAATCGAGGATGGTCGCCTTGGGGTCGATGACCGAGACCTGTGTGTCGAGCGCGTTGAAAATCGTCGCATATTCGATGCCGATGACGCCGGCGCCGATGACCACCATGGAGCGCGGCAGTTCGGCGATATCCAGCAATTCGTCGCTATCGATGACGGACTTGCCGTCGAAAGGGATGTAATCGGGACGGAAGGGTTTCGTACCCACCGCAAGAAGAATGCTTTTCGCCTCTATATGCAGCACTTCGCCATCCTCCTTGAGGATCGCCAGTGTGTCGGGCGCCACGAAACTCGCCTTGCCGCGGATGAGATGCACGCGGTTGCGGGCGAACTGGTGTTCCAGCACCTCGACCTCGTGGTCGAGGGTGATCAGCAGGCGACGGCGCAGGTCGTCGGCGCTGATCTCCTGCTTGACGCGATAGGCGCGGCCGTAAAAACCACGTTCGCGCCAGCCGGAAAGGTTCAGCGCCGTCTCGCGCAGCGTCTTGGAGGGGATGGTGCCGGTATGCACGGACACGCCGCCGACGCGCTTGCCCTGCTCGACGACGAGGACTTTCCTGCCGAGCTTGGCGGCCTGGATGGCGGCACGACGCCCGGCCGGCCCGCTGCCGACGACGACGAGATCATACTGATTCATGGGGGAACCCGCTCCTGGATCGAATCATGCTGCAGTGCGACAAGCTTCGCGCGCTTACGCTTAACAGATCAATATCACCGTTTCGTTAGCGCACAGTCGCGACTGCGACATCAGATCAGCCGCAAACCCTTCAGGCTGGCATGACCCTTCTTGCCGATGATGATGTGGTCGTGCACCGTGATCCCAAGCGGCTTGGCGGTGGAGATGATCAGGTGGGTCATGTCGATGTCGGCGCGTGACGGCGTCGGGTCGCCGGAAGGATGGTTGTGAACCAGCCTAGAGAATTTCATAACTTGATGAAATTGCGTAGTTTTCCGTGATTTTGTCGATGACTGGTGCCGGAGAGTGGGGTATGTCCACAATGATCGCTAGTGATTGTCACGCCTGATCACCGACAGGCTCATCGAGTCGCTTTGAAGCACGGCACTGTACTCTATTCCTTTCGTCCCATGCTTCAAGCTCATCGATCGGATAGAGGACGGCCTTGCCGATCTTGACGAACGACGGTCCGATTTTCATGGCGCGCCAATTACGAAGAGTTCCCACAGATACACCACCGCGATAGCGGTCTGTGACTTCCTCCGGAGTGAGAAATTTTGTTTCTGACAATGTTGCCTCCTGCACTTGGCCGCGCTTCGGCGCAGCGTAGCCGTCATGGGGTGATAGATGAGCGCGAGGTTCTTCATCTGAATGGCACTGTCACTCAGTATCACCGCTGGGCTTGCCGGTTTCCGGCGGCTCACGCTGCTGCATGGAAATCGATGCAGCACGATTAGGGGATAAGGAAGCCCTGTTCTGCGGGCGTAGAGAACGCGGCTATTGGAGGATAGAAAACGGCAGGCTTGCGACAACGGCCTTGCCAATGTCCCTATCAAGCGGTGGCATCCTGCGGGGGGGGGGGGCAGGTCCATGCCCCTCAACTTCGCCGCTTTCACTGCATTACGCGATCGTAAAATACGCTAAAGGGGGTTATGTGCCGTATGATGGAACTGTGACGGTTGCTGTCTTCAATCGGGCGCAGCGCTCCAGTATGGCGTCCGCAATCGCGATTGTATTCCGATAGCTATGAACGGGCATTAGGCGGCGTTCGCCTGCCGCCGAAATACAAGTTGACTGTACCCGTGTGGTCCTCGACTGATGGGGCGTTGATTGTGAGGGGATGGGATGACGCCCTGATCGACGAGAACTATTTCGGTCTCGGCAAATACCATTGGGCGCTCGAAAGCGTCGCGTTCACGTTCTCGTCGGAACATGAAGCCCGGCTCGAAGCGGCGATTCCTGAAAATGAGCTTCGTAGTGGTGGCAGTGTGAGCTTGCGCTATCGTACAAAAGGCAGCACGACACGGCGCACCTGAGGGAGCGTGGCTGACGCGAATGCTCGGGCGCAAGCCAAAGACACGTGAGCGTCCGGTGAGCGGTTTTTGTCCGGGTACAGATTTGGCTCCAAGCCTTACTCGTCTACGTGAACACGCGGATGCTACAAACAGCGCTCGCCGAACCAGTCTGGCACGGCCGTATGACGCGGGAGGATTATCGCGGCCTTACGTCGCTGATCTATGCTCAAGTCAATCCCTACGACCGATTCGATCCTGACCTGGGCAGCCGGATCGATTTCGGCAAAGTTGCCGCCTGAGCAAAAGTGCGAAAATGCGCGTTGCAAAACTCAGGCGCAAAAACCCTATTTCGTTCAGAACTTAATAAAAAGGGTAATGTTATTGGCAGTCAGAAGGGCCTCATCGCTAAGACAGACAGCAGACCACAAAGATGGGTCGCTTGCGCATTAACGGCGCAATCTCGAGATGACTTCTCGGATGGCTTGAATGACAACTTGGGGACGCTCCAGCTGAATATTGTGGCCGCCATCGACTTCCCGGATGGCCGCGCTGGGGTACAGGTTCGCGAAGTCTGTGCGCTTTGCATTGTCAAATCTGGCGATTGGCGTTGTCGCTTTGTTGGGCGCGACGAGGATCACAACGGGTATCCCGGACGGTAGCTTGGGCGCGGCAAGCACCTCCTGACCCGTCTCGACCAGGGCACCGAATTCTTTTCTCGCCGGTCCCAATAGACCCGCTGCAGCGATCGCCATAGAACTCAGACTTCCACGATGCTCCAACGCGCCAGCTCCCTCGAACTGGGTTGGGTGGGTTGGATCGACTAACACGAGGCCGACGACCTCGGACGGATACGTTCGAGCATAGAGCTGCATGTAGAGCCCCCCGGCGGAATGCCCAACGAGGACGTAGGGGGGTTTTAGGCTTCGGCTTCTCAGCAGTGCACGCAGGTTCGCGACAATGGGTGCGCCATCCCGGGGCTTCGTCGTGCTCTCGCTCCGGCCGATACCGGGCCGATTGTAGGCGAAGACAGTGTTTGTTGCAGAGATATCGGCAAAAACATCCCCCCACGTTTCTTTGTTCCCTGCCAATCCTGACTCGAATACTACGGTGGGGGCGGCCCTCGTGATCTCCGCTATTTCGAAGCGCTCACCGTAGACATTTGAGAGCTCGCTTCCCGGCAGCGATGCACAGCCAGCTAGTAGCAATGCGGTTCCGATGGCACAAAATGTCAAGCTCATAGAAGTGCCCGATCGTGCGAATACGGCTATTGGCATGGCGGCACCTTTGATGCGAGTTCTTGATCGGACGCGATCGAACGCAAGTCGAGATTTTCCGAGAGAGGGAAATAGTCCGCGCCGTCCGTGCGCAGATAGGTCGTCGTCAGCAAGGCGCCCGTCGACAGTCCGACCGAGCGACAAACTGCGACATCGGCCGAAACCGAGAGGGCGACCGGCACGGCTGCTTTCAAAGCACGGTATCGAGCGACGTTCAGCCGTGTGACATCCCCTTCGCTCAGGCGAAATATCCAGATGTGGGCGCCTGCTGTCTCGTAACGGGCCAAACGGCCAGCCTCCTCAGGCGCAAGCTCTTCTCGAAGCACAAAGTTCAGCGTTTCTTTATTCCCTGCGGCACTCCATTGAAGTCGAACCGTTGCACCGCCTGGCCGCGGCTCGAGACCTGGCGGCAAGCGCGCCGCGATCCGCAATTCGGATGGCGAGATTGTACCCAGGTCCAGAGCGGCCAGCCGAGATATGGTTGACATCGGAACGCTACGCATCACCGCGAGGTTTGCGCATCCAGCGAGTGCGAGCAGGGCTAGGAAGGGGAGTTTCTTAAACAAGATTGACTTCTCACATTGAATATAATAATTATCGTTACACAATCATTTACATACGTCAATCGTCAATTCTCAATGGAGCACTTCCCATGATGGTGCGAGCCGCTACCCCGTCAACACTCTTACGCGACCCCCTTCTGACACGCGCAGCGTTTTGGATGTGTTTAATCGTGGCGTTTGGAGCTCTTTTGGATCTCGGTGCTTTATTCTGGGTCTGGGTGTCGCCGGATCGCGTTTCGACGCTGGTGGCCAGCAGAATGGGATTATCTGGCGTTCCGCTGGGATTGGATGAAGTGTCGCGGAGCGCTGGCTTTGGGGTCTCGATGGTCCCGTTGGCAGTGCTGTTGTGGGCGTTGTATCAGGTTTTCCAGTTGTGCCGCAGTATACAAATGGGGGCTGTCCGTTGGGACATAATTGCTTTTCGGCTGAAACGGGTCGCATGGGCCATGCTGGCGATCGCCGCGTTACGGCCTCTCGCTAACGCTTTGCTGTCGATTGTTCTCACCGTCGGGAGCGCACCTGACGAACGTCATATCGTTGTCGCCTTTTCGACGGACGACTATATGATCGCACTCGTCGCGGGACTGATCTTTATCCTTGGGCGGGTCATGCGCGAAGCAGGTTTCGTCGCCCTGGAAAATCAACAGATCATCTAGAGCGATCAGATGGCCATCGTTGTCAATCTTGATGTGATGCTTGCAAGGCGCAAGATGCGCTCAAAGGAACTTGCGGAGCGCGTCGGCATCACGGAACAGAATATATCGCTGTTGAAATCGGGAAAGGTGAAGGGAATACGATTCGAGACGCTCGACAGGATTTGCGAGGTTCTGGTTTGCCAGCCCGGCGACATACTCGAGCATAGAGGTAATGAAGGGTAGGAGAGCGTGAAGGCCGACTTGCAACGGCTCCTCCCTTAACACCTCCGGGCGGGGAAGACCGAGGCCGCCGACACCAAACCCTCAAG
>Ga0066256_1001776_pt1 | contig 27147 bp, 28 predicted proteins | sample ThiBio_1000_biof_FD_87107 | JGI IMG/M metagenome (GOLD analysis project Ga0066256, IMG submission 87107) | Wastewater bioreactor microbial communities from Cape Town, South Africa - Thiocy_expt_1000_biof (version 2) | ecosystem: Engineered > Bioreactor > Thiocyanate-remediating >... | reverse complement strand
CTTGGTGGGCGTAGCGGGCGATGGCCGAACGCAGGGGAGCATCATCCGCGAAGAGGTTGCGGCCCTCGAAGGGGGGCGGCTGATTGGTGACCTCATGCGTCGAGAAGAGCTGGGACATAGCGGGCCTCTCCGCAAGCGGTGGGGCTGAAGCGCTTGTCCGAGCGTCGCACCGGGAGCGTTCGCCGGCAAGGCCGTCTGGCCTCGCTTTAGGCTATCGCTTCTTGGTCGCGGCGAGGCAGCCCTTGAGACAGCGCTGAAGCTCGGCATCGCAACGCGGCGAGCCCCGGGTCGAGATGCGACACTGATTATGTCGCTGGCGGCAGAGGCTCGCGCAGGAAGCCTCGGCAACTACAAACGGCGCCACTTCGGGGGGTATGCCCTGCACGTGTCGCGGCTGTTCCGCCACAGCCAGGGTTGGCAGCAGGAGTGAGAGTGCAGCGATCAGTAAAGCGCGTCTCATCGGGCGGCCCATTCACAGGCGCCGTCCCATGCGGCGCGGCGCTCTCACAAGTATGCCAGCGGAAGCGAAAATCGGGAGCAAAAGGTCTTGAACGGGCCCTCGAAAGCGACCGCGCGATGCACGGCTGCACCTCAACGGAAGCTCGAAGCGCGACACGGGTGGCCGGATCCGGGCTCGACGGACGTCATGCGTGCGGGACAAGTGTCCGCCGGCGCGCTCTCGGACGATCGAGAGATCTTCGTTCGCACGCGCAGCGACCATACGGCGATGGCTATGAATGCCGCCTGAACTGGTTGCGGCGAACGGGTATCTCGTGATTGAGCGAAAGACTTTTTTGCACAGCAAAAAGGGCGCGCGAGGAAAGTGCTTGCGGAACAAGCCTAGAACATCTAGGGTGTTCCTGCTTTGTACGATTAGGTCGTGTGCGGCAGTCATCGATCGCGGCGGTGCGCGGTCCCCATATGGACGCAGCACCGGCATTGGAATGGAGATCTCATGCTGACTGCGAAACAAAAGGAATTGCTCCTGCTCATCCACCAGCGCGTGCAGGAGACGGGCGTTCCCCCCTCCTTCGAGGAGATGAAGGAGGCGCTCGACCTGAAGTCGAAGTCGGGCATCCATCGTCTCATCACCGCGCTCGAGGAGCGTGGCTTCATTCGGCGCCTCCCGCACCGCGCGCGCGCCCTCGAGATCGTGAAGCTGCCCGAGGCCCTGCAGGAGGAAGCACCGGCTGCCCTGAGGATGCCTTTCCGGCCGCAGGTCATCGAAGGAGGTCGCGGCAGCGCGCCCAGCCCGGTAGCCGCACCGCCGGAGAGCGCCGGCACAGCAGTGCCCATGATGGGTCGCATTGCGGCCGGCGTGCCCATCAGTGCCATCCAGGATCACAGTCAGGACGTCGTGTGCCCGCCAGATATGCTCGGTTCGGGTGAGCATTTCGCGCTGGAGGTAGTCGGTGATTCCATGATCGAGGCCGGCATTCACGACGGCGATACGGTCATCATCCGGCGCGCCGACACGACGAGCAACGGCGATATCGTCGTCGCCCTGGTCGAGAAGGAAGAGGCGACGCTCAAGCGCATCTACCGGCAGAGCGGACGGGTCTCGCTCGAAGCCGCCAACCCGAACTACGAGACCCGGCATTTCGGGCCCGACCAGGTGGAGGTGCAGGGCCGTCTCGTGGGCTTGATCCGGCGCTACTGAGCGCGCATGGTGTGGCGCCGGCCGATTGCCGCCGTCATGCACCGGGAATAAAGCACCATGAGCGATCTACCGAAGTCGGTCCGGATCAACGAGGAGGGCCCGCGCGAGGGCTTCCAGATCGAGAAGGGGCCGATCCCGACGGCGCGCAAGATCGCGCTGATCGACAGCCTCTCCGAGACCGGCCTCAAGCAGATCCAGTGCGTCTCGTACGTCAATCCGAAGAATGTCCCCGGCTGGGCCGACGCTGAAGCCGTGACGGCCGGTTTCAAGAAGCGCGATGACGTGAGCTACACGTGCCTCTGGCTGAACGACAAGGGCTTCGAGCGCGCCATGGCCTCGGGCCGCTATGACATGGCGGGCCGCATCTCGCTCACGGCGTCGGAGACCTTCGTCAAGCGTAATCAGAACCGCACGCTCAAGGAGAACTACGACGCGCAGTCGGCGTCGATCGCGCTCTACAAGTCGCATGGTCTGCCGGTCGAGAAGGCCTCGATCATGGCCTCCTTCGGCTGCAATTTCGAAGGCGACATGCCGACCGAGCGCCTGCTCGGCTTCGTTGCCCAGGTGTTCGAGATCGCGGCCGCGCACGACCTCAAGATCAAGACGCTCTCGCTCGCCGACACCATGGCCTGGGCGACGCCGGCGACGATCAAGCGCCTCGTCGGTGCGGTGCGCGGGCGCTGGCCTGATCTGGAGCTCTCGCTGCACCTTCACGACACGCGCGGCATGGGCATCGCCAATGCCTATGCCGGCCTCGAAATGGGCGTCGCCACCTACGATGCGGCCGTGGCGGGCCTCGGGGGCTGCCCCTTTGCCGTCCACAAGAGCGCCGCGGGCAATGTCTGCACCGAGGACCTCGTCTTCATGTGCGAGGAAATGGGCATTTCGACCGGGGTCGACCTCGAGCGCCTCGTTCAGACCGCGCTCCTGGCCGAGGAGATCGTCGGCCATCCGCTCCCCGGCTCAGTCAAGGGCGGCGGCACGCTCAATCGGCTCCGGGAGCAGATCCGCGCCGCCAAGGCCGCCTGATCCGACGGCGCGCGGGGCGCGCCCGATGCTGCGGGGCCATGCGCGCGTGGCCTTGCTGGGCGAGACGTAACGGCCCAGAATGCGGACCGAACACGCATTGTGCGCGCCGAGCACGGTTCCGGCGCACGATCGACCACACACAATCAACCAGAAGAGCAGGCGATGACCCCCATCTCAGCCCTCCAGAAGACGGCCGAGGCCTTGATGGCCAAGGCGGCGATCGAGATTCCCGACGACTATCTCGGGGGCCTGCGCCAGTGCGCGAAGTCCGAGAAGGGCGATCTCTCGGCCTTCGTCATTCAGGCCATGCTCGAGAACTACGAGGCCGCCAAGGAAGACCGCCGCGCCATGTGCGGCGATACGGGCGTGCCGCGCTGGTACGTGAAGATGGGCAACGAGGCGCGCATCGAGGGCGGGCCTGTGGCGCTCGAGAATGCGCTCAGGCGTGCCACGGCCAACGCGACGCAGTCGATCCCACTCCGGCCGAACCGCGTGCACCCGCTCTGGCGTACGGACCATGACAACAACTGCGGCATCGGCGCGCCCGAGATCGAATACTCCTTCCATCCCGAAGGCGACTGGATCGATCTCACGACCGTGCACAAAGGCGGTCTCTTCGGCACCGACTACCGGATGCTCTTTCCGGGTGATGGCATCGACGGCATCAAGCGCTTCTACCTCGACACGCTGATCGCGTTCGGCAAGCGCGGGCTCGCGTGCCAGCCGGCCATTGTCGGCGTCGGCCTCGGGGGCTCGAAGGACATTTCCGTGGTGCTCGGCAAGCAGGCGGCCTGTCTGCGCACGGTGGGGGACCGCAATCCCGATCCCAAGATCGCGGCGCTCGAAGAGGAGCTCAAGGAGATCGGCAACTCGATCGGCATGGGCGCCATGGGCTTCATGGGCTCGAGCATGGTCGTCGACTGCCATATCGAGGTCGGCTACTGCCACACGGGCGGCATGCCCATGAGCGTGCACATGTTCTGCCTCTCCTCGCGGCGCGCAACGGCCCGCATCTACTCGGACGGGCGCACGGAGTTCCGCACGGACCCGCTCTGGTTCACGGACTACATGCGCCGCAGCGGTGTCGAATGGGAGGGAACGCCCGCCACACGGCCGCAGGCGGCCGAGTAGGCTCAGGGCGCGCCGGCTTTGGGTGTCGCCGTCTGGCTGAGGATCCAATCGAGAAAGGGCGGCGCGCCGCCGGCAATGTCGAGGACCACGAGCGCCGGGTTTTCGTACGGATGAAGGCTGCGCACCGTCCTGATGATCGGGGCGGCGAGCGTCGCGCGTGACTTGATGATCATCGCGCATTCCTCGTCCTGCTGGCGCTTGCCCTGCCAGACGTAGATCGAGACCATTCCGGGGAGGATGTTGACGCAGGCGGCGAGCCCGTCGTCGACCAGCCGCCCGCCGATGCGCTCGGCCTCCGCGCGCGAGGGGAAGGTCGCATATACCAGGATAGGCCCATCTTTCACTGGAATAGGGCTATCTTTTTCCATTGCTTGCGTCTGCCTTCCCGCGCCCTCTAAAGTGCGCCGCGCGCCCCGCCTGCCGCTTCCGGCATGGTAGTGGGCTCAGCGCGTGGATGGAAGTCGATGGCCGAGAGCGCCCGGAAGTTCGAGCGGATCGCGTTCGTGGCGAGTGACGTGGCCGAGGCCCGCGCCGCGCTCGAGCGGCTTGTGCACCTCTATGGCAACGCCGCGCCGCAGGAAGCCGATGCAATCGTTGCGCTCGGCGGCGACGGCCTCATGCTGCAGACGCTGCACCGCTTCATGCGCGATCGCATCCCGATTTACGGCATGAACCGCGGCTCGGTCGGCTTCCTGATGAACGAGTTCAGCGAAGGCGACCTCATCGGGCGGCTCCAGCGGGCGGTGATCACGAAGATCCATCCGCTCACCATGACGGCGGTCGATGCTGCCGGCGAGAGCCATCAGGGCCTCGCCATCAACGAGGTGGCGCTCTTCCGCCAGACCCATCAGGCGGCAAAGCTCTCGGTCTCGGTGAACGGGCAGGTGCGCCTCGACGAGTTGGTCTGCGATGGCGCGCTCGTGGCAACGCCGGCTGGATCTACTGCCTACAACCTTTCGGCCTACGGCCCGATCATTCCGATCAATGCCCAGCTCCTGGCGCTGACGCCGATCAGCGCTTTCCGGCCCCGGCGCTGGCGCGGCGCGCTGATCGCCAATACGGCGCGCATCGGCATTGCCATACGGGAGCCGGAGAAGCGCCCGGTCAGCGCGGTTGCCGACAACGTCGAGTTTCGTTCCGTCGTTCAGGTGGAAGTCTCGCAGGCCTCGGATATCGACCTCTTCATGATGTTCGATCCCGGTCACGACCTGGACGAGCGCATTTTGTCGGAGCAGTTTCGTTATTGAAGCTACTAGCCGGCGGACTGCGCTTGCTGTTCACGGCTGCGGGCCGGATTCGGGCGCGCGGTGCGATTAAGCAAGAATATAGGAACGAATTCCTGCGCCTTGCCGGGCAGGCTCATGCGCGCCATGCAAGCCGACGAGCACGGAGATTCGGGACGGAGACACCCATGGCGGGACTGTACTTCGAGGAGTTCGAGGTCGGGCGTGTATTCGAGCACGCGATCACGCGCACCGTGACTGAGATGGACAACATGATGTTCTCCTGTCTCACGCTCAATACGCAGCCGCTCCATATCGATCATCACTTCGCTGCCAGGACCGAGTGGGGCAAGCCGCTCGTCAACAGCCTGTTCACGCTCGGTCTCATGATCGGCATCTCCGTCGCCGATACCACGCTCGGCACGACGATCGGCAATCTCGGTATGACGGATGTCCGCTTTCCCCATCCGGTCTTCCACGGCGACACGCTGCATGTGACGACGGAGATCGTCGCCGTGCGCGAGAGCAAGTCGCGCCCCGATGCCGGGATCGTCGAGTTTCTCCATCGCGCCTTCAATCAGGACGGCGAGCTCGTCGCAGAGTGTCGCCGGGCCGGCTTCATGCGCAAGGCGCCTGCGGCTGCTTAGGGTGGATTGGGCGGCCCGGGAGGGGTATACGCGGGCAAAGACCACGCGATCCGCGCTAGTGTCCCGAGCGAGCATCGGAATCATAAGGGACACTAGAATCATAATCTTTCTCGTGTGATTCAGATCGAGAAATTCGCTCGATACCGTGCCGCCTGATTTGGCGAATTTCTCGATCATCACACTAGGGGAGGGCTCATGCGCTCACTGCTCTTCGTTCCCGGCGACAGCGAGAGAAAGCTCGCCAAGGCCATGGCCAGCGGCGCCGATGCGCTGATCCTCGATCTCGAGGATTCCGTTGCGCCGGCGAACCGTCCCGCGGCGCGCGCGCTGACGGCAGCCTTCGTGCGCGAGACGCGCGCGCGTGCAAACAGCCCGCTCCTCTATGTACGTATCAATCCGATCGATGGCAGGGACTGGGAAGCGGACCTCGAAGCGGTGATGCCCGCAAGGCCCGACGGCATCATCATGCCGAAGCCGAACTCCGGCGAGGATGTTCACCGCCTCTCGATCGCGCTCGGTCATGCCGAGAGCGAAGCCGGCGCCACCTCGGGCGCGACGCGCATTCTGCCGATCGTGACGGAGACACCGATCTCGGTGCTGAATCTGCGCTCCTATGTCGGCGCCAGCGCGCGCATGATCGGCATGAGCTGGGGCGCGGAGGATCTTGGCGCCGTGGTCGGCTCGCTTGCGAACAGTGATGAGCGCGGCCAGTTCACATCGCCGTATCGCCTCGTGCGCGATCTCTGCCTCATCACGGCGGCGGCGGCGGGCGTCGAGCCGATCGATACTGTCTATGTGGACTTCCGCAATCGCGAGGGGCTCGAAGCGGAGACACGCGAGGCACGCCGCGACGGTTTTACGGGGAAGATGGCCATCCATCCCGATCAGGTGGGACCGATCAACGCGGTCTTCACGCCGAGCGAAGCCGAGGTCGCGCACGCGCGCGCTGTGATCGCTGCGTTCGATGGTGCGGCCGGCGTTGCGAGCCTTGACGGCAAGATGCTCGACAAGCCGCATCTCGTGCTTGCGGAAAAAGTCATCGCGCGGGCGAAGGCGGCGGGTGTGGTGGGCTAGAAGAAACCGCTGCCGCCCCACACTTCAACGTGCTTGGGCCGGACTTCTGGCGCGACGAGGAACGTCCGCCATTGTGAGAAGCAGAGCTTGCCGCGAGCGCGCCGCTGTCCCTTCTCCCCGTTCTACACGGGGAGAAGGTTAGGATGAGGGGCGGCGCCACTTACCGACGTTGGCGTATGCCGCCGCCCCTCACCCTTGCCCTCTCCCCGCACGCGGGGAGAGGGGATGCTGGAGCGCTCGCGGCGAACTCCAAGTCATAAAAAGACAGGGGTTCGGGGGTGTCCGTCGTGTCGAAGACACGCGCCTTCGGCACGACGCGGGTGCAGGGCCTGCGGCCCTGCTCGTGGCAAAGCCACGACGCGCCGCAGGCGCGACTACACCGGCGGCCGCACGGTGAAGCCCGATGCCACGGGCTCGTCCTCGGGCAGGACCTCGACACGATCGACGCGGGCGGCGGGCGGACCGGCGTGACAGCGCGCGATCATCTCCTCGACCGCGGCGGGTGTGCCCGAGACGACGGCCTCGACGCCGCCGTCGCGGCGATTGCGCACCCAGCCGTCGAGGCCGAGCGCCACCGCCGTGCGCTCGACGAACATGCGGAAGCCGACGCCTTGCACGCGCCCTTCGATCCTCAGCCGAACGGTGCGTGGCCCGTTCAACAGCGTCGCTCCATCAGTAGCCGACGGCCATGCCGTCCTTGCGCGGGTCGGAGGCGCCGATCAGCACGCCGGTCGCCGGATCTATCTGCACGATCTGCCCGCCGCCCCAGGGATCGTCGCGCCATGTGACCGGATGGCCGGCGGCGGCGAGGCCCTCGAACACGGCCTTCGGCATCGAGGTTTCGAGCTGGAGATGGCCGTCCTCGAAGAAGGCGCGCGGGTGGTCGAGCGCGGTCTGCGCGTCCATGCCGTAGTCGAGGACGTTGGTCATCACATAGGCGTGGCCCATGGGCTGGAAGTTCGCACCCATGACGCCGAAGGACATCCACGGCTTGCCGTTCTTAAAGGCCATCGCAGGCACCAGCGTGTGCATGGGCCGCTTGCCGGGGGCGATGCAGTTGCGGTGCTTGGGATCGAGCACGAAGCCCTGGCCGCGGTTCTGCAGCGTGATTCCGGTCTTGCGCGTGACGATGCCGCTGCCGAACGGCGAGAACAGCGAGTTGATGAACGAGACCGCCATGCCGCTGCTGTCGACGACTGTCATGTAGATCGTGTCGGTGCCGGTCGGCTGGGGTACGGGGCCGAGGTCCTCGCGGCGCTTCTGGCGGTCGATGCGGGCGGCAAGATCGTTGATCGTCGCGTCGCTCAGCATGTGCTCGACCGGCACGTTCGCCATGACTGGATCTGCAACGAAAGCATCGCGCATGGCATAGGCGAGGCGGCTCGCTTCGCTCATCACGTGATAGCGCTCGACGGACAGCGGATCCGCGCCGAGCGTGCCGAGGCGATCGAGGATGCGCAGCATGATCAGGGCGACGATGCCCTGGTTGTTCGGGGGCATCTCGTAGAGGTCGGCACCGCGGTACTTGACCGAGATGGGCTCGACGTAGGTCGCCTTCTGGGCGGCGAAGTCCTCCAAGGTGTGGAGGCCGCCGAGCTCCTTGAGTTCCGCCACCATGTCGGCGGCGATCTCGCCGGTATAGAAGGCATCGCGACCCTTCTCGGCGATGGCGCGGAGGGTCTTGCCGAGCTCGGGGAAGCGCACGATCTCGCCGACCTTGGGCGGCCGCCCGCCGGGCAGCAGATGCTGGCGCGCGCCGGGATGGGCGCTGAGCTTCTCGGTGAGCTTCGCCCAGTCGTGACCGACACGCGGCGTGACGACGTAGCCGCTCTCGGCATATTCGATGGCGCGTGCGAGCACGTCGCCGAGCGAGCGCGTGCCATAGTCCCTGAGGAGCGTCGCCCAACCGTCGATCGCGCCCGGCACCGTGACGGCGTGCGGCGACTGCGTGACGATCTTCTTGATGCCCTGCTTGGCGTACCACTCGGGTGTCGCGGCCATGGGCGCGCGGCCCGAGGCGTTAAGGGCGACCGGATTGGTGCCCGGCTTCGCGATGAGGGCGAAGCAGTCGCCGCCGATCCCGGTCATGGCGTGCTCGACGACGCACATGACGGCCGTCGCTGCGATCGCGGCGTCGACGGCGTTGCCGCCCAACTTGAGCTGCTCGATGGCCGCGACGCTCGCCAGCGGGTGCGACGTCGCAACCATGGCGCGCGTGGCATAGACCGGCGAGCGGCCGGGAAGGGCGAAATTGCGCATCGAGAACTCCTGTGGGGCAGAATTGGCGCCGCAGGGCGCCAGAGGCGAATGGGATGGGGCGCGGTGCGCGCCTGGTATTATGTCTACCAGCACGCGCGCGCCACGCCAACCGCGCGCACGGCCGAGGTGTCATGCCGCGCTGAGCAGCCTTTCGCCGAAGTTACTTTGCCCGGCCGAAGACGATTCAAGCGTCGTCAGAGCGCGGATCGAGCCGGGGCCGCGCGCACAAAAAGCAATCGCCCGAGGCGTGGGCTCACGCCTCGGGCGATGTTGTTGGTCGGGACGGTCGGGTCAGACGCCGGCGCACTTCGGCGGCGGCTCCTTGGCGCGACGCCATACATACGTCTCACTCAGGAACTTCACGCCCATGTAGCCCTTGACTTGCAGGGTCTCGGGATTGCGCAGGCGCAGCTCGAGGTCAAAAGAGGAGCCCTGCTCGGGGTCGTAGATCCAGCCGTTGTCCCAGGAGCCATTGGGCTGCGGCTTCACGTCGCCGATGACCTGGAGGCCGCAGATGGGCTGGCCGCGCCGGGTGGCATTCTTATTGAGCGTGTCGCGGAGCGGCTGACCCTTCGGGTCGTTCGGCTCCTTCATCCAGACAATGCGACCGCAAAGGTTTGCCGCTTCGGGCGTGCCGGGCGCCGCGTCGGGAACGCAGGGCGCGATCTCGACCGCGCCGCGGCCGGTATGGTCGATCCAGATGCCGCGCGGTCCCACATCGGGGGCTGGAGGCACTGGTACGGCTGCCTGGGCGCCTTTGCGCTGGGGCTGCTGTTGAGCGTCGGCCGCGGGGATCGCGAGGGCGAGAAGCAGGGCCGCCAGGGTCATTGCGGAGAAGGTGGCCGCCAGTCGAAGGCGCGCACGTCCTTTGCCGAGGAATGTCGTGGCCATGGGATCATCCTGATCTGAACTGCCAAAACGGGGTCGAGACGTAAGCAAAACGAGGTGAAGACTTAAGGGTTGCAGGTGGTAAATTATCGAAGTATGGCAGCGGCAAGGCGACACAGGCTCCCACGACTGCCTTGATTCCGCCCTAGACAAGAGGGTATTCGGCGGCGCCAGCAGGTTCACGCCAGCCGGCGTGGGAACGGTAGCGGCGGGTTTCCCCCCCTGCCGCCGGGGGGGCCGGGTGGCCGCCCGCCCCATATAACGGGGCCCCCGCGGGGCTCCGGGGGCACCTCTGTCCAGGCCCTTTCCAGAGTGGTCGACACGCTGGGTCAGGGCGCGGGGGCCTTCTGAGGGCGGCTCGCAAGAGCCAGCACGGGGGCGGCCGCCGGTGGGCGTTCAGGTTTTTGTGGCGTCAGGCAAGGACAGTTTGGCCTTCCCATGGTTTTGACGCTTGCGTTTCGAAATCTTGTTCATGACCGCGTGCGTCTTGCGGTTACGCTCGTCGGCATCCTGTTCGCGATCGTGCTCGTTGCGGTTCAGCTCGGCCTGTACCAGGGCGCCCGCAAGATGATCATCGCGATGATCGACAACGCCCAGGGCGAGATCTGGATCACGTCGTTCGGCGCCAAGAGCTTCGAGGAGGCGGGCCTGCTCTCGGGCCGCGAGCGCCACGCCGTTCTCTCGGTGCCGGGCGTGAAGACCGTGACGCCGCTGACGGTCGCCTTCACGGAATGGCGCAAGCCCGCCGGCGGCTCGGCGCTGATCGTGCTCGTCGGCACGAACCCGGCGGACGGCGGCCTCCAGCCCTGGAACGTGGTGCAGGGTACGCCCGCATCGCTCGCCGAGCCGAACGCGGTTGCCGTCGACAAGACCTACATGGACAACCTCGGTGTCCGCCAGATTTCAGACATCGCGCAGGTGGAGCAGACACGCGTCAAGGTCGCCGCGCTGACCGCCGGCATCCGCTCCTTCACCATGGCGCCCTATGTCTTCACGTCGCTGAACCGGGCGCGCGCCATGCTCGGCCTCGAGCCGAACCAGGCGACGTTCTTCCTCGTCAAGCTGGATGACCCCGCAACGACAGAGGCCGTGCGCACCGAGATCAAGTCGCGTCTCGCCAATGTCGACGTGCTGACGCAGGCGGAGTTCCGCGAGAGGAGCCTCGACCACTGGCTGTTCGGCACAGGCGCCGGTGTGGCGCTGATCGGCGGCGCCATTCTCGGCGTTCTCGTCGGCACGGTCATCGTGGCGCAGACGCTCTATTCGAGCACGAAAGATCACTTGCGGGAGTTCGCGACGCTGCGCGCGCTCGGCTCCTCCGCGGGCTACATCCATCGCGTGATCCTCATGCAGGCGGCGCTATCCGCGATACTCGGCTACGTCCTCGGCATGAGCATCGCGATGATCGTCGTGCACTTCAGTGAGCAGACGGCGCTGCCGATCCTTATGACACCGGAGCTCGCCATCGGCCTCTTCGTGCTGACGTTCGCGATGTGCGCGATCTCGGCCGTCTCGGCCATCGTCAAGGTGACCAAGCTCGATCCGGCCATGGTGTTCGCACGATGAGCAGCGAAACGGTTCTCGAAGCCACGAATGTCGTCAAGGAGCTCGGCCACGGCGCGGGCATGGTGCGGGCGCTCAAGGGCGTCAGCGTCTCGCTCAATGCCGGCGAGCTGACCTTGCTCATGGGGCCTTCGGGCTCGGGCAAGACGACGCTTCTCTCCATTCTCGGCTGCATTCTCGGGCCGACTTCCGGCAACATCCGCGTTGCCGGTACGGAAACCGAGGGCCTCGGCCCCGAGGCGCTCGCCGAGGTCCGTCGGCGGCACATCGGCTTCGTCTTCCAGTCCTACAATCTGTTCCCGACGCTCAATGCCGAGGAGAACGTGCGCCTCGCGCTCGACGTGCGCGGGCGCCGTGGCCGCCTTGCGGCCGATCAGGCGCGCGAGGCGCTGACCAAGGTCGGGCTCTCGCACAAGTTCAAGTCCTATCCGGGCAACATGTCGGGTGGTGAGCAGCAGCGCGTGGCCGTGGCGCGGGCGCTGGCGAGCGCGCCATCGCTGCTCCTGGCCGACGAGCCGACGGCGGCCCTCGACAGCGAGAACGGCCAGTCGGTCATGGCGCTCCTCGCCGAGATCGCCAAGGACAAGAGCCACGCCGTGCTTGCGGTGACGCACGATCACCGCACGCTCCCCTACGCCGATCGCATTATTCACATCGAGGATGGTCTGATTGTCGGTGACGAGCGCCCCGAGCGGGTGCGCGACGCCATCGTCACGCCGCCTCCCACCATTCCCCTCGACGAGGTCCGCAGCGACCACGCATCGCAGGGCGGCGCGCCCGACAGGAGCGCCCGCGTTGCGAACAAACGGAAGATGAAAACCCATGGATAGCAACCGCTCGACGATCTCCAGCCTGTTTCTTGCGTTCCTGATCGCAGCCATAGTCGTTGCGGGCGCGTCGTATTTTCTTCCGTCGGCGAACATCTCGAGCCGTCTGAACGCGCAGACGACCTCGAAGCCGCTGCCGAAAGTGCAGTGGGATGCTGCCGCGCCCGGCCGCGTCGAGCCGAATGGTGGTGAGATCCGCATCGGTGCGGCAACGCCCGGCCGCATCGTCGAAGTGACCGTGCAGCCGAACGACCGCGTGACGGCGGGGGATTTGCTCATCCGGCTCAGCGATGAAGAGGCGCTCTCGCGCGTTCATGCGGCGCGCGCCGAGGCTGCCGTCCGCAAGCGTGAGCGTGATGCCGCCGAGGGCAATCCCCCGGAGCTGGTGCGCGCCCGCCGCCAGGCCGACGATGCGATCGCCGAGGCGGAATATGCGCTCTCGCAGGCGCGGATGGAGTTCGACGCGGCATTTCTTGCGCATCGCCGCGATGCCTCGTCGGCCAACCTCACGCAGCTCAACGACCGCCGTCAGGCCGTGCGCAACGCCGAGACACGGCTCGAGGACCAGCGCGCGGCGCTGCGCAAGGCGGAATCGGCGCAGAATATCCCCTTGCCGACCCGCGCCGAGGCCGGCTTCACGGTGGCGCGCGCGGAGCTCTCGCAGGCTGTCACGGCGCTCGAGCGCACGCGGGTGCGGGCGCCGCGCGACGGCACGATCCTGAACGTTGCAGCGCGCGCCGGCGAGATCGCGACGCCCTCGCCCGAGCAGGTTCTCCTGCTTCTGGGCGATGTGTCGGCGCTGAAAGTGCGCGCCGAGGTCGAGGAGCGCGACGCCGCCAAGGTGCGCGTCGGCCAGCTTGTCGTCGTGAAGTCGGATGCCTATCCGGGCCGCGAGTTTCCCGGCAAGGTCGCGAGCCTCGCGCCGTCGCTCGGCCCGGGCAAGCTCGGCCAGCGCGGTCCCCGCCGCCCGAACGACGTGGACGTTCTTGAAGTGGTCGTCGACATGGAAGGTCAGCCGCCGCTGCTGCCGGGGATGCGCGTCGACGTGTTTTTTAAGCCGGTAGAGACCGTCGAGGGCGCCGTTCGGCGGACAAATTGATTTAGTGCTGCCGCCTGCTGGCAAGGGGTGCTGACGGTGGCGGCGGTCGTGAGGCGCGGCAGCTTTGGCTCCGCGCCTTTTGTTTTGGGGCTGTCAATAAAGACGGGTGGGTCCGGGAGGGTGTCCCTCCCGGTTGGGGGCGGGGGCGAAAGCCCCGTCGCGCCGCAGGCGCGATCTCGGCTCAATCCTTGAAATCGGCGGCGGTGAGGATCGGCTCGAAGGTGATGCCGGCGGCCTTGAAGTTGTCGGCGGCGCCTTCGAGTCGATCGACGACGGTGATGACGCGTTCGACGATGGCGCCATCGGCGCGCACGGCCTCGATGGCCTTCATGGCCGACCCACCGGTGGTGGTGACGTCCTCCAGAATGACGACCCGGCGCCCTTTGAGCGTCTCGCCTTTGGGCAGGCCCTCGACGAGGCTCTGCGTGCCGTGCTCCTTGGCCAGCTTGCGCACGAAGAAAGCGGGGAGCGGCCAGCCGGCCAACTGGCTTGCGACCGCGACGGCAGTGGCGATCGGCACGGCGCCCATCTCGAGCCCGCCGACCATCTCGGCCTTCTTGCCTTCAAGGGCCGCGCAGATCAGGCGTCCGATGAGGCTCGCCCCTTCGGGGTCGAGCATGGTTGGCTTCATATTGAAATAGAAATTCGAGCTGCGCCCGGAGGCGAGCTTGATCTCGCCGCCCGTCGTGAACGAGCGGGCCTTGATGATCTCGATCAGGCGGGCACGGTCGGCGTCGCGCGGCATGAGATTTTCCTCCGTCCTGGCAGGGTATTGTCGAGGGAGACTGGTTCGTGCCCAGGGGCCATGTGTCGCCACCGCGTGTCAAGCGGGCCGGCCCGTGCTATGGAGCCGCGTCCACAGCCGGAGACCGGAAATGTTCAACCCAGAGACCCCTCCCGAACTCGAAGTCACGCGCTGGCTCAACAGCGACAAGCCGGTGACCCTCGCCGGGCTCAAGGGCAAGGTGGTTGTGCTGATCGCTTTCCAGATGCTCTGCCCTGGGTGCGTTTCCGAGGGCCTGCCGCAGGCCCGGAAGATCCGCCAGCGGTTCAGCCCGGATCAGGTGGCGGTCATCGGCCTGCACTCGGTCTTCGAGCACCACGAGGTGATGACCGAGAAGGCGCTCGAGGTCTTCCAGAACGAGTACCGCTGGCCGTTCCCGATCGGCATCGACAAGCCGGACGGCAAGGGGCCGCCGAAGACGTTCGCGACCTATCAGATGCAGGGCACGCCCTCGCTGCTCATCTTCGACCGCGCCGGGCGGCTGAGGCGCCACTATTTCGGGCATCCCGACGACATCCGCCTTGCCGCCGAGATCATGGCGCTGAGCATCGAGGATGTGGGGGGCACGCGCGAGCAGGCGGCGGCCATCGAGCACAAGCTCGCCGCGGCGCTGGTCACGGCCGATCATCATCATCACGACCACGACCACGATCACGACCATCACCACCATCATCATCACGAGCACGGCGATGCGTGCGGCTGCGGGCACGATCACAGCCATGATCATGGTCACGATCACGGGCACCAGCACCACGGCCACCATCATCACGATCACGGGCACGCCCCGCGCAAAGGCTAGTGTGACGAGATCTCGCGGCCAGGTATTGAGCGATGACGAGTGTGCTGAAACAGCGATTTCCTGAGGCGGCTTGGATCGACGCAAGCGCGTCGGTCTACGGGGATGTCACGATCGGGCAGGGCGCGAGCCTTTGGCCCGGCGTGTCCATTCGTGCGGAGTTGCTGTCGGTGACGGTTGGCCGGTTCGTGAACCTGCAGGATCACGTGATGGTCCACATCGGATACAGCACGCCCACCGTGATCGGCGACTACGCCTCGATCACGCACCGCGTGGTGCTGCACGGCTGCACGATCGGCGAGAACTGCCTGATCGGGATCGGTGCGACGATCATGGATGGCGCGGTGATCGGCGCCAACTCGATCGTGGCCGGACACGCATTCGTGCGCGAGGGGCAGGTGATCCCGCCGAACTCCATTGTCATGGGCACGCCGGCCAAGGTCGTGCGCACGGCTGACAACTTCGTCGCCAACCGGATGAATGCCTGGCTCTATCACCGCAATGCCGAAGCCTATGCGCGGGGTGATCACCGGGCCTGGACAGGGGCGGAGTTCGAGAAGGCGCGCGATGCCGAGAAAGCACGGCTCGAGGCGCTGCACGCGGCGGGGCGCGCCGGCTGATTACGCGGATCGGGCAACCCTCCCCCGCGTTATGACGGGACTCGGTTCACAATGGCGCCGAATCGTGCGGCGATAGGAAGGCCATGGGTCGACGACTGAACATCCTGCGACTGGCGATGTGGAACCTGTTCCAGAACTGCGGGTTCTCGATGTCTGGCGCCGTGGCTTTCACATTCCTGCTGTCGCTCTTTCCGTTCTGCATTTTCCTCGGTGCACTGGCGGGCACGATCGGCGGCCGGGAGCTCGCGGCCTATGCCGTGGCCCAGCTTTTCCAGGCCGTGCCGGAGCCGGTCGCCAAGGCGCTCGCGCCCGAGATCGAGCGTGTCATGGGGCGCAGCCAGTTCGGCCTGCTGACCGTCGGCGCGGCAATCTCGCTCTTCTTCGCGACGAGCGCGGTCGAGACGCTCAGGGCGGCGCTCAACATGGCCTATCGGGTGAAGGAAGGGCGGTCCTACCTCTTCTGTGTCACGCAGAGTGCGTTTCTGGTGCTCATGACGGCGGCCGGCATGCTAGCGCTCGCGTGGGGCATCGTGGTGGGCCCGGTCATCGCCCAGAGCATCGACTCGGAGACCGTGCACTGGCTGCTCGATCAGGGGCGGTTCTCGGTGAGCGCGCGCTACACGATCGTGCTCTCGGTGACGACGGCGCAGCTTCTCGCCTATCACCTCTTTCTGACGGCGGGGAAGCGCACGTTCTGGGATGTGTGGCCCGGCGTGCTGCTGAGCGTGGTGCTGTGGATCATGCTCGCGCAGATCTATTCGCGTTGGCTCGGCATCAGCGACTACTCGCGCTTCTATGCCGGACTGACGCAGCTCTTCACGGCGCTCATCTTCTTTCAGGCCACGGCCATCGTCGTGATCCTCGGCGCCGAGTTCAACCGTGCTCTCGGCGAGGCCAAGGCCAGCGCGTGAGTGCTCTCAAAGGAGAATGGATGACATGGCGGCAGCCAAGAGCCCTCAGCCGGGGCCGATCACGTTCGACGATTTCCTGAAAGTCGATATCCGCGTCGGCACGATCGTCGCCGTCGAGCCGTTCCCGGAGGCGCGGAAGCCCGCATTCAAGCTGCGCATCGATTTCGGCGGTGAGATCGGCGTGAAGAAGAGCTCGGCCCAGATCACGAAATACTATGCTGCCGATGCGCTCGTTGGCCGGCAGGTGGCCGCAGTCGTGAACTTTCCCCCGCGCCAGATCGGGCCGTTCATGTCCGAGGTGCTGACGCTCGGCTTTCCCGATGCAGAGGGCGAGGTCGTGCTGATCGGGCCGGAGCGCAAAGTGCCCGACGGCGGGCGCCTCTTTTGAAAGAGAAAGGCCGGGCGCTGGGCCCGGCCTTTCGCATGTCTGAGCTCCGCGCGTCAGCGGTGGCGCGGACAATAGGTCTGGACGCGGGTGCGGTGACGCACGCACTTGCCGAGCAGGCGCTTCGTGCAGACGCGAACCGAGCGCCGATAGCAGCGATGGCGGACCTGATCGACGTTCGACTCGGCCGTCGCAAGCCGATCGAGAAGCGTCATGTTGCCAGGCGCCGCAGCCGATGCCGTGCCGCTGGTCGCAACGCCCACAATCGGAAGCAGGCACACCGCGAGTGCCACTGCAATCTTTCGCATTCCGAACCTCCAAGTTTCTCGTTTGGTGGATCAATCTTCCCGGCCCCACAAACTTATCGAATGGCTCGTGCTCAATCGAAGCCTAATGCCGGAAATCCTCATTATTCGGAGGAGTGAGGTCGAGGCGCCACACGCGCCGAGCTCGACAATGACTTGTTCCAAAATGTGAAGGCCGAGCTGATGCCCGGCCTTCGTGTCCGGCTACCAGCGATGGTAGCGGCGAACGGGGCGATAGCAGCGCTGTGCCGAGCGGACGCAGCGGCCGCGATAGTTCCGCCGCGTGCAGACGCGATAGCAGCGATAGCCACGCCGATAGCGTACCTCGTCGACGATCGAACTCGTCGTCGCGAGCCGGTCGAGCACCGTCATGTTGCCAGGCGCCGCGGCCGCAGCCGAACCGGCAGTGGCTACGCCCATCACGGGAAGCAGGCCGAACATGCACGCCATCATCAACTTACGCATTCCAAGTCCTCCAGATTGCCTAGGGCTTTCGCAAATTTCCCCGACGGCAGGAGGATATCATCCTTAGGCGCATCATCACAGCGTTAATGGCCAGAATCTCGAATATTTACAGGCATTAATCTGATGGCCGCATTGTCGTCACAGGCGGCTTAGAGAGGCACGCGGATGATGGCGCGCAGGCCGCCCATCGTGCTCGTGTCGAGCGCCACGTCGCCGCCGTGGCTGCGCGCGATGTCACGCGCAATGGCGAGGCCGAGCCCCGAATTGCCGGAGCCTTCGTTGCGTGCGTGATCGAGGCGGTAGAAGGGCTTGAACACGTTCTCGCGCTCGACGGCAGGAATGCCCGGGCCGTCGTCGTCCACTTCGATGCGCAGCCATTGGCGGTCGGTCGCCGCGCGCACAACGATGCGGTTGCCGAAGCGCGCCGCGTTCGAGACGAGGTTGGTGACGGCGCGCTTGAAGGCATTGCGCTTGAGCTCGAGCACGAGGTCCGTCGGGCGCCGGCGCAGCCTCAGATCGATCGGCACACCGAAGTGCTGGGCATCGACATAGATCTCCTCGAGGAGCTGGCGCACGTTGGTCGGCGTCGCCTGCTCGCCACCGTCGCCTTTGGCGAAGGCAAGGTAGTCCTCGAGCATGTGCTGCATCTCGTTGACGTCGGCGCGCAATGCCGTGATCTCGGGGCTGTCGCCGAGAAATGCGAGCTGCAACTTGAAGCGCGTGAGGACGGTTCTGAGATCGTGACTGACGCCGGCCAGCATCGTCGTGCGCTGATCGACGTGCTGCATGATGCGCTCGCGCATCTCGACGAAGGCCTGCGCGGCCTGGCGGACCTCGCGCGCGCCGCGCACACGGAAATCATCGCCGACAGTGCGCCCCTTGCCGAAGGCGTCGGCGGCCTCCGCAAGGCGCAGGATCGGCCGGATCTGGTTGCGCATGAAGAGGATGGCGACAGTCAGCAGGACGACGGAGGTGCCGACCATCCACAAGAGGAAGATGTGGGAGTTCGAGGCATAGGTCTGGTTCCGCGTCGCAATGAAGCGGAGCACGGCCTTCGGATGCTTGACGCGGACCTCGACGTGGCGCGACTGGCCGAGGGTATCGATCCAGAAGGGCAGTGTGACGTGCTTGCGGACCTCGTCGGAGAGCGTGCGGTCGAGGAGCGCGAAGAACGGTTTGGGCTGGGCCTTCGGGAGATCGTCCGGCGGCAGGATCTGCATGGAGATGCCGACCTTCTCGCGCGCCAGGTTGACGAGCTTCTCCGGGTCGTCGGCAAGCGAGAAACTGGAGTAGACGTCGATCAGGGCGGCGATGTCGCGTGCCGTCGCCTCGGAGAGGCGGCGGGTGACGGCCTGCCAGTGGCGCTCCATGAAGGTGAACGCGACGACGCTCTCGAGCAGCACGATGGGCGCGATGATGATGATGAGCGTGCGGGCATAAAGGCCCTTCGGTGCGAGCTCCGAAAAGAAGCTCGCGATCTGCGCCCATGCCGAGCGCCAGCGCAAGCTCCTGAGCTGCCGCCACCGGCTGCGGCGCACAGGGGGCAAGTCCAGCTCGCCTGCCGAGTCTCGCGCCGCAACCATCGATCCCGTCTCTCCGTGCCGGCGTGCGCGCCGGCCGATGCCTCAGTTGATGCTCAGTCGATGTAGAGGATGTAGCCCTTGCCGCGGACCGTCTGGAGATAGACGGGGTTCGAGGGATCGAGCTCGATCTTGCGTCTGAGGCGGTTGATCTGGACATCGATCGCGCGCTCGCTGCCGGTCGACTCGTCGCTTGCGAGCTCGTGGCGGGCAATAGGCGAGCCTGGGCGCGAGGCGAAGAGGCGCAGCAGATCGCGTTCGCGCTCGGTGAGCTTGATCGTCTCGTCGCCGCGACGCAGCTCGCCGCGCTCGACGCTGAAGGCGTAGTCGCCCATGCGGATTTCATCGCGCGGCTCGTGGCCGATACGACCGCGCCGCATGATGTTGTTGAGGCGCAGGACGAGCTCGCGCGGCTCGAAGGGCTTCGTCACGTAGTCGTCGACACCGGCCTCGAGGCCTTCGACGCGGTTCTCCGGCTCCGCTCGTGCGGTGAGCATGCAGATCGGGATGGGCGACATGCTCTTGAGGTCACGCGCGAGGTCGAGCCCGCTTTCGCCCGGCATCATGAAGTCGAGGATCACGAGGTCGAAGGCGAGGCCACGCATGGCGGCACGTGCGGTTTCCGCATCCCGCGCCGTCGTCACGCGGAAGCCGCTATCCTGGAGATAGCGGCCGAGCAGCTCCCGAATGCGCTGGTCGTCGTCGACGAGCAGCACGTGGGGCGCGTTGTCCGGCAGCGGATCGCGGCGGGCGAGACTGCTTGCGAGCGTCATGGCTGAAGCTCTCCGTTCAGATCCTTGGACAGCTTGGGCAGGTCGAGCAAGGTGGAGACCATCTCGCGCGTTTCGGGCTCGATCATGGCCGTGAGAAAGCGGCGGATGGCAGCATCGGCGCCGCTGCCGCTGAGGCCGGTGGCGCGCCGGATGCGCCGCGCCTGCGCGTTGACGAGCCTGCGCATGAGCGCACGGCCGGCGGGCGTCACATGCAGGCGGCGCTCGCGGCGATCGGTGTCGCCGGCCGACTGGACGACGAGGCCGCCCTCGACGAGCTGGCGAAGCACGCGCGCGAGGCTCTGCTTGGTGATGTTGAGGATGAGAAGGAGGTCGGCGACGCGCAGGCCCGGGTAGCGCGTGATGAAATGGAGCACGCGGTGGTGGGCGCGGCCGTAGCCGTACTCGGCGAGAATGGCGTCTGCGTCGCCGGTGAAGTCGCGGTAGGCGAAAAAGAGAAGCTCGATGAGCTGCACGGCCTCCGGCGTCGGCTCGTCGGCTGCGCCTCCATGAGGTGCGCCGGAAGCCGCCGGCACCGTCATGCGCGGCGTGGAGGGGCGACTTGAATTTACGTCAGTCATATTGACATATTTGAAGTCGATTGATACCCGTGGCAAGCGCTTTGTTGGGCCGGCTGGCCTTGGCGTGCCACCGTATCAGATCTCATTGCACAATGGTGACCATGATACGAGGAGGATGCCTCGGGCGGACGGCGTCGCGTGGATTTTCTCTTTTTCTGTGAGCACTTAACGGCTCGAGGGGAGGGAGATCCACAAGAGGCGCCAAAGGAATGATCTGCGCACAATACGGTCATCGCACACGCGCCTGACCGCGATCCGGCGGCAGGCGCCGGAGCGCCGACATTCCAAGTGTTGTCCCGCGGGAGGATACGCGCATGGCTTCCGAGTTCCTTTATTTCGGCGATAGTCAGATCTGGTACAACGGCAAGTTCATGCCCTCCGCGGACGCCCGGGTGCACGTGCTGACCCACGGGCTGCATTACGGCTCCTGCGTGTTCGAGGGCGAGCGCGCCTATGACGGCGTGGTCTTCAAGTCGCGCCAGCACACCGAGCGCCTGCACCGCTCCGCCGAGATCATGGATTTCAAGATCCCCTACTCGGTGGACGAGCTCGAGGCCGCCAAGGCCGAGGTTCTGCGCCTCAATGGCAGCGGCAACAAGTACGTGCGCGCGGTCGCCTTCCGTGGCGGCGAGAAGATGATGGCGGTCGCCGCCCAGCAGAACCCCATTCACGTCGCAATCGCGACCTGGACGTGGCCCTCCATGTTCGATCCGGCCGAGCGCATGCGCGGCATCCGCCTCGACATCGCCGACTATCGCCGTCCCGACCCTGCCTGTGCGCCGACCATGGCCAAGGCGGCGGGACTCTACATGATCTGCACGATCTCGAAGCATAAGGCCGAGAAGAAGGGCTATGCCGACGCCCTCATGTTCGACTGGCAGGGCCGCGTTGCCGAGTGCACGGGCGCGAACATCTTCTTCGTGCAGGATGGCAAGCTGCACACGCCGATTGCCGACTGCTTCCTTTCGGGCATCACGCGCGAGACCGTGATCGAGATCGCGAAGAAGCGCGGGCTCGAGGTTGTCGAGCGCCGCATCATGCCGGAAGAGCTTTCGAGCTTCTCGGAATGCTTCATCACCGGCTCGGCGGCGGAAGTGACGCCGGTGCGCGAGATCGGCCCGTATCACTACCAGCCAGGCCGCATTTCCGAGCAGCTCCTCGCCGACTACATGGCGGGCACCGGCAGGGCCTGAGACCCGCCGACCTGACACCAAACTCCTGGTTTCGCCTTCCTCGTCCGGCACTTGCGCAAGGTCAATGCGCGGGTGCCGCGATGGGCGTATGGTGAACAACGCCGGCCCACGGGGTGCGCCGGTCCCGGTGCCGTGCGTTGCGCGCCGGGTGAACGAGGAGTGCGGCGTTATGACCAATCCGAAGCAGAACCAGTCGGGCCGGTCCGAGAACGAGCCGTTCCACGGTCTGGTTGCGTCCACTGAGCAGGCGGCGAATGCCGTTGCGCCAATGATGAAGTGCGCTGCCTGTGCCAATCTCGAGTTTGCCTCGCTCGTGGGGCGGCGAGCGAAGGCCTACCTGGACATCCCCAATGAAATTGCCCAGTGCCGCGGTCCGCAGGATCTCGTCGCTGCGCAGGCCCGCTTCTGGCAGACGATGCTGCGCGACTACGCGGACTACTCGCAGCGTGTCGTGACGGCGCTGCGGTCGTTCGACGGCGAGATGGGTTCGCCGCCGGGCGCACAAGGCGCGCGCGAGCGGGATACGCTGGTGTTCCCCGGCGTCTTCGGCTTTCCGGGCTGGCAGATCCCGGCGCCTGACCTGCCCCACCGGCCTGGCGAACACCGCGCGGCGTAGGGGGCGATCACACGCGTCCGCCGCGCCGTCTCCCCTAAAAGCATTCGGCCTCTCCCCATGGATGACATGGAGAGAGGCGCGAGGGACTTGCGCTGTCGCTCAGCCAGCGACGGCGCGCCGTGCCATGACGCCGACGAGATGGGCGCGATAGTCCGCACTCCCATGCACGTCCGACATCACGTTCGACGGATCGAGCTTGATGCCGTCGAGGGCTGAGGCCGAGAAGTTCGCCGACAGCGCCTTCTCTGCCTCCGTCCAGCGGAACACGCCGGACTGGCCGGCGCCGGTGACAGCCACGCGCACGCCGCCCGCGGTGCGCGCCACCGCGACGCCGACAAGGGCGAAGCGCGAGGCCGGCTGGTCGAACTTCGCGTATGCGAAGCTCTGCGGGACCGGGAAGCTGATCTCCGTCAGGATCTCGTTTTCCTCCAGCGCCGTCGCGAACAGGCCCTGGAAGAAATCATCGGCGGAGATGCTGCGCTTGCTCGTCTGCAGCGTGGCACCGAGGGCGAGCACCGCGGCCGGATAGTCGGCCGCGGGGTCGTTGTTGGCGATCGAGCCACCGATCGTGCCGCGGTGGCGCACCTGCGGATCGCCGATGCCGCCAGCGAGTTTGGCGAGGCCGGGAATGGCGCCCTTCACGTCGCCCGACGCGGCCACAGCCGCGTGTGTGGTCATGGCGCCGATGGCGAGCCCGCCATCCTTGCGCGCAATGCCCCTGAGCGACGCGATCCCGGAAAGATCGATGATCGAATCCGGCGTCGCGAGCCTCAGTTTCATGGTCGGCAGCAACGTCTGGCCGCCCGCGAGGAGCTTGGCGCCGGGCGAGGCCTTGAGCGCGAGATCCGCCTCGTTGAGCGTGCCCGGGCGGCGGTAATCGAAAGCTTGCATGGTATCCTCCCTTATTCCGCCGCCATCTTGCGTGCCGATTTTTGCGCCGCGCGCCACACCGCCTGCGGTGTTGCCGGCATCGCAATGTCCTCGTGCCCGAGGGCGTCGGTAATTGCATTGATGAGCGCGGGCGGAGCGGCAATGGCGCCGGCCTCGCCGCAGCCCTTCACGCCGAGCGGGTTCGACGGGCAGGGCGTCGTCGTCATCGCGACGTTGTACGACGGCAGGTCATCGGCGCGCGGCATGGTGTAGTCCATGAAACTGCCGGTGATGAGCTGGCCGTTCTCGTCGTAGACGGTGTGCTCGAGCATGGCCTGGCCGACGCCTTGGGCAATGCCGCCGTGCACCTGTCCTTCGACGATCATGGGATTGATGAGGATCCCGAAGTCGTCGACGGCCGTCCAGCGGTCGATCCTCGTGTGGCCGGTTTCGGGATCAATCTCGATCTCGGCAATGTGCACGCCCGAGGGGAAGGTGAAGTTCTTCGGATCGTAGAACGAGCCTTCCTTGAGCCCGGGCTCGATCACTTCCGGATCGAACTTGTGGGCGACATAGGCCTGCAGTGCGACCTCGCCGAAGGTCATCTTCTTGTTCGTGCCGCGGCCGAGGAACTCGCCATTCTCGAAGTCGACGCTGTCCTCCGGCACTTCCATGCAGGCGGCGGCAACGCGCTTGCCCTTGGCGATGATCTTCTCCGAGGCTTTCACGATCGCCGAGGCGCCGACCGCACCCGAGCGCGAGCCGTAGGTGCCCATGCCCATCTGCACCTTGTCGGTATCGCCGTGCACGATCGAGACCTGCTCGATGGGCACGCCGAGCTTCGACGCAATGACCTGGGCGAAGGTCGTCTCGTGGCCCTGGCCATGGCTGTGCGAGCCGGTCAGCACCTCGATGGTGCCGACCGGGTTCACGCGGATCTCCGCGCTCTCCCAGAGGCCGACGCCGGCGCCGAGCGAGCCGACCGCGCGTGACGGCGCGATGCCGCACGCTTCGATGTAGGCGGAGAAGCCGAGCCCGCGAAGCTTGCCCTTCTTGGCACTCTCGGCCTTGCGCGCGGCGAGGCCCTTGTAGTCGGCCATCTCGAGGGCCTTATCGAGGGAGGCGCCGTAGTTTCCGGCGTCATAGGCCATGATCACCGGCGTCTGATGCGGGAAGGACTTGATGAAGTTCATCCGCCGGAACTCGGCCGGATCGCGACCGGTCTCGCGGGCGGCAACTTCGATCAAGCGCTCGACGACGAAGGTCGCTTCGGGCCGGCCGGCGCCGCGGTAGGCATCGACGGGCGTCGTGGTCGTGTAGGCGCCATCGACCTCGCAGTAGATGGCCGGGATGTCGTACTGACCCGAGAGCAGCGGCGCGTAGAGGTATGTCGGCACCGAGGAGGCGAACGTCGAGAGATAGGCGCCGAGGTTGGCCTTCGTGCTCGCCCTGAGCGCCAGGATCTTGCCGCTCGCGTCCATGGCGAGCTCGGCGGTCGTGACGTGATCACGCCCGTGCGCATCGGCGAGGAAAGCCTCCGTGCGCTCGGCAACCCACTTCACCGGACGGCCGACCTTCTTGGCTGCCCAGATGCAGACCGTCTCCTCGGCATAGATGAAGATCTTCGAGCCGAAGCCGCCGCCCACATCCGGCGCGATCACGCGCAGCTTGTTCTCGGGCGCAATGCCGATGAAGGCCGAGAGCACGAGACGCGCGACGTGCGGGTTCTGGCTCGTCGTGTAGAGCGTGAACTGGTCCTGGCCCGCGTCGTAGTCGCCGATCGCGGCGCGCGGCTCCATGGCGTTCGGCACGAGGCGGTTGTTGACGATGTCGAGCTTCGTCACATGCGCTGCCTTCGAGAAGGCCGCGTCGACCGCGTCTTTGTCGCCGAGGTGCCACTGGTAGCCGGTATTGCCCGGCGCCTCGTCGTGGATCTGCGCCTTGCCGGCGGCCTGCGCGCTCGCCACGTCGACGACCGCCGGCAGCTCGCCGTAGTCGACCTGAATGAGCCCGGCCGCGTCCTTGGCCTGATCGAGCGTCTCGGCGATGACGACGGCGACATGATCGCCGACATAGCGCACTTTGCCCTGCGCGAGGGCGGGATGTGCGCCCGCCTTCATGGGCGAGCCGTCCTTGGAGTGGATCATCCAGCCGCAGATGAGGCCGCCGATCTTGTCGGCTGCGAGATCCGCGCCGGTGTAGACACCGAGCACGCCGGGCGAAGCGAGCGCTTCGCTCACGTCGATGTTGTTGATCGTCGCGTGCGCGACCGGCGAGCGGGCGAAGACCGCGTAGGCCTGTCCGTGCCGGTTGATGTCGTCGACGTACTGGCCCTTGCCAGTGATGAAACGCAGATCTTCCTTGCGCTTGACCGAAGCGCCAATGCCCTGATCCGTCATGGGGATATCTCCTGTCCGCCTGTCACGCTACTCGGCAGCGACCTTGGCGCCTGCCATCGCGGCGGCACCCGTTTCGATCGCGCGGACGATGTTGTGATAGCCGGTACAGCGACAGAGGTTGCCCTCAAGCTCCTTGCGGATCGTCGCCTCGTCGAGCTTCGCGCCATGTCGGTTCACGATGTCGACGCCGGCCATGATCATGCCGGGCGTACAGAAGCCGCACTGCAGTGCGTGGTGCTCGCGGAAGGCTTCCTGCATGGGATGGAGTGTCGTGCCCGTGGCAAGGCCTTCGATGGTGACGACCTCGGCGCCCTCGCAGGAGGCGGCGAGAACAGCGCAGGATTTGACCGACTGGCCATTGAGATGGACCGTGCAGGCGCCGCACTGGCTGGTGTCGCAGCCGACGTGGGTTCCCGTCAGTCGAAGGTTGCTGCGAAGGAAATCTACGAGCAGCGTTCGCGGATCTATGTCCGCGGTGGCGCGGCGCCCGTTGACTGTCAGCGAGAGTTTGATCATTCGGCGTCCTCCGGTTCGGCGTTCTTATTTGTACGCGGTGCGTGGCGTCTGGATGTCGGACGGGTCTCCTTGCGATGCGGTGTGCGGCCGTGCTGGGCGGTGCGCTGCAGCAAGCCTCTGAAACTACGAGTTAGTGTCCCGATTCCGAAGTTCGCCATACCTTGAAGCTGGTGTCGCGAGCGAACTTCGGAATCAAAAGGGACACTAAAAGAATAGTCTTGCTAGTGTGATTCAGATCGAGAAATTCGCTCCATGCTGTGCCGCGAGTAATGGCGAATTTCTCGATCATCACACTAGTATGCAGACTGATCCTGCGCCGTCGTATCGAGGCCGTCAAGCAGCAGCGGCGCGGGCGCGACCAAAGGCTAGATGCGCGCTTCGCCGATCGAGCGATGGGCTTTGCTGCGATGCGACCTCACGGATTGTTCAAGTCGTCATGCGTCTTCCGGTGGGGGCCGCCATCGAAAGGTCGTGCGGCTGCCGCTATTGTGAAAATGCAGTAACGGCTGCCACGCCGCCGCGAGCCATCTTCGGGTGACCCGCGGCGTGGCGTATTTGAATGACAAGGGAGGAACTGGGATTATGACGAAGCATTCTTCGGTGACACGCCGCGATGCGCTCAGGCTCGCGGGGGGCGTCGCCGCACTCGGCGCGCTCGGCAGCGCGATGCCACAGATTGCCCAGGCGGCCGCGCCGATGCTCGGCGTCTCGCGGCCCTCGATCTATCGCTTCAAGCTCGGGGCCTTCGAGGTGCCGAACATCCTCGACGGCTACCTGCAGGGAAATGGGCCGCATCCCGCATTCGGCAACAACCAGCCGGCCGAGGTCGTCCAAGCGCTCGTCCAGGCGCACGGCTTGCCGGCGACCCGGCATGAGAACCCCTACGTCGTCACGCTCGTCAACACCGGCAAAGAGCTGGTGATGTTCGATGCCGGCAATCCCAAAGGGCGCATGAA
>Ga0066256_1001774_pt1 | contig 27161 bp, 27 predicted proteins | sample ThiBio_1000_biof_FD_87107 | JGI IMG/M metagenome (GOLD analysis project Ga0066256, IMG submission 87107) | Wastewater bioreactor microbial communities from Cape Town, South Africa - Thiocy_expt_1000_biof (version 2) | ecosystem: Engineered > Bioreactor > Thiocyanate-remediating >... | reverse complement strand
ATCTTGCCGTCTGCGGAACGAGCGCCCGAGCCCACCGCGACGATCTCGCCCTCGGCCGGCTTTTCCTTGGCGCTGTCGGGGATGATGATGCCGCCGGCGGTCTTCTCTTCAGCCTCGACGCGGCGCACGAGCACGCGGTCGTGCAGCGGACGGAAACCCATGGAATACTCCCTTTCCCAATGAAACGAAAAACGCGGATCGAAATGTCTTGGCACTCCCACCGGGAGAGTGCCAGCGGCGCGCATATGGGTGGGCGTCCGGGGGGCGTCAAGGGAAGGCCGGGCGAATTTTTCGCACGGCCTTCCCGGCGGCCTCAAAACGGGACGAGCCGCCGCCGCTCGCGCCCGTGCCAGCGCCGCAGCAGCAGGGCCGAGACAGCGACAAGGCCGACCGCCAGCCCGATCCACACCCCCACGCCCGAGAGCGGGGTGAAGAAGCCGAGCAGGATCGCCGTGCCGAAGCCGACCACCCAATAGCCGAACAGGGCCATGACCATCGGCACGCGCGTATCCTGCAAGCCGCGGAGCAGCCCGGCCGCGACCGCCTGGATGCCGTCGAACAACTGGAAGGCGGCGGCGATCAGCAGGTAACGCAGGGCCAGCGCGACCATCGCCGCGTTGGCCGGCTCGCGCGCCGGGACGTGGATCGGCGGGCGGGCCCGGGGGAACGGCGGCATGGCCGCCGCGGCGGCGAAGGAAAGGGCGAGGGCGATGGCCAGGGCGGCCCAGCCGGCGCGGGCCACCCCGGCCCGGTCCTGCGCGCCGTAGTGGAAGCCGACGCGGATCGTCGCCGCCTGGCCGACCCCGAAGGGCACCTGGAAGGCGAGCGCGGCGACCTGGAGCGCCAGGGTGTGCCCGGCCAGCTCGGCCGGGCCGATCCGGCCCATCAGGAAGCCCGCCGCGCCGAAGAAGCCACCCTCGGCCACCACGATCAGCGCGATCGGCAGGCCGATCCGCAGGATCTCGCGCAGGCGCTGCCAGTGCGGCCGCCACCAGTAGCCGAACAGGCGGTAGCGCCGCAGCCGCCGGTCGCTCCGGATCGCCGCGACATAGGCGGCGAGCGTGGTCCAGCCGGTCACGACCGTCGCCAGGGCCGAGCCTTCGAGGCCCAGCGCGGGCAGGCCGAGATGACCGTAGATGAAGGCCCAGTTGCCGAGCACGTTGACCAGGATCGCGGCCGCCGTGATCACCGTCGCGAAGACCGGCCGGCCCATCGCCGAGACGAAGGTGCGCAGCACGTTGGCCGCGATCAGCGGCACGATCCCCCAGCAGATGATGCCGAGGAAGGCGTCGGCGCGCTCGGCGACGCGCGGGTCCTGCCCGGTCGCCAGCATGATCGCCTTGCCGAACAGGCCGACGGTCATCGCCAGGGCGCCGCTCGCCACGGCCAGCCACAGGGCCATGCGCATCGAGCGCCGGATCTCGCGGATCGCGTGGCGGCCCGCGCCGCGCTCGGCCGAGATCAGCGGGGCGACCGCGCCGGTCAGGCCCGACAGCGACCAGGCGATCAGCATGAAGATCGAGACCGACAGGCTGGACTCCGCCAGCGCCTCCTGCCCGAGCCGCGCGACGAAGATCACGTCGATCGCGCCGAGCGCCATCTGCAGCAGGTTGGCGAGCGCCAGCGGCCCGGCGATGGCCAGGGTGGCGCGCAGCTCGGCGCGGAAGGGGGAAGGCGGAACGGTCCCGGTCATGCAGCCGGCCCGGATAGGCGCGGTTCGCGCCGGAGGAAAGCGCCGAGATTCCCTTCCTGCCGGTTCCCCGCCCACCGCGTTGACGCCCCCGCCCCCGCCCGGCATGGATGGGGCAAGCAGGGAGACATGGCATGCGCTTGGTTCGGACGACGGTGATGGTTCTCGGCATGGCGGGCCTCGCGGCCTGCGGCGGCGCGAAGGAGCCCGCAGCCGGGCAGGACGCGGGCCAGTCCGGCGCGGCGGCCCCGGCCGAGGCGCCCGCCGCCGACGCCGCCCCGCCCGTGGCCTTCGCCCAGTGCATCTCGTGCCACTCGGTCAAGCCGGGCGTGAACGGCGTCGGGCCGAGCCTGCACGGCGTGGTCGGGCGCAAGGCGGGCACCCTGCCCGGCTATGCCTATTCCAGCGCGCTCAAGGGCTGGGGCAAGACGCTCGACGAGGCCGAGCTGGACCGCTGGCTGACCGCGCCGATGAAGGACGTGCCGGGCACCAAGATGGTCTTCCCCGGCATCCCCGATCCCGCCCGGCGCAAGGCGGTGATCGACTATCTCGCGACGCTGAAGTGAGCCGCCCGGAATGATGCGCCCGCCCAAGGCGAGTCGGCCCAAGGCGAGCAGGCCGTGACCGACGCGGAGCTCAAGGCCCGCCTCGCCATCGCCGACCGGCTCGCCGCGATCGGCCAGGCCGGCGACGCGCGCAAGGCCGACGCCTATGCCGCCTGCTTCACCGAGGACGGCGTGCTCGACCTTTCGGCCGGCGGCGGCGGACAGATCGCCGGGCGCGCGGCGATCCTGGCCTGGATGCAGGCCCCCTCGGTGATCCCGCAGCAGCCCGGCCGCCCGGCGGGCTTCGTCAGCCATCACCTGACGACCAGCAAGGTCGACCTGACCGGCCCCGACAGCGCGACCGCGCGCACCTATTTCCTGGTGACGAGCCCGGCGGGCCTCGACCACAACGGGTTCTACGTCGACACCCTGCGCCGCGTGGGGGACGACTGGCTGATCGAGCACCGCCGTCCGCGCACGGTGTGGATCGCGCCCGACAGCCTGCTGCACGGCTGACCGCGCCCGCTTCACCCCAAGGCCGCGCGATCGGCGCGACTCGGGGCGAAACCGGCGCTCATGCCACGAAATTTGCCATTTTCGATAGTTCATACATCCGGATTTAACCTATCCGGATGTATGTAGGAAAGCGCTAAATGTCAGGTCGCCTTGCTCGGCAGCCGCGCCTGGCCCTGGACCGGGTCCGCTACCGGCGTGACCGGCGCGGCCTTGGGCGCGGGGGCGGCGGCCGGGACCGCCGGCGCGTTCTTCTGGACCGCGCTGCAATCGCCCGCGCTGGTCCGCGTCACCTTGGGCTCGGCGCCCGAGCCGTCCGAGCGGTACTCGACGGTCTGGCTGCAGCCGTTGCCCGAGGTCGTCGTCGAGACCGAGACGAAGCTGTAGCTGCCGGCCGGGGCATTGCTCGACACCACGATCTGGCCGGGCTGCCCGGCCGCCGCGCCGCGCTGGGCGGCAAGGACCTGCTGGCCGACCTGGGCCTGGATGCGCTGCTGCATCTCGGCCGCTTGGCGCATCATCGCCTCGTTCCGGGCCTGCATCATCGCGGTCATCCGGTCGAGCTCGGCGAAGGGATCGTCGGCGGCGGCCTCGACCGGGACGATCGCCACCTTCGGCGCGACATCGCCGGCATAGCTGATCTGCGCCACCGAGCCGTCGGGCAGGGCGACGTCCATCGTCTTGAGCTTGCCCGCGGCATAGGCCGTGCCGGCGGCCAGCGCGAGCCCTCCGGCGGCGAGCAGGGCAATGGGAAGCTTGCGCATCGGAAAAACCTCCTTGAAGGATTCGAGCGAGCGAAATCCTATCCCCGCATCCTGAACGCCAGATGACCGATGCGAGTCATTTGCGGGAATGTCGCGCCGGCCCGCTCCCCCGGCCCGACCACCCGACAGGATAGGCTCCGGGTGGCCGGGCCGGGGGAGCGGGCCGGAGCCGCATCCGATCGCCGAACCTAGGAAAGATTGAACAGCGTGACCATCACCCCGATGGCGAGGCCGAAGACCATCACCATGGTCCCGGCGATCCGCAGGATGTAGGTGACGGGATCGTCCGCATTGGCGGCGACCGGCGGCGGGCGGCCGATCAGGCGGCGGAAGGTCTTCTGGCGGAAGGCCATGGTGAAACCGATGAAGGCAAGGATCACGCCGAACAGGTCGACGATCAGCACATGGCCGGGCATGGGACGCTTCCTTTCGTGGTCGGTTCGCCGCTAGCGGTCAGCTCCGGCACGCCGCAAGCCCCTGCTCGAGGCCGGCGATCAGGTCCTGCTCGGCCTCCAGGCCGACCGAGAGCCGCAGCAGGCTGTCGCCGATCCCCGCCGCGGCGCGCGCTTCCTCGCCCATGTCGGCATGGGTCATGGTCGCCGGATGGGCGACGAGGCTTTCGACCCCGCCGAGCGATTCGGCCAGGGTGAAGAACCGCACCGCCGCGATGAACCGGCGCACGGCGGCAACGCCGCCGGCCAGCTCGAAACTCAGCATGGCGCCGAACCCGTCCTGCTGGCGCGCGGCGACCGCATGGCCGGGATGCGAGGCGAGGCCCGGATAGTGGACCCGCGCCACCGCGGGATGGCGGTCGAGGAAATCGGCCACGGCCATGGCGTTGGCCTGCTGCTGCGCCATCCGCGCGAACAGCGTGCGCAAGCCGCGCAGGGTCAGCCAGGCGTCGAACGGCGCGCCCGCGCTGCCGACGACGTTGGCCCATTGGCGCAGCTCCTCCGCCTCGCCCGCCTCGGCCGCGATCACCGCCCCGCCGATCACGTCGGAATGGCCGTTGAGGTACTTGGTGGTCGAATGGACGACATAGTCCGCGCCCAGCGCGATCGGCCGCTGGACCGCGGGCGAAAGGAAGGTGTTGTCGACCGCGACCCGGGCCCCGGCGCCATGCGCCCGCCCGGCCAGGGCGGCAATGTCGACCACCCGCATCAGGGGGTTGCTCGGCGTCTCGATCAGGACGAGCGCGGGCCGCTCCGCCAGCCCCGCCGCCAGCTCGGCCTCGCGCGACTGGTCGACGAAGCGGACGCGGCAATGGCCGCGCTCGGCTCGCGCCTTGAGCAGGCGCATCGTGCCGCCGTAGCAGTCGTGCGGGGCGAGGATCAGGTCGCCGGGCCACTGCCGTCCGACGAGCAGGTCCAGCGCCGCCATGCCGCTGGCGGTGACGACCGCCCCGGCCCCGCCCTCCAGCTTGGCCAGGGCCTCGGCCAGCAGGTCCCGCGTCGGGTTGCCGGCCCGGCCGTAGTCGTAGCGGCGCGGCTGCTCGTAGCCCGCGAACTCGTAGGTGCTGGAGAGGTAGAGCGGCGGGGCGACCGCGCCGAAGGCGGGATCGCCGGCCACGCCGTGGGCGGCGCCGATCGTCTGGGGCCGGGGCGAAGCGTCACGCCGATCAGTCATTGAAGAAACGTCCTTCCGTGACTTCGCGGACCACGCCCGCGCGGATGGTGAAATCCCCGAAGCGCTCGCCCGGCTGCCGTTCCCGGGCATAGCGGCCGAGCACCTCGGCCAGCGCTTCGAGGATCGCCGGCTCCCCGGCGTTCTCCATGACCATACGATTGAGACGCTCGCCGTGGAAGCCGCCGCCGAGATAGAGGTTGTACTTGCCCGGCGCGCGGCCGGTCAGCGCGATCTCGGCGATGTAGGGCCGGGAGCAGCCGTTGGGGCAGCCGCTCATCCGCACGGTGATCGGCTCGTCGGACAGGCCGTTGGCGGCGAGGATCGTCTCGATCTTGTCGAGCAGGCGCGGCAGGTAGCGTTCGCTTTCCGCCATCGCGAGCCCGCAGGTCGGCAGGGCGACGCAGGAGATCGCGTTGCGCCGCACCGGCGAGGCGGCGTCGATCTCGGGGAAATGCTCGGCGAGGATCGCATCGATCGCCGGGCGGTCCTCTGTCCGGACCCCGGCGACGATCAGGTTCTGGTTGGCGGTCAGCCGGAAGGTCCCGCGATGGACCCGCGCGACGTCGCGCAGCGCGTCGAGCAGGGCCAGGGTCAGCCGCCCGCTCTCGATGACGAGGGTGCGGTGGTGGCGGCCGTCGGGCGTGGTGTTCCAGCCGAAGCTGTCGCCGTTGGAGGTGAAGCGGAAGGCGCGCGCCGCCGCGAAGGGCGTGCCCATGTGCCGCTCGATCTCGGCCTTGATCCAGTCGAGGCCCTTGTCGTCGATGGTATACTTGAAGCGGGCGCGCTGGCGGTCCTTGCGGTCGCCGTAGTCGCGCTGGACCGTCATCACCGCATCGGCGCAGGCGATCACCCGTTCGGCCGGGACGAAGCCGATCAGGCTGGCGAGGCGCGGATAGGTCTCGGGCGCCTGGTCGGTGCGGCCCATGCCGCCGCCGATCACCACGTTGAAGCCTTCGAGCCCCTCGCTGCCGCCGATCGCGATGAAGCCGAGATCCTGGGCATAGACGTCGATGTCGTTGGACGGCGGCAGGGCGAAGCCGATCTTGAACTTCCGCGGCATGTAGGTGCGCCCGTAGAACGGCTCCTCCGGCCCCGAGCCGGCGACGCGCTCGCTGCCGTACCAGATCTCGTGATAGGCGCGGGTCTTGGGGATGACGTGGTCGCTGACCCGCTTCGCCAGGGCCGCGACCTCGGCATGGAAGCGCGAGCCTTGCGGATCGACCGTGCACATCACCCCGCGCGAATCGTCGCCGCAGGCGGCCACCGTGTCGAGCAGCGTCTCGTGCAGGCCCTGGATGACCGGGCGCAGGCTGTCCTTGAGCACCCAGTGAAACTGGAAGGTCTGGCGCGTGGTGATCCGCAGCGTCTCGCCGCCGTGGGCCCGCGCCAGCTCGTCGAGCTTGAGCCATTGCGCGGGGGTGCAGACGCCGCCGGGCAGGCGCACCCGGATCATGAACTGGTAGGCGGGCTCCAGCTTCTGGCGGCGGCGCTCGTCGCGCAGGTCGCGGTCGTCCTGCTGGTAGATGCCGTGGAACTTCATCAGCTTCACGTCGTCGGCCGAGGGCACCGCCCCGGTGATCCGGTCGAGCAGTCCCGTGGCGATCGTGCCGCGCAGGTAGTCGCTGCGGTCCTTCATGCGCTCGTCCGGGCCGAGCCGGTCGAGCGGCTGCGACAGGTCCCGGCTGCGGTCGACGGCGGTGGCGTCGGTCATGGTCATGCCCCTCAATATACGTCGCGCTGGTAACGGTGATCGGCCTGGAGCGAGCGCACGTAGTCCTCCGCCGCTTCGCGCCCGGTATGGGCCTCGTGCGCGACGATCTCGATCAGCGCCTGGTGGACGTCGGGCGCGAGACTGGCCGCGTCGCCGCAGACATAGACGTGGGCGCCCTCCTCCAGCCAGGCGAAGACCTCGCGCGAGCGCTCCTTCATGCGGTGCTGGACATAGACCTTGCCCGCCCCGTTCGCCTGCGCCGCCCGGTCGCGCGAGAAGGCGACGTCCATGCGGGACAGGGTCCCGTCCTTGAGCCAGCCCTGCCATTCGGTCTGGTAGAGGAAATCGGTGCGGAAGTTCCGCTCGCCGAAGAACAGCCAGCTCCGCCCGCCCGCGCCGCGCGCCTCGCGCTCCTGGAGGAAGGCGCGATAGGGGGCGACCCCGGTGCCCGCGCCAATCATCAGGATCGGCACGTCGTCGGCGGGCAGGCGGAAGTGCGGGTTGGCCTGGACATGGACCGGCAGCAGCGTGTCGACCTCCCCGCGGTCGGCGAGCAGGCCGGAGGCGACGCCGCTGCGGGGGCTGCCGTGCAGGCTGTAGCGCACCGGCGCGACGGTCAGGTGGGCCTCGTCCGGCGCGGCGGCCAGGCTCGAGGCCAGCGAATAGAGCCGCGGCTGGAGCGGCCGCAGCGCCGAGACCAGCCCTTGCGGCATGACCCCCGCCACCGGGAAGCGGCGGACGATGTCGACGACGTGGTGGGTCCGCAGGAAGACCGACCGCTCCCCGGCGCGGTCCTCCTGCTGCAACTGCTTGAGGAAGGCGGCCTCGCTGAGCATGGCCCAGTAGTCGAGGAAGCGCGGGGTCGCGGCGGTGATCTCGAAGCGATGGGTCAGCGCCTCAGCGATCGTCAGGGTCTGGCCCTTGAACTCGAACTCGGCCTCCGGGGCCAGGGCGAGCACTTCGAGCAGCGCGGCGACCACGGCCGGATCGTTCGAGGCGGCGATGCCGAGCGCGTCGCCCGGCTCGTAGGCGAGGCCCGAGCCGGCGAGCGAGAACTCGATATGCCGCGTCTCCTTCGACGATCCGCGCCCGACCAGGGCGATGTTCTCGACGATCCGGGCGGGGAAGGGATTGCGCTTGTCGTGGACCGCGGCGGGCGGCGGCGCGGTTCCGGCGGGCATCGCCGCGACCGGCGCAGGAACGGCCTGCGCCTCGCCGGCCAGCCGCTCGGCGACGGCGGCGATCCAGGCGGCGGCCTGGTCCTCGTAGTCGACGTCGCAGTCGACCCGCTCGGCGAGGCGCTGCGCGCCCAGCTCCTCGAACCGCTGGTCGAGCCGCTTGCCGGCCTGGCAGTAGAATTCATAGGTGGAATCGCCGAGCGCCAGGACCGCGAAGCGCGCGCCGTCGAGGCGGGGCGCCTTGCGTCCTTCGACGAATTCGAAGAAGCCCGCGGCCGGCTGCGGCGGATCGCCCTCGCCATAGGTGCTGACGACGATCAGCAGGTCCTGCTCGCGGCCCAGCTCGCGGTGCTTGTAGTCGGCCATGTCGCACAGCGTGGCGGCCAACCCCTTGTCCTTCAGGACCGCGTCGAGCGACCGGGCAAGCTCGGCGGCATTGCCGGTCTCGGTGCCGTAGAGGATCGTCAGGCCGCGCGCGGCGGCGGAGGGCGCCGGCTGCGATGGGGGGTGTCGCGAGCCGGCGTCCAGTCCTGCGAAGTAGCCGCTGACCCAGCGCATCTGCATCGGATCGAGCGAACGGGTCAAAGCCTCGACCTGCCGCCACTGGTCCGGGGTCAGGGGAATCCCCGGGAGTTCCGATGCCGTCATGCGTATGGTTCCTCGGCGTTCAGCTCCCTGTCCTGTGCTCCGGCCTGTGCGTCAGGTCCCACCGGGCACCGTTGTAACGAAGCATCCTTCAATCAGGCCGCGATTGTGGGGAAATCCGATCCATAAAACTAACGATTATTATTGGTATTTTTTCCCAAAAATATTGCAGTAAAGACTCTGTGCTTTCAGGCTGAGATCGCTGGGCGCCTGAGAAAACCCCGGGACGTGGCCGGGATTCCCGGGGTCACAGCCGCCATCCGGAGAGCATGGCGGTCATATCAATAATCTTGCAGGGAATGGACAATAGCATTCGCTTGTCCGCATTCATTTTTGCGTCACTATGTTGGCCGCGCCCTTCGGGCGTCGCGGATATCCGGCTGCGCCTGCCAGGTGCGGCGCGGCCGGATGTTCGGGCGGACGTCCGGCGGCGAGGCGCATTCCAGCGAGGGGCCGATGGTCTGGACCAACATCCTTGTGCCGGCTCTGGGCGGCGACGGCGACGCCAGGACGCTGGCCGTCGCGCGGGCGCTGGCCGAGCCGTTCGGCGCGACGATCACCCTGGCCCATGCCTCGCCCTCGCCGATCGGCGTGTTCAACTGGGCCGGGGACACTAGCTTCGGCCCGACCGACGCCGCGGTGGCCGCGCTGCAACGCAATGCCGAGCGGGGGCAGGCCCGCTGCCGCGCCCTCCTCGGGGACCTCGGCTATCCCAAGGTCCTGTTCGAGGCCGTGATCGCGGACGACTGGATGGGCCTGCGCGCCGCCTCACGGCTGGCCGACGTCGTGGTCTGGGAACCCGCCGTCACGCGCGGGCACGGCTTCCTGGCCGGCGCGTTCCAGCACATCCTGCTCGACGAGCGGCGGCCGGCCTTCGTCGCCGACGATCCGCCCTCGATCGGCGGCACCGTCGCCATCGCCTGGGACGGCGGCCGCGAAGCCTCGCGCGCGCTGCGCCGCGCGATCCCGCTGCTGCGCCTGACGCGGCGGATCGTCCTGCTGACGGCGGGCTCGGTCACGGCCCGGTCCTCCGGCGGCGCCCGCGCGCTGGCCTATCTCGCGGACCAGGGCGTGCCGGCCGCGCCCGAGGTCCTGCACAAGCGCGGCGATCCCGGGCCGGCGATCCTCGCGGCGGCGCGGGAGGCCGGCGCGGACCTCCTCGTCGCGGGCGCCTTCGGCCACCCCCGGCTGCAACGCTTCATCTTCGGCGGCACGACCCGGCTCCTGCTGGAAAACCGCGCCACCGCCCTGTTCCTATCCCACTGAGGTTTTCGCGCCATGGGCGATGTCCCCCAGCCTTCCCCGCACGATCCGCTCCGCGCCTTCCTCTTCCGGGTCGAGGGCGGGCACCAGTACGCGCTGACCAGCGATCCCGAGGGCCGGAACATCCCGCGCGACGGGCGCGGCCGGGCGGGCTGGACCTTCGTCCGGCCCCTCGATCTCGTCGCCGGGGAACACCGCACCGGCTTCGATGCCGACGAAGCCGCCCGGAGCCTGCGCCAGGACGGCTATGCCCTGATCGGCAGCCTGTTCGGCACGGACTAGCCGGCCTAGAATCGCGCGCGGATCCCCGCATAGACGGCGCGCCGCTCGACCGGATAGTAGATTTCCGAGGCCGGCGTCGCGCGGATCACGGCCGAGACGTCCCCGATCGCCTTCCTGCCCCCGAGGTTGCGGGCATCGACGAACAGGTCGACGCCCCTGGCGACGGTCGCCCCGGCGCTCAGGCCGACGATCGCATAGCCGGGCGCGCGCACCGTGTTGGCGTAGTCCGCCCAGGCCCCCTGCGGCACCCATTCGAGATTGGGCGCGACATGGAGCGCCTCGGTGCCGAAGCGAATCTCGGTCCGCAGGACATGGCGCGGCACGACCGGCAGGCGGTTGTCGCCGAACTCGGCGTCGTGGCGGAAGCGGAAGTCGGAATATTGCCAGACCTGGCGGATGCGCAGCCAGCGGGCCGGCTCCAGGCTCAGCCCGGCTTCGATCCCCTGGTGCAGCGTCCGGTCGGCGTTGAACGTCGATGCGGGGACATCGGGGCTGACGGTGAATTGCAGCATCTCGCCGCGTAGCTGCGCGCGGTAGAACGACACGTCCCAGCTCGCCCAGCCCACCTTGCCGCGCGTCCCCACCTCGAAGGTCCAGGCGTGCTGCTGCCGGACCGGCACGAAGGCCGCGACCTGGGCCAGCTCGATGAAGGTCGGGAATTCCGCCGAGCGGCTGTAATTGGCATAGACCTGGATGTCCGGCCGCGGCTCCCACAGCAGGCCGATCCGGGGCGAGAGGCTGTCGTAGGACGACTCGCCGACCACGGGCGCGGGGAAGCGCTGCGCCTGCCGGCGATAGCCGTCGGCATGGATCAGGCCCGCGATGAGCTGGAGCTCGGGGACGGGGCGGAACCGGCCCTCGCCATAGACGGCCGAGGACCGCGCGGTCGGGCGGGCGCCGGAAGGCGGCGCTCCGCGCCGACCGTCGACGTTGACGAAGCGCTTGGCTGCGGTCGAGCCCCAGCGCGCTTCCCCGCCCAGGGTCAGCTCGAACGGGCCATCGGCATAGTCGAGCCGGGCGAAGACGCCCCGGTCGACCGAGTCCTGGTCGAGCACCTGGTAGATCGGGTGGAACAGCGACTTGAGGTTGACGAAGGCGCCCAGGTTCAGCCGCGCCTTGCCCAGCTCGACGGTGGTCCGGTTCTGCAAGCGCAGGGAATCGATGTCGCGCGCCTGGTTGCCGGCGAAGTTCCCGGTCCGCGGCGCGTCGAGCGCCAAGGCGCGGGTCAGGGCGCCGGGAAGCTGCTGCTCGATGCGGTTGGCGCTGACGTAGAAGCGCGTGGCGATCCGGTCGGTCAGGCGGAAGCCGGCATTGCCGTGGAGCCGCAGCGAATGGCGCTTCGCATGGTCGCGGTCGCCCCGGTGGGTATCGGCGCTGACCGCCAGCCAGCCGTTGGCGTCGCGGTCCCCCACCCCGAGCGAGGCGAGGCCGCGCGCCATGCCGAAGGAGCCCCCGTCGAGCCGGACATAGAGCCCGTGCGCCCGGTCGCCGGTCGGGGTCACGCCGTTGATCGCCCCGCCCAGCGTGCCCGAGCCGAAGCGCAGGGCATTGGCGCCGCGATAGACCTCGAGGTGGTCGAAGAAGGCGGGCTCCAGCTCCTGGAAGTCGCCGTTGTCGTCGGCAAGGTTGATCGGGATGCCGTCCTGCAACAGGGTCAGGCCGCGCATGTGGTAGCCGCGCGACAGGCCGGACCCGCGGATCGAGATGCGGATCTCCTGCCCGAAGCGCGGCTGGGCATAGACCCCGGGCGAGAAGGCCAGGGTATCGCGCAGCGAGACCAGCGAGCGGTCGGCATAGTCCCGATAGGTCACGACGTCGGCGCCGCCCGGCGTCGCCATGGCGCGGCGCTCCGCCTCGTTGGCGCTGCGGGGCGCGACGACGATGATCGTGCCGGAGACGGAATCGGAGGTGGAGCGGGCGTCGATCGGCGTCTCGGCCAGGGCCGCGGCGGGAACGGCGGCGAGGACGGCGGCCGCGCAGGCCGCCAGCGGGCCGCGCAACCGGGTGAGCCTCGTCCCGCGCGGCTTCGGCCCGGCAGGGAACGGAGCGGACAGGGAACCTTGGTCGACCACGCGAGGCCTGCTCCAGGTAGGGTGCATCGCGGCCTCCGGGAGGCCCCACCGGTCACTCGAGGAAGGGGTATGACCGGCAGCCCGGAAAGCCGCGATGCGGGCGCGCCGGGGCGCGCCGTGAACGACGCCGTATCCGCCCGTCAGGGCACCAGGATCAGGTCGCCCCGTCCCATCTTCGGATCGGCGTCGTTCGAGAACATCAGCACCGCCATGGCCCCGGTATGGGCATGGGGCATCGAATGGTCGACGATCACGTTGGCGCCCTCGACCGGCGAGATCAGGTCGAAGGTGGCGCCGTCGCCCGGTCCGACCACCATGCTCTGCATCCCGACCTTGCGGTTCTTCGGGTTGCCGCTGGGATAGACCGCGTCCCAGATGCCCGCGATCGGGTGGAAGGACGAGAACTCGTTGGGTCCGGCGTTGACGAAATAGACCCGGACCCGCTCGCCCGGCTTGGCGACCAGCATCTTGGTCGAGGCCGGATCGTGGACCGGATCGTACTTGAAGGCGACGCCGTTGAAGACGACGTGCGACCAGTCGCTCTTCATGATCGAGTGGAGGTCGTCGGGATTGGCATAGACCTCGGACTGGACGAGGACATATTCGCGGTCCGCCTTGGGCAGGGCCTTCGGGTCCTTGGGATCGACCAGGATCACCCCGAACATGCCGCGCGCGATGTGCTGGTACATCGGGTCGGAGCCGCAGTGGTAGTAGAAGGCCCCCGGATAGTTCGCGACGAAGCTGAAGGTCTTGGTCTCGCCCGGCTTGATCGCCTCGAAGTCCTTGACCACGTCGACACGCGCGGCGTGGAGGTCGATCGAGTGCGAGTTCTTGTTGGCGGGATCGTTGGTCAGGACGATCGTCACCGTATCGCCCTCGGTCACGCGCAGCAGGGGGCCGGGCACCTGGCCCTCATAGGTCCAGGACGCCTGCATCGTCCCCTTGTTGTCGATCGGCAGGGAAACCTCCTTGGCCGTCAGGCGCAGCGTGACCTCCTTGGCCTGGACCGGCTGGCAGGCCAGCGCGAGGAGCGCCGAAGCGGCGAAGAGTAAGGATTTGCGCATTGTGTCACCCCCTGTTGCGGTTGAAGAAAGCTATTTCGCCTGCTCGCACTTGCAGACGTAGGCGAGGTAGTCGGCCATATCCTCGATCTGGGCAGGGCTGAGGACGCCGGCCCAGGACGGCATCAGCGCCGACTTGTTGACCGAGGCTCCGCCTTCGGTGATCGCCTTGACGATCTGCGCGCGCGGCAGCGAAGACATGGCGACCGTGTCGCTGTGGTCGCGCGGCTGGACCGAGAGGCCGACCGTGTTGATGCCCTTGCCGTTGCGCTGGACGCCGTGGCACTGCGCGCAATAGGTGTCGTAGAGATGGGCGGTCGCCTGGAGCTTCGGGTTTTCCGCCGCGCCCGCCGCGGTCGGCTGATGCAGCGCGATTGCCGCGCCGAAGGCGACGAGGCCGAGGCCGGCCAGTCCATAGCGGAGCATCACTTGTCCTCCTTGCCGAGCGAGACGATGTAACCCGTGAGGCGCTGGAGATCGGGCTCGGACAGCGTCGGCGTGGGCATCCACACGTGCGGATCGAACTGCTGCGGGTTCTTAGTATAGGCGATGACGTAGTCGGCCCGCAGGCGGCGGCCGGCGTCGTAGAGCTCCGGCCCGGAGAGCCCGCCCTGCCCGGCCTGGTCCTGATGGCAGGCGACGCAGCCGCGCAGCTTGCTGAAGGCCAGCTTGCCCATCGTCATGTTGGCCGACGCCGGATTGTAGGCGCCGTCCGTCACCAGGCCGCTCTTGAGCTGGAGCAGGGCGTCGGCCAGCCTGCCGGCGGTCGCCGCGTCGACCTTCGGGTGCTTCTCGACCGCCGCCGTATCGATGGTGTCGCGCGGGTCGCCCGGCTTGGCGTGCTTGAACCACAGCACCCCGCCGGGGCGGATGGTCGTGGGATTCTGGAGCCAGGCGACCAGCCAGTCGCGGTTGAACTTGTCGCCGGCGTACCACAGGTCCGGGCCCTTGCGGCTCCACAGCCGGTCGAGCGTGGCATCCGTGGGCTTGGCGAGCGCGTGGCACGAGGCGCACTGGGTGGTCAGCTCGGGGCTCGCCGCCCCCTGCGCGCCGACCGCGGCGGGGCGGCCGGCCCGCGCCCGCGCCGCCCGGCCCCCCCAGGCCCCGACGCTGACCGGAGCCTTCATGATCTGCCTCCTCAGGTGACGGGAACGCCCTTGAAAATCGGGTTGGGATAGATTCCGTGGGGCTTCTTGAGGCTCTGCTCGTAGTAGAAGTCCGGGACGAACTCCTTGTGCGCCCAGTGGTAGTAGGCCTGGTCGCGCGGGATGCCGTCGTACTCGATCACGGTCATCACCCCGCCGTGCGGGGTGTGGCCGTTCATCGTGTGATGGTCGATGTGGTCATGGATCATCCAGCGGCCAGGATTGTCGCAGCGCAGGATGATGTCGTAGCGCTCGCCCGGCCCGACCAGGACGGTATCGGCGTTGATCGGCGCGGGCAGCGGATGCCCGTCTTTGAAGGCGATCTGGAAGACGTGGCCGTGGATGTGGATCGAGTGGAAGCCGCCGCCCGCGCCGAACATCCGCAGGCGGATGACGTCGCCCTCCTTGACCCGGATCGGCTGGGTCTCGGGGAAGGACTTCCCGTTGATCGTGAAGTAGTCGAAGACGTCGCCCGGGACGCCGCCCTGGCCCAGCTTGTCGGCCCAGGCCGAGGCCCATTCCGAGAACATCAGGATGTAGTCGCCCGTCACCTCGCGCTCGACCGGCGTCGGCTTGAGCGGATCGATGATGAACGGCCCCCACATGCCGCGCGTCGCGACGTGCTCGTTCACGTTGACGTGGCAGTGATACCACATGGTGCCGGCCGGCTCGGCGACGAACCTATAGGTGAAGCTGTCGCCGGGCTGGATGCCGAGCTGGGTCATGTCTGGCACGCCGTCCATCTCCCAGGTCCCGCGTTGGAGCAGCCCATGCCAGTGGATCGTGTGGGGCAGCGTGGTCAGGTTGTTGAGGACGACCTCGACCTCGTCCCCTTCCCGCACGTGGAACAACGGCGCGGGCCCCTTGCCGGCGACGGCGCAGGGCTGGACTGTATGCTTACCGACGGGCGTGACGCCCTGCTCCTCGGTGTTCATCGCGGACTTGTGGGGGGCCGCCCCGGCCGGGCTTTTCGCCCGGGCCGGCCCGGCGCGGGCCGGGGCGGGAGAAGCCGCGGCGGTCAACGCCGGAACTGCGACGGCTGCCCCCAGCCCGGTCAACACCGCGTCACGTCGCGTTACGTTCGTCATCATGCAATCCTATAAGATGTATATGACTAGCATGATTAGTATGAGAACGCGGATCGGCTGGACAACGAATTTATTTGCGCGTCACCCGCAAGAAATTTGCTGGAAAGTTGCGTCCGCCGCGCAGAGGGAGCGTCCTGCCGCGCCGAAGCGGCAATCCTGGGGCCGGACGGACGGCAAGATCGCCCCCTTAACATGCCCCGATCATACAGGTATGTTGGGCCTCGATTTTCCTCTTGGGAGAGGTGTGTGCGGCTCACACGCTACACGGACTATTCGCTCAGGGTTCTGATCCATCTGGCGCTCAACGACGATCGTCTCTGCTCGATCGGCGAGATTTCGCGCACCTACGACGTGTCCCACAACCACCTGATGAAGGTCGTGAACGCCCTGGCGCGCGACGGCTTCATCGAGACCGTCCGCGGCCGCGCCGGGGGGATGCGCCTGGCCCGCCCCGCCGAGGAGATCACCGTCGGCGAGGTCGTGCGCCGGACCGAGGAGGGCTTCCAGCTCGCCGACTGCTCGGGCTGCGCGCTCTCCCCCGCCTGCGGCCTGACCGGCGTTCTCGCCGAGGGGATGCAGGCGATGATGGCGGTGTTCGATTCCTACAAGGTCTCGGACCTCCTGACCGACCGCGAGGTCCTGCGGCGGCTGATGAACCGGCAATCGCCGCTGGGCATCGGGATGCACTGAACGGCGCCGGGCCCGGCCGCGCCTTCAGGCGGCGGGCGGCCCGGCCTCGATCATCGCGGCGGCGCGCGCGATGTTGTCCCGGTGGCTCTCCAGCATGGCCCGCAGGTCGGCGTGGAGGGCGTCGTCGCGGATGCGCGGGACCAGCGCCTCCAGCCGACGCACGACCCAGGCCTGGCCGCGATTGAGGAAGGCCAGCCGCTCCAGCGGATCGGCGATCGCTAGGGCCCTGGCATGGAAGCCGCCGGTCCTGCGCGAGGCCGCGCCGCCCAGCCGCCGGACCTGCCGCGAGAGCATCGCGCACCACCGCGCCTCGTCGGCCCGGACCGCCCGCATCAGGTCGCGGTAGGAGACGCCCTCCGCCGTCCGGGCGCTGGCCAGCGCGACCTTGGCCCCGGCCCGCTCCGCCTCGAGCAGCTCATTGAGCGCGGCGAGGATCTCGTCGCGCGGGGCATAGCCCATATAGGCGTCGTCGGCCTCGGCCGCGTAGCAGACCGGCGAGGCGGGCTCGCCGCTCATGCCCCGATCGCCGCGGCGGCGCGCAGCCCGGCGCGAATGCGGTCCATCACCCCGGAATCGGCCTTGGTCGAATGGACGACATAGGCCGAATAGGAAAACTCCGGGCTGTCCGGCACGAGCGCCAGGCGGCCCTCCTCCAGATAGGAGCGGATGAAGCCCTTGCGGAAATAGCCGCCACCCCCCGTCGCCAGGATATAGTCGAGCGCCAGCGGGCCGTAGCTGATCGACACCACCGCGTTGGGCTGGTCGGGGAAGGCGGCGTGATAGCTCGCCGCGAATTCCTCGCCCCAGTCGATCCGGACGTGGTCCTCGGGCGCGAGCGGCCGGTTCGTCGGCGTCGCCCGGACGAGCACCAGCTTCTCCTCGAACAGCAGCTCGGCGATGACGCCCGGGCGGCTGGGCGCGGCATAGAGCACCGCCACGTCGAGCGAGCCGTCCTGGACCTGCTCCATCAGCCGCTCGGAGGTGTCGATCTGCGTGCTGACGGCGATCTCCGGGCACTCGCGGCGCATCCACAGCAGCCAGTGGCGCAGGAGCGGGCTCCACAGGCTCAGCTCGGCGCCGACCGTCACCACGGTCTCGCGCCCGGGCGGCAGGGCGACGGCGCGGCGCGCGCGGTCCCAGACCTGGACCAGGCTGGTCGCGAAGCGCAGGAACTGCTCGCCGGCCGGGGTAAGCTTCGCGCCGGCCTTGTTGCGGATGAAGACCGGGCGGTCGAGCTGGTCCTCCAGCACCCGGATGCGCGCGCTGACGGCGGTCTGGGTCAGGTTGAGGTTGGCCGCCGCCCGCACGAAGCTGCCGGTCTTCACCACCTCCAGGAAGGTGCGGGCGACGCCGATGTCCACGATGCAAAATCCTTAGGCTCAATGCCGAATGATATGCCCTTGCCTGCTGGATACAAGCCCATGGGCGCGGCGCGGGCGGCGAAATGGAGGCGGAGGGGCGACCTGCCGCCCGTTTTACGACAACTTTTTTAACGGCAAATAATCATAACATTCATTTGTTTGATGTGTCGATCTCCTCCACATTGCCCCCGACGAGACGAAGGAGTCCCTCGATGACCATCCAGCTTGGGCAGATCGCCCCCGATTTCGAACAGGACAGCACCCACGGCCGCATCCGCTTCCACGACTGGCTCGGGGAAAGCTGGGGCGTCCTGTTCAGCCATCCCAAGAACTTCACCCCGGTCTGCACGACCGAGCTGGGCGAGGTGGCGAAGCTGCGCCCCGAATGGGACAAGCGCAACGTCAAGCCGATCGGGCTGTCGGTCGACCCGGTCGAGGCCCACCACAAATGGGAGGTCGACATCGAGGAGACCCAGGGCGCCAGGCTCGACTTCCCGATGATCGCCGATCCCGACGCCAAGGTCTCGACGCTCTACGACATGATCCATCCGGAGAGCGACCCGACCGTCACGGTGCGCTCGGTCTTCGTGATCGATCCGACGCGCAAGGTCCGCCTGATCCTGACCTATCCGCCGTCGACCGGACGCAACTTCGCGGAGATCCTGCGGGCGATCGACAGCCTGCAACTGACCGACGCCCGCAGCATCGCGACCCCGGTCAACTGGGAGCCGGGCGAGCCCGTGGTGATCTCGCCCAAGCTCTCCGACGAGGAAGCCTCGCGGCAGTTCCCGCAAGGCTACAAGACGCTCAAGCCCTACCTGCGGATGGTCGACCTGCAAGCCGCCGCCCAGTGACGCGGGCGCGGGCGGAAAGGCGGCCCGCCATGGCTGAGCCCGCCCCCGCGCGCCGCGACGAGGCCGTGCTGTTCGCGCTGCCGCCCCTGCCCTATGCGGCGGGGGCGCTGGCGCCGGTGCTCTCGGCGGAGACGCTGGAGATCCACCACGGCCGGCACCACGCGCGCTATGTCGAGACGCTCAACCGGCTGCTGGCCGAGCAGAACTTCTCGGCCCACCGGCTGGAGGAAGTGGTCCGCATCGCCCTCGGTTGCGGCGCGAAGGGCCTGTTCGACAATGCCGCTCAGGCGTGGAACCACGCCTTCTTCTGGGAAAGCATGAGCGCGGCGCCCTCCGCTCCCGCGGGCGCGCTCGGCGCGGCCATCACGGCCGGGTTCGGCGGGCTCGATGCCCTCGGGCGGCGGTTCGTGGCCGAGGGGACCGGCCATTTCGGCTCGGGCTGGGTCTGGCTGATCGCCAAGCGCGACCGGCTGGAGGTGATCTCCACCCACGACGCGGGCAGCCCGATCGTCGAGGACGGGGTGACGCCGCTGCTCGCCTGCGACGTCTGGGAGCACGCCTACTACATCGACCACCGCCAGGACCGAGCCGGCTGGCTGACCGCCTGGTGGACCACCCTCGCCAACTGGCGCTTCGCCGAGCGGCAATATGCCGCGGCGCTCGGGCGCGGCGAGCCCTGGCGCTATCCCGCGCCGAGATAATGACCTCTCCCGCCGGGTTGCGCGGGCGCGCCCTGCTGCTAACAATGCGACGAGCACGCAGGGGAGAGCGATGGCGGCCGAACCGAACTTCTTTGCCGATCCGGCGATCATCGCCGATCCGCGCGGCTACTTCGAGACGATGCGCGCCAAGGGGCCCGTGGCCCGGGAGAACCATCACGGCACGCTGATGGTCACGGGCTACGACGCGGCGGTCGAGGTCCTGACCAACCGCGACGGCACCTATTCCAATGCCTGCTCGGTCGTCGGCCCGATCCCGGAGCTGCCCTTCGCCGCGGCGGAAGGCGCGGACTTCCGGGAGGAGCTGGAGCGCCACCGGCAGGACCTGCCCTGGGCGGACCACCTGGTCTGCTTCGACGGGGCCAAGCACGCCGAGCACCGCGCCCTGCTCGGCAGCCTGCTCACCTACAAGCGCCTCAAGCAGAACGAGGACTACCTGCACGGCCTGGCCGACCGCCTGCTCGACGGCGTGATCGGGCAAGGCCCGCGCAACGTGATGCGCGAATATGCCCACGCGACGACCGTCTATGCGATCTCCGACCTGCTCGGCATCCCTCTGGAGGACCGCGCCGAGCTGCTGGAGCTGATCGGCGCGCCGCCCAGCCAGCTCGACGGCGACGCGGTCCACAAGGTCGGCCCCGATCCGCTGATCTTCCTCAAGCCGCGGTTCGACGGATACCTGCGGCAACGGCAGGCGCGGCCGGGCGGGGACCTGCTGAGCGAGCTGGCCAACGCCTCGTTCAGGGACGGGCGCAAGCCCGACCTCGCCATGCTCTCGGCCCTCGCCCGCTTCCTGTTCGGCGCAGGGCAGGACACGACCTCGCGGCTGATCGCGATGGCGATCCTGATCCTCGGCGAGAACCCCGGGCTCCAGGCCCGGCTCCGCGCGGAGCCGGCGCGGATTCCCGACTTCCTCGAGGAAGCACTGCGCCACGACGCGCCGGTGAAGGTCGCCTACCGCCTGGCCGTGGCCGACACCGCCATCGGCGAGGTCCCGGTTCCGGCGGGGACCCTGGTGACGGTCTGCCTCAGCGCCGCCAACAACGATCCCGGCCATTTCCCCGATCCGCAGCGCTTCGACATCGGCCGCCCGGCCCTGCGCGATCACCTCGGCTTCAGCCGGGGCGCGCACGGCTGCCTCGGCGCCCCGCTCGGCCGGATGGAGGCGCGGATCGCGATCGAGCGGCTGCTCGCCCGCACCGCCGCGATCCGGATCTCGGACGAGCATCACGGCCCCGCCGGGCAGCGCCGCTATCGGTTCGAGCCAACCTACACCTTCCGCAGCCTCGCCGACCTCTACGTCGCGCTGGACCCGGCGGATTAGGCGACCGGCTCGATCTCGTCGAAGAAGGCCGCCAGCGCGCCCAGCACCTCGGCATGGCCCGCATCGACGCCGAGCTGGTTCTCGCGCGAGAGCAGCAAGGCGAGGCTGGTGATCGTCACCGCCAGCCCCGCCGCGCCGAGGCGGCCGGCCTGCGGCTTGCGGGCGAGCGCCCGGTCCAGGACCGCCACCTCCAGGGTGCGGGCCTGCTCGATGAAGCGGATCACCTCGCGTTGCAGCCCGTCGATGCGGTTGGCTAGGGCCATGAACTCGGCGATCAGGCGGGAGTCGGTGGAATGGAGGCTGATGTCCCAGATCGCCCGCAGCGGCCGCGCCGATTCCGCAGCCTCGGCCAGGCGCGCCAGCTCGCGCTCGGCCATGCGCCGGAACAGCGAGACGACCAGCTCGTCCATCGTCCGGAAATAGTAATAGACCAGCCGCTGCTTGACCCCGATCCGCTCGGCGACCCGGCGCGAGGTCAGCGCGGCATGGCCCTCCTCGCGCAGGATCGCGGCGGCGCCGTCGAGCATGGCGTGCCAGTTGTCCGAGCCCTCGGGACCCATGCGCCGCTCGGATTTTGGTCTTGCGGGGCTGCTCATGCGGCCGTCCTACTGGCCCCTCCGGCGCGCGTAAAGGCCGCCCGCCCCGGGGCGATTGACCGGGTCCGGCACGCCCGCTAACAATCCGACGAACAAGGCGCCGCGGGAGAGGATCGAGATGACGACGACGGGCACCGGCCGGCTCACGGGCAAGGTCGCGATCGTGACCGGCGGCGGCCAGGGGATCGGCGCGGCGATCGCCCTCGCCTATGCGCGCGAAGGGGCCAGGGTCGTCGTCACCGGGCGAACCTCAAGCAAGCTTGAGGATGTCGCCGCCAAGGCCGCAGCCGGGAGCATCGTGCCCCTCGAAGCGCTCGCCGGGAACAAGGCCCATGCCGAGCGGACCGTGGCCGAGGCCCTGTCGCGCTTCGGCCGGGTCGACGTGCTGGTCAACAACGCCCACACCTTCACCGACCACCTGCCGCTCGAGGACCCGAGGATGGAGGAGCATTGCCTGGTCGACATGCAGTCGGCCTTCATCGGCTCGCTCCAGCTCATGCAGCTCTGCTTCCCGCACATGCGCGACCAGGGCGGCGGCTCGGTGATCAACATGGGGTCGAGCTACGGCATCCGCTGCGAGCCGGGCTTCCTCGCCTATGCCGCGAGCAAGGAGGCGATCCGCGCCCTGACCCGCACCGCGGCGCGCGAATGGGGCAGGCACAAGATCCGGGTCAACACGGTGCTGCCCTCGGCGATGTCGCCCAAGGCGCTGTGGTATCTGGAGGAGAGCAAGACCTACGACCTCGAACTGGCCAAGGTCTCGCTCGGCGTCTTCGGCACGCCCGAGGACATCACGCCGACCGCGCTGTTCCTCGCCAGCGACGAATCCCGCTACGTCACCGGCCAGACGATCGGGGTCGACGGCGGCTCGACGATGCTCTGACGACCGCTCCCAGGCAGGAACCGACCCGATGACCGAACCCCGCATCCCCCCGCTGCCGCGCGCGGAATGGACCGACGAGGCGCGCGACGTCTTCGCCTATTGGGAGGGCGAGGAGGCGCGCCGCGACGGCTCGCGCTCCAACATCATGATGACGCTGGCCCAGCATCCCCGGCTGGCCCTCGCCACGCTCGACCTCGGCAAGTACTTCATGCTGGAATCGACGCTCTCGGCGCGGCAGATCAAGCTCATCATCCTGCGCGTGGCCCACCGCTACGGCTCGACCTACCAGTGGACGCACAATTCGCTCGGGGCGAAGCAGGTCGGCGTCACCGACGCGGAGATCGAGGCGGTCAGGACCGGCCCCGAGGCGGCGGTCTGGCAGCCCGGCGACCGTGTGCTGCTGCGCGTCGTCGACCAAGTCGGCGACGGCGGCCGGATCGACGACGCGACCTGGGCGGAGCTCGCCGCGCGGTTCGACCGGCGCTTCGCCATGGACCTGATCCATGCCGCGGGCTACTTCACCATGGTCGCCTGGGGGCTGATCGCGATGGGCGTAGAGGTCGAGCCGGACTTCGCCGAGTTCTCCCGCAACCGGGCCAAGGACTAGACGGCGCGCCGACACCAACCACCAATTCAGCATGACGGAGAGACCAGGATGACACAATCGGCACCGATCGCGATCGTGACCGGCGCGAGCCGGGGCGCGGGGCGCGGCATCGCGATCGCGCTCGGGCGGCACGGCTGCACGGTCTATGTGACCGGCCGCTCGCGCGAGGCGGGCGACCACCCGCTGCCCGGCACGATCTACGAGACCGCCCAGGCCGTGACCGCGGCGGGCGGCAAGGGCATCGCCGTCCACTGCAACCATGCCGACGACGCCCAGGTCGAGGCCCTGTTCGACCAGGTCGAGGCCGAGCAGGGGCGGCTCGACATCCTCGTCAACAACGCCGCCGCGATCCACGACGAGCTGACCCAGCCCGGCGAGTTCTGGGAAAAGCCGCTGAAGCTCTCCGGCCTGATCGATGTCGGGGTGCGCAGCGGCTATGTCGCGAGCTGGCACGCGGCGCGGATCATGACGCGGCAGGACCACGGGCTGATCGTCTTCACCTCGGCCTCGGGCGCGGCGCACTACTCGCTCGGCCCGGCCTACGGCGCGCACAAGGTCGGCATGGACAAGATGGCCTTCGACATGGCGGCGGACTTCCGCCACGCCGGCCGGAACGTCGCGGTCGTCTCGATCTGGATGGGCGCCCTGCTCACCGACCGGCTCAAGGCGATCATCGCCGCCGACCGCGAGAAGTTCGGCCACCTCGAAGGCCATTGCGAATCGCCCGAATTCACCGGCGAGGTCATCTGGGGCCTCTACCACGATCCCGACCTGCCCGCGCTCAGCGGCTCGACCCTGGTCGGCGCGGAGATCGCCCGCAAGTACGGCATCACCGAGGAGGGCGGCCGCGTCCCCGCCACGGCGCAGGAGATCCACGGCGTCGCGCCGATCGCCTTCCATCCGGCGGTCATCCGCTAGGCCCGCTCGCGCCGCCCCTTGCCGACCGCCTGTTCAACTACCGGGAGAGAATACGTGACCGTCGACCTCGAAGCGCTGGCGCGCGACGTCGCCTACCTCAAGGACCGCCTCGCCATCGAAGACTGCATCCACCGCCACGCGCGCGGGCACGATCGGTTCGACGTCGAGCTGATGACCGCCTGCTACCACGCAGACGGCATCGACGAGCACGGCGCGGCGGCGATCAACCGGGGGCCGGACTACGGCGAATGGGCCAACCAGGTCCACGCCCAGGGCGCCCTGCTCAACCTGCACAACATCACCACCCACACCTGCGAGATCGACGGCGACACCGCCCATGCCGAAAGCTACGTGCTGGTCGGCCTGCTCAACCCGGACGGGGTGAGCGTCCGCTTCATCAACGGCCGCTACGTCGACCGGCTGGAGAAGCGCGACGGCGAATGGAAGATCGCGCTGCGCCGCTGCACACTCGACTTCATGCTCCAGGGCGACGCCTCGCTGCTCAAGTCGCCCTACATCTCGGCCGCGGGCTACATCAAGGGCCAGCGCGACCGCAGCGACGTCTCCTACCAGCGCCCGCTCTCGCTGGAGAAGGCGGTGGAGCGGCTGTAGCTCCCCCTCACGCCGCCGCGGCTTCCAGCGCCTCGCTCGCTTCCAGCCAGGCGGCCTCGGCCGCGTCGATGCGCGCTTCCAGGTCGGCGCGGCGCTTCATCAGGTCGGTCATGGTCAATTTGGCGAGCGCGGCCTCGGCCGAGGCGGGGTCGAACATCGCCTGGTCGATCGCGCTGCGCTGGGCGGTCAGCTTCTCCAGCTCGGCCTCGGCGCTGCGGGCGCGCTTGCGCAGCTCCTGGCTTTTCTCGCGCGCCTCGGCGGCGGCCTTGCGCTGGTCCTTCTTGTTGACCCCGCGCGCGCCCTCGTCCTTGCGCGCGGGGGCCGGGTCCCTGGCCAGGACGAAGGCGATGTAGTCGTCGATCGAGCCGTCGAACTCCTTCGCCGTGCCGCCGTCGACCAGGACCAGCCGGTCGGCGGTCATCTCCAGCATGTGCCGGTCGTGGCTGACGATCACCACGGCGCCCGAATAGGCGTTGAGCGCCTGGATCAGCGCCTCGCGCGCGTCGACGTCGAGGTGGTTGGTCGGCTCGTCGAGGATCAGCATGTGCGGCGCATCGCGGGTGATCAGCGCCAGGGCCAGCCGCGCCCGCTCCCCGCCCGAGAGCTTGCCGACCTCGGTCGTCGCCTTGGGTCCGGAGAACCCGAAGCGGCCGAGCTGGGCGCGCACCGCGGCGGGGGGCGGGCCCTTCATCTGCACGGTCATGTGCTGCAAGGGCGTCTCGGCGCGGTCCAGCTCCTCGACCTGGTACTGGGTGAAATAGCCGACCCGCATCTTGCCGGACGCGTTCATCGCCCCGTCCATCGGCGTGAGCTGGGCGGCGAGCAGGCGCGCCAGCGTGGTCTTGCCGTTGCCGTTGCGGCCGAGGAGGGCGATGCGGTCGTCGGGATCGAGCCGCAGGTTGAGCCGGCTCAGCACCGGCGTCTCGCCATAGCCGACGCTCGCGAGGTCGAGCGTGATGAGCGGCGGGCGCAGCGCGTCGGGATCGGGGAAGTCGAAGCTCAGCGAGGGGTCGTCGATCAGCTCGGCGATCGGCTGGAGCTTGGCCAGGGCCTTGGCGCGCGACTGGGCCTGCTTGGCGGTCGAGGCGCGGGCCGAGTTGCGGCGCACGTAGTCGGCCAGCTTCTCGCGCTCGGCCTGCTGCCGCGCCTTGGCCGAGGCGATCTGCGCCTGGCGCTCGGCCCGCTGGCGCTCGAAGGCGTCGTAGCCGCCCGGGTAGAGCGTCAGCTTGCCGCCCGAGAGGTGGAGGATGTGGTCGACCACGTTGTTGAGGAAGTCGCGCTCGTGGCTGACCAGCAGGATCGTCGCCGGGTAGCTCCGCAGGAAGTCCTCCAGCCACAGCACGGCCTCGAGGTCGAGGTGGTTCGACGGCTCGTCGAGCAGCAGCAGGTCGGGCTGGGAGAACAGCAGCGCGGCCAGCGCCACGCGCATCCGCCAGCCGCCCGAGAAGCTCTCCAGCGGGCGGTGCTGCGCTTCCTCGTCGAAGCCCAGGCCGACGAGGATGCGGGCCGCGCGGCTGGGCGCGGAATGGGCCTCGATGGCGATCAGCCGGTCGTGGATCTCGGCCAGGCGGTGGGCATCGGGATGGGCCTCGCTCTCGGCGATCAGAGCGGCCCGCTCGGTGTCGGCGGCGAGGACCGTCTCGAACGGCGTGGCGTCGCCGCCCGGCGCTTCCTGCGCGATATAGCCGAGCCGGCTGCCGCGCGGCATCGCCACCGTGCCGCCGTCCGCCTCCAGCATCCCGGCGATGACCCGGACCAGCGTGGACTTGCCCGCGCCGTTGCGCCCGATCAGGCCGACGCGGCCGCGCGGCGGCAGCTTCGCCGTGGCGTCGTCGATGATCGTCCGCCCGCTGAGGCGGACCGTGATGCCGGTCAGGTTGAGCATGGCGCGCGCCTAGCAGCCCGGGGCCGCGAGCAAAAGCGCTCCGTGCGTCTCACATGCACTCATTGGCCGCGATGGGGCTTCTTGTGCCGCTTCGGCTTGCCGCCCTCGGGACGAGGCCCATCCCCGCGCGGCCGGTGCCGGCGGGGCGGCGGCGCGCCCTGCTCGCGACGGTTGTGCCGGGCGGCCTCGCGCGGCGAGCCTTCGACGGGCACGATCTCGACCCCGTCGTCCTCCTCCTGGGCGGTGCGGCGCACGGCAGCGAGGAAGCGGCCGGCGATGGCGCGCGGCACCTCGAACAGGGTCTCGTTGGCGGCGAGGCGGATCGCGCCGATCTCGCCCCGGCCGACATGGCCGCGGCGGCACAGCAGCGGAAGAATCCAGCGCGGATCGGCGTTCTGCCGCCGCCCGACGTTGAGCCGGAACCAGGCGCTGCCCTCGAAGCCGGGGCGCGGCTCGCGGGGCGCGGGCGCGGCGTCCGGGGCCAGCAGCTCCGCGGGCTCGGGCAGGGCGGCGGGGTGGCCCTGGACCAGGGCGGCGGCGATCTCCTCCGGGCTGCGCTGGGCGAGCAGCTCGGCGGCGAGGGCGCGATCGTCCTCGCTCGCCTCGACCGGGGCGAGCAGGCGGGCGAGCAACCGCTCGCTGTCGGCCTGGCGGATCTCGGCGGCGGAGGGCGGCGCGATCCACTCGGCGGCGATCCGCGCACCGCGCAGCATGGCCTCGACCCGGCGGCGGCGCGGATAGGGGACGAGCAGGATCGCCGTGCCCTTGCGCCCGGCGCGGCCGGTCCGCCCGGAGCGGTGCTGCAAGGTCTCCGCATCGCGCGGGATCTCGACGTGGACGACCAGCGACAGGCTCGGCAGGTCGATGCCGCGCGCCGCGACGTCGGTGGCGACGCAGACCCGCGCGCGGCGGTCGCGCAGGGCCTGGAGCGCATGGTTGCGCTCGGTCTGGCTGTGCTCGCCCGACAGGGCGACCGCCGCGAAGCCGCGCTCAATCAGGCTGGCGTGGAGGGGGCGGACGTTGGCGCGGGTCGCGCAGAACAGCATCGCCGCCTCCGCGTCGTGGGAGCGCAGCAGGGTGACGACGGCGTTCGCGATGTCGGCAGCCGCGATGGCCACGGCCTGGTAGC
>Ga0066256_1001701_pt1 | contig 27166 bp, 24 predicted proteins | sample ThiBio_1000_biof_FD_87107 | JGI IMG/M metagenome (GOLD analysis project Ga0066256, IMG submission 87107) | Wastewater bioreactor microbial communities from Cape Town, South Africa - Thiocy_expt_1000_biof (version 2) | ecosystem: Engineered > Bioreactor > Thiocyanate-remediating >... | reverse complement strand
GTTTATCGGTAGTTACAAAAACACATTTATAACCTTTCACGATCGCGGCTAAAGCAAGGCCCATACCGGTATTACCACTCGTGCCTTCGATGATGGTACCGCCGGGTTTCAGCTTGCCTTCCTGCTCAGCAACTTCCACCATCTTCAAAGCCATGCGGTCTTTAATGCTGTTGCCGGGGTTGAAATAGTCAACTTTTGCAACCACCGTACATGGAAAATCTTTAGTGATTTTATTCAAACGAATCATCGGCGTATTGCCAATCGTTTCGAGTATGTTATTTTTAATTTTCATAATTAAATTCTCCCACAAAGACACAAAATACACGAAGTTTATAAGGTGCCTGATATTTTTCTGTAAATGCCGTCTTTAATTAATGCCACATTAAAATTTACTGGTAAACCGGGTTTGATTTCCGTGAGCCTCATATAGGCCAGGGCAATCTTGTGATGTACCCTTTCTATCGTTCAACTGATTTTAATTCAACGATCCGTTTTTTGTCCATAATTATATCTGCCCTGAATCCCACATCTAAAATTATATCTTCATATTTTGTAATGATCCCCTGTTGTTTCGTAAACTGAATTGAACGTTTTTCGAGTTCATAGGCAAATGCCGCTTCATAAACGCTTTCAAGCAACCCCGGCCCCAAGGTCGTGTGAATTTTGTAGCAAATATCTACGGCAATTTTCGCTAATTCGTTTTCATGCATCATTAAGTATTTTACAATGATTAGCCCTGTGGTCTTAGTGGCTTTGTGGGAAACTATTTCGTCAACACCTCAATCGCTTTCAGCACAGCCGGGTCTTTAGCGTTCAGCACCTGGTAAAAGCCATTATCCCGCCATTTGAATCTTGCCAGTGCGGCTTCCATTCGGTCTTCCACGCGTTGTTTGTCGAGAGCCGGAACGCCGGATAAGTTCACCGTATCGCGTTTCGCCCATACTACAAACTGCGACCACATACTGGTTGACGGCTCAAAATCCTTCGCATATTCGGCCGGGGTTTTGTAAGGCGCCAAAATACTTTTGTTATCAAGATAATAATGAAAAACAAAATCGTTAAAGGAACCGCTAAAGAAAATCTTATGAATCTCCCTCGAGTATTTTGAAGTATCAAGCCCTACAAAAATATCAGGCATGATGCCGCCACCGCCGTACAAAATACGGCCCGTTGGCGTTTTGTATTGTTTGCCATTGCTCACTTTATTGCTGTCGGCGAAATAGGCTTCGCCATTGGCAAAGCGGTTCCATACTTCGTCCATGTAAACTTTGCGGCCCTTGTCGTAGGGCCTTTGAATACTTCTGCCAAGCGGCGTGTAATACCTTGAAACGGTCAGCTTCAATGCTGCCCCGTCGCTCAGCGGAAACATTTCCTGCACTAATCCTTTGCCGAATGTGCGCCTGCCAATAATAGTTGCGCGGTCCCAATCCTGTAACGCGCCTGCCACAATCTCACTCGCGCTCGCCGAAAGCTCATCTACCAAAACGGTAACTTTTCCTTTTTCAAAAATACCGGGGCGCTTGCACCTGTATTCTTTTTTCGGGCTGTTAGTTCCCTGGGTATAAACTACCAGTTTATCGCCGTCTAAAAATTCATCTGCGATATCAATCGCCTGATCCATATAACCACCGCCGTTTCCGCGCAGGTCAAAAATCAAACTCGCCATTCCCTGCTTTTTCAGCGCTTCTGTTTTTTCCATAAACTCACGGTAGCTGGTGCTTGTAAATTTATCCAGCTTAATATAACCGATCGTTGTATCAACCATATAAGAAGCCACAATGCTTGGCGTCGGGATGCTTCCACGGATCACTTCAATGGGTAAAGTTTTTCCCTCGCGAAGAATATCAAGATTCGCTTTGGTGCCGCTTTCCCCGCGGATCAGGTTCCTGATCGTTGTTGTGGTCATGTCTTTTCCTGTGAGCGGTTGGCCGTCAACCTTAATGATTTGATCGCCAATTTGCAGGCCTGCTTTTTCACTTGGGCCGCCGTTAATCACATAAGTGATGTTTACGGTATCCCGAATAAGGTTAAACTCAACACCAATCCCCTGAAACTTGCCTGAAAGGTCTTCCTGAGTTTCTTTAACGTCAACGGGTGGTAAATAAACCGAGTGCGGGTCCAGCTCGTTCATCATTTCCCTGATGGCGTTTGACTGCAGCGTGTCAATTTTAAGTGAGTCAACGTATTTTAACCGAATAATATCCAACGCTTCCTGCAGGCTGCTGCCTTTAGTTGTGGTAAAAAATCCGGTATTGGGCTGCGACCTGCTAAACCTATAACCGACGAACATTCCGGCAATCAAAACCAGGGAAAACAAAAGCGGGAGCCAAACCTCATATTTCTTCTTCATAATAAAATTGCGATTGCGCAAAATAGCCAAACTTTATTGTTTGAGAAATTATTTTGCTTTTTGTGCGGCGCTTTTTTTGGCTTCTTTAACGGTTTTAAACCTCTGTTTCTCTGAATTTCAATAGCCGTCAAATTAAATCACAGTAGAAGCAGGCTTTTTCAGACATTTTCATAGGTTATCCACACTCAAAACAGACATATTAACAGCCTGTTTAATAAAATCAATGAAAATACCGCTTAAATGCTTTGCTGCATTGGGTTTGAGCCTATGTCAATTTGTGGATAAATGAATTTCCAATAAATTTGGTAAAAAAGTGGGAAAAAGTGTTATTTTGTGGTAATTATTGTTTTTATTGAATTGTTAAACGGATTATGAAAGGTCTCATCGGCGAATTTGAAGTAACGCTTGACTCAAAAGGTCGCTTTTTACTGCCTTCCGGCTTTAAAAAGCAACTTGCTGAGGGAGATGATGTTCGCTTTGTCATAAATCGTGGTATTGAAAATTGTTTAACCATTTATCCTATGAGTTCCTGGCAGCCCCTGGCCGATAAGATAGATGCCTTAAATGATTTTAATCCAAAGGTACGGGAGTTTAAGCGTTTGTTTTTGAACGGCGCCACTTTCGTAGAGCCGGATAGCGCAGGCAGAATTTTGATTCCGGCAAGGTTGAAAGAACACGCCGGAATTGAAAAAGATGCGGTGATGATGGGCAACGGCGAAAAAATGGAATTATGGGATAAAACCCGCTATAAAGAGCTCTTTGATTCAATATCTGCTGAGGATTTGAAAAACCTTGCCGCAGAAGTAATGGCCGGCATGTAATAACCCTGAATGCGGAACAGTTTTATGGCTGAAAAAAAACAAATACAAAAACTGCCAACCGAAGAAAATGAAGAGGTATATCACGTGCCGGTGTTGTTAAGCGAAGCCATCGAAGGCCTGAATATTAAGCCTGACGGTATTTATGTGGATTGCACTTTTGGCGGAGGCGGGCATTCAAAAGCTATTTTGGAGCGCTTGGGAAAGACAGGGAAACTGGTTGCTTTTGACCAGGATGCAGATGCGGAAGCCAACTTGCCAAATGATGCGAGGATCATTTTTGTTCCTCAGAATTTCAGGCATTTAAAAAGGTTTTTACGATTACATGGCATTACCGGTGTGGACGGCATTTTAGCCGATTTGGGCGTGAGTAGCCACCAGTTTGATGAGGCAGATCGCGGCTTTAGTACCAGGTTTGACGCAGCGCTGGATATGCGGATGGACAGGCGGCAGCCCATAACGGCCTTTTCGGTTGTTCAGCATTACAGCGAGCAGCAACTGCACAAAATGTTTGAGCAGTACGGAGAAGTAACCAATGCCAAAACGCTGGCAAAAACAATTGTGGATGTCAGAAATAATTTTCAGTTACAAACTATTGACGGGTTTAAAAACGCGGTTCGGGGAATTGTAAAAGGAAACCCCAATAAATATTTTGCCCAGGTGTTTCAGGCGTTACGGATTGAAGTAAACGAAGAAATGGAGGCTCTCAAGGAAATGCTGGTTCAGGGTAAAGAGGTTTTAAAAGTTGGTGGCAGGCTGGCGGTCATCACCTTCCATTCGATAGAAGACAGGCTGGTAAAGAATTTTTTTCGTGCGGGAAGCTTTGATGAAAAAGAAGAGAACCCATTCTTAAATACAAGTACTGAGAGCGGTTTGAAAATCATCACAAAAAAGCCGGTGGTGGCGGCAGCCGAAGAGTTGAAAAAGAATAAAAGATCAAGAAGCGCGAAGTTGCGCGTAGCAGAGAAAAAATAGTTTAAAGGGTTTAAATGTTTGAGCGTTGAAACTCAATTAACACGAAAGTTCGGAAAATAAAAATTTATCACGCAAATGTCGTTTTTAAAAGAAAAAAATGTAAAAGTAAACTGGAAGAAATGGTTGAATTATCAATCCATTGTAAAACAGGTACCCTTTATTTTTTTCCTTACGCTCCTGGCAGTAGTATATATCTACAACGGCCACATGGCAGATAAAACGGTTCGAAAAATAAACGCTACTGCCAAAGAGGTGAAGGAATTGGAGTGGGAATATAAAAGTTTAAAAAGGGAAGTAATGTTTCGGAGCAAACCAAGCGAACTTGTGAAAGCATTACAACCATTGGGTTTGAACGAGCTGAACGAATCGCCCTATGTATTAAAAGACACAACAGAGTCATATTTAACGCAAACCGCAAACCGATAGAAATTGGAAATTAAAAAGGACATACTATGGCGCGTGTATCTCTGCTTTATCGGGATCGTTGTGCTGGCTGTATTGGTGATGGGCAAGGCTACGATCATTCAGCGTGTTCAGGGTGAGCACTGGCGCAGTATGAGCGACAGCATGCACCAAAAAATTGTAGAGCTGAAAGCAGAGCGTGGCACCATCTTTAGCGAAGACGGACAAATGCTCAGCACATCGTTGCCTCAGTTTGATATTTACATGGATTTTATGGCTGATGGCTTGCGCGAGAAAGATGGTAAAATTTACAAGCAGTACATTGATTCTTTCGCTCTGAGAATGGCGGATTATTACGGAGATAAATCTGCAAAAGAATATCGTAAGGAATTTGACAACGCATATAAAAAAGGAAGCCGCTACTATTCTTTAAAAAAGAAAATTTCGTTTGAAGATTATAAAGCGTTGCGCGAATTTCCTTTGATCAAACTCGGGAAAAATAAAAGCGGGATTATTGTTGAAGAAACCAGCAAACGCATTGCCCCGTTTGGTTTGCTGGCCAACCGGACCATCGGCTTAAGCCGCGAATACGTGAATAGCGATGGTAAAATGAAGAAGATGAATGTGGGGCTGGAGATGAGTTACGATAGTTTACTTGATGGCCAGAACGGTAAAAGAGTGGTACGGTTTATACGGGGCGGCGCCGTGCCGGTTGAAGGCTTTCAGGTAGAGCCTGAAAACGGGAAAGATATTTATACGACAATTGATGTCAACATTCAGGATGTTACTGAAATGGCTTTGCTGAAAATGGTGCAGCAGGTGCAGGCACAATACGGTACTGCAATTGTGATGGAAACCAAAACCGGAAAAATCAAAGCCATCGCCAATCTTGGCAGAACCGCCAAGGATACTGCTTATTGGGAACGAGATAACTACGCGTTGCGGGTAACAGAACCGGGATCAACGATTAAACTTGTTACTTTTTTAGCAGCGCTTGATAAAGGCACTTCAAAATCAGGAGACCTGTTTGATGTTGGCGGTTCGGGGAGGATGCAGGTAGGCCCGCGTATCATTACAGATGCGCACGTGATGAACCCCACTGTGATGACGGTGGAACAACTGATTGCACATAGTTCGAACGTTGGCCTGGGTAAGATGGCGTTGAAAGGTTTTGGATCACAACCAACAGAATTTAAAGAATATTTAGAGAAGTACCACCTCAATACAAAATCCACGATTGATCTTGCTTCGGTACCAAACCCACGCATTGCGCCGTTGGCAAAGGATCACGGCGGATTAATGAATTTGTTAACCATGAGTTTCGGGTATGCTTTGCAGGTGAGCCCAATGCAAATGCTCACTTTGTATAATGCTATTGCAAACAACGGCGTGATGGTGAGCCCATACCTTGTGAACAGCGTAAAGAACAAAGGCGTGTTGGTGAAACAAATGCATCCGAGAATTTTGGAAGAAGAAATTTGTAAACCGGCAACGCTTGAGGCTGCTAAAAAAGCATTGAAGCTAACCATCACAGAAGGTTCCGGTAAAAAGGTTTTTAAGGATATGCCATTTATGGTTGCAGGAAAAACTGGTACTGCGCGCATTGCAGACGAAGGTATTTCCTATGGTCACGGAATTTATCAGGCGTCCTTTGTTGGTTATTTTCCCGAAGAAAATCCGCAATACTCTTGTATTGTTTTGTTGAGAACGCGTGCAGGATCGGGGCTTTATTACGGCGGACAGCTCGCTGCGCCTGTGTTCAGGGAAATTGCTACAAAAGTTTATTCAATGTACGTTGACCGTAAAACACCAAAGGGCTATGAAGGAACCGTTGACAGCACTTCTTATTTCTATGCAGGCAGTGCCAACGCAATTAAAAATGTCATGAGCATGTTGAACATTCCTTTTGTTGATTCCATTCAGCAGAGCCAATGGGTGAACATGTATGCAAAAAATTATAAACCTGTTTTAAAAAATAATCTTGTAAAAGACAAACTGATGCCAAACGTAAGAGGCATGGGCCTTCGCGATGCGATCAGGTTGTTGGAGCCAATGGGTTTAAGAGTCACCGTTTCGGGTAATGGAAAAGTAGCAGGGCAAAGCATTGCCGCCGGTTCACCATTTGCAAAAGGGCAGGTAGTGACGCTGAGTTTGGGATAGGAGTTTTAAAGTCGGTATCAGTTCTAAATACATAAAATTATTAATTGTTATTACAGGACGTTCTATACAAAACAAAAATACAGTCAGTGCATGGCAATACCGGTATTGATGTTTCTGAGGTTTGTATAGATAGCCGGAAAGTGAGGCCGGGCGCGGCTTTTGTGGCAGTGAAGGGAACAGTAGTTGATGGCCACCAGTTCATTGACATAGCGGTACAAAATGGTGCAGCGGCAATTGTTTGTGAAGAATTGCCTGCAACACAACATGAAAATGTTACGTACGTACAGGTTCTGAACAGCGCGGCTGCGGCAGGAATAATGGCGCACAATTTTTATGGTAACCCATCAGGGAAATTGAATTTAGTAGGTGTTACAGGTACCAATGGTAAAACAACCATTGCAACAGTGCTTTTTAAATTGTTCACTTCTTTGGGGTATCAATGTGGTTTAATGAGCACCGTGCAAAACCGGGTTGGAGATAAAATTCTTGATGCCACACACACAACGCCGGATGCAGTTAGCCTGAATGCGTTGTTAGCGCAAATGGTTGATCAGGGTTGTGATTATGTTTTTATGGAAGTGAGTTCGCACGCCATTCATCAGCACAGGATTGAAGGTTTACAATTTGCTGCTGGTATTTTCAGCAATATCACTCAGGATCATTTGGATTATCATAAAGACTTTAATGAGTACATCCGGGTAAAGAAAATGTTCTTTGACGGGCTGCCCAAGGGAGCTTTTGCTATCACTAATATTGATGATAAGCGCGGTATGGTAATGGTACAAAATACGGTTGCAAACGTGAAAACCTACAGCCTTCGATCAGCAAGCGATTTTAAAGGAAAAGTTCTTGAGAACGGCATGATGGGTTTGCACATGCTTGTGGATGACCAGGAAGTTTATTTCAAATTGATTGGAGAGTTTAATGCCTATAATCTTTTGGCGGTTTATGGTGCAGCCATTTGCCTGGGGCAAAACAAGCAGGACGTGTTGCAGCATCTGAGCAATTTATCTGGAGCAGAAGGCAGGTTTGATTACATGATTTCGCCAAAGCAGAAAGTTATTGCAATAGTTGATTATGCGCACACCCCCGATGCTTTATTGAACGTGCTGGCAACAATAAAAAAGTTGAAGAAAGGTTTTGAACAGGTGATTACAGTGGTGGGTTGCGGAGGCAACAGGGATAAAACCAAACGCCCGGTGATGGCGGAAGTAGCAACCAGTCACAGCGATAAGGTTGTTTTTACTAGCGATAATCCGCGTAACGAAAACCCCGTGGAAATTATTAAAGACATGGAAGCAGGTGTACCAGCGGCCGCTCGCAGAAAATGTATTTCAATTGCAGACAGAAGGGAAGCCATCAAAACCGCAATCAATTTAGCCAATGCTGAAGACATTATTTTGGTGGCAGGTAAGGGGCATGAAAATTACCAGGAGATCAATGGTGTAAAAAATCATTTTGACGACAAGGAAGTGGTTAAAGAATTTTTTGAATTATTGGATAAATAAAATGTTTTTAACTCCCTCTCTTGTGAAGAGGGATTGGGTATCAAACAAGAGGCTATGTTATATCACTTATTTGAATGGTTTAAAGAGGCTGGGATCAATTTCCCCGGCCGCAACCTGATGGATTTTATCACATTCAGAGTGATGATGGCAGTGCTGTTGGCGTTGATTATTACACTTGTTTACGGAAAGCGGTTGATCAATATGTTGCGCAGGCGCCTCGTTGGTGAAACCGTAAGGGATTTAGGCCTCGCAGGTGAACAGGCAAAAAAAGGCACGCCTACAATGGGTGGTATCATAATCATTTTAGGTATCATGGTTCCAACCTTATTGTTTGCTAAGTTGAACACAGTGTATATCATCCTTATGCTGATATCGACTGTATGGCTTGGTGCCATTGGGTTTACTGATGATTACCTGAAGTTACGTGCCAAGAAACGGGCGCAGCAGCAGGGCGCGGCCTATAAAAAAGGAGATAAAGACGGATTAGCGGGCTGGTTCAAAATTTTCGGGCAGGTTGGGTTAGGAATTTTAGTAGGATCGGTATTGTACTTCAATAGCCACGTGGTAATTTGGCGGGAATATACCGGAACGCCCAAAAGTGGTGATACCTCCATTATTACAAGGGAGGTGAATAAGGAAACAAGAAATTTTGTTGCTACTAAAGAACCGATTACTACGATTCCTTTTGTGAAGGACCATGAGTTCAGATATTCGAAATTGTTGCCGGAATCGTTAAGGGATTACACCTGGGTGTTGTATATTTTGGTTGTGATATTTATTATCACGGCGGTTTCAAACGGATCAAATATTACAGACGGGTTGGATGGATTAGCAACGGGAACCTCGGCGTTAATAGGAGTGTTGCTCGGCATATTTGCCTACGCCAGCGGCAACTTTGTATTAGCTGATTATCTCAACATCATGTATATCCCCAACCTGGGTGAGTTGACGATTTTTATCGCTGCGATGATCGGAGCTTGTGTGGGCTTTCTGTGGTACAACTCTTACCCCGCGCAAGTTTTCATGGGTGATACAGGGAGTTTAACGTTAGGTGGATTGATAGCAGCCATTGCAATTATTGTGCATAAAGAATTATTGATACCAATTTTTTGCGGTGTGTTCTTTGTTGAAAATATCAGCGTGATGTTGCAGGTGGTTTATTTTAAATACACCAAAAGAAAATATGGTGAAGGCAGAAGGATATTTTTAATGAGTCCGTTGCACCACCATTATCAAAAGCGCGGATATCATGAGGCGAAGATTGTAACAAGGTTTTGGATCGTGCAGATATTATTAGTTGTGGTTTGTATCGTCACGTTGAAGTTGAGGTAAAGCTCCCTACATCCCCGAAGCGGGAATTAAGAAACTGGTAGGTTAAGCCGTGGAGCTTATTTACAGAAGATTGAATGAAAGTATAAACATAAAACAGTCGCAAAGACTCCCCCAACGAGGGGTGAAGAGGCTGGTTATACTTGGCGGAGGCGAAAGCGGTGTAGGTACAGCTTTGCTGGCAAAACAAAAAGAGTATGAAGTTTTTTTATCGGATGCAGGTTCTTTGAAAGAAGTATATCGTAACGAACTACAAGCAGCGGGGATTGAGTGGGAAGAAGGAAAGCATGATGAAAAGAGAGTTTTATCGGCTGACGAAATCGTGAAAAGCCCCGGTATTCCTGAAAAAAACGATCTGGTTAAAAAGATTCGTAAGAAGGGAATTCCGGTAATCAGTGAAATTGAATTTGCTTTCCGTTATGCCGATGATAGTAAAATTATCGCAATCACGGGCAGCAATGGTAAAACAACTACCACATCGCTGATCTACCACATTTGTACAACAGGAGGATTAGATGCAGCGCTGGTTGGCAACATTGGAGAATCTTTTGCAAAGCAGGTGGCTCTTGATCCAAAACCTGTTTACGTGGTTGAAGTCAGCAGCTTTCAGTTAGATGATATTGTGACGTTCAGGCCACACATTGCGGTACTTACAAATATCACCGAAGACCATTTAGACCGTTACGATTACAACTTTGAAAACTATATAAAAAGTAAGTTTAGAATAATAGAAAATCAACAGGCAGGCGATTACTTTATTTATAACAATGATGATGAAGTAACCAATAAATATTTAAATCAATTTAAAATTTACTCAACCAAATTACCGATTAGCATGAGAAATGAAAACAACGCGGCTTTTATTAAAGATGGGGATATGTATGTAAGAACTGGCGATGAAATTATGAAGATGAGTATTTATGATTTTACGCTGAAAGGTAAACACAATCAGTACAACACTATGGCAGCATGTGTAACAGGCGCTACAATGAACATCAGGAAGGAAAAGATTCGCGAGGCTGTGCAAACTTTTCAAAACCTGGAACACAGGATGGAGCACGTAGCAAGCATCAGGGGAGTTGAGTTTATCAACGACAGCAAAGCCACCAACGTAAACTCTACATGGTTTGCTTTGGAGAGTATGGAAAGGCCAACGGTATTGATTCTGGGGGGCGTTGATAAAGGAAACGATTACAGCCTGATTGAAGACGTGGTGAAAGAGAAGGTGAAAGCTATCGTTTGCCTGGGCGTAGATAACAGAAAAATTCATGAGGCATTTGGAAACATGGTGCCGGTGATTGATACAGCAAGCGCTGCCGAAGCCGCAGGCGCCGCATTTAACCAGGCAGATAAGGGCGATGTGGTTTTATTAAGCCCTGCATGTGCCAGTTTCGACCTGTTTAAAAATTATGAAGACCGGGGCACGCAATTTAAAAGAGCGGTAATTGATTTATAATTAAAAATGTCAGCGGTAATTGAGCGTAGTCGAAATTATCGGAATATAAAAGAGGCAATGTCAGCAACTACACAAATACCTTCCGAACAAAATTACCAGCCAATAAGCTGGAAGGACAACCTGCATAAGCATGCCGGCGGCGATAAAGTCATTTGGGCGCTGGTGGTGCTGCTTACCTTGGTTTCCCTGCTGGCAGTGTACAGCTCCACGGGTTCTTTGGCATATAAAAATTATAAAGGCAACACTGAAATTTACCTTTTCAAACAAGTAGTTTTTATTTTGTTGGGCTTTGGAATTGTGTACTTCGCCCACCGTGTAAATTATACCATCTATTCAAAAGTTGCTAAAATATTATTCCTTCTAAGTATACCATTACTTATCTATACACTGTTCTTTGGCGTAAAAATGAACGAAGGGAGCAGGTGGATTCGTGTGCCATTGATCAACATGACAATGCAAACTTCCGATCTCGCGAAGCTTGCATTGTTTATGTACCTTGCAAGGTTGCTTAGCCGCAAGCAACAGGTAATCAAAAGTTTTAAAAAAGGATTTTTACCCGTCATCACACCCATCGCCATCACTTGTTTATTGATCGCTCCGGCAAACCTGTCAACCGCGTTATTGCTCGGTGCAAGCTGCATGGTATTATTATTTATCGGAAGGGTGAATACAAAACATTTGTTGTTAGTTGTTGGTCTTGCATTAATTCCAATCACAGCATTAATCATTGCTGCGGTTGCAAGGCATAATACAGGTAAAGATATTGATACAACCGCAACAACCATTGCAGCAAAAAAAGCAACCGGTGGTGTCCTTGGCCGCGTGGATACATGGATTGGCCGTGTGGAGAATTTTATTTACGGTGGTAAGGAAGCAGACAACGATGAAATGTACCAGGTGAATCAGGCAAAGATTGCAATCGCGAAAGGCGGCATTGTGGGCGTGGGCCCGGGTAACAGCACCATTCGTGACTACCTGCCGCAGGCGTATAATGATTTCATCTTTGCGATCATCATTGAAGAATATGGTTTGATCGGCGGAGCGTTCATACTATTTATTTATATCGTTTTTCTGTACCGGTGTATCAGGATATTTAAAAAATGCCCGTTTGCTTTTGGCGCTTTTCTGGCGATAGGATTGAGTTTCACGCTTGCCATTCAGGCGATGGCGAATACAGCGGTAACGGTAAACCTTTTCCCTGTAACAGGTGTAACACTGCCGCTTGTGAGTATGGGCGGATCAAGTTTTTTGTTTACCTGTTTAGCGATCGGAATTATTTTGAGCGTTTCAAGAAACGTGGAAAGTATTAAGAAGCCGGAAGCGGCTCCGGTTGTGAAGCCTGTTCCTGTTAATGAAAACGAAGAATAGAGTGGTTAAAAAAATTATCATAGCAGGTGGTGGTACGGGTGGGCATATTTTTCCCGCACTGGCAATTGCCAATGCCTTGAAGGCTAAAGATAATTCCATTGAAATTTTGTTTGTAGGAGCAAATGGGAAAATGGAAATGGAGAAAGTACCCCAGGCCGGATACAAAATAGTGGGCTTAGATATTGCGGGGCTGAACCGTAGTTCTTTGATAAAAAATATCAGTCTTCTTTTCAAACTGCTGAAAAGCTTTATGCAGGTAGGGAGAATTTTTAAAAAATTTAAACCTGATGCGGTTATTGGTGTTGGCGGCTATTCAACTTTTCCCGTGTTGAAATATGCGCAGTCCCAAAGCATTCCAACATTTATTCACGAGTCAAACTCGTTTGCAGGCAAAGCAAATATGATGTTGGGAAAAAAGGCCACAAAAGTTTTTACCGGTACCGATAACATGGAAAAGTTTTTTCCGGCAGAAAAAATTTTGGTTACAGGCAACCCGGTCCGTAAGCAAATTGTGAATGCGAACATCAGTAAAAAAGACGCTTTAGAATATTTCTCATTGGAAGAAGGAAAAACAACACTGCTTGTTGTTGGTGGCAGCCTTGGCGCAAAATCAATCAACGAGGCCGTCCTTGCCGGAATGAATGATTTGCGGAAAGCAGGCTTACAAGTGATTTGGCAGACAGGAAAAACTTTTGCAAAAGAAGCGGCTGGTGAAGCGGTTGAACACAAAGAAGTTTGGATCAACGAGTTTATCACCCACATGGAATACGCTTATGCTGCGGCTGATATTGTGATGGCAAGGGCCGGTGCGATGACGGTTGCCGAGATCTGTGTGGTGCAGAAGCCAGTTGTATTTGTGCCCTACCCTCACGCAGCCGAAGACCATCAGACGGTGAATGCAATGCAGCTTGTAAATAAAAATGCAGCATTGCTCGTGAAAGATAGCGAAGCAAAGGAACAGGCGGTGAAGACTGTAATTAGCCTGGCAAAAAATGAATCGTTACGAAAAGAAAAAAGTGAAAACCTTGCGAGGCTTTCGGTTACAAACGCAGACGAGGTAGTGGCCGGCGAAATATTAAAAAGTATTAGTTAGAATGGTTCGTTGAATATGGAGAGGATGAGAATGAATCAAAAGAATACGGGCATAAGCGACATTAAAGAAATTTATTTCATCGGCATCGGTGGCATAGGGATGAGCGCTGTTGCAAGATATTTTCGCTCCCGGGGAGTTAAGGTAAGCGGTTACGACAGAACGGAAACGCAGTTGACAAAAAATTTGATTGAGGAAGGCATTGAAGTTCATTACAACGAGGATTTGGATAAAATCCCAAAAGACGCAGGTGGTGTGGTTTACACTCCCGCTGTTCCTCAGGAGCATAAAGAGTTGCAGTATTATCAAAGCAATGGCTTTAACGTAATAAAGAGAAGTGATATTCTTCAGCTCATTACAGAAAGTTCTTTTAATATATGTGTTGCAGGCACTCATGGGAAAACAACCACATCTACAATGGCCGCGCACTTGCTGCGTGATAGTGGTTTTGGCTGTAACGCTTTCCTGGGTGGTCTTTCAGCCAATTATGATACAAATTTTTGGGCGGATGAAAAAAATGTTTGTGTGATTGAAGCAGATGAATATGATCGCAGTTTTTTGAAATTAAGTCCTGATGTGGCCGTGATAACAGCGATGGATGCGGATCATCTTGATATTTACGGTAACGATGAAAATGTGAAGCAGGCATTTAAAGATTTTGCAGAAAGGGTAAAAGATGGGGGTTTGTTGGTAAAGAAGTTTGGGTTAGATAGGCTAATGAAGGCAACGCGAACATTATCATACAGCCTGCAAAATAACAGCGCTGATGTGTATGCCGAAAACATCCGATTGAAAGACGGCGGTTATGAATTTGATGTAGCGATGCCTGATAATTTGATTGACAACCTGCAACTAAATATGGGCGGCATGCATAATGTGGAGAACATGACAGCCGCCATTGCAGTAGCGAGTTCTTTAAAAATTGAAAACGAAAAAATCAGAAAGGCGGTAAGTTCTTTCAAGGGTGTGAAAAGGAGATTTGAATATATCTTCAAAAAAAATGACTTGACGTTTGTTGATGATTATGCACATCATCCTGAAGAGTTGAAGGCGTTAGTAAATAGTGTAAAAACCTTGTTCCCGCAAAAGAAATGTACGGTAATTTTCCAACCACATTTATTTACCCGTACAAGAGATTTTGCACAGGAGTTTGCTGAAGTTTTAGACATGGCGCACCAGGTTGTTTTACTACCTGTTTATCCCGCAAGAGAACTGCCGATCGAAGGTGTTAATGCAGATTTGTTATTAAGTAAAATGAAACTTGATGATAAATCTGTCAAAGGAAAAGAGGAGTTATTGAAATGGATAGAGACTGATTTCAATAAAAGAAGAAATAAAGAGTTTGGCGAAGTGATTGTAACAGCAGGGGCAGGCGATATTGATAAACTGGTTTTACCTATTAAAGAAATTTTAGAAAAATAAAATGATCAGAAAAAGAGCCATAAAAAGAATGTTTCTCAGCCTTATGTGGTTGTGTGTGGCCGTTGGCATGGTCACCCTCATCACCGCTGCAATGAAGGTGCAAAATACTTCTCAGTGCGAAGGATATACTATTAATATCACTGGTGCAGACGATGGTAAACTGTTTACTTCAAGAGAAAATATTGAAAGCCTTTTAAAGGCTGCTACAAAAGGAAATGTGAAAGGTCAGCGCATGAATGAATTCGATCTTCCGAAAATTGAAGATTTGTTGGAGCAAGGCGCATGGGTGTACAACGCCGAGTTGTATTTTGACAATAGAAATATTCTTAACGTAAATGTAATAGAAAGGAGGCCTCTGGCGCGCGTGTTTACAAATCTTGGCGAATCTTTTTATATTGATGAATCAGGAAGACGCATTCCGCTTTCAGAAAAAATTTCTTTGGATGTGCCTGTGTTTACGGGATTTCCCACGAAGAAAGTTTTTAATGAAGATGACAGTACATTAATGCAAAATATAATTGCTACTGCATCTTTTATTAATGGCGACAAGTTCTGGTCATCGCAGGTTTCGCAAATTGATATCAATCATCAGGGAGTGAAGGGATGGCAGATGGAAATGGTTCCCGTGGTTGGTAACCATCGGGTTCAACTGGGCGATGGGAGCGATATCACAACTAAATTTCATCGGTTGTATCTTTTCTACGATCAGGTGTTGAAACGCAAAGGATTTGATAAATATCAAACGATTGATGTGCAGTATGACGGGCAGGTTTTAGGTGTGAGGGGGGACTATTCCAAAGTTGATTCTTTACAACTCAGAAAGAATATTGAGACTCTTTTGGTGCAATCGCGTGATGCAAATGAATTGATCAGCGAAACGCCAAATATTGGTTTAAGCAATTATATCATAGATACTTCAATGGCATCACAGGCTAATGAACAGGCCTTTGAACCGGCAATGGATCGTAATAATGATGTTGAAGAACCGGTATCCGAAACACCAGCATCTACAATGACTGTGGCCCCTTCAAAGAAATCTGAACCTGTTAAAAAGGAAACAAAACCAGCATACATTAAAAAGCCGGAAACAAAAAAAGAAGATATAAAGAAAACAACGGCCTCAAAAAAAGCCGAAGCAAAGCCGGTTGCGAAAGCGGCGGTAAAAAAGGAGAACAAGCCTGTGGCTAAAAAGGAAGCAGTGAAGAAAAAAACAAAATCTGTTGCAAAAGCTTCAACCCCTAAAGAGGTGAAAGCTGCAAGCGCCAAAGCAAAGGCGCCGGCGAAAAAGCCTGTTGCAAAAGCCGAAACAAAAAAGCCGGTGGCGAAGCCTGCCGCGAAGACAAATACGAAAAAAGAAGTAAAAAGGGAAACAAAGCCGAAGACAACAAGTAATAAAACCACAACGAAGAAAGTGAATTAGTGCAAACGGCCGACAAAAGAGATGACATTTTTGCAAGAAGACGATCACAAATTAAAATAACTAAATATACACAACTTAAAACCTGGTAAAATGAATACTGAACAACCCATTATCGTAGGACTGGACATTGGCACCACCAAAATTGCTGTAATTGCCGGCCGAAAAAACGAGTTTGGTAAACTTGAAATTCTTGGCTTCGGCAAGGCTAACTCAAACGGCGTAAAGCATGGTCAGGTATTGAATATTGACGAAACCATTAAAGCTATTAAACAGGCGTTGGAAAATTGCCTTGATGTAAACCCCGAACTGAACATCAACGATGTGTATGTGGGAGTTGCAGGGCATCACATCAAAAGTTTGCAAACGCGTGGGGATATTGTCAGGGAAAATGAAGAGGAAGAAATTACCCAGGCTGAGGTTGATATCTTAGTAAGCAAACAGTACAAAACTTATATTCCTGCAGGTGATCAAATCATTGATGTGATTCCGCAGGAATATACAATTGACAATATGTCAAACATTGTAAGGCCAATCGGTTACAGCGGTGTAAAACTGGGAGCAAACTTTCATATCATCACCGGTGATAAAAATGCCATCCGTAACATCAACCGAAGCGTTGAAAAAGCAGGCCTGTATACCAAAGACCTGGTACTGCAGCCGTTGGCTTCTGCGGCGGCGGTGATGGGCCAGGAAGATCTTGAGGCGGGCGTTGCAATTGTTGATATCGGCGGGGGAACAACCGATCTTGCTGTGTTTTCTGAGGGAGTGTTGCGCCATACTGCCGTGATTCCGTTTGCCGGTGAAAATATTACTAACGATATAAAAGCAGGTTTGGGTGTTTTGAGAACCCAGGCGGAGCAAATGAAAACACAATTTGGCAGTGCGTTGGCTAACGCGGCCACCCCAACCCCATTCATTACGACTCCCGGTCCGCGCCGCACCCCTGCAAAAGCCATCACCGTAACAAATCTTGCAAACACCATTCAGGCAAGAATGAGCGAGATACTTGACTTTGCTACCTATCACCTGAAACAAATCGGCATGGATAACCGCCAGTTAAACGGAGGCATCGTATTAACAGGCGGTGGCTCGCAGTTAAAACATTTAATTCAGTTAACTGAATATGTTACAGGGTTGCCCGCGCGAATTGGCTTACCGAACGAACATCTTGCGGCAGGCCATATTGAAGAATTGGCGAAGCCAACATACTCAACTTGTCTGGGTTTGATTTTGAAAGGCTATGATGATTTTGAGAATAACCGGATGGTGTTCAATAAAGATTTTGCCAGGGTTATTAAAGTGCCTGAAGGCTTAAAAGAAAAGCAACCTGAAGGAACAAAAGAAGCTGAAGTAAAAGAGGCTAAAGCAAAGCCGGTGCGCAAACCATTAACCAATTTCTGGAACTCTTTCAAACATAACCTAATTAAAGTGTTTGAGGAGGAAGAAGACAAACAATTTAACTAAGCATCAACTAAAAAACTATACTCACCCATTTATAAATCTGTTCGCCATGGCGGGCGCAAAACAACAAACAACTATGATTCAATTCGATCTACCTAAAGAACAGTCTTCCATCCTAAAGGTGGTTGGCGTGGGCGGCGGCGGCGGTAATGCCGTTAATCATATGTTTAGCCAGCATATTGAAGGTGTAAATTTCATAATTTGTAATACTGATGCCCAGGCGCTGGCGAATAGTAAAATACCCAATCGCATTCAGTTAGGGCCGCAACTTACTTCAGGCCTTGGAGCCGGAGCCAATCCTGAAATCGGCCGGCAGGCAACAGAGGAATCGCTCGAAGAGATCAGGCGCATTTTAGAAGTAAACACAAAAATGGTTTTCATTACTGCGGGCATGGGCGGTGGAACGGGAACAGGCGGCGCCCCTATCATTGCTAAAATTAGTCGCGACTTAGGTGTGCTTACCGTTGGTATTGTTACAATGCCATTTGCATACGAAGGAAAGAAAAGGCATATTCAGGCAGAAGAAGGAATCAAACAGTTAAAACAATACGTTGATACGTTGCTTGTAATCAGCAACGATAAATTGCGCCATCAGTTTGGTAATTTAAAAATGCGTGAAGCATTTGAAAAAGCCGACAATGTATTAGCCACTGCTGCAAAATGTATAACCGATGTAATTACAACAACAGGCCAAATCAATGTTGACTTTGCCGATGTTTGTACAGTGATGCGCAACGGTGGAGTTGCCATTTTAGGTAGTGCTTCTGCAAGTGGCGAAAACCGCGCCCAGAGTGCAATTGAGGACGCTTTGAATTCTCCGTTACTGAACGATAACGATATTCGTGGCGCAAAATGGATTTTAATTAACATCAATTCCGCCGAAGGCGAGCACGAGTTTACAATGGATGAGGTTGAGATCATTCAGTCGCACCTCTTAAGCCAGGCTGGTGAAAATACTGATGTTATTTTAGGTATGGGTTACGACAATTCGTTGGGCGAAGAAATTGGTATTACATTAATTGCGACCGGATTTGAAAACAAAGATCCTTTTGTAAAGCCCGTATTGAAGCGTGAAGAAGCGGAAGAAGGGAAAATTGTAATGACACTTGGAGAAGACGCTTCTAAAAAAACTAAAGAAGAACCTGTTGTTGAAAACGTTGGGCTTCAGGAAGAGGAGTCTGTTGCCGCGCCAGTCATGCCACAATCTGAGATTGAGTTAAGGCCCGATCCAATGGCTCCAACATTGGTTGAAGAACCGTTGGTTTTTGATGCGCCAATGCCAACACTGGAAGACATATCCGATACCGGGTACGAAAGTGAAAATGAACACGTGCATTATGAACTGGCCTTTGAAGATGTGAATCAGGCAACCGGTACGGCTGTAAACACGGAAGCAGACAAAGAAGTGGTGAAAGAAGCCGAAGCAAAAGAAGATCCTTTTTACTCACCGGCTGTGCCTTCGCCCACCAGGGTAATGGAAATACCGGAAGAAAAAGCTGTTGAAGAAGAGAAAGTGGCCGAAACACCGGTCAGCCCCTACCATTTATCAAAACCGCTTAATATCTACGATGAAGCAAAAAAAGAAGAAAATCTGGTTGAAAAAGAAGTGATTGATTTTAGCGCGATGGCTGAGGATCCTAAAGTTGAGGAAAAACAAATGGGCGTTTTTGAAAAGCCTGCGGCTGAACTCGAAATCAAGGAAGAAAAAACCACTGTTGTATATACGTCATTCACTCAAACAGTTTCTCAGTCTGATTCTCATCAGCAGGAGCCCGAAGTTGATGACCAGGAATTGCAAAAACGCAAACAATTAGAACGTTTGCAAAAATTACGTAATCTTTCTTTCAACGTAAACGCCGGCGATCCTAACAATGAGTTCGAAAATGTACCGGCATATGTCAGGCGCAACATGGAACTGAACAATAGTTCACATTCTCACATCGAAAGCTATTACAGCAAATACGAAGTTTCCTCCGACGACAAAAACCAGGGCCAGTTAAATACCATCAACACATTTCTTGATGGTAAAAAGCCGGATTAAACCCCTGTGAAAATTCTAAACCTTCGTTGGAAGGATTTGGGTGTATAGTTTATAGTTGTGATCCCCTGCAATTTTGCAGGGGTATTTTTTTTTATCGCATCGGCAACAGTTGCGGTACACCGTTGTTTAACTGCCTGTACCTGCAAACTACGCTACCAGGCTTTAGCGGAGGCAGGAGTTATTGGAGTGTGGGCTGCCGTTTGGGTCGGGATTTTGCTGGTAAACATGACCCAGAAAATTGTGGTGGAGAAATTCAGTATTCGCCATTTTTACATAAGTATTATCTTTGTACGGTTTTAAATAAAAAATTTATGGCAGATATTTTTGAAAGATTATTGAAGAATTACGGCCCGCTTGGTCAGCACAGAGAAAGAGCGCATGGCTATTTTGCGTTTCCTAAATTGGAAGGTGAAATTGGAAGCCGTATGCAATTTCGTGGAAATGAAGTGATCGTTTGGAGCCTGAATAATTATTTGGGCCTTGCGAATCATCCTGAAATTCGTAAAGCTGATGCTGATGCTGCACAACAGTATGGCCTTGCCCTTCCGATGGGCGCCCGCATGATGAGCGGTAACAGCAACCTCCATGAAAAGCTTGAAGCTGAGTTGGCGGCTTTTGAAGGGAAAGAAGATGCTATTTTATTAAATTTCGGTTACCAGGGAATGGTGAGCATTATTGATGTGCTTTGCAGCCGTCATGATGTGATTGTTTACGACGCCGAAAGCCATGCTTGTATCATTGACGGCTTAAGGCTGCACCCCGGCCATCGTTTTGTTTTCAGGCACAATGATATTGAAGACTTCGAAAAGCAAATGGACCGGGCAACCGCGTTAATTGAAAAGCAAAACGCAGGTGGGATTTTAGTGATTACTGAAGGAGTTTTTGGCATGGCCGGCGACCAGGGAAAATTAAAAGAGATCGTTGAGTTAAAAAATAAGTACAGCTTCCGGTTATTGGTTGACGATGCTCATGGCTTTGGCACTTTAGGTAAAACCGGTGCAGGTGCCGGCGAAGCACAGGGGGTTCAGGATAAAATAGATTTATACTTTTCCACCTTTGCAAAATCAATGGCATCAATAGGTGCTTTCGTGGCGGGCGATCATAAAATCATCGATTATATCCGGTACAACATCCGCAGCCAGATATTTGCAAAAAGCCTTCCAATGCCGTTGGTTATCGGTAATCTGAAAAGATTGGAAATGTTGAAAACCCATCCGCAGCTTAAAGAAAAACTTTGGGAGAATGCTTTAAAGCTGCAAAACGGTTTAAAAGAAAGAGGGTTTGATATTGGAAACACCGACTCTGTGGTAACCCCTGTTTATATGAAAGGCGGTGTAGAAGAAGCAACTGCGATGGTAATGGATTTGCGCGAAAATTATAAAATATTTTGCTCGATCGTGGTATATCCCGTTATTCCCAAAGGCCATATTATTTACCGTTTGATTCCAACGGCTTCGCATACAGATGAGGAAATTAAAGCCACATTGGAAGCCTTTACCGCTGTTAAAGAAAAACTTGACGCCGGTGCCTACAAAGTAGAAGCGATCCCTGACATGGCTGACGCGAGAAAGTAGGGGTTATACATTATGCATGATGGCAGAGCTGTATCTTTTTAACGATACGGCTCTTTTTTTAATAATCTCCCAGGGTTTCGGGTAATTGCGCAAGAGCTTTCGCCAATTGTTCATCGCTGGGGGCTACACCATGCCAGTTATGGTCGTTTTCCATAAAATCAACCCCCTTGCTCATGATAGTGTTCATTAAAATTACGATAGGTTTTCCCTTGCCAACGATCGTTTTCGCTTCTTCAAGTTTTGCCACAACATCATCCATATCGTTTCCGCTCATTTCAAGAACGTGCCACCCGAATACTTTAAATTTTTCTACCAGGTTGCCCAGGTCCATCACGTTATAAGTGGTGCCGTCAATTTGCTGGCCATTCCAGTCAATGGTAGCAATAAGATTATCCACTTTATGATGAGCTGCAAACATTATAGCCTCCCAGTTTTGCCCCTCGTTTAATTCTCCATCTCCGTGCAGCGAAAAAACAAGGTGTTTATCCCCGTTCAACTTTTTAGCTAAAGCCGCGCCAATTGCCACGCTCATGCCCTGTCCTAAAGAGCCGCTTGCAATTCTAACACCCGGTAAATGCTCATGAGTGGCAGGGTGGCCCTGCAGGCGGCTATTGATTTTTCGAAAAGTGGCCATTTCTTTTATGTCAAAATAACCTGATCTTGCTAAAACTGAATAAAAAACCGGCGAGATATGGCCATTGGAAAGAAAAAAGATGTCCTCGCCTTTTCCATCCATATTAAACTTGGGATCATGCTCCATTATTTTGAAATAAAGCGCAGTAAGTAAATCTGCACAACCGAGTGAACCGCCCGGGTGGCCGCTGTTCGCGCCGTGAACCATTCTCAAAATATCTCTCCTTACCTGCGATGCTATCTCTTGTAAACTGGCCATATTGTAATTTTATATTGGTTAAGCTACAAATTTGCGAATTATTTACGTTACTTTCTGTTTTTTATGTTTAAAACAACAAAATAGTTACGAAATCGATTGCTTTAGTAAAGGGCAAAAAAGGCTTGGTTATTTAAAAGTTCTGCTTACCTTCGCACGACTAAACCTTATTGGATGCTTGAAATTCTTTTCACAGCTATAACTTCCTTTATAGTTGTGTCTGTGGCAATGCCCGTTGTCATTTACATAGCTGATAGAAAGAAGCTTTATGATGTGCCCGACGAACGAAAATTACACACACACGCTATTGCGTCGTTGGGTGGGGTTGGCATTTTTTTGGGGTTTATGTTTTCCTGCATGTTAGTTCTCGATATTCAGAACAATCCGGAGTTTAAATATTTCCTTTCAGCAGCGTTTATGATTTTTTTTATTGGATTGAAGGACGATTTAGTACTGATTTCAGCCACAAAAAAGTTCATAGCCCAGATTATTGTCGCAGCCATTATTATTCACCTGGGAGGCATCAGGATTGAAAGCTTTCATGGAATTTTTGGTATCGATTCGGTAGATGCATCTATTGGCGTGCCGCTTTCCTACATTACTATTATTTTAATTATCAATGCATATAATCTTATTGATGGCATAGATGGGCTTTCGGGAAGTTTGGGGCTTATGTTTTCGTTGTTGTTAGGAACTTATTTTTATTTTTCCGGCATGTACACTTATGCGGCTTTTGCGTACTCGTTTTCTACGGCGCTGCTGGGATTTCTTATATTTAATTATCATCCTGCCAAAATTTTCATGGGCGATTCGGGATCCCTGCTGGTGGGAATGGTTGCATCGATCCTCGTACTTAAATTTATAAATGTAGCCAGTTCTCCAACTGCGGTAATTCCAATTACTTCAGCCGTTGCTATAGGAATTTCGTTGCTCATTATTCCATTAGCAGACACAATCAGGGTTTTTACTGTTAGAATGTTTAACAGGCGTTCCCCGTTTTCTCCTGACAGAAACCATGTTCATCATCTTCTTTTAGACAGAGGGCTCGGGCACTCAACCGTAACTTTAATTTGCGTTAGCGCAAATATTTTGATTATCATGCTTACCTATTGGTTTAGATTTTTAGGCGATGCCATATTAATTACCAGTCTCTTTGCTCTTTGCTTCGCTGTAATGGGCTATTTACATTTTACACTTCCGGTTCGCAGAATGGTTATCAATCGTCGGTTTATTATTAATCGCACGCTTCAGCAACAACAAATGAAAACCCGGTCAAAAGTTATCGACCTGAACACAAAAGAGGAACTGCAGGTAGAACAACGCTAATTAACCGCAGTTCGTTTTCCCAATTATTTATCATTAGGTTTTATTAGTTTTGTGAGCTAAAAATATTCTTATGCAAGATCAGATTAACAGCATTGTGAAGACGTGCGAAGAAAGTATGAAAAAAGCGATTGGCCACTTGGAAGTTGCATTAGCCAAAATTCGTGCAGGGAAAGCCAGTCCGCAAATTCTCGATGGAATTGTGGTTGACTATTATGGTTCTCACGTACCCATTAACCAGATTGGAAACGTTACGATTCTTGATGCGCGCACGCTAAATATTCAGCCCTGGGAGAAAAATATGCTGCAACCAATTGAAAGAGCCATTATTGCAGCAAACATTGGTATTAACCCTCAAAATGATGGAGTAAACATCAGGCTGTTTTTACCGCCGCTTACTGAAGAAAGAAGAAAAGAACTTGTAAAGAAAAGCCACAGCGAAGGAGAAACGTCAAAAGTTGGTGTACGAAGCGCGAGAAGGGATGCTATCGAAGCAATAAATAAATTGCAAAAAGATGGCTTGAGCGAAGACGCAGCTAAAGATACTGAAGAAGCTATTCAACAAATGACCGATAAATATACAGATGTAGTAGAGAAATATCTTGCTGCTAAAGAAAAGGAAATTATGGCTATCTAAAGTTTTTTAATAAGGAGCAATTTGTAAATTCAAACTTTAACAACTATGCCACAGTATAATTTACATAAATTAAGCACAACAGCGCCCAAGAAGTTTGATAAAGACACAACAAAAGCAGAGACTGAAAAAATTGTTGGGGAATTGAATGAATTACAAAACCTTTTATATGCGGAGGGCCAGCATTCGATATTAATTATTTTACAAGGGCTTGATGCGAGCGGCAAAGACGGGGTCATCAGAAAGGTTTTCGGACGGATGAACCCTCAGGGTGTGGATGTGGTTTCTTTTAAAGTTCCCACCGAAGAAGAAGCCGGTCATGATTTTTTATGGCGTATTCATAAAAACGCGCCGCCAAAGGGTAGGATCATGATATTTAATCGCTCCCAGTATGAAGACATTCTGGTAACACGCGTTCATGGATGGTGTGATGATAAACTGGCAAAAAAACGAATGAAAGCCATAAATGATTTCGAAGAATTATTGCAGGAACATAACAATACCCACATTCTCAAATTTTATTTACACACATCCGCAGAAGAGCAACAGGAAAGGCTGAACGAGCGCATGACGAATCCTGCAAAAATGTGGAAATACAATAAACGTGATTTTGAAGAAGCGAAATTGCGCAATAAATATTACTCAGTGTATGAGGATTGTTTTAAAAATTGCAATAAGCCCGAATGGGTCATTGTACCTTCGGATCAGAACTGGTATAAGGAACACCTGATTGCCAAAGCGTTACGGGATTTGCTCAATGGCTTGAATATGAAATTCCCCACTCTTCAGGCTCAAGGTGCATAAATTGTATAAAGTAGTCATGTGAAAATTGTTGACACAACATTATTTTTGTCTAAATCACAAAAAATAAAATCATGGGAATGTTAAAAGAATTTAAAGCATTTGCATTAAAAGGCAACGTAGTCGAATTAGCCGTAGCGGTAATCATTGGTACTGCTTTTAGCGCAATCGTCACCTCTATGGTTGATGATGATATTACCCCTTTATTACTTGACCAGGCCCTTAAAGCAGCGGGCGTAGCTGACATTGATCAGTTGACTTGGGGAGCCGTAAAGTATGGTAAGTTTTTATCGGCGATCATCAAGTTTGTGTTCATTGCATTTGTTTTATTCTGGTTGGTAAAAGCTGCCAACAAAGTGAATAAAGCACCTGAAGAAGCGCCCGCAGAACCATCTTCAACCGACAAGTTGTTAATGGAGATCAGGGATCAGTTGAAAAACGGTTAGAGTCCGTTTTCGAGTAACATTTCATTACATTTGTAAAGTCCTGCGCTGGTCGCAGGACTTTGTTTCTTAATTAAAAATCGCACATTGGCAAACCTTACATACCAAATAAAGTTAGCGCAGTTTGAAGGCCCTTTTGACCTCCTTTTATTTTTTATAGAGCGCGATGAACTGGATATTTATAATATTCCTATCACAAAAATCACTAACGATTTTTTAGATTTTATTCATCAGCAGGAATCATTAAATATTGAGCTGTCAAGCGAGTTTATACTTTTTGTATCAACACTGATGCGTATTAAGGCAAAAATGCTAATCCCACGCAAAGAACTGGATGCACAGGGTAATGAAATTGATCCGCGCGAAGAACTTGTCAACAAGATACTGGAATATAAAAAATTCAAGGAAGCATCGGCCCAAATGGCCGAAATGGAAGCGATGCGCATGTTGATGGTGAAACGCGGCAATATTCAAAAGGAACTGGCCCACGTAGGCGAAGAAGCAGGTGAGGGCACAGAAATTCAGGCGATCTCGCTATTTAAGTTGATGAAGGCTTTTGAAAAAGCCATGCAGCGGTATAGCGACAAAATCAATACCCCGGTTCATACGGTAGTGCGCTATAATTACACGATGGATGCGAGCCGGGAATATGTGGTAGGCATGGCTTCGGGAGAAAAAACTGTTGCCTTTGAAAAGTTATTTGAAGTTGCAGAAAACCGTGTACACGCAATATTTCTTTTTCTTTCTGTGCTTGAACTTGTGCAGCAGAACTACATGAAAATTATAACCGGCGATGGCAAAAATAATTTTATTCTCGAGTATGTTGAACCTGACGACCGGGATGTTGCAATGACACAGCAGGAATCAACCTTTTAGCATTACAAAAACCTTTTAATCAATTTCAGGTTGTGCGTTCGTTCTCCGGTTTCGGAATTTGTGATGCCTTTTTTGTCGATCTTATCAATTCTCACTTTGCCCGCAGCGTGAATGATTTTATCCGGGCCGAGCAAAATGCCCACGTGTACAATTTCGTCCTTATCATCAAAAAAAGCAAGATCACCGGGCATTGCATCCTCCAGTTTTTTAATGCGTTTCCCTTCCTGCGCCTGCTGCCAGGCATCCCGGGGAATAGCTACGCCAATCAACTTAAACATCGTTTGCGAAAATCCACTGCAATCCACGCCCAGTATAGTTTTGCCGCCCCACAGGTAAGGCGCATTTAACCAACCCTGAGCATTTGTGATAAGCTCGTCAGTTCTATTTTTTATGTTTCCCGGTTCTGTAAAATTTCCTGAAAATTCATACTGAAATCCTTCAATGCCTCCTGTCTTTTTATTAAACTGAAATAACGAAGACCCCGCGGGGATATTCATGGCCCCGCTGTTTATTGTCAACTCGCTTAACAGTCCGGTTGTAATTTTGTTTGAAGAAGATTGGGCTGTTTCTTTATCGGTAAAAGTAACTAAATGGTTTGTTAGCCAGCCTTTGTAACCATCGTACAGGCTTTCAACTTTTAACCATTTTTCATGTTTGATTTTAATAATTTTTACCGCTTCGCCCAACAGTAACTGGTTGCACATTTCAGCACGCTGATTTGGTTTTTTTCTTACCGGTGCGGCCGGAACCGTTACAATTGCATATTTCATAAATTCAATTTGCCACTAATTCACAAATAAAAATGATACCCACTAAATTCAATAAC
>Ga0066256_1001770_pt1 | contig 27209 bp, 9 predicted proteins | sample ThiBio_1000_biof_FD_87107 | JGI IMG/M metagenome (GOLD analysis project Ga0066256, IMG submission 87107) | Wastewater bioreactor microbial communities from Cape Town, South Africa - Thiocy_expt_1000_biof (version 2) | ecosystem: Engineered > Bioreactor > Thiocyanate-remediating >... | reverse complement strand
AGGGGAGAGGCGGACGTGCAGCAATAAAAAAACAATAAAAATCAATGTGTATCCACAAACGCGTCGGGTAAACCGCCCTCTGGCACGGGTATCTACACGTTGCCGATGGGCGTTGTTTTGCGCGCCGTGCCGCGCACTGCATTTATTTGTGTTGCGGAGGGGTGTGCTACGTGTTAGATGGTTGAATGTCAGCTCCGCAGACATGAGTAGACATGGAGTAGACATGCAAGTACAACGGATGGTTGAATGTCAGCACCGCAGACGCGACTAGGAGAGAAGAGAGAATGCATACAGTGATATTTCATATGAGTGGTGGCACGCCCCGCAGCGTATGACGTAGAAAACAGGTGTTTATGCTGGTTTGGTGTGAATGGTTGTGAGATTTTTGTGGGAGGTTTGAATTTACGGCCGCAGTACGCCTAGTAGTGGACCTAGTCCTACCGGTACTCGAGGCCTACTGTACGACCGCAAGATTCAAAGCACGCGGCTGCTGTCGAGTGGCCATGGAGGAGGCAACGACACCCGTCACGGCAGAGGCGGCGGCAACGGCACGCCTGCTGGCACTGCTGGAGGCACCATGGGCGGCAGAGCCACCCGCCACCGCGGCGGCTGCCGCAAGCAGTCTCTCGGCGGAGGTGCTAACAACTGAGCCGCCGCCGTCGCCACCGACACCGCCGCCACGGTCGCCACCGACACCGCCGCCACAGTCGCCGACTGCAGTGGCGCCAGCTGTGTTGAGCCACGCCGGCACAGACGCTGCCGTGGCGGCATTGCCGCCCACCACGCTCACCAGCAGTGGCACGCCGACGCCGCCGCCGAGGTCGCCGACGCCGCCGCCAAGGCCGCTGTCGCTGCTGCGCGACGACCAACCAGCAGCTGCGTCGGAGCCGAGTGGCGCTATTGTTGAGGCGCCACGGGTTGCGCCGCCACCGCCACCACCACCATCGCATCCGGCGCGTCCGCCCGTCCCACCGCCAGTAGTGCTGCCGACAAGCGCGACAACGCCGCCAACCAGCCTCCCCTCCACCACCAGCGCCGCCGGTGGGAGCGGCGGCAGCGGCCCGATTACGTCGCCTGCTGGTGCCGCCAGCAGCAGGCGACGCGCCTTTGGCGGTGGCGGCGGTGGCGGCGCTGCTACAACCGCAGCAGCAGCAGCCGCAACAACTGGGGTTGGCACGGCGTTGCGCCTGCCGCCCGTCATGCCGGTAGGTGACGTGCTGCACGCGCTGCGGGCGGCGGGCATGGACCCCGACTGCCGGCGCGTGCGGCGCGCGTTGGATGCGTTGCTGGCGGTGGCAGGGAAGCCGGAGGCAGGGGGGCAGCTGGATGTGGCAACGGCGCTGCGTGACGCGCCAGACAATATTGTGACCAAGGCACTAGCTGGCACCGCTGCCGTGCCGCGGTGGGCGGCGTTCAGTGCCACCGTGGCGGCGCTGGTGGACGACGTGCGGCGCGACGTGACGAGTGGCGCGCCCGCTGACTACATCCCCATCCTGGCCACCGCCGACCCAGAGTGGTTTGCTGTCTCCATCTGCACCGTGGACGGGCAGCAGTGCAGCGTGGGCGACGTGGGCGTGCCGTTCTCCATCCAGTCGTGCACCAAGCCGCTCATGTACGCCACCGCGGTGGAGGACCGCGGCCTGGACGCGGTGCACCGCACCGTCGGCTACGCGCCCAGCGGCCTGTCGTTTAACGAGGTGTCGCTCAACGACGCGCGCAAGCCGCACAACCCGTACATCAACAGCGGCGCCATTGCCACCGGCTCCCTCATCGGCCCCGGCATGGACGCCGCCACCAAGTTCCTGCACTACAGGCGCGCCGCGGCGCGGACGCGGGCGGGCGGCCGGCGGGACCCCTCACCCCCCCGCTCCGGGGGGGCGGGGCGGGGGGGGGGCGGGGAAATGGGGGGGGGGGGGGGGGGGGGGGGGGGGGGGGGGGCAGTCCACCCCCCCCCCACACACACCGCCACACCCACCACCATCTCTGCAGGCACTCGTGGCGTTCATGACGGATGGCGGCGTGTTCCCGCCCGACGTGAAGCCGCAGGAGGCGCTGGACTTTTACTTGCAGGCGTGCAGCATTGAGGTGACGACGCCGCTGGCGGCCACCATTGCCGCCACGCTGGCGGCGGGCGGCGTGTGCCCGCTGACGGGCGAGCCGGTGCTGGCGGCCGAGACCGTGAAATCCACGCTCAGCCTCATGTTCAGCTGCGGCATGTATGACTACTCGGGCACGTGGATGGCGGAGGTGGGCCTGCCCGCCAAGTCCGGCGTGGCGGGCCTTATCTACGCCTGCGTGCCGGGCGTCATGGGCATCGCCGTCTTCTCGCCACGCCTGGACTCACACGGCAACAGCGTGCGCGGCATCGAGTTCTGCAAGCGCCTGGTGAACCACTACCAGTACGGCATTTTCAACCAGATGGCCGCCGGCCGCCGCCTCCGTGTGACGCTGCCGCCATGCCTGCCGCCTGCCGGCGTCCCCATCCCGCTGGCACGCCGCACCTCCACTCACAGCAGCAGTGGTGGTGGTGGTGGCGGCATCACGCCCAAGCCTACTGTGGCGGCACCGGGGGTGGTTGCCGCCGCCGCCACCGCCGCAGCAGCAGCAGCCGCAGCATCACCAACGGCGAAAGCAGCTGTGGCGGCAGTACCAACAACAGCGGGTGGTGGTCGACGGCGGTCAACGGCGCAGCAGCATGGTGCTGCGCGTGCCATCAACCTGGCGGTGGCGGCGTTGTACCGCCTGCCGCGCGCGCTGCGCACGCTCACGCGCATTCGTATGTGGTGCGGCTTGGCGGTGGCGGGTGGCGCAGCAGCGGACGCAGCTGACAGCGACGGTGACGCTGCACGAGCTGCTGCGTATGCCGCCTACGCTGGCACCGAGGTCGCAGCGGCGCAGCGCAGCGCGGCGGCGCAGGCGTACGCCGTCCCAGTGGCGGCGCTGCGCCGGTACCTGGAGGTGGTGCATGCCATCCCGTGTGACGGCCGGGCGGCGCCACGGATGGCTCGCATGCTGGCGGGGCTGGCAGCAGCTGCCGGCAGCAACGGCATTGCGCCGGCTGCCATCCTGTGCGCCGACGCGGCAGCGGCGGACGCGCCTACCACCATCATTGCCGCGCTAAGCGGCCTGCTGGCGGTGCCCAACTTCCCCGCCTTTACGCGCGTCATGACGTCGCTGTATGAGGAGGTGGTGGCGCGCGAGACGGGCGGCGCGGTGTGCACGCGCGCCGACATTGAGGAGCTGGCGGGCGCAGATGGCAGCCTGTTTGGCGTGTCCATCGTGACGGTGGACGGGCAGGTGTTGCACCTGGGCGGCGATGTCGCCACCACCACCGAGTTCCCGCTCACGGGCGCCGTGCGCCCGCTGCTGTACGCGTTGGCGTGCACTGACGTGGGCGCCGCGGAGGTGGCGCGGTGGGTGGGCGTGGAGCCCACGTCTGCCGACCTTGAGACCTTCTCACTCATCTCGCCGCCCAGCGCCAGCGGGGGGTCGCATGGCGCCGCTGCCGCGCCGCCCGCCGCCGCGGACGCCATCACACACCCCCGGCCCTTCAACGGCTTCCTTGACAGCGGCGCCCTCGTGGTGGCGTCTCTCGTTGGCCGCGCCCACCTGCCGCCCGAGCTGCGCCTGTACCATGACAACGGGTCGCGCTTTGCGCACATGATCACTGCGTTCGAGCGTTGGGCAGGTGGCAGCAGCGGCGGCGGCGGTGGCGGCGGCGGAGGCGGCGGCAGTGGGGGTGGTAGCACTGGCGGAGGCACTGGCGGCGGTGGGCGGCGCGTGGGGTTCAATAATTCCGTGTTCCTGGCGCAGAAGCAGAAGCGGCTGAAGATGCTGGCCATCGCGTACTACGCCAAAGGCATGGGCGTGTTCCCTGCCGCCACCAACCCCACCGACGCGGCGCACATGCTGTTCCAGGCGGAGGCGGTGGAGATGTCGACGCGCGGGCTGGCGGTGGTGGCGGCCACGCTGGCCAACGCCGGCGTGTGCCCCGCCTCGGGCGAGCGCGGCCTGGACGCCGACGCGCTGCGCTCCGTGCTGGCGCTCATGTACAACTCGGGCATGGGGAAGGTGAGCGGCTCGCTCATGTTCACGGTGGGCCTGCCCACCAGCGCCGGCGTCAGTGGCGCGCAGTTCCTAGTGGTGCCCGGCCTCATGGGCATTGCGCTGTACGCGCCCGCCCTCAACGCCGCCGGCGTGCCGGCACGCGGCGTGGCGTTCTGCGAGGCGCTGGCGGCGCGCCTGCGGCTGCACATCTTTGAGGGCGGCGGCATTGGCGCTGACACTTAATTAGATGGCTGGACTTCACAGATTCAATTCGCCCGCTCTCGATACCTACAAGTTACAAACACACCTGCTGTTTAACAGTCTGCGCCTATCGCACAGGCGGCAGGGATGCAATGGCGTACGAGTGCCAGTGGGCGGCAGCCGCCAGCCCAAACAGCGCCGTCACGCGCAGCAGCGCGAACGTCTCCCACCCGGACGACGCCCAAAACCACAACACAAACAGCCCCAGGCCAACCAGCACCTTGTGCGACACTTCGACGTCGCCAATGGTAGTTGCTGCAGGGTGGCGGGGGCGGTGGTGGGGGTGGTTGGGGCAACATGCGCACATGCACACGCAGCAATAAGAACAGTTGCAGCAACTAAACAATACCGCACCTCCTGTAATGCGGCGGAAGGGGAATGCGAGGATACTAAGCAGGAGCATTGCAAAGGAGCGCACGTCGCCATTCACTGCGCCCGGCGTGCCATCGCGCGATGGTGGCGGCGGGTCAGCATGCGGCGCCTCGCCTGCTCGCCTGCTACCCCCCGCTGCCGCTGCCGCCCGTGCCGCCGCGGCAGCCCGCCCCCGCACCACGTTGCCGTCCGCGTCCACGTACATGGCGGCGATGGCGATGGTACACGCCAAAATGCAAAATAATAGCTGCAAATTCTCCGTCAAGGACTGTGGTCGGATTTACATGCCCACACTGCCTGCACCCTATTCCGCCTATAAAATTGCTGCTGCAACGTGCCGTTTGCAATATCTCGTTTTGCATTTGGCATCGGCGTATTGCCGTTGGTGTCCGTTGACGAGTGCAGGGCAAGCAGCAGGAGTGAACAGGTGCAGCAAGGTTGGTACCGGAAGTGCATCAGGCGCAAAATGGGCAGTGCCACTATTATTATGTGCTCCAGCGTACCAATCGCGCCACAGTGCAGGCGTGGTCTCGCCTGTACCTTTGTTTCTTTATGTTGCGCACCGCATTATTCACTTTATGCATGCGAGTCGACGACAGTGTGAGGTGGGCAGAACGGCGAACGGCGAACGGCGGCACGCAGCAGGCGGTGGTATCTGCAAGTGATACGCGACGGTGGGCTGCAACTACACCGGCAGCTGTCAGTGGGAGGGTACCTGAGCCGCGCTGCTTGGTTCTCTGTGCAGCTGCTATCGCTGCCGCTGGTTAATTGGCTGGTCCGCGCCGCTGGAGTGGGGCTGAATCTTGTGGAGGAGTCGTGCCACCAACACCTGCGCGGCTGCTGCCAGCGCGGCAGCTGGCACCCTCGCGCCGGTTGGCCGCGGTCCCATGGTGTGCCTGTGCAGCACCAAGAATACCACCTGCTGCGCCGCCACCAATAACCTGTGGCGATGGCGTCGCCAACGTTAGAGATTGCGGTGGTGGTGGACCGCCCGCCACCGCCGCCTCCCGCGACCTGGTGCAGTGGCCGCTGGTGCTGTCGCCGCTCGCTACCCACGCCACCCAACGGCGGGTATGGCTGGGTGGTAGTTGCTGGCTCCTTCCTTTGCCACCTGGCGGCACTAGGGTACGTTTGCGCTTGTTGCCGCCTTGCAATATCCACGACTTTTCTGTACTGTACCCCACCTAACCCCAACCCACAATCTGCCCCGCGCGCTTGCAGCACCATATACGCGTTTGGCGTCATCTACAATGCGCTGCTGAAGGATGAGGACTTGTCGGACGGCGACCGCAGCGGCACGGCGTGGATCCTGTCCATGGCGGTGGCATTCTGCTTTGGGCTGGGGATTGTGATGGGGGAGGGCGTGGCGCGGTACGGCGCGCGCGTGGTGACCATGGTGGGCGGCGTGCTGATGGGCGTCGGCATTGGCGCATCGTCCGTCGCCCAGGGCCTGCCTGGCCTGTACGTCGCATTTGGCGTGGTAGCGGGCACCGGGTTTGCGTTCTCCTTCGCGCCGTCGCTCATGGTTGTGAATGCGTACTTCACGAGCCGCCGCGCGCTGGCTACTGGCATCGCCGTCGCCGGCTCCGGCGTCGGCACCTTTGTCATGAACGAGCTGCTGGCGGCGCTGGTGGCGGCGGTGGGCTGGCGTGACACGCTGCGCATTACCGGCGCCATGGTGGGCGGCATGGTCGTGCTGTCCGGTATCACACTGGTGCCCATTGCCAGCAGCGGGCTGGCGGCCCCACCACCGCTTCCGACACCGGCACCACCGCCGGCGGCACCATCGGTTGTAGCTCAGCCGCCGGTAGCAGACGCGGCGGCGGCGGGCACCAGCGCGCCACCTCCGCCGCCTGCGCCGTCGACGGATCCCGTACCGGTACCGGTACCAGCAGCGGCGCTGCCCGTTAGAAAGTCAGTGCCCGGCGGCGGCGAGCCTGCTGCGTCTCGCGCTGCCGTACCTGCCACAATAGAGCTTACAGTGCCGTCACGCCCGGCATCTGCAAGTACAGTGCCGCCTGCATCAAACGCCGCTGTTGCTGCAGTGCCGGCGACTCATGCAAGCAGCAGTGGCACGGAAGGCGACGGCATGCAATTCCTGGCAGCCGGCGCCAGCGTCGGTGATGCAGATGACTCCACCCTAGTTGACATCCCAGTACATGGCGATGATGCGTCGCCGATGGCACGTCCGCCACGCACTGGTGGTGACGGCGCACGCGGTGGTAGCGGCCCGTCGCACTCGTCGTCGTCGGCGGCAGCAGCACCGCCACCGCCACGTGGCGGCGGCATGTCGTGGCACGCCCTGCTGCACCACCGCGCCACGCTCACCATGGCGGTGTCCATGGCGCTGTATGGCGGCGTCCTGTTTGTGCCGTTCACACACCTGGTGCAATACATGGAGGAGGAACTGGGGTACGCGCACGCGTCGGCGTCGTCAGTGATGTCCGTCATCGGCGCCGCCTCCACCATCGGCCGCGTTGCGTATGGCCGCCTCACCGACTGCCGCTCCGTGTCCATCCTGGTGGTGTACCAGGTCAGCATGGTGGTTGCAGGCGTGGCGGCCGCCCTCCTGCCCGTGTGGCGCGCCTCCCTCGCCACCATGTACGCCTTTGCCGTCATCTTCGGCCTGCACGCTGGCGCCATCATCTCCATCGGCCCGCCGATAGTGGCGCAGGCGGTGGGCGTGGCGTCGCTGCCGCGCGCGCTGGGCATCGTGTACACCACGGAGGCGCTGCCCATCCTACTCCTGCCGCCGCTGGCCGGCTGGCACCGCGACTTCAGTGGCAGCTACTACACCACCTGGCTTGTGACGGGGGTCGTGATGATTGCCTCCGCGCTCGTCACCTTCCGCCTGCCGTTGCCGCCGCGCCGGTAATAAGCCTCAATGCGCCAACCGTCCAAAAAACAGATCGCCTTATTCTATAATTAGTATGACAGCTGTGCCGTGTGCCGCGGTGTGTCGCGCGCAAGTGCAGCAGCCTGTATGGCGCTCGTGCCGCCAATTTGTGTCCATATCCATGTTGAAGGTGCTGCGCCCTGCCAGCTTCACCAGCGGCCGCTTCTTGAAAGCGTGTGCGGACTAATTAGCCATACCGGGAGGGATAACCGCCAGACGCTGCGCTGCCAGAGAAGAGCTGCCCAGCCGTCGTCACCTCGCCCCAGCGGCAGTGCGCACGCCCGCCGCGTAATTTATTATGGGGGCGCCGGGGTGGGCGCTGCACCACGAGCGGCGCGCGCAGGGGGCAGTGCGCAGCAGCAGTGTGTGTGTGTGGCGGCAGGTGCAGCAGTCGCGGCAACAGCAGTGGCAGTAAGCGGTGCAGCAGACGACACGCGCCGGTTGTGGTGGTGGCCGGTCGCGCGCCTTGCCTCTACCTCGCGGCGAGCGCGACAGTCGCGGTTGTGGTGCTGCATGACTGCAGCCGGCGGCAGCGTGGTGTGTGTGCCGCAGTTCGCCTGCGGGTCCACACAGCGTGGCACGCGCGCGCGCACACTCGCGTGTGTGTTTCGCGGCGTAACCCCGTCAGCTGCAGCAGGAGCAGCAGTACTACTGTTACAGGCGACGCAGGAGGTGTAGCAAGGGCAGTGCACCAGTGGTGACAGTGGCAGTGGCAGCGCGCGCGCGGGGAGGCGCACGCGCACGCGCGCCCGCCGCAATTAATTAAAGACATCGCAGTTCTACTCGTGGCGGTGGGTGGGCGGGCCGTTACCTCACGCGTTGTGGCACACACAAGTGTGTGCGGCGCGCGCATGCGTCAGTAGTAGCTCGCTTCGCCCTGCCACTAGCCACTGCCGCCATACCACCGGAATCTGCGCACGGGCAACCTCAACGACGGCAGGGCAGGGCGGGGTACCGGGTTCGCGCGTTGCATTCAGTATTATGATAGCTGCTGTCTTGCTCGCCGCCTGCGACCGCCGCGAGAAATGAACAGCACAAATGGGAGTGCACCCGCACCCGCGGGCGGCGGCGCGTGCACCATGTGTGTGGACGCCGGGCTTCCCGCGGTGTATGACGACCTGCACCGAGGACTTGGTGCAAGCTTTCTGGCCGCGCACCTCGCGCTGCTGGCGGCGTCCGCGGCGCTTGTGTGGTGGCAGCGGCATTCTCGCCTGCTGCGTCGGCGCCACAGCGTATTGCTGGTAGCGACCTGGGTGGGTGCCATTGGTGCCATCCAGTGGCCCCTGCGGGAGGTGGTGGGTGAGGCGGCATGGCCGTGCATGGCCACCGGCGCCCTCCAGGCGCTGTTCGTTATGGCGTTCATTTGCCCCCTCGTCATCCGCCAGCAGGGCATCGTGGCCATGCACCTGGCGCACAATCGCGTGGAGCGCGCACTGGTAGCACAAGATGACCGCCCGCCGCCGGCGCTGCGCACCCTCACTGCGTACGGCGGCTCTAACGGCTCGTTCGGCAGCGCGACGATGCTGATGGACATGGACTCGCCGCGGCTGGACGTCTCCAACAGCAGCAGCATGGCCCACCGGACGGCTTCCGCAAGTACCGGTAGCACGGCGGGCGACGCCAGCCCGGGTGTTGGGCGGCCAGCGCGCCCTTGCTTGCCGTGCATGCGGTCCCGCGTGGCGCCCGCGGACGGTGCCATGTTGCGGCGGGCGCCGGGTGATGGGCCCACGTGCCTTGCACGCGCTCTGGAGGTGTGCCTGGTTGACACGCTCGCACTGCACACCACGCGCACGGAAATCAAGGTGCTCCTGGTCCTAGAGATGCCCGTGGCGGGCCTCCAGGTGTGGCGGCTAGCCAGCCTGGCGTCATTGGGCGCGGGCGCGGTGGGCTGCCGCATCACCGGCGGGGAGGACACGATGGCCGCCGTGTTGTACATCGTGCTCGCTGCCTTCAACGTGCTGCTGTCCTTCAGGCACCTGTGCCGCCCAGACGCGTACTACCACCGCGAGGAGCAGCTCGCACTTGCCGCCCTCCTCCTCCTGCTGTCACCCTTTTACATACTGCCCGCCATCACCCGCGCCCCGCTGTCATACACGGCAGACGCCCTGCTGCCGCCCGCGCGCGTCATGATGTTGATGGCGTGGGTGCACCTCATCTCCGCGTTCATCGTGCCCAGCATCGCAGCGGCACGCCAGCGGGGTGGCAGCGGCGGTGGCGGCGGCAGTGGCAGTGGATGGAGGCGGGGCAGCATGGCAGTGGCGCCAGTAGCTGACACCACGTCTGGCGCAACCGCGCCGACGACGACATCCGCCCTCACCACCTCCAAGTTAGTGCGCATTCCAAGCCTCATGGCGCTGGGCGCCGACAACGACAGCGGCGGCGGCGGCGGCGGTGGTGGCGGCGGAGGCGGCGGCGGCGGCAGTGACGGGGATGGCGATACGGGTGCCGGTGTGGGCGGCGGCGGTGGTGGTGGTGGTGCTGCTGCTGGCGGCAATGCGCCAAGTGGCGAACGTGGGGTGGTAGGGGGCAGTCCCCGTGGGTCTAGCAGCGCCCCTCCACCCCTGGTGCGAGGTTCTGCCGTGCCATCGTCGCAGCAGCAGCAGGTGGGCATGCTGCAGTTTCTAGTGTCGTGCGCCGCCCGCCCACCCCACGGCGGCCACGTTGAGGAGGCTGCCCCCGTCACGCTGCGCGACGCACTGCATACCTGCGTGGCGGCGGCACGCAAGCCGCCAAAAGACGTGACGCCGCTGGAGCGCCGCCTGCTCGCTGCCGTCCTGTCCGCCACGGCGGCTGGCCAGGCGTGGCTGCGGCCCGCGCTGCGCCGCGAGCTCAACACCGAGGTGCTGCTCTTCCTGCATGACTGCTTCGTGTACCGCGCCGCCGCCATGCGCACCTCTGCCGCCATTGCGAACCTGACGCCCGCACCGGTGCCGCGTGTCAATGAGATGGCGGCGATGTCGCCGCTGGAGTGCATTGCAGAGGCGCGGACGAGCGCAATGGCGTCCGAGGCGACGGTGGCGACGCACGCTCCCATCTCTGCCTCTGCCTCATTTGCTGCGCCCCCCTTGCCGCCACAGGACACCGCCGCTGCCGCCGCTGCCGCCGCCGCGCCCGCCGCGCCCGCCGCCTCCGTTGCCGTTGTCATTGCCGGTGACAGTGCTGCGGTGCCACCCAAACCCATCCGCTGCCCAGACACCGACGCGGCGAGCCACCTGCCTGCTGTTACCGGTACGAGCGCTGACTCGCCGCCCTCCGCAACCGCCGTCTCCAGCTTGGAGGCGCCCACCGTCATCATGCGCCGCCTGATTGATACCATGGCGTGCCTGCGCGAGATCGAATTCCTGTACCTGCAGCCCTTCTCGTCCATCAAGATGACGTTCTCGCCGCCCGTCGCGGCGCAGCTGGCGCTGGACGTCAAGGCGTCGCGCGCCACCATCGCCCTGCTGCAGTCCTACGTCCGCGTCGGCTTCCGTGCCGTCCCGCTGGCGGACACAGAGTCGCGCCTCGGCGGCCTGCGCCACTTGCTGGACGCGCCCGCCGCCGACGCCCTGGCAGACCTGGCGGACGGCGTCGTGCTGCAGCTGCTGGAAGCGCCGCGCGCCAACCGCTTGCTGGGTGCCGCCGCCTCCATCGCACAAAGCTTCCTTGCCATGCGGCTGCACCGGCACGCGGCGCCGCCGTTGCCATAAACAGAGCAGCTCTCCTACCTCATACCGGTAGGGTAGATAGCGTGTGTCCATCATCGTGCCGCCCGTGTGCCCCTTCCTGGTTGCCACACTACTCGTGTGCACCTCCTGCTGCTGCCGCCAGCTGCTTCTTTCTCCCTCCTGCTTGCGGCGCGGCACTGTACAATCTCCTGTCCCTCCTGTCTCATCGCATCGTGTTGGTGCCCCTGTGCTCAAGGGCAGCAGTTGCGTGCCAGTCCCTCCCTGACCGTGTGTCCCGGTGGTATTCATCATTTAAAGTGTGGCGCGCCAACAACTACGCACAGTCATTCAGCACGAGGGGGTCGGACGGCGGCGTGAGGCCCAGGCGGTCATAAAACGCGGTCACGGTAATGCGCAGGCAGGCAGCCAGCTTGGCGGGCGGCGCATCAAACTGGAACTCGGTGCCGTGGCCGGAGTACACCGACACGCCGTTGACGGCGAGGTTGAAGGCGGGCCGTGACGACGACGGCGGCAGGACGCCCAGCGTGGCGGCGGGCGCCCAACCCACTGTGATGCTGGCGGCATCCTTGCGCAGCAGGATGGGGCGCGGTGGCCGCAGCCGCTGTACCAGCTCGTGCGCCAGCGGCAGCGGGGACGGCGGCGCACCGGCTGCCGCTGCACCCGACGGCGGCAGGTGCGGCGACGGCGGCGGCGGTGACGAGCGAGCGTCGGGCTGCGGGGGCACCCGCGTCATGGTGGCTGGCGCGTACACATGCAGGCGGCGGTCGGCTGGCGGCGTGGCATCCAGCGTTGGCAAGTCATCAAACAGCGCGTGTCGCAACGCCAGCAGCGGGTTGGTAGCATACCGCCCGGCGGCCATGTCGTTGCACAGCGCCGCCAGCGCGCCGCCCGCAAACGTGTCAAACCCCAGCGTGCGCTCACGCGCGGGCGCACACAGCGCGATGGCAAGGTCGCGCAGGTCATCCCGCCACGCGGTGTTGGGAAATGCGTGCCCGGCGGTCCACCACTCCAGCTGCTTGCGGGACAGCGACGCCGCGCCGTAGTCATGCAGCTTGATGGTAAAGCCATCCGTGTCCGCCAGCGGCAGGCACCACGAGGTGCGTTCGCCGCCGCCGCTGCCGCCACTGCCGCTGCTGCTGGCGGGTGCAGCTGCACATGCGTCACCAGCTGCATCGTCGGCTGCGGCGTCAAACAGAAAGTCAGGGTCGCCGCCGCCACTGCGCGCGCTCACGTACTCACGTCCGCCGCCGCCGGCGGCGCGCGGCACGCGCAGGGGTGTGCCGTACAGCACGGCGGGCGTGGTGCGGTAGCACACCAGCGGGCGGTATGCCGGCGAGCCACGCGGCACCTGCACCAGGCGCACGGCGGACAGGGTGAGGAGACCGTTGTGGTGCAGGCCAAAGGCGTGCCGCGCCACGCCCAGGTTATACACCAGCTGCGCCAGCAGGCCGCGCAGGAAGGTGGGCGGCAGCACTGCCTCCCGGTACGACGCCAGCAGGCGCGCCAGATCAGTTTGCACCGTGTCCGTCACCAGCACCGCCCACGAGAACGACGCTGCCGACCCGCCGCCGGCGGCATCAAGCGCTACCGCGGCGCCGGCGGCAACGGCGGCAGCACCGGGAACGGTGGCGGGCAGCACGCCGGGTGCGGCGCCGCCGCCGGGCGGTGACGTAAACTTGGGCGGCAGGGTGGTGCACACAAAGGTGTCAAGCAGGGTGGCAAAGCCGGGCGCCGCGCCTGACCGCACCAGCGCAGACACAAATGACAGCACCCACCCCTCCCGCCACGCGCTGCTCTCTAGCACGCCCCTGGCGCGGGCGCGGCGAGCGTCATCCACCACCGCCGGCGTGAGGCCCACCTTCAGCAACACCTCGTAGCGGGACGGCAGCGGCACGCCGTGCGACGCCGCATTGATGCCAGCCGCCCATGACGCCGCGTCAGGGCCACTGATGCCTGACAGCGCGGACCGCAGCGCGCTGCTGCCCGACACGCTGCTACCACCGCCGCTGGCGCCACAAAACAGGTACTGCGCCAGCGTGGCAGTGCAATTGAGCTGGATGCACCCGCGCGTGGCAGGGTTACCGCCGCCGCCGCTGCCCAATACCGCTGCACGGCAACCGAGCAGCGGGATAGCAGTGCGGCTGCCGGCATTGGTGGGGTCGGCAAATGACAGGGTGGAGGAGCCGGCGGGTAGCAGCAGAGTGCGCGACACAAACGTCACAGGCGCGCCGTCGCCCCGCTGCCACCCATCCCCTACCGCCACCCGCAGGCTGTCTGACAGCTGTGGGCCGTATGGACGGGTGTCATCTAGGCGCGGCGCACACTGCGCCAGGTCGCAGTTGGCGGTCGACGTGGCGCCCGCCAGGCTGGTGGTGCGGTCGGTTGCGCCCCGGTAGCTCACCGCATCCACCGTGCCAGCCACATAGCCCGGGTTAGCAAACCCGGTCAGGCGGCAGGGGTTTAAACTAACTTCCGCCAGCGCCGCCGACAACATGGCGGCACGCATCGCCGCCAGCTCCCCTGCCAGCGCCGCCATGTCCCCGCCGCCGCCGCCACTGCTGCCGCTGAGCGTCGATGCCGCCAGGACTGGCGACGGCGCGCTCCACCCACCCGCCGTCAGCGCGCGTACCGTGTACCGGTAGCAGGTGGCAGGCGCCAGGTCAAACACGTCATACGCCGTGTCGGCACCCGAGTACACACTGCTACCACCGCCCGCCACCTCCAACGAGTACGCCACCACCCGCGCGCCGCCCGGCGGCGGTGTCCACGCCAGGGACAACGACGTGGCGGCTCGATGCAGTAGCAGGGGTGCCGCCGGCGCCGGCGTCGACCCCGCTGCTATCTCTGTTGCTGCCGCAGTGTGTGCGTTGCCGCTGCCCAGGTGCATCCCTCCGCCACGCTCGGTGACGGCTGCGACGCGCGTGGTGGCGCACATTATCGATACAACAACAAGCGCCGCCACCGTGGCGGCAACCCTGCTACTCCTGCTGCTGGGCATGTCAGCCCGCCGCCGCCGCCGCCGCCGCCATGCTGCCATCTTCTCCGCCGCGCACCTAGGGAGGTGCAGTGAGGATTTACAAAGCCGGCCGCCGCGCTTGGCGGGCAGACATGTACAAGACTCAAAATTAAGATGACCAACTAAAGATTCAACGCCGTATAACCCAGTACACCCACCCGCTTTCATTGCACCCCGCTGCTGCCGTCTTGCTAATTGATTTGCCGCCTCCCCGCGGTGCTGCCGCTTGTTTGCTTCTGTGGCATCTGTGGTGTTGGCACCGTGTTGCACGCGGCCACTTGACTGCTTGACTGCTTGTCAGGCTGTTGTGGCCATGTGGCATGTGGCCGTTGCTGTAACGGCAGGGAGGGTGGTGAGAGTAGCCCGGCGTAAACACACCTATGAGGTGCACATGCGACGTACCCCGCAATAAACCGATGGTAGGCACGGGGCGCTGCCATCATATTGGTGTGAACCATTGTGGTAGTGCGTCATTTGGTGCCATTTATTTGTATGAATTTGTGTTGCCACTAGCACCACCACCTCGACCCCTCACCGTCGCCAACGGCTACTCAGCTACAGGCTACGGCTGTCAGCTACTGGCTGCTCAGTAGTAGCACGGCTGCTGCCTCAAGCAGCAGCAGCAGGCGCCGTTGAGTGACCAGCTACAGCCACCTGGCTGCTGCTAAGCAGCCCCCGATCCCCCCCGCCCCCCTCCCTCCCCAACCCACCAACATGGATGCCGTCGTGAACCGGCAGCTAGCGCGCGTGGTGGACGCGGTGCTGGATGACGACGCGGGGCCGACGGCGGTGCGCGCGGCGTCGGCGGCGGTGAGCGGCGTGCTGGCGAGCGCGGCGGCGGCGGGGGACGGCATGCTTGCGCCCGCCACGCTGGTGCGGTTTGCTGAGACGATGCTGGACGTGGGGGACGTGGGAGCGGCACGGCGCGCCATTGACCGCTACTGGCGGCATGACTACCCGGCTAACCAGTATTACGTGCGCGCGCTGGCGGTGCGCGCGCGCGTGACGGCGGCAGACGCGGATGCCGCCAACAGCGTGGCGGCGCTGAAGCTGCGGCAGGCGGCGCTGGCCACCGTGCTGCAGGCGCTTACGGTGGCAGAGGGGCTGGCACGCGCGGCGGCTGCTGCCGTGGCTGGTGCCGCTGAGGGCGGCAGCAGCGGAAGTGGCGGGGTGGACCTGTCGGCCACCGCCCTTGTGTACAACCTGAGTGTGCATCACTGGGGCATCGTGCGCCCGCTGCTGCGCACCGGCGCGCGTCGCAGCGCCCTCCCCTCCCTGCGCCGCGTTGTGGAGGCGCTGGCGGCCGCGCGTGACCCCGACGGCCGGTGGTTCATTCATAATGCGGTGGCACTGGCGGTGGCATGCATGGAGGTGCGGGACTACGCGGCCGCGGGCGCGGCGGTGAGCCGCGCGATGGAGGCATTTGCCGCGCTGCCGCCCGCCGGCGCGCGGCCCACCGACGCGCAGCTGCGTGAAAACCTGGAGCGCCTGCGTGTGCACATTGCGGCGGCGGCGGACCCGGCGGCCGTGGCAGCGGGTGGCGGCGTGGGTGGCGAGGGTGGCGGGAGTGCCAGTGGGGTTGGTAGCGGCGGTGGCGGCGGCGGCGGTAGCGCAAAACCTGCCGCGGGCGGCGGCGCGCGTGGTGGGAAGGCAGGTGAGGCAGCAGCCGCAGCATCGGCTGCAGCAGCAGCCGCAGCAGCTGCATCGGTAGCTGCCAGTGGCGACGCTGCCAATGCGGCGCGCAATGAGCTGCGACTGGCGGCATGGGCAAAACTGCAGCCGCTGCTGTCGGTGTCCGCTGCTGGCGGCCGCGCCGGCAGTGGCAGCGGTGTGGGCGCTGGCGCCGACGCTGCGCCGGCAGCGTCACCACTCTCTGCCACCGCGTCTGCTGCCACCCTGCCGCCACCAACCGCGTCTGCCACGTCGCTGCCGTCGCCGCCACCTGGCGGGGCAGCGGCCACCATCCCGCCCGCCGTCATGCGCGCGCGGCTAGAAGACGTGCTGCGCACTATCCGGTCTGACGTGTCGGCGCTGTACGGCTTGCGGCGGCGGGAGGCTGAAGTCGGCGCGCTTGACTTTGCCACGCCGCAGGCAGCGACGAGTGCAGCCAGCCCCACCGCCGCCACCGCCGCCGCCGCGCCAGGCAAGACGAGCCCGCGCGCAAGTGGGAGCGGCGGGCACGCTGGTGCAGCGTCGGCGTCGCCAGCTGCTGGAACCACTACACCCGCCGCCGACGCCTCTCTCACCACCACCGGCAACCTGGACCTGCTGGCGTACATTGCGCTGGCGGCGGTGCAAGCGGGGCTGTGGGACCTGGCGGCGGTGTGTCTGGGGGCCATTAAAGACGACAAGGCGACGGACTTGGCATCCACGGTGGTGGGCGACACGGTGGCTGCGCTGCTGTCGGTGGCGGCGCTGTCGCCGGAAGACGCGCACGCCGGCATGTCGCACTATGTGCCGGCGGGTCACGACATTGTGTCTGCACTCACCCTGGCTGCTAACGCGCGTGCGGCAGAGGGCGCGACGGCGGCGGGCGGCGATGCGCTGCCGGCGGCGGCGGTGGCCATGGTGGGCGTCCGCCGGCTGTCGTACGCGTGGGCCATGCAGTCCAGCTTTGTGCCGCGCCGCTCCTCCGCTGGCATTGTGCTGGCACTGCCACGCGGCCGGCCGTACGGCATAACGGAGGTGCCGTCGCTCACACCTGCCAACATCCGCCGCCTCCTGCTGCTGCGACGCCTGGCTGCCATCAAGGCGCTGAAAGCCAGCATCGGCACCGCGGCAGGTGCGCGGGACACCTTCCTGGTGGAGTTCACGGCGGCGGCGGCATGGAACCTGTGTCTTCCGGCGCTGGAAGAGGGCCTGGCGCATCGCGCCGCCATCCAGCCCACGCTGGACGCTGCCGCGGCAGCGCTGGAGGCGGTAGAGTCCACACAGACGCCGCTGCGTGCGCGCCTACACGCCGTCCTGGCGCGCCTGCATGGCGCTGCCGACATGCTGGCGTCCGCGCTGGAGCACGCCGCCAAGGCAGGCAGCCTGGACTACGGCCCACCGCCGCGCCCCGACGGCAGCGGCACCGGCCGCACCCTGGACCGCTTCCTGGCTGACACCAGCGCCGCCCTCGCCCTGCGCGCCGCCATCTATGCCGACCACACTGACCCGCTGGACGTGGCGGGCGCGCTGGTGGAGCAAGCGTCGCACGCCCGCGACGGCGTGCTGGCAGCCAACATGCTGGCCAAGGCGGTGGCGGCGTTGACCGCCCTGGGCGGCGGGACCGACACTTCTGGCGGCGGCGGCGCACACGCATGGCAGCGGCTGCGCACGCCGGCATACGCGGCGGCAGGCGCAGCGGCGGACGCAGCGCTGGCGCCGCCTGGCACGGCACCACGCACCGTGCCGGCGCCCACCCGCCGCCTCATGCAGCTGTGGCTGCGTATTGCTGAGACGGCGGGGCGGCACGCACTGCCTGCTACCGTACTACAGGCGGTGCACGCGGTGGACAGCCTGCGGCTGGAGGCGTCGTCAGACCGCGACCTCCTGCTGTTGCAAGCGCGTGCCGCAGTGCTGGCGGCGGAGGCGGCTGCCGCGCGCGCCGTAGCGTATGTGTACGATGGCGCCGAGGAGGCGGCGGCAGAGGATGCGGTGGCGGCGGCAGAGGCGAGTGCCAGCCACCGGTACGCCGCGCTACGCCGCCGCCTTGCCGCTGCCCCACCGCCGCCCCGGCCGACCGCGGCGTCACCAGCCGCCTCCAGCGGCACCACACCGTCTACCAGCCGGCCAAGCACGGCAGCAAAGGACAAGGAGCGTGAACGTGAGCGGGAGCGGGAGCGGGAGCGCGAGCGCGAGGAAGAGCAGAAGAAGGCGGAGGCTGAGGATGGGCACGGCAGCGGGCCATGGTGGGCGCCACGTACGACTGACGATGGCGCGATGGTGGAGGGCGGCGCTGGTGCGGCGCCGCCATCCTGGGTGGACGCGTTTGGTGAGGCAGAGGTTGGCGCGGCGCCGGCCATGAAGCCGCTGCCCACTGATGGCCGTGCGCTTGGCCTGGTGGTGCCAGGCCAGCCGGTGCCGCTGGCGCGGCTGAAGGCGTGCGTCATCACCTCGTATGTGCGCGCTGCGCGGCTGGCGGCGGCGGCACGCAGCGGCGCGGGAGTGGAGAGCGCGGCGCGGCGGCTGTACAACGCGCATCTGCACGTGTGGCAGGCAAACCAGTATGGGCCAGCTGTCATGCCGCTGCTGGCGGACGGCATGCTGGAGGTGCTGCGCCTGCTGGCAAGCGTGGGCAGCGCTGCCGGCAGCCTGGCCGCCAAGCTGGCGCTGGTGGTAGCACGGTACGCAGAGGAGCACGGCCGCACGGCAGCGGTGCATGAGCGTGCCGGGCTGCCACTGACCGTGTGCTGGGAGTCGGCTGACGGCGCGCCCCTGGCTGCCTTTGAGGGCGTGCCAGCTGCCACCTTGTTCCCTCCCGCGCACGGCGCAGCACCGGCGCCAGCGGGTGGATCCGATGCTGCACCTGCTGCAGCCACGCAGCAGCTGACTGCGCCTGTTGCTGACGCACCCCTCCTCGCTGCTCTCCTCTTCCGCCCGCGCCCGGCTGCCGCGTGGTACGACTGCGCCGCTGCCGTGTGCGCCGGCGTGCTCAGCTTGCCGCTGCTTGCCCTCCCGCTGGCTGCCCGCAAGGAGCTGCTGTCCTGCCGTGCCCGCGTGCGGGTGGCAGGCGTGCTGGGCGCGCGGCTGCTTGTGTATGGGCTGCCGTCGGTTGCGGCCGCGCCCGCGGGTGCGGCGGCGGGTACTGACCCCGGTGCCGCCGCTCCGCCCGCTGCTGGTGCCGCGGCCCACGCACCGCCAGCAGCACCCGCCGGGAAGAAGGGCGCGGCAGCGGGGGCAGCTACGGCGGGCGCAGGGAGGGGTGGTGGGGGGGGTGGGGGTGGGGACAGCGGCGGGGGCGGCGGGCCAAAGGCGGTGCCGGTCATTGAGGAGTGCACGCGGCCAGATGAGTGGGAGGGCGGCGAGGCGTTGGCACCCGCCGCCTCGCTGCAGCGCGCACTGACGGCGCTACACGTGGCGTCACATTGCGGGTTGGATGGCGCAGAGCGCACCGCCGCTTTGTTTGCCGCCGCAGCGGCGCTGCCCGCTGCTGCCAAAGATGCCGCTGACGGTGAGGAGGCAGGCGTTGCCGCGGCGGGTGCAGCTGCCGCCGCTGCTGCTGCGAGTGGCAGCGCGGTGGTGCCCGTGGCAGGTGCCGCCGGCAGTGGCGCGGCGGGTGCCGGCATGGCAGGCGGCAGCGGCGGCGGGGGCGGCGGCGGCGGCGGCGGAAAGAAGGATGCAAAGGCGGGCGGTGCGCCTTCAAAAGGTGGCAGTGGCAGCGGCAGCTCCACGGCACGCGGTGGTGGCGCCCCCGCTGCCGTCGCCGCTGGTAGTGCCGGCGGCGAAGGTAGCAGTAGTGGTACGGAGCTGGCGGGGCCGCTGCCAGCCACGTTCCGCGTTACGTGGACGGAGGTGCGGGTGGCGGGGCCTGATGTGGCTGCCAGCGGCACTGATGGTGGCGGCGAAGCGGGTCGTACCGCTGGGCGCGCCGCCGTCGTGACGCTGGTAGCGGAGCTGTGGGCACGCGCCGCATACACGGCACTCGTGCTTGCTGGCGGTGTGCCGCCGCCGGTGCCTGGTGCCGGCACCGGTGGCCTTCCATCCCCGCCCGATGCCCCGCTTCTGATGGAGGCGCAGCGGCTGGCGGCGGCGGCGGCGGCGCTAGTGCCAGCCAGCGCGCTGCGCCGCGACGAGGCGATGCGTGTGTATGGCACGCGTGGGAAGGGGTTGGAGGCGTACGGTTTCCCGGCACCGCCGCCAGCGCCACCCGGCACGCTACTGACGGCGCACGACGTGCCGCCGCCCCTGCCCGCCTGCTTCCTGGCGGCCGCTGATGGCGGCGTGGTTGACGCCAGCGGCGTGGCGCTGGCAGGGCAGGCGTGGTCGGTGGCGGAGGCAGTGTGGTCGCGCGCCATTTGCCTGCTAGTGAACCCGGCGCGGCAGAGCCGCACAGAGCAGGACGCGCTGCTGCGCGCGGCGGCGGGGCACGCAGTGACTGCGGCGCAGCACGGCGCCGCGATTCGTGACGCGCGGCTGGTGCGCGCGGCGGCGGAGGTGTTTGCCACCGCAGCGGACGTGTTGGTGGCAGCCACCGACACCGCCGGCTTCCTGGTGGGCCCCACCCGCACGCTGCTGGCAGCGCACGCCGCCGCCGGTGACGTCACGCCGCCCGGCCTCACCGTGCGCGCTGCCCTGTACCGCACCCTGCTGGCGTGCTACACGGCAGAGGGCGCGTGGGAGGCGGGGCTAGGGGCGGCAGAGGAGGCATTCAGCGTGCTGCCGCCGGCGTACCAGGCCAGTCTGTGGCCGGCGCGCCTGGCCATTGCCTCCAAGCTGGGGCAAGACGTCACCCTGGCGCTCAACTCCATGCGGCAGCCGGACGCGGTGCTGAAGGCACGCCTGTGGCTGTCTGTCACGCGCCTGGCGGCGGTGCCGGCAGACCAAGCGGTCGCATACGCCGGCGCGCTGGCGGCGCTGGAGGGCTCACCGTACCGCCCCTACGTGCTGGTAGACTACGCTGAGTGGCTGGTTGGTAGCCACGGGTCGGCGGCGGTGGCGCGCGACGCGTTGCACGCTGCCGCCGACACCCTGCTAGCCATCCTGCACCCGGCGGCAGACGCTGACGACGCGCCCGACACCGCGTCTGAGGTGCACCATGGCGGCGGCGGCGGCGGCGGCGGTGGGCCACGTGGTGGCGGCGGCGGTAGCGTGGCGCGCAGCGGCACGGGTGGCAGCGTGGCACGCGGCGGCGGCAGCGGTGGCAGCGTGGCGCGTGGTGGTGGTGGTGGTGGTGGTGGTGGGAGTCGGGCGCGCGCTGGCAGCGTTGGTGGCGGCGGCGGGCGTGGCAGCACGGCAGGCAGTGTGACTCGGGGCGGCGGCGGCGGCGGCGGCGGGGAGGGAGGCGCGTCAACGTCGGTGGAGGTGGGGCACCTGGATCTGTTGATCCGCATTCAGTGGCAGCTGGCGCTGCTGGCCAGCAACGCCGCAGAGCGGGTGCGGCACCTGCTGCTGGGCGCAGAGTACGCTGCCGCTGCGTGGACCCTCACAATTGCCACAGTGAACCGCGCCGCTGCCGAGCGCGAGTACTTCAGCATGACGGAGGCGGCGCGGCAGGGCTGTGGCGCAGCGGTGGACTACGACGCGTGGCTGGCGCTACGCATGGCAGGCGGGCCATTCACGGCGCCCGACGGCGTGGGTGGGTGGGCTGCCTGCCTGGCATCCCTGATGGCGGACCTGCCGCCGGTGGACCGTGTGGCGGCAACGACAAGTGGTACCGCCACCGCTGCTCCAACGCCGGAGCCGGGCTGCACCACGTGGCGCGCGTCCAGCTACCATGCGCTACGTGCTGCGGTAGCCAGCCTGCCGGGCACTCTGGCGCCATACGCACTCACCCGTGCTGCCCTGCCTCGCCCTGCCCTCACGCTGTCTGCCGCCGCCGGCGTGGCAGACGGCCTATGCGAGGCGGGGTACGTATGGCAGGCGGCACCGCTGTTGCTGCTGCGGCACGCGCTGGCAGTGGACGTGCTGACGCCGCCGGTGCCGGAGGTGGCAGCTGCCGCATTTGGCGCTGCAGCGCAGTGGTACGCCGCCGTGGGTGGCGGGTCTCGGGCCGGCACCGCGACGCTGGCAGCCGCACTCCGCCGCCTGGTCCCATACTTTACGCCTGATGCCGCCGCCGCCGCGGCGCTGGCAGACGAGCTGGCAACGCGGGAGGCGCGGCGCGCAGCGCGACGGGCGTCAATGGACGGCAGCTCGGCGCTGACGACTGACAGTGCACGGGGCGCACAAGCATCAGCGCGCGGCGGGCGCCCTGCCGGCCGGCCGGCGGCTGCCGCGTCGTTGACTCCCGGCGTGGCGCGCCTGCACCGGCGCGCGCTGCCGGCGGGCGGCGAGGTGCATGCTGGGTGGGCGGGCCTGGCGCAGGTGGCAGCGTGGGCGGGGCTGGGAGCGCCGGTGAAGCGGCTTGCCGGCCTGGCGTCGCAAGGTGCGGGTGCGGCGGGTGACGCCGACTGCGTGCGCGACATGGCGGTGCTGGGTGCCGCCATAGCGTTGCGGGAGGGCCAGCCACGTGCGGCGGTGGAGGCGCTGGTGGGCGTGGCGGGCGAGGGCGCGGCGCGCGGCATGCCGGCAGCCGTGTGGGCGCGTGTCGTGCAGCTGTGCGTGCGCGCGCTTTCAACGGGCGCGCAGGGCGACGACGCGCGGCGGCTGCTGGAGCAGGCTGCCGCCGTGTTTGACACCGCTGCCACTCCACCCGGCGCTGACGACGGCGCTGATTACGACGCGCTGGTGGCGCGCGCGGCGGTCAGCGCGGGGCTGGGCGAGGCAGCGGCGAGCGCGGCGGTGGAGGCGCGGCGAGAGGGCATGGCATGGGTACCAGAGTGGGAGGGCGCGGTAGCGGCATTTGAGGACGGGCTGGCGGCGCTGGATGCGGCAGGTGAGACGGGCGCCTCTCGCCACCGCGCCGTCCTCCTTGCCGCCTACGCACATGCCATGTGCGCCACCGTGGCGGCGCCGCCCCGCTGCTTCCCTGCCGACCCCGACGGCGGTGCAGCTGCTGCTGCCGTCGTCGCGCCGCCCCCCGATGCTTACCCCACCGCGCCCCTGCCCACCCGCGTGTACCTCACCGCGCTGGCGCGCGCGTGCGTCACGTTCACCGCAGCGGTGGATGCATGGCGCGCCTTTGACGCCGTCGCCGCACCTGCCACCGCCGCCGTGCTGGGCCTCACCCTGCCGCACCGCGCCGTAGGTGCGCGGCTGGCTGCCGCAGCTGCCGCCGCTGGCGCGCGGCTGATTGAGGAGCACGTGAGCGCGGCGGTGGCAGCGGAGCGCGCGCTGGCGCGGGGTGACCCAGTGGCACGATACCTGGCAGAGAGCGCGGTGGTGCTGGCGGCAACGCACGCCGGCACGGTGCCGCCGCTGCCGCACGCAGTTGCGCGGGACGCGGCGTCCGCTGCCGCGGCGGCGCTGGCGACGGTGCCTGCAGGTGACGTGGGTGCCGCCGCCGCTGCGGGCGGCGTGTATGCCACCGCGCTGTTGCTGCAGGCGCGCGCAGCCATGTGGGACGCCGGGTTGGCGGCATCGCGCGCCACGTCATATACTGCCGCATCGGATGCCTACGACGTCGCAGTGTGGTCGCCGCCGCGCCGGCCGCCACCGCCGGCGGTCGCTGCCACAGGGCCGCCGCCGCCCGCGGATGGCGATGAGGGCGCCGGCGGCGCAGCGGGTGGGAAGGGGAAGGCTGCAGGGAGTAGCAAAGCCGGCGGGAAGGCGGGTGGTGGTGGCGATGACAAGGGCGGCAAGGGTGGCAAGCCAGGCGGCGGTGGCAGTGGTGCGGCTGGCGGCGGCGGGAAGGGTGGCGCAGGTGCAGCGGGCGCCGCGCTGGCCGCCGGCGCTGCGCTGACACTAGATGCCGCGGTGGAGGCCATGCCGCTGGTGTATGACGGCGCCGGCCGGCCAGCTGACGCACCACTGCTGGCGTTGCTGCGGGGCGGCGCCAGCGATGGCCACAGCAGTAGCGACGGCAGCGGCGGCAGCGCGGAGGCGTTGCTGGCGCGTGCCGCAGACGCGGCACTGGGAGCGGCAGACGGCTGCCTGGCGTGCGAGCGGTATGCTGAGGCGGCGGCGGCGCTGGAGGTGTATGTGGCGGCGGTGGGTTGCCGCAGCCCCACACGTGGCGCGCTGGCGCTCATGATGTGGCAGGCGGTGGCGGTGCGGCCTGCGCTGCTGCGTGTGTTTACGCTGGCAGCGGGGCCAGCACATCGTCACACGCTGCACCTGCGCCTGTTGCAAGAGTTGACCGAGGACGGCCGTGCTGGCGTGCCGGCGGCTGCCGCCGCTGCCGCCTTCCTGGCGCGTGACTGCCTGGCGTACCGCATGCTGGATGTGCGGCGGCCGGTGAGCGAGCTGCTGTGGCGGCTGCCGGCGGGCACCCGCGTGCTGGCATTCCACCTGTCTCCCGCCGACGACGTACTGTTTGCCGCCGTGCTGGTACGCCGCGACGTGGAGCCAGCGGACGCACCGTCGGCGGTGGGTGTGGCAGCGCCGCCGCCTGGGGCGGCACCTGCTACTACCACTGCTGGTACCCCTGCCGCCGTACCGTCGGACGGCCTGCCGCTCGGTGCGCCGACCGACGTGGCAGGCGTGTCGGGCATGGTGACACGCATGGTGCTGCGCGGCGACACGCTGGCGGCGCTGGCCAAGCTGCGTGCGCGCGCCGCGGATGTGGCTGCCACGTCACCCGCCGCCGTGCGCACGGTGGCAGCTGACGGCGGCGCTGCGGCAGACCTGGCGCCGTCTGCGAGCGCAGGCGTGGACAGCGGGCGTGGCATGCGGCGGGTGAGCGGCGCGGGCGGCGGCGGTGATGCCACCGACGCCGCAGTGGTGGCGCTGGTGGCAGGCACGCGGTCGTTGCTGGAGCCGCTGCTGACGGCTCGTGGCAGCGGCAGCGGCGAGGCGGGTGACGATACTGGCGGCCTGGCAATTGCCGACTTCCTGTCGCCGGCGCACCCGCTGATTCTGCTCCCGCCGCGTGACCTGGCGGGCTTGCCCTTGGAGTCGCTACCATCCCTGGCGCGGGCGTCCACCATCACGCGCGATTTTTCGTTGGCGGTGGCGGGCGCGCGCGCCGCGGTGAGCGCAGAGGTGGCGCGCAGTCTGACGAGCGGCAGCGGCGAGGATGGCAGTGGGGCGGCGGGTCCCGCTGCCGTGGCCGCTGCTACCGCGGTGGCGGCCGCATGTGGACCAGAGTGGCACCGGCGGCCGGCGCCTGACGGCTGCCACGCAGGTGTGGCTGGCGTGGTATATGTGGTGGACCCGCTGGGCGACGATGCGCACGCAGACGCGCGGGATGCGCATGACGCGCCGCTGGCGGCCAGCCTGGATGCCGCCATGGGCAAGGCGCCGCCGGGCAGTGGCGTCATTGTGAGTGGCGTCGGTGTGGGCGGCGGCGGGGGTGACAAACCGTCGCCACGTGCGCCTGCCAGCGGCGGCGCCGCCAGTGTCAAGTCTGGCAGCGGTGCATCCTCCGCCAACGTGTCGGCGCCTGCCTCCCGGCCAGGTACCGCGTCATCCACTGCCGCGCCGCCACCCACGACTGCCGCACCGTCGTCCACCGGCGCACCTGCGGCGACGGCGGCGCCTGGTACCTTGTTTGACGCGCTGGGCAGGCGCCTGCGCACGGTGGATGCGGGTGGGCGGGCGGTGGCAGGTGGGTGGCGCGGCTTGCGTAGCGACGGCGGCGCTGCCGTGCCGTCCGTGGCTGCCATGCAGGCGCTGCTGTCTCGCGGTGTGGGCTGGCGTGCCGCGCGAAGTGGGCAGGCGGACACAGTACCGGCGGGTGGCGGCGTCCTGTTTTCCTGCCACGGCCGGTCGCTGGCATCCCTGCCACCCGCTGCGCTGGCCGCCCTGCCGCTGACCGCCGCCCGTTTTGCGGTGCTGCTGGACAATGTAACAAATGCCGCCTCGCTGCGCCGCCTCGCTGAGGAGGCCACCGCCAAGCGCGCGGTGGAGGGGCGGATGGAGGCGGAGGGCGCGTGGGAGACGGCGGCGCTGCTGTCGCTGTGCGGCGTGGGCACCGTGGTGCTGCACCAGTGGGCGTCCACGCACGCCGCCAACCAGGCGCTGCTGTACACCCTGGTTTCCGACGCCGCCGCCGTGTCGTCGTCGCCCGACCGGCCCAGCGACCTCCTGCTTGCCGACCTGCCACGTCGCACCTGGGCGCCGCCGCCTGATGCTCCGGCTGCTGCTGCGGGTGCTGCTGCTGGTCCTGCTGCTGGTGGCAGTGGTGCGGTGCCGCCAGTGCCGACCGCGGCCTCAGACGATGGCAGCGCGCCGCCACCGCCGGCGGTGCGCCACGTGCGTGATCGCGTGCGGTGGAACACGGTGGCGTACGGCTTGCCCACCACCGCTCTCCTCCCCGCGCTGCCGTGATTCTGTTAACTAAACTACTGCCCCCCGCAGTAGCGTGTGCACCATTGTGACACCATGTGCGCCGGATGTGCCACTATCTGATAGATGTTGAAAGCTCGTGTGACGCCACTGACGCGCGCCGCGCTGCCGGCGAGTCGACGAAGGTGACGAACAGATTGTTGCAAATACACACGCACGCGGCGCCCAGTGCACCTGTAAATCTCAACAAAAAGTGACACACATACCCTAATAGTAGCCCGTGCACCCGGGTTTAAAGGGTGGGGAGCAAAAACAAAAAAGAATATAAGTGGTCGCGCGGGCAAAAAGTAACGGCGGCGGGACTCGAACCCGCGCGGTTTCCCACTACGACCTCAACGTAGCGCCATAACCACTCGGCCACGCCGTTTTGATATCATGAGGAACAAGCGCGGCCAATTTTATATATAAAGGCGCGGGGACGCAAGGGTGGCGAGGGAGTGAGGGCCGCGGCGAACCGAGCCGGGTTGACATACGCCACGCCGTCCACACCACAATTTACCGCGTGCAATAGGTGCCAGGTAGTAGTTTAGTGCGACGCCGCGTGGTACTGTACCTGAATTCGGTTTGCATTACATTGTATTTACTGCCACTTCACTACAACTCCCCCTCCCTCCAACCCCTCGCTCTCACACACACCGACACCAACACCATGGCGGCGGCGCTGGCAGCGGCACGGCGGACGGTGGCGCGCGTGGGCGTGGGTGCAACGGCGGCGGCGCGGCGGGCGTGCTTCTCGTCGTCGCCGGCAGCGGCGGCGGTGGCGGCGGTGGCGATGACGGCGAGCCGCGCGGGCGGCCTTGCCAGCCTGTCGCGTGCGGCAGGTGTGGCGGGTGCTGCACCCGTGGCGGCGGCGGCGGCGTGCCGTACGTGGCGCAGCGTGGCGGCGGGTGTGGGCGCATGAACATGAACACCCCCCACA
>Ga0066256_1001769_pt1 | contig 27210 bp, 25 predicted proteins | sample ThiBio_1000_biof_FD_87107 | JGI IMG/M metagenome (GOLD analysis project Ga0066256, IMG submission 87107) | Wastewater bioreactor microbial communities from Cape Town, South Africa - Thiocy_expt_1000_biof (version 2) | ecosystem: Engineered > Bioreactor > Thiocyanate-remediating >... | reverse complement strand
GGCTCGGCGGCAAGCGCCCGGGCGACGCCGACGCGTTGCTGCTGGCCGCCCGAGAGCTCATGCGGATAGCGCGGGCCGAAGGCGGCGGGGTCGAGCTGGAAAAGGGTCAGGAGCTCGCGGACCTTGGCGTCTATGCGGCTCTTCTCCCAGCCGAGCAGCGCCGGCACGGTGGCGATGTTCTCGGCGACTGTGCGGTGCGGGAAGAGGCCGTGGCCCTGGATGGCATAGCCGATATGGCGGCGCAGCTCGTAGCCGGGCATCGAGCGGTTGTCCTTGCCGTCGATCAGGATCGTTCCCGAAGTCGGCTCGACGAGACGGTTGATCATGCGCATCAGCGTCGTCTTGCCGGAGCCGGACGTGCCGACGATCACGGTGATCGAGCGCGGCGCGATGGTCATCGAGACATTGTCGACGACGGTCGTGTCGCCGTAGCGCTTGGTGATTGTCTCGATCTCGATCATGCGGCCCTGCCGGGTTTGTTGCTGGAAAGCTCGGTCGCGGCATCGAGCACGATGGCCGCGGCGAAGGCGAGCGCGACGGTCGGGACCGCACCGAGCAGCACGAGGTCCATCGCCGTCTGGCCGATGCCCTGGAAGACGAAGACGCCGAAGCCGCCGCCGCCGATGAGCGCGGCGATGGTGGCAAGCCCGATGTTCTGCACGAGCACGATGCGGATGCCGGTGAGGATGACCGGGAAGGCGAGCGGCAGCTCGACGCCGAAGAGCCGCTGGCGGTCGGTCATGCCGATGCCGCGGGCCGCATCGTTGGCGTCACGCGGCACGCCGGCGAGGCCGACCACCGTGTTGGCGACGACCGGCAGCAGCGAATAGAGGAAGAGCGCGACGAAGGCCGGGGCAGCGCCGATGCCGCGGATGCCGATGGCCGCGGCTCCCGGCACATGCAGCGCGACCCAGCCGAGCGGCGCGATCAGCAGGCCGAAAAGCGCGATGGAGGGAATGGTCTGGATGATGTTCAGCACGTTGAGCACGCCCGCGCGCAACGCTTCCACGCGGTGGCAGAGGATGCCGAGCGGCAGGCCGACGAGCGTGGCCGCGGCGAGCGAGCCGAGCGCCAGCACGACATGGCGGCTCGCCTCCAGCCAGAAAGTCCCGGCGCGGCTGCCGTATTCCTTGAGGATCGACAGCCCGTCCCAGGCGCCCGACATCAGGATGAGGGCGGCTGCAGCGGCAACGGCCGCAAGCAGCGCGACCCGCGCCAGCGGCGGCGGCCTCAGCCGCGCCAGCGCATCGGCCGTCAGCAGTGCGAAGGCGAAGCTGGTCAGCCAGAAGCCGGAGGCGGGCGAAACGCGGGCATAGGTGTTTTCCGGCGGCGTCAGGTGGCCGGCGGAAAGGCCGATGAGAATGGCAAGGGCAAGCAGCGCCACGAGCCCCAGCACCAGCCGGAGCACGGTGGGCGTCTTCAGCACGATGAGGACGAGCGCAACGGCGATGAAGGCCATGAGCGCGACGCCGAGGCCGGAAGGCAGCGCGGCGAGGATCGGCTGCACCTCGCCGGGGACGATGCGGTTGGCCCGGAAATTGGCGAACGGCGCCAGAAAGGCGCCGTAGGCCAGCAATGCGGCGATCACCACGCCGAGCTTGTCGATCCGCACCGTCATGGATGCCTTTCGGGAAGGGGCGTCCCCCGCCGAAGGACGGGGGACCAGGGCAGCTTACTTGAGGAAGCCGTTCTTCTTGAGGAAGTCCTCGGCGACGGCCTTGGCCGGCTCGCCGCCGACCTGCACGCGGCCGTTGAGGTCCTGCAGCGTCACGAGGTCGAGCTTCTCGAAGACGGGCTTCAGGATTTCCTCGATCTGCGGATTGGCCTTCAGCACCTCTTCGCGGATGATCGGCGAGGGCTGGTAGACCGGCTGCACGCCCTTGTCGTCTTCCAGCACGACGAGGCCCGACGGCGCGATGCCGCCGTCCGTGCCGTAGACCATGGCGGCATTGGCGCCGTTCGTCTGGTTGGCGGCGGCGGCGATCGTCGCGGCCGTGTCGCCGCCCGAAAGCGTGATGAGCTGCTCGGGCTTCAGCGTGAAGCCGTAGGTCGTCTGGAAGGCCGGAAGCGCGGCGGCCGAATTCACGAATTCGGACGAGGCGGCGAGAACCACCTGGCCGCCATCGGCGACGTATTTGCCGAAATCGGTCAGCGTCACCAGCTTGTTCGGCTCGGTGACATCCTTGCGAAGGGCGATCGCCCATGTGTTGTTGGCCGGCGAGGGCGTCAGCCAGACGATCTTGTTGGCGTCGTAATCGAGGGTCTTGGCGAGCTCATAGGCCTTGGTTGCATCCTTCCAGGCCGGATCGTCGGCCTTCTCGAAGAAGAAGGCGGCATTGCCGGTATATTCCGGATAGATGTCGATCTCGCCGGCGATGATCGCCTGGCGCACGACGGGCGTCGCGCCGAGCTGCACGCGGTCCGTCGTCTCGATGCCGTTGGCGTTCAGCACCGAAAGGATGATGTTGCCGAGCACCCCGCCTTCGGTGTCGATTTTCGAGGAGACGACGACCTGGGCCTGAGCGGCGCCGGCTGCAAGGCCGAGGGCCAGGGCTGCTCCGAGGAATTTGACGACTGGGCGCATGAGGTAAACCTTTCGTTCTGTGCGGGAACCCGTGGCGGTATTTTCACCACGTTTGGGACGGCCCGTCGGGGCAAGGAATTTCATATATGGCAGGCGATCGCAAAAAATAGACTGCGTCGAGGGTGCACGCGCGGTTTTTGTTGCGACCTTCAAAGCGCTTTCAAGATTGCGCGAAGAGAACGGGCTTGGCAATAGAAGCGTGGTGCAATTTCGGGCCGCGTCCGGCGGGGCCGAAGCCATTTTCCGAAAGGAATTCCGTTGCCTGCGGCGCAGCAGAAGCCGTCGCGGGCGTCCGGCAGCGGCGAACCTGCCGGAAGGAAAAGGCCCGGGAAACCCGGGCCTTGACCTCTTACTTCGGGTTGCGGATCGTCAACGCCGGGTTATGGGCGAAGAAGTTGTGCGGCATGATGTGCACGGTCTTCCACTCCGTCGACATGACCGGCCAGTCCTCCATGCGCGGAATGTGGTGGAAGCCGGCGGAGAACCAGGTGACGATGTCCTTGCCCATCAGGCTCTGGTCCTTCTTGACCCATTCGGCGAGCGTGTCGGACCCGTCGCTCTGCATGGCGAACTTGCCGCCCGCATAGCGCTGTTCCGGGTCGTAGACCGTGTTCCAGACCGAATATTCGATATAGGCGTTGCGCTTCATCGGCGGGTCGTTGGCAAAGTCGAACGGGCCGTAGGAAACGTCGCCGTGGTGGATCATGTAGCCCGGCTCATGGCCGAGATAGCCTTCGCGCGACGGGTTGGAGATGTGGAAGTAGCGCGGCTGCATGGACGAGAGCTTGTAGCGCGCCTCCATCTCCGTCTGCGGCATCTTGTGCTCGACCGTCCACATCGACTTGCGCGGGCTCGACGGGTCGAGCTTGGCCGGCACGATGTCCATCGTCGAGAAGTGGTTGACCGGCTGGTCGACGTCGAAGTCGATGCGGAAGTTGAAGTAGTGGTCGTGGTTGGCGGCGACGAGGTTCGGCGCGATCAGCGTGCCGTGGGCCGTGTCCTCCCTGGCCGTCGCATCCTTCATCGAGGTCGAGGCCACGCCCTTCACCGCATCGAGGCCCGTGGCGCCGACATAGATGTTGACCTGGCCGTTCTGCTGCAGGCGGTAGTCGATGAGGTAGTCGTAGTTGCCGACCTCGGAGGCCGTGCGCACGACGAGTTCCGTCGCCGGGCGGCCTTCCGGCGGAATCGGGTTTTCCGGGGTCTGGGCGAAGACCTCGAAGTGACGCCAGGCCGGGTCGCCGATGCTGCGCTCGAAGACGCAGATCGCATTGGGGATGACGAGCGGCGCGCCCTTGTCGTCGGCGATCGTCGCCGGCAGGAAGGTGGCATGGGCCGGGCAGTCGACGCCGGCGCGCAGCGGCGTCAGGAACAGGCCGAAGCCGTATTCCCCGCTGTCCATGTAGGTGCGCCAATACCAGCCTTCCGACGGGTCCATGTAGGGCACGAAGACCTCGGACAGGTGCGTCTGGTAGATGACCGAGCGCCAGGTGCCGTCATCGTTGACGTCAAGGTTGGAGATGACGAGGCCGGGGCGCTTGTCGACGCGGAAGTTGAGGCGCCAGATGTCCCATTCGAGATGGCTGCCATTGATCTTGTAATTCGGCCCGCCATCCTGCACCAGCTTGACGGGGTTGAAGTCGGCACGCAGCGGCACGCGCTTGGCGACCTCTTCCTCCGTGTAGCCCCAGCCGTCCTTCGGCACGTCGATGGCGCCGGTGTCGATGACGCGCAGCACTTCCTTCCTGCCGATGTCGTAGATGGCGAAGAGGCCCTCGATCGGCTTGGCGTAGAAGTTGGAACCGTCGGGCACCTTGTAGCAGGGCACCTTCATCAGGCGGGAATTGGTGTATTCGTCGGTGAAGAAGTTGCCGGCGGTGAGCGGCAGGCAGAAGGCCTCTTCCGGCTTCAGGCCGCGCTTTTCGAGGCCCGCCACCATGTCCGGATGGCCGAGCACGCCTTCCAGCGCGTTCATAAATTCGGTGAAGAGCACCATGGGCTGCCCCTTGGTCTTCTCATTGCTCTCGACCGTGCCTTGCGTGATGTTGACCACCGCCTCGCCGAAGCCGTCGGCGCCCGTGAAATAGACGGTCGCCTTGCGGTCGAGGCTGTCGCCCTCCTTCCAGGCGAGAACGTCGGCCTTGGCCGGCTCCTTCAGCTCGATGAGCGGATAGAGCGTGGCGTCGTCCACGACCTTCCCATCGCGCAGGATCTGGTTGATCTTCTGGTATTCCTCGGCCGTCAGCCCGTCCAGCGGATGGGCCGAGGCAGCCGTGGCGACAAGGCCGAGCGCCAGTGCCGTCGAGGCAAGATGCTTCATCAGTCTCATGATCGTTCCCTCTCTTTGCTTTATCAGGCGAAGACCCGCCGAAGGGCGCGCTCGGCTGGATGGCCCCGTGCTTGTTGATCCAGACGGAGCCGCAGGCCATGCGGCTCGCCACCTTCTTCGCCGCCGCGATGTCCGACGACCAGACCGAGCCGCCGAGCCCGTTGGGACTGTCATTGGCAAGCCGGATCGCCTCCTCCACGTCGCGATAGCGGATGACAGGCAGGGCCGGACCGAACTGCTCCTCGTCGACCAGCGCATCGCCGTTGCGAAGGCCGCAGATGATGGTCGGCGGGAAGAACAGCCCCTCGCCCGGCGCACCGCCGAGCAGCACCGTGCCGCGTTCGCGCGCATCGGCGACGAGGCGCGAGACCTTGTCGAACTGCATGCGATTCTGGATCGGGCCGAGAATGCTCGCCTCGTCCATGCCGTCGCCGACGGGGATGTTGCGCGCATAGGCGACGAGCGCCTCGCAGACCGCGTTGCCGCCCATTTCCAGCGTCAGGCGCTTCATGGTCTCGGCCGCGGACTGCATGACCTTCTGGCCGGTGGCGCAGGAGCCGGTGAAGACGATCTTGCGGATGTCCGGGTGTGCTGACATGGCGCCCCCGAGATTGAACGCCCTGTCGTCGCCCGTCACCACGTTGACGACACCCGGCGGCAGCACTTCGTTCATGATCTCGACCAGCCTGAGCGTCGACAGCGGCGTATGGGGCGACGGCTTGACGACGACGGTGTTGCCGGTGCGCAGCGCCGGAAGGATATGCCAGACGGCGATCATGACCGGGAAGTTCCACGGCGTGATGGAACCGACGACGCCGAGTGGCTTGCGGTGAAGCTCGATGCGGCCCTGCTCGTTGTCTTGCAGGACCTTGACCGGCAGCGAGAGCCCGGCCGTGTAGCCGGCCCAGGCGACCGCGCCGCCGACTTCCCAGCGCGAGCCGAGGCCGTTCAGGGGCTTGCCCTGCTCCAGCGTGATGATCTCGGCAAGCTCGCCGGCGTGTTCCTCGATCGTCGCCGCCACGGCCGCGCAGGCCGCCTGCAGCGCCTCGTCGCTCTGCGCCGACCATGACGCGAAGGCCGCCTTTGCGGCCGCGACCGCCGCATCGAGCTCGGCGCCGCCCATGTTCGGCGCGCGGCCGATCTCCTCGCCCGTCGCCGGGTTGACGACGGCAAAGTCCGAGCCGGTGCTCGCCGGCTTGCCGCCGATGGTTGCCTTGAGTTCCATCATTCCGCCTCCTCCATGAACGGCCGCCTCCTCCGGCGGACCATCTCATGTCAGAAGATAGCGTCGGGCGGCGCATCGCACTTGGACGGCGCCGTCCCGCCTTTTGGACAAAAGCGTCAATGGCAGCGCGCGACCGCGCCCGGCGTCATGCCGTATTTCTTGCGGAACTCGCGGTAGAAATAGGAAAGGTCGTTGAAGCCGCAGTCGAAGGCGACCGCGGTGACGCCCTCGGAGGGCTGCTCGCCCCGGCGGGCGGACAGCCGTGCATGGGCGAGCTCCAGCCGGCGGTTGAGCAGCCGGTGGCCGGGCGTTTCGCCGAGCGGACGGAAATGCCGCTGCAGCATGCGTTCCGAGACGTTGAGGCGGACGGCGAGCTCGCGCGGCCCGAAGGCAGGATCGGCCCGGTAGCGGTCGATCATCGCGAGCGCGCGGGAAAGCAGCGTTTCGGCGGGCGCCGGGCTGCCCGCCATGCGCGTCGAGTGCAGATAGGCGCCCATCAGGCAGAGGAAGGCTTCGCCGAGCTGTGCCTGCCCGCCCTCCTCCATGATCATCTTGGCGATGACCGCGCGCATGGCGAGCCAGAGGGGATCGGCCCGCGAGATCGAAAGGCCGCCGGCGCAGGCCGTTCCGAAGCGGTGCACGATCTCCTCGCGCGGGATGTGCAGCGAGAGCTGGTTGGATCGCTCGCCGCGATAGAGGAAGGTGGAGGGCCGGACGGAATCGACGAGGAACATGTCGCCCGGCGACAGTTCCGCGACCTGGTCGCCCTGTTCGATGCGACACTGGCCGGCATCCTGCACAAGCAGGAAGAAATACTCGCCGGGATCCTGCCGGATGGCGCGGGTGTTGCGAGCGACCTCGGACGCGTCGAGCGCGACGATCGCCGTGTCGAACGAGCCGACGCGGCGCGTCGTGACGTCGCCGTTGACGACACCCGTGCGCCCCATCGGCTCCAGGGCGAAAGAGCCGCAGACCCTCCTGATCTCCGCCTCCAGAATTTCTACCGGCACCGGCTTGTGTCCCGGCGTTATCAGCGACTGCATCGTGCCCTCCCCGGCTCTAGCAGAAAGCGTCTTCTCCCGAACTATCTCACCACAGTCCGCCGCGCTTGCCTATCGTTCTCTAGCCTGCAAGCAGCGAAAAACCGCCGGCTTGCGCCGCGCGCCGGAGGCCGGCGCAAGGCGGCTCGGCAAGACCGTCCGCGCAAAGCCGGTCGAGCACGGCCACGACCTCGCAAAGGCCCCGCGCCTCGGCATAATGCATCGGGCCGCCGCGCCAGCGCGGGAAACCGTAGCCGTGGATCTTCACGAGATCGACATCTGCGGCGCGAAGCGCGACGCGCTCTTCCAGGATGCGCGTCGCCTCGTTGACCATGGGCAGCACGATGGCGTCGGCGATCGCAGCCTCCTCCCACGCCCGCTGCGGCCGGCCGGCGGCCTCCTCGGCGATGATCGCCGCCACCGCCTCGGATGGTGTCGGCGTGCGCTCGCCCGGCATGTAGTCGTACCAGCCGCCGCCGGCTTTCTGGCCGAGGCGCCCGGCGGCGCACAATCGGTCCGCGACCGGCGCGAAGGAGGTTTCGCCCCGCTCGCGGGCGGCCCTGCGCTGGAAGGCGGCGATGTCGAGACCGCCGAGATCCTGTGCCTCGAAAGGCCCCATCGGCAGGCCGAAGGCCCGCATGGCGGCATCGACGGCCGAAGGCGTCGCACCCGACAGCAGCAACCGCTCGGCCTGCGCCCGCGTCACCTTCAAGATTCGGTTGCCGATGAAGCCGTCGCAGATGCCGGCGCGTACCGGGATCTTGCCGAGCAGGCGGGCAAGGGCAAAGCCCGTCGCCAGCACATCCGGCGCGGTCGTCCCCGTGGGCACGATCTCCAGCAGCTTCATGACATGCGCGGGGCTGAAGAAGTGCAGGCCGAGGAAGCGTTCCGGATGGCCGATGCCCTCGCTGATGGCAGCAGGGTCGAGATAGGAGGTGTTGGTGGCGAGCACGGCATCGGGCCGGCAGATCCCGGAAAGCTTCTCGAAGACGGCGCGCTTGACGGCAAGGTCCTCGAAGACCGCCTCGATGACGAGGTCGATATCGGCGAGCAGCCCGTAGTCGTGGCCGCCGGCAACGCCCGCCATGCGTTCGTCCGCGACGGCCTGCACAAGACGCCCGCGTTTCACGGCACCGTCATAGATCGCGCGGATATTGGCCATCCCGCGTTCGACCGCCGCGCCATCGCGCTCGACCAGCACCACCGGCAGGCCGGCATCGCGGAGCGCCGCGGCGATGCCCGCGCCCATCGTGCCGCCGCCGATGACGGCCGCGGAGCGGATGGCGCGTGGCGTGACGCCGGAAAGCTCGGGCGGGCGCGGCGCGGCGCGCTCGGCGAAAAAGACATGGCGCAGCGCCGCGGCCTGCGCCGAGCCGCGCAGTTCCAGGAACGTTTCCCGCTCGAACGCCATGCCGGCGGCAAAATCCGTCCGGCTGGCATTGCGGATCGAAGCGAGCGCCCGCAGCGGCGCGGCCTCGCGCTTCGCCTTCGCGGCGACGGCCTTTTCCGCGCTTTCCCAGAAACCATCCTCGACTGCCGGCACCGCGCGGGCGGAGATCGGCTGCGGCAGGGGCTTTGCGGCGATGTCGCCGGCAAAAGCGATCGCGCCGGCGCGCAGGTCGCCGTCGATCACCGCATCGACAAGCCCGAGGCCTTCGGCCTTCTTCGCGCCCACCGGGCTGCCGCCCGTCACGAGGTCCACCGCGGCGGCGGGGCCGATCAGGCGCGGCAGGCGCACCGTGCCGCCGGCGCCTGGGATGATGCCGAGCCTGACTTCCGGCAGGCCGAGGCTGGCCGAGGCAACCGCGACGCGATAGGCGCAGCCGAGTGCCACTTCAAGGCCGCCGCCGAGCGCGCTGCCGTGTATGGCCGCGACCCAAGGCTTGCTTGCGCCCTCGATGCGCGCCACCACGTCCGGCAGGTGCGGCGGCTGCGGCGGCTTGCCGAACTCGCCGACATCCGCCCCGGCGATGAAGGTGCGCCCGGCACAGATCAGCACGACGGCCTTCACCGCGCCATCCGCATCCAGTTCCGCCACCGCCTCCACCAGCGCCTGGCGCAGCGCTTGCGACAGCGCGTTGACGGGCGGATTGTCCACGGTGACGACGGCGATGGAGCCCTCGCGGGCGATGGTGACGGTCATGGTCTCATATTCCCAGGTAAGCGACGCGGATGCGTTCGTCCGCGATCAGTTCGGCGGCGGGGCCGGACATGGTGATGCGCCCCGTCTCCATGACATAACCCCGGTCCGCCACGGAGAGCGCGCCGAAGGCGTTCTGCTCGACGAGAAGCACGGTGACGCCGAGCGCCTTCATGCTTTTGACCACGTCGAAGATCTGCGCGACGAGGATGGGCGCAAGGCCCATGCTGGGCTCGTCGAGCAGCAGGCAGGAGGGGCGCCCCATCAGCGCGCGGGCGATCGCCAGCATCTGCTGCTGGCCGCCGGAAAGTCCGCCCGCCGCAAGGTTCCGCTTCTCCCTGAGGATCGGGAACATCGCGAAGGCGTCCTCCCTGTCCCGGTCCACCTTCTCGTCGGCGAAGAGATAGGCGCCGAGGCGCAGGTTCTCCTCCACCGTCAGGTTGGTGAAGATCTGCCGGCCCTCCGGCGACTGGGCAAGGCCGCGCTGCACGCGGCGATGCGCCGGCACGGATGTCAGCGCCTCGCCGCGGAAGAGGATGGACCCCGCCGAGACCGGCTGGATGCCGGAAAGGCACTTGAGCAGCGTCGTCTTGCCCGCGCCGTTCGCGCCGACCACGGTGACGATCTCGCCGGACGCCACGTCGAGGTCGATGCCGTGCAGCACCTCGATGCGGCCGTAGCGCGAGCGCAGTCCCTCAACCGTCAGCATTGTCAGCCTCCGTCGCCTGGGCGCCAAGATACGCCTCGATGACGCGCGGGTCGCGCGCGATTACCGCCGGCTCGCCCTCGGCGATCTTCTCGCCGTGATCGAGCACCACGATATGGTTGGAAATGCGCATGACCATCTTCATGTCGTGCTCCACGAGGAGGATCGACACGCCCTCGGCGGCAACCTGCGCGATGAGATGGTCGATCTCCTCCGTCTCGACCGCATTGCAGCCGGCCGCGGGCTCGTCGAGCAGGAGGACGCGCGGCTTCAGCGCCAGCGCCCGGGCGATCTCCAGCCGCTTCAGCGCACCGTAGGACAGCGAGCCCGCCTCCTGCTCGGCGGCGCGACCGAGGCCGACACGGTCGAGCAGCGCCCGTGCGCTTTCCTCCGACTGCTTGCTGCGGCGGCGCGCGGCGGGCAACCAGAAGAGGTCGGCGAGCACGGCGCCGCGCTCGTGCAGGTGATGGCCGGCGACGGCATTTTCCAGGACGCTCATCGACTGGAAGATCTGCAGGTTCTGGAAGGTGCGCGACAGGCCGCGGCGGGCAAGCAGGTGCGGCGGCATGCGCGTGACGTCCTCTCCGTCGAGCACGACGCGTCCGCGCGCCGGGGCATAGACGCCGGAGATCATGTTGAAGAGCGTCGTCTTGCCGGCGCCGTTCGGGCCGATGACGGAGACGATCTCGCCGGGTTTCAGGGAGAAACCGACATCGTTCACGGCGCGCAGGCCGCCGAAATCGATGCCGAGGCCTTCGATCTGAAGCAGGCTCATTCTCCCCTCCCCCGGATGCGGCGCGTGATCGAGGGCAGCAGGCCCTCGCGCATGAAGATCATGACGAGCATCATGACGAGGCCAAGCATGAGCTGTTCGTACTCCTGGAAGACCGTCAGCACCTGCGGCAGCGTGGTGAGGATCGCGGCGCCGAGGATGGCGCCGAGCACCGACCCCGCCCCGCCGAGAACCGTCATGGTGACCATCTCGATGGAATGCATGAAGCCCCCGACGTCGGGCGTGATGAACTTGTTCTGCAGCGCGAGCAGCGAGCCCGAGACCGAGGCATAGACGGCCGAGATGACGAAGGCGACGAGCTTGTAATGCGCAACGTCGACGCCCACCGTACGGGCCGCGATCTCCGAGCCGTGCAGGGCCCTCAGCGCACGGCCGGTCGGGCTGTGATGAAGGTTGAGCGCGAGCCAGGCGCCGATCACCAGCACGAGGCCGGAGAAGGCATACCAGAACGCGGTGTTTGACAGGTCGATGCCGACGGCCTTCAGCGCGGCGCGAAGACCGAGCTCCGGCACCGCCATGCCGTCAGGCCCGCCCGTCAGTTGTGCCTCGTTGGAGAGCACCATCGAGACGAGGATGCCGAAGCCGAGGCTGGCGACCGCGAGATAGTAGCCCTTGAGACGCAGGATCGGCCGGCCGACGAGGAAGGCGATGGCGGCGGAGAGGAACGCCCCGAGCACGGCGGCGAGCGCCGGATGCAGGCCGAGATGGACCGGCGCCAGCGCGCAGGCATAGGCGCCGATGCCGGCAAAGCCCGCATGGCCGAGGCTGATCTGGCCGGCATAGCCGATGAGGATGACGAGACCCGTCACCGCAAGGCCGTTGACGAAGATCAGCGAGCCGACGCGGAAATAGTAGGACGACGGGAAGAACACCGGCGCGATGGCGATGACCGCGGCGAGGATGAGGAGCGTGGTCGCCTTGCTGGAAAGCCGCATGGTCACACCCGATCCGTCGACTTGCGGCCGAAAAGGCCCTGCGGCATGGCGAAGAGAACGGCGAGGATGACGATGAAGGCCGCCGCATCCTTGTACTGCGAGCTGATATAGCCCGCCGTCATCGCCTCCAGGATGCCGAGCAGCAGGCCGCCGGCCAGCGCGCCCTTCGGATTGCCCATGCCGCCGAGCATGGCGGCGGCAAAGCCCTTGAGCGCGAGCGCGAGGCCGACGTCGTAGCTCGTCAGCGTGATCGGCGTCACCAGCACGCCGGCAAGCGCGCCGATGGCGGCGGACATGGAGAAGGAAAGCGTCATCACATAGTTGGTGTTGATGCCGACGAGCTGGGCGGCGACGCGGTTGTTCGCCGTCGCCAGCACCGCCCGGCCGGTCAGCGTGCGCGTGAAGAACAGCCACAGACAGAAGAAGACGGCGAGCGCGCCGGCAATGACCCACAGGCTCTGCGGCAGGATGGTGGCGCCGCCGATGGCGATCGGCTGGTCGCCGGAAAAGGCCGGGAAGCGGTGGATCTGCTTGTCGAAGACGAGCTGCGCGGCGCCTCGGATAAAGATGGAGGCACCGATGGTGATGATGATCAGCGAGACGACCGGCGCGCCGCGCGCCGGCTCGATGGCGAGCTTGTTCAGCGCGACGCCGACGCCCGCCGTGGCGATGACGGCGATGAGCGCGGCAAGCGGCAGCGGCATACCGGCGGCATGCGCGAAGACGGTGATCATGCCGCCGAGCATGACGAACTCGCCCTGGGCGAAATTCACGACATCGGAGGCGTTGTAGATGATCGTGAAGCCGAGGGCGACCAGCGCATAGACCGCGCCGACCGTGATCCCGGACAGAAGGAATTGCAGGAGTTCGGGCATGGATGCCTCCGCTTCGCGTGACGGGTTCCCCCGGCCCGGCGCGGTCAAAGCGCGGGGCCGGCCGGGACGGGCACTCGATTACTCGATGATCTTCCAGCCGCCGTTTTCGATCTGCAGCATGCGGAAGGCCGAGAGGTCGAGGCCGAGATGATCCTCGGCCGTCATGGTGACGGTGCCCGTGGTCCCGACGAAGCCCTTCGTCGCCTCGATCGCATCGCGGATGGCCGAGGGCTCGGCATTGCCCGCCCGCTGGATCGCGTCGACAAGGATGCGCAGCGCGTCATGGGCATAGCCGCCGAAGGTCGAGACCGGCTTGCCGGTCGCCTTCTCGTAGGCTTCCTTGTAGGCGACGACGACGGCGCGCTGCGGATCGCTCTCCGGCAGGAGGCCGGCGACCAGGAGCGCAGTGCCCGGCAGGCGCACTCCTTCGGCGGCCTGCGCGCCGGCAAGCTCGATGAAGCCGTCCGAGGCGACGCCGTGCGACTGGTAGAGCGGCAGGCCGACCGCGAGCTGCGCGTAGTTGCGCGTGACGATCGCCGGGCCCTGGCCGAAGCCGGGGTTCAGCACGGCCTGGATGCCGTCCTTGCCCTTGATGTTGGTGAGCTGCGGCGTCATGTCGGCGTCGGTCGGGCCGTAGGTCTCGTCGGCCAGCACCTCGATGCCGTACTCGCCGATGATCTCCAGGCACTGCTTGCGCATGGAGGCGCCGAAGCCGTCGGAGCCGGAGATCATGCCGATCTTGCCGATGCCGGCCTTCTTCATGTCCTCGAAGATCTTCGCGCAGGCCATGCGGTCCGTGTGCGGCGTCTTGAAGGTGTAAGGACGCACCGGGTCGATGATCTCGATGGCGCCGGCGAGCGAGATGAAGGGCACCTCGGCATCCTCGAAGACCGGGATGATGGCCATGGACGTGCCGGTCGTGGTGCCGCCAATGACGGCGACGACCTCGTCGTCCTCGATGAGGCGGGGCGCGGAGGGGCGCGCCCTGTTCGGGTCGCCGCCATCGTCATAGACGATCAGCTCGATCTTCTCGCCGTTGACGCCGCCGGCCGCATTGATCTCCTCGACCAGCATCTTGAGCGTCTTGGCCTCGGGGTCGCCGAGGAAGGAGGCTGGGCCGGTCTCGGAAATGGTCGCGCCGATCCTGATGTCCGCAAGAGCGGGCGCGGCAAGGCCGAGGACGAGCGCAAGCGTGCCGGCAAGCGCGGTGGTGACGGAAAGTTTCATGTCGGTTCTCCTCCCAACAGGTGAAAAATCTGGAATCGGGCTCCCTCTACCCCGCCGCAGGACGGCGCCACATCACCACGCGGAACCGGCTGGCGACGAAGGCCGCATCCGTGAGGCTGGCATTTCCGGCCGGATTGGCGCCGGTGACGTGGAAATCGCTGAAGGCGGCGCTCTGGTTCACGTAGATGCCGCCGGTCAGGTTGACCGAAAGGTTGACGCCGGCCGAAGCGAAACGGTCGGCTGCGGCGAGGATCCGCGCTTCCTCGGTCGCATAAAGCGCGGCCGTGATCGCCCCTTTGCGCTCGGCAAGCCCGGCGGCCCGGTCCACGCCGTCGGCGGCATCGTCCACCGCCACGACGAAGGCGATCGGGCCGAAGCGTTCCTCGGCATAGGCTTCGCCATCCGCCGCATCGACGGCAAGGATGAGAGGCGTTGCGGTGCGCGCGTCGCCGAGACCTTCGACCGGTGCGGAATCGCGCACCACCCGGCCGAGGTGGCGCGCTTCGGCGATCCGCTCCAGCGTCGCGGGATTGGCGATGGCGCCGCAGACGCCGGCCGCACGGGCCGGATCGGCGAGAAGGGCATCGACGGCGGCGGCGATGCCGGTCGCGACCTCATCGAAGCTCTTATGGCCCTCGTTCGTCTCGATGCCGCCGCGCGGCACGAAGATATCCTGCGGCGCCGTGCACATCTGGCCGGAATAGAGCGACAGCGAGAATGCGATGTTGCCGCACATGCCGGCAAAATCGTCGGTATCGGCGATCACGATGGAATTGACGCCCGCCTCTTCCGTATAAACGTCCGCGTCGCCTGCATTGGCGCGCACCCAGCCGCCGAAGCTGCCCGAGCCTGTATAATCGACGATGGCGACCTCAGGATGCTGCACGAGCGCGCGGGTGATCTCCGAACCGGGCGCGTCGGCGGCGAGCAACACCACGTCGGGCGCAAACCCTTCCTCCGCCAGCACCTGCCGGGCGACCTCGACCGTGATGGCGAGCGGCAGGATTGCCGCCGGGTGGGGCTTGACGATGACGGTGTTGCCGGTGGCAAGGCTTGCGAAGAGGCCGGGATAGCTGTTCCAGGTCGGGAATGTGTTGCAGCCGATGACGAGGGAGACGCCGCGCGGTACGATGCGCCAGTGCTTTTCCAGGACGATGGGCTCGCCCCTGCCCTGCGGCTTCGTCCAGGTCGCCCTTGCCGGCGTGCGGGTCATCTCGGCATAGGCATAGGCGACGGCCTCGAGGCCGCGATCCTGGGCATGCGGACCACCGGCCTGGAAGGCCATGGCGAAGGCCTGGCCGGTCGTATGCATGACGGCGTTCGCCATTTCGAAGCTCAGGGCATTGAGACGGGCGAGGATTTCGAGGCATATGCCGACGCGCACCTGCGGCTCGGCAGCGGCCCATTGCGGGGCGGCGGCGCGCGAGGCGGAGACGAGCCTGTCGACGGAGGCGGCGGGATAGGTGATGCCGAGGGCGGGTCCGTAAGGCGAGACTTCCGCACCGACGGTGCCGTCCGAGGGATGGCCGGCGAGGTCGAAGGGCTTGCCGAGCCGTGCCTTGTAGGCGGCAAGGCCGTCGTCCCTGGCGGTCTCGCCGTAGATCTTGCCGCTCGGCACCTCGGGATAGGCGGACCAGAAATCACGCCTGGCCGCTGCCGCGAGGGCGGCGGCCAGCGTCGGGCGGTGGCGCTCGAAAAGTCCGGTCATGTCTGGCTCCTCCCAGGTCATGCTTTTATAATTGACTGACCGGTCGGTTTATGCAAGAGTTTTTTTACGGTCGCTCCCGGAAAGGGCGGCAGGGAGGTATCATGTCCGAATCCGACACCATTCTATCGGCCCTTGCCGATGGCGTTCTGAGCTTTACGCTGAACCGCCCCGACAAGCTCAACGCTTTCAACGAGGAGATGCACCTTGCGCTGCGCGCCGGCTTCGAGCGCGCCCACGCGGATGCGGACGTGCGCGCCGTACTGCTGACCGGCGCCGGCCGCGGCTTCTGCGCCGGCCAGGACCTCGGCGACCGTGACCCGCGCAAGGGCGCGCCGGATCTCGGACACACGATCGAGACCTTCTACAACCCGCTGCTGCGCCTCATCCGCAGCCTCGAAAAGCCCGTCGTCTGCGCCGTCAACGGCGTTGCCGCGGGCGCCGGCGCCAATATCGCCTTCGCCTGCGACATCACGCTCGCCGCCCGCTCCGCCCGCTTCATCCAGGCCTTCGCCAAAATCGGCCTCGTGCCGGATTCCGGCGGCACCTGGAGCCTGCCGCGCCTCATCGGCGAGGCGCGCGCCAAGGCGCTGGCGCTCACCGCCGAACCGATCGTCGCCGAGACCGCCGCCGACTGGGGCCTCATCTGGCGCGCCGTCGACGACGAGAGGCTCGTGGAAGAGGCGACGGCCCTCGCCACGCGCCTTGCCGCCGGCCACACGAAGGGCCTCGGCATGACGAAGCGCGCCATCCAAGCCGCCGCCACCAATTCGCTCGACCAGCAGCTCGACCTCGAACGCGACCTGCAGCGCGAAGCCGGCCGCAGCGCCGACTATGCCGAGGGCGTTTCCGCCTTCCTCGAAAAGCGCAAGCCGGAGTTCAAGGGCCGATGAATGCCGCCAGCCTTTCCCCCGATGCGCTTGCCGGCGCCTGTGCCAGGGTCATGTGGGACGACGACAATGCCACGCGCCATCTCGGCATGGAACCCGTTTCGGTCGCCCCCGGCGAAGCGACGACCGCCATGCCCGTCACGGACATCATGACGAACGGTCACGGCACCTGCCATGGCGGCTACATCTTCACGCTCGCGGACTCGGCCTTCGCCTTCGCCTGCAACACCTACAACCAGCGCACCGTCGCCCAGCACTGTTCGGTGACCTACATCGCACCGGCCTTCAGGGGCGACCGGCTGACGGCCACGGCACGGGAGGTGTCGCGCCGCGGACGGGGCGGGATCTACGATATCCGCATCACCAACCAGGAGGGCGAGCATGTCGCGGAGTTCCGCGGCCACTCGCGAACAATCAAGGGCGCCCATCTGCCGGAGCAAGGCTGAGGCCGGCGCCGTCCCGCATTCTCGGAGGAGACATTCATGGAAGACCTTTCCCCCCGCCCCGGAGACCTCGACGCGATCGAGACGGCCTCGCGTGACGAGATCTCCGCGCTCCAGCTGGAGCGCATGAAGTGGTCGCTGGCCCACGCCTACGAGAATTCCCCCTTCTACCGCCAGCGCTTCGACGAGGCCTGCGTCCACCCCTCCGACCTCAAGACCCTGGCGGATCTTGCGAAATTCCCCTTCACCACCAAGAAGGACCTGCGCGACACCTATCCCTTCGGCATGTTCGCCGTGCCCCGTGAAAGGCTCGCCCGCATCCACGCCTCGTCGGGCACGACCGGCAAGCCGACGGTCGTCGGCTATACCCAGAACGACATCGACACCTGGGCGAGCGTCGTCGCCCGCTCGATCCGCGCCTCGGGCGGCCGGCCCGGCGACATCGTGCACGTCGCCTATGGCTACGGCCTCTTCACCGGCGGCCTCGGCGCCCATTACGGCGCCGAGAAGCTCGGCTGCACCGTCGTGCCGATCTCCGGCGGCATGACGGAGCGCCAGGTCACGCTGATGCAGGATTTCAAGCCGCGCATCATCATGGTGACTCCCTCCTACATGCTCTCCATCCTCGACGAGTTCCGCCGCCAGGGCCTCGATCCGCGCGAAAGCTCGCTCGCCGTCGGCATCTTCGGGGCCGAGCCGTGGACGAACGCCATGCGCGAGGAGATCGAGCAGTCCTTCGACATGCACGCCGTCGACATCTACGGCCTCTCCGAGGTCATGGGGCCGGGCGTGGCCAACGAATGCGTCGAGACCAAGGACGGCCTGCACATCTGGGAAGACCACTTCTACCCCGAGATCATCGACCCCGTGACCGGCGAGGTGCTGCCGGACGGTGCGCTCGGCGAACTCGTCTTCACGACGCTGACGAAGGAAGGCCTGCCGATCATCCGTTACCGCACGCGCGACCTGACGCGGCTGTTGCCCGGCACCGCCCGCTCCATGCGCCGGATGGAAAAGGTCACCGGCCGCTCGGACGACATGATGATCCTGCGCGGCGTCAACGTCTTCCCGACGCAGATCGAGGAACAGATCCTGAAATGCCGCGGCCTTGCGCCGCACTTCCAGATCGAATTGACCCGCGTCGGGCGTATGGACAACATGACGGTTCATGTCGAATGTACGCCGGAATCGGCCGACGAGGGCGCACGCGCTGGCTCGGCGAAGGAACTCGGCCATCACATCAAGAGCGTGGTCGGCGTCTCGACCAAGATCCAGGTGCATGAGCCCGGCGACGTCATGCGTTCGGAGGGCAAGGCCAAGCGGGTGGTCGACAACCGGCCGAAAGAATGAGCACCGGGATGGTCCGGTAGGGGAACGAGCGTGTATAGGGAGGGCGGCCGCCCTCCCGAAGCGGCCGTCGACCCGGTAAAAAAGCAGAACAGGTTTCCCATGGCACGCACGCGCGCAGTCGATTTCGAGGAAAAACAGCGCGGCATTCTGACAAGCGCGGCGGCGGTCTTCGCCGAGATGGGCATGGAGAAGGCCTCCATGTCGATGATCGCCTCGCACAGCAATGTCTCCAAGGCGCTGCTCTACCATTACTATCCGAGCAAGGACGCGCTGATCTTCGACATCGTGCGCACCCACCTGACGGAGCTGGAAAGCGCGATCGAGGCGGCCGACCGCCCGGACCTGCCGCCGCAGGATCGCTTGCGCATGCTCGTCAAGGCCGTGCTGGAGAACTACGAGGGCGCCGACAACGAGCACAAGGTGCAGCTCAACGGCACCAGCGCCCTCTCGCAGGAGCAGCTTTCCGAACTGCAGGCGATCGAGCGGCAGATCGTCAAGCGCTTCTCCGGCGTCATCGGCGACATCAATCCCGATCTCAACAAGGATCGCCCCCTGCTGATGCCCGTCACCATGTCGCTCTTCGGCATGATGAACTGGGTCTATATGTGGTTCCGCCCCAACGGGCCGATCACGCGGGACGAATATGCGGATATTGCAACGACGCTGATACTCGAAGGCGTCAAAGCCGTAACCTGAAGCTTACGCACACCATCTCCTTGCCTCCTGAACCGGCCATGCCGCAGGTCCCCCCGCGCGGAACATGCCGGTGGACGTGACGGCTTACTCCCTCGTCTTGGCCACCATGGTCAGCACGTCGTATTGCGCGACGGTGGCGCCCGTCTGGTTGGTCACCTGGCAATCCCAGCGCACCTCGCCGTGCTCGGCATTGGCGCGCGGATTGATCTCCTTGCAGGTGAGCTGCACCGTGAGCGTATCACCCGGATTGACCGGCGTCAGGAAGCGCAGGTTGTCGACGCCGTAATTGGCGAGCACCGGGCCGGGTGCCGGATCGACGAAGAGGCCGGCGGCGAAGGAGACGATGAGATAGCCATGCGCCACGCGCCCGTCGAAGAACGGGTTGGCCTTGGCGGCTTCCTCGTCCATGTGGGCATAGAAGGTGTCGCCGGTAAAATTGGCGAAATGCTCGATGTCGTCGAGCGTCACCGTACGCGACGCGGTGACGAGCTGGTCGCCGATCTTCAGCTCCGCGAGCGACTTGCGGAACGGATGCTCGCCACCGGCATGCGCTTGCGCGCCCGGCATCCAGCGCCCGGTAACGGCCGACAGCAGGGTCGGCGCGCCCTGCACGGCGGTGCGCTGCATGTAGTGCTTCACTCCGCGCATGCCGCCCAGTTCCTCGCCGCCGCCCGCCCGGCCGGGGCCGCCATGCACAAGGCCCGGCAGCGGCGAACCGTGCCCGGTGGAGGATTTCGCGCTGGCGCGGTTGCCGATCATCACCCGGCCATGGAAGGGTGCAAGGCCGAGCACGACCTCCTCGGCAAAGCCGGGATCGTTGGTGAAGACCGAGGCGACGAGGCTCCCCCTGCCGCGCCGGGCAAGATCGACCGCCTCCTCCGCCGTGTCGTAGGGCATGACGGTGCTGACCGGACCGAAGGCCTCGACATCATGGATAGCGCGGGCCGAAGCCGGCTTGTCGCAATAGAGCAGGACCGGGTTGAGGAAGGCGCCGGCGACGGTATCGCCCGATGCAACGCTCGGATTGTCGGGATCGCCCGCCACGATCTGCGCATCCGCCGAAAGTTCGCGGATCCGGGCGCGCACCTCTTCGCGCTGGTCGAGGCTGGCAAGCGGGCCCATGCGGACGGCCTCGTCGGCGGGATTGCCGATGGCCGTCTTGCCGAGACGATCCCTGAGGCTCTCGATGAGCGCGTCGCTGTGGGCGCGCGGCGCGATGACGCGGCGGATCGCCGTGCATTTCTGCCCGGCCTTCACCGTCATCTCGCGGGCGACTTCCCTGACGAAGAGGTCGAATTCCTCCGTGCCGGGCGCGGCGTCGAGACCGAGGACGGCGGCGTTGAGGCTGTCGGCCTCCATGGTGAAGCGGACGGAATTGCCGACGATCGCCTTGTGGGTCTTGAGGCGCTGGCCGGTGGCGGCCGAGCCGGTGAAGGTCACCGCGTCCTGGCCCTCGACATGATCAAGCAGGTCGCCGACCGAGCCGCAGACCAGCTGCAAGGCGCCGTCCGGCAGGATGCCCGTCTCGACGATGCGGCGGACCATGAGCTCGGTGAGATAGGCCGTCTGGCTGGCCGGCTTGACGACGGCCGGAACGCCGGCCAGCAGCGTCGGCGCCAGCTTTTCCAGCATGCCCCAGCAGGGAAAGTTGAAGGCATTGATATGGATCGCAATGCCCTGCAAGGGGCTGAGGATATGCTGCGCGGAAAAGGTGCCGTCCTTGGAAAGCTGCTCCACGTCGCCGTCGAGCAGGACGCGGGTGTTCGGCAGCTCGCGCCGTCCCTTGGAGGCATAGGAGAGCAGCGTGCCGATGCCGCCCTCAATATCGACCCAGCTATCGGCGCGGGTGGCGCCGGTCGCGGTCGAGAGGGCGTAGAACTCTTCCTTCCGTTCCATCAGCGCAAGGCCGAGCGCCTTCAGCATGGCGGCGCGTTCATGGAAGGACATGCGGCGCAGCGCCGGGCCGCCCTTGTCGCGGCCATGGGCGAGGACCGCCTTGAAATCGATGCCGGTGGAATCGATGAAGGCGACCGGCGCGCCCGTCGAGGCATCGAGCAGCGGCACGCCTTCCTTCGCCCCGGCGACCCACTGGCCGCCGACATAGCTTTCGAGCCGGCGCGGCCGGTTTGCCATGACGTTCATCTGTCTTCCTTTCAATTCAGTCCGAGCGCGGAAAGCTGCGCATCGACCTCCGCCCGCCATTCGGCGAGCAGGGTCTCGTTGGGCGTGTGCCGGAGACCGAAACGCGACAGCGTCTCGAAGCGGGCCGAGCCAGAATGGCCGAAGCTCGCGGCAACGCGGGGATACCAGTAGGCGACCGAGGCCCTGGCATTCGCGCGGCCGTCTTCGTCCTCGACGACCCGCACGAGGCCGGCAAGGCCGAGTTCGGCATGGCGCGTCTCGCGCGGCAGGACGGCGCGGAAGACCTCGGCGAGCGGCTGGTAGGAGACGCGCGACAGTTCCTTGAGCTGCACGACGCTCGCCCGGCCCATCAAAACGTTCATGACCACCGCATCCACCCAGCCTTGGAGCGGGTAGTGGAAGACGGAAAGGCGCATGTCGCCGCCCTGCCGCGCCGCGCCGATATCGGCCTCGCGGGCGAGCCGCTCGGCCCAGGGATGGTGCACGGCATAGCGCCCGCCATCGGCCCCGAAAGTCTCCATCACGCTGAGGACCTGGCCGGCATGGTCGGCCTTTTCCAGCACGATGCGGGCGGCGGAGATGCGCTCCTGGATGCCCGGCGCATCGTTGATGGTATCGGCAAAGCCGGCGGAGCCCGCCAGCTCGCTGTCGACGAAGCTCGCCATCAGGCGCAGGAGCTCGCCGCGATAGCGCGGCGGCACGTTGGCCGGCGACGAGAGAACGCCGCCCCTGGCCAGGTAATCCTCGATCGGCATCGTATCGGACATGGCGAGCTCCCTTACTGGTCGTAGCTGACGACGATGCGGTCGGTGAGCGGGTAGCACTGGCAGGTCAGCACGTAGCCCTGGCGCACCTCGTAGTCCTCGAGCGCGTGGTTGGTCTCCATCTCGACCTCGCCTTCCAGCACCTTGGCGCGGCAGGTGGAACAGACGCCGGCCTTGCAGGCATAGGGCGCGTCCATGGCGTTTTCGAGCGCCGCGTCGAGCAGGCTCTGGCCCTGCTTGGGGAACTTGAAGACGCGCGTGGCGCCATCCAGCGTGACGGTCGCCTCGCAGGCCGCGCCGTGGTCGGCGCCGTTGGCCTGCTCGACCTTCCGCCGCGCCCGGCCGGGCTGCGAGGAGGCAAAGAGCTCGAACTTGATCTGCTCGTCGCGAAGGCCGTGCTCGCGCAGCGCCGCGGCGATCGCCAGCATCATCGGCTCCGGGCCGCAGATGAAGGCGGTGGCGACCGACGCGATGTCGATCCAGCCCTTGAACAGCGCGGCGCATTTCTCGGCGTCGACGCGGCCGGTGAAGAGGTCGATGTCCTGCGCCTCGCTCTCCAGCACATGCAGCACCGAGAGACGGCCGAGATAGAGGTTCTTCAGGTCCTCCAGCTCCTCGCGGAACATGATGGAGCTGATCTGCCGGTTGGCGTAGACCAGCGTGAAGCGGGAACGCGGCTCGCGCGACAGCACAGTCTTGACGATCGAGAGGACGGGCGTGATGCCGCTGCCGCCGGCAAAGCCGAGATAGTGCTTGCCGACATCCGGCTCCAGCGCCGTGAAGAAGGCGCCCATCGGGGGCATGGCCTCCAGCGTGTCGCCGACCTTGAGGTTCTCATTGACCCAGGTGGAAAAGCAGCCGCCGTCGACCCGCTTGATGCCGACCTTCAGGACGCCCTCGTCCTTGCCCGCGCAGATCGAATAGGAGCGGCGCAGTTCCTCGTCCTCGAACCTGCGGCGGAAGGTCAGGTACTGGCCTTGCGTGAAATCGAAGACGGCCCGGTCCTCGTCGGACGGCCGGAGCGTGACCACCACCGCATCGCGCGTCTCGCGGCGAATGTCGGTCACGGTCAGGGGATGAAAACGTGCCATGCGCGGGCCCTCTCCCTAGAGCATTCCAGCCGAAGCGGCATCGCTTCGGCGTCGGAAAATGCGGTAAACAAGAAACTAGAGCGTGTCAGGCGGACCAGTGTTTGCCAGGCACGCTCTAGGGTCAGATGCACTTGAAGTAATCGAACGGTTCCAGGCAGTCGGTGCAGCGATAGCTCGCCTTGCAGGGCGTCGAGCCGAACTGGCTGATCTTTTCGGTGTTCGTCGATCCGCAGCGCGGACAGGCGATGGTGAGGTTCGAGCGGCCGGAAAGCCGGTCGATGCGTTTCATCAGCACGCCGTCGGCGGCCGTGCCGTCGACCGGCGGGGCGATGCCATAGGCTTTGAGCTTTTCCCGGCCCCCGGCGCTGATCCAGTCCGTTGTCCAGGCCGGCGAGAGCTGGCGTTCCAGCCGCACCCTGGAAAGGCCCTTGTCCCTCAGCGCCGTCTCGATATCGAGGTTGATCACCGTGGTGGCGGGACAGCCCGAATAGGTCGGCGTCACCGTCACCACCAGCGTATCGCCCTGCCAGGCGACATCGCGGATGATGCCGAGATCGGTGAGCGAGATGACCGGGATTTCCGGGTCCGGCACCTCGGAAAGCCAGTGCCAGACCTCATCCACCGAGGGACGGAGCGCCGGATCCATCGCCGCCTCCTACCAGGTGGCGCCCGGATAGGCGCGCTGGAGGAACTGCAGTTCGGACAGGATGTAGCCGAGATGCTCGGTATGCACGCCCCGCCGGCCGCCCTTGTGCATGTAGCCGTCGGCCGGCTTCTTCAGCGTGCCTTCGGCAAGCGCCTCGGCGACGATCTCGTCCCAGCCCGCCTTGAGGCTCTGCGGCGCCGGGATGATACCGGCCTCGACCAGCTCTCCGTCCATGGCGTCGCTCATGAACATCTCGCCGGTGAAGGGCCAGAGATCGTCCAGCGCCGCCTGCATGCGGCGATGGCTTTCCGCCGTGCCGTCGCCGAGGCGGATGACGAGGTCGCGGCTGCGGTCGAGATGGTAGGAGACCTCCTTGAAGGCCTTTTCCGCGATCTCGGCGATGCGCGCATCCGAAGAGCCCTTCAGCGCCTTCAGCAGCAGGTAGTGCCAGGCGTCGAACAGGAACTGGCGCATCAGAGTCTTGCCGAAATCGCCGTTCGGGCGCTCGACCAGAAGGAGATTGCGGAACGCGTAGCCGTCGCGCAGATAGGCGATGTCATCGGCCGAACGGCCCTTGCCTTCCACCTCGCCGGCAAGGCCGAGCCAGAGCTGGGTCTGGCCGATCAGGTCGAGCGCGGTATTGGCGAGCGCGATATCCTCTTCCAGAACAGGCGAATGACCGCACCATTCGGAGACGCGATGGCCGAGGATCAGCACATTGTCGCCGATGCGCAGCAGGAATTCGTAGAGCGCGGCCTGACGGGCCGCCGGATCGAGCGCCGCGGTCGCCATCACATGTGCCCCACTTCATCGGGAATGTCGAAGAAGGTCGGGTGACGGTAGACCTTGGAATTCGACGGGTCGAAGAGCGGGCCCTTTTCGGACGGCGCGCTGGCGGTGATGTCGGCGGACTTCACCACCCAGATGCTGACGCCCTCGTTGCGGCGCGTATAGACGTCGCGGGCATTGTTGATCGCCATCTCGGCGTCGGGCGCATGCAGGCTGCCGACATGGCGATGGTTGAGGCCGTGCTGGCCCCGGATGAAGACTTCCCAAAGCGGCCATTCGCTGGACATGGTTCTCTCTCCCAAACTTATTCGGCGGCGATCTTGGCGGCGGCGCGGCGGTCGGCGGCCTTTTCCGCATGGGCCGTCAGCCCGTCGCGGAACCAGGCGCCGTCATCCCAGGCCTTCTTGCGGGCGTCGAGACGCTCCGCATTGCAGGGCCCGTTGCCGGCGATCACGTTGAAGAACTCCTCCCAGTCCGGCTCGCCGAAATCGTAGCCGCCCTTTTCCTCGTTCCACCTGAGGTCCGGGTCCGGCACGGTGAGGCCGAGATATTCGGCCTGCGGCACGGTCTGGTCGACGAACTTCTGGCGCAGCTCGTCGTTGGAATTCTGCTTGATCTTCCAGGCCATCGACTGGGCGGAATGCACGGAGGCATCGTCCGAGGGGCCGAACATCATCAGCGACGGCCACCACCAGCGGTTCAGCGCATCCTGCACCATGGCCTTCTGCGCGGGCGTGCCCTTCACCATCTTCATCAGGATGTCGAAGCCCTGGCGCTGGTGGAAGCTCTCCTCCTTGCAGATGCGGATCATGGCCCGCGAATACGGGCCGTAGGAACAGCGCTGCAGCGGCACCTGGTTCATGATGGCCGCACCGTCGACCAGCCAGCCGATCGCACCGATATCCGCCCAGGTCAGCGTCGGATAGTTGAAGATCGAGGAGTATTTCGCCTTGCCGGAATGGAGCTGCGCATACATTTCGTCGCGGCTGATGCCGAGCGTTTCGGCGGCACAGTAGAGATAGAGGCCGTGGCCCGCCTCGTCCTGCACCTTGGCGAGCAGGATGGCCTTGCGCTCCAGTGTCGGCGCGCGGGTGATCCAGTTGCCCTCCGGAAGCTGGCCGACGATCTCCGAATGGGCGTGCTGGCTGATCTGGCGGATGAGCGTCTTGCGGTAGCCTTCCGGCATCCATTCCTTCGGCTCGATCTTCTGGCCGGCGTCGACGCGCTCCTGGAAGGCGCGCTCCACGGGGTCCATCTCGTCGAGGGACCGGACGCGGGCGGCATCGGTCTTCACCATCTGTGCATACATGGTCGTTCCTCCTGTTCCGACGCGTCAGACGCGCTCGAGAATGATGGCGATGCCCTGGCCGACGCCGATGCACATGGTGCAGAGGGCATAGCGTCCGCCCTGGCGGTGGAGCTGGTAGGCGGCCGTGGTGACGAGCCGCGCGCCGCTCATGCCGAGCGGATGGCCGATGGCGATGGCGCCGCCGTTCGGGTTCACATGCGGCGCATCATCCGGCAGGCCGAGGTCGCGCAGCACCGCGAGCGCCTGCGAGGCGAAGGCCTCGTTGAGTTCGATGACGTCCATCTGGCCGAGCGACAGGCCGGCGCGCTCCAGCACGCGGCGCGCGGCCGGCGCGGGGCCGACGCCCATGATGCGCGGCTCGACGCCCGCCGCCGCCATGGCGACGATGCGCGCCTTCGGCGTCAGGCCCTGCGCCTTCGCGGCCGCCTCGCTGGCGATGAGAAGCGCAGCCGCACCGTCGTTGACGCCCGAGGCATTGCCGGCGGTGACGGAAAGGTCGGGGCCGTTGACGCCCCTGAGCTTGGCAAGCTGCTCGGCCGTCGTGCCGGGACGCGGATGCTCGTCGCGGTCGACGACCAGCGGATCGCCCTTCTTCTGCGGCACATGGACGGGCACGATCTCGTCCGCAAAGACGCCGGCCTCGTGCGCGGCGGCCCAGCGGGCCTGGCTGCGCGCGGCGAACGCGTCCTGGTCCTCACGGCTGACGGCGAAGTCGGCGGCGACGTTGTCGGCCGTCTCCGGCATCGTATCGACGCCGAAGGCCTTTTTCATCTTCGGGTTGACGAAGCGCCAGCCGATGGTCGTGTCGTAGACGGCGTTGGCGCGGGAGAAGGCGCTTTCGGCCTTCGGCATGACGAAGGGCGCGCGGCTCATGCTCTCGACGCCGCCGGCGATGACGAAATCGCAGTCGCCGGCACGGATGGCACGCGCCGCCATGCCCACGGCATCCATGCCGGAGCCGCAGAGGCGGTTGATCGTGGTTGCAGGAACGGAGAGCGGCAGGCCGGAGAGGAGCACGGCCATGCGGCCGACATTGCGGTTGTCTTCGCCGGCCTGGTTGGCGCAGCCGTAAATGACGTCGTCGACCTTCGACCAGTCGACCTGCGGATTGCGTTCGGCCAAGGCAGCCAGCGGAACGGCGGCCAGATCATCGGCGCGCACCGACGACAACGCCCCGCCGTAACGGCCGATGGGTGTGCGAACGGCATCGCAGATAAAAGCTTGAGACACGCAATTTCCTCCCGTGACACCTGGCTCGGTCAACCATCTCCCAAAATTAACCGACCGATCGGTTATCTATTTAACAGTTGAAACATCACAAATCAATCCGCCTTTCTCCAATTTCTGTGATGTTTGCCGATGCGTTGACAAATTATAGCACATCCAGGGTCAATCGAACCGAAAAATCATCCGCAACGGGTGCTCAGGCGCCAGCCTGGAGCGAAACGAGGCGCTGGGACGTTGCTTCGGTCACTTCCGCCAAGGCGCCATCCGCCGTCAGGAAGGAGTGGGCGACATGCCGGTCCGCCCG
>Ga0066256_1001766_pt1 | contig 27258 bp, 30 predicted proteins | sample ThiBio_1000_biof_FD_87107 | JGI IMG/M metagenome (GOLD analysis project Ga0066256, IMG submission 87107) | Wastewater bioreactor microbial communities from Cape Town, South Africa - Thiocy_expt_1000_biof (version 2) | ecosystem: Engineered > Bioreactor > Thiocyanate-remediating >... | reverse complement strand
GGCCCCTTCATTGGCGAACCGCTCACGCGCCTGGTGGCGCGCAACATCCTGCCAGACACGCTGGGCCCTTTCCCCAAACTCAACCCCGAATACGTGGTGCGCGCCGACCCCGACCTCATCATGGTCGGCGCGCGCAGCGCCGAGGGCCTGACGGCCCGCCCCGGCTGGGGCCAGATGCGCGCGCTGCGCGGGCAGCGCCTGTGCGTGTTCACGCCTGAAGAGTCCGACGTGCTCATCCGCCCCGGCCCGCGCATGGCCGAGGCCGCGCGCCTCATGGCCGCCTGTCTGGAGCGCCATGCGGGCGGCGCAGCGGCCAAGCCCACGCGCGGAGGCACGCAGTGAGCGGCGCCATGGCTTTGGGCACGCAGGCATCTCCCGCACACAGCCCTGGCTGGGCGCGCGGGCTGGGCGCTTTGCTGGCCCTGCTTGGCGGGCTGCTGGTGCTGCTGGGCACGGGCGTGGGCAGCACGGGGCTGGAGAACCTGTGGCCCCTGCTGTGGGGCGGGCAGGGCGATGCCGCCGAACGCGCCATGGCGCAGCAGATCGTTTGGGACATCCGCCTGCCGCGCACCCTGGGGGCCTGGGCCGCCGGGGCACTGCTGGGCCTGGCGGGCGCCGTGGCGCAGGGGCTGTTTCGCAACCCGCTGGCCGGCCCCCACCTGCTGGGCAGCGCTTCGGGCGCATCGCTGGGCGTGGCCACCGTGCTGGCGCTCATGGGCGGGGGTGCGGGCATGGTCGGTGGTGCCAGCGCGGCCATGGCCGTGTCGGTGTATTCCAGCCACTGGCTGGTGCGCCTGGGGCTCACGGGCGCGGCTTTTGCGGGCGCGGTGCTGGCCGTGCTGCTCACGCTGGCCCTGGCGCGCGGCGTGCAGCACACGCTGCGCCTGCTGCTGGCGGGCGTGGTGGTGGGCGTGGTGCTGGGCGCGTGTACCTCGCTGATCCTGCTCATGTCGCCCGACTCGCTGCAGGCCATGCAGGCCTTTTTGCTGGGCTCCACGGGCTTTGTCGGCTGGACGTCCTGCCTGCTCATGCTGGCGGTGTGGCTGCCCTGCCTGGCGGCGGCCTGGGGGCTGTCGCGCGTGCTCGATGCGCTGGCGCTGGGTGAATCCACGGCGCACAGCCTGGGCCTGCGGCTGGCGCCGCTGCGCGCTGCCCTGGTGGCGGTGCTGGCGTTGGCCACGGGCACGGCCGTGGCGCAAACCGGGCTGATCGCCTTTGTCGGCCTGGCCGCGCCGCACCTGGTGCGCGCCGCAGTGCAGGTGACGCATGGCCGCCTCATGCTGCTGGCCAGCCTGATGGGCGGCGCGCTGCTGGCGGGCGCCGACCTGCTGGCGCGCGGCCTGTTGGCACCGCAGGAACTGCCCGTGGGCGTGCTCACCGCCGTGCTGGGCGGGGGCTACCTGCTGTGGCTCATGCACCGGCGCACCGTACTGTGAGACACCCCCCTATGTCGCTTCGCTCCTTCCCCCCGCTCTCGCAGCGCTGCGCGCTGCGGGCAGGGGGACGCCCCCAGCGCGGCGGGGCGGCCCTTGCGCGGGGGCCGCTGGCCTGGGCCGCGCCGGTTTCATGCGTCGCCAGCGGCGCACAACGCCATGGATTGCAAAAATGATAGCTATCAGCGCCCAGCAGATAAGCGCTGGAATAGGAAAACACCTCATACTGCACGGCGTCACGTTGGCGCTGGCGGCGGGGCGTTGGACCAGCATCGTCGGCCCCAATGGCGCGGGCAAGTCCACGCTGCTGCGGGTGCTGGCGGGCTTGCTGCCCGTGGGCAGTGGGCAGGTGCTGCTGCAGGGGCGCGACCTGCACGCCTGGCCCCGGCGCGAGCGCGCCCAGCACCTGGCCTGGCTGGGCCAGAACGAAGCCGCCGCCGACGACCTGACCGTGTACGACGTGGCCATGCTGGGCCGCCTGCCGCACCAGGGCTGGATGCAGCCGCCCACCGCTGCCGACCAGGCTGCCGTCGAGCAGGCCCTGCGCAGTACCCAGGCCTGGGATTGGCGCGCGCGGCCGCTGGGCCAGCTCTCGGGCGGCGAGCGCCAGCGCGTGCTGCTGGCGCGCCTGCTGGCCGTGCAGGCCCAGGTGCTGCTGATGGACGAACCCCTGGCCAACCTCGACCCCCCGCACCAGGCCGACTGGCTGCAACTGGTGCGCGACCTGGTGGCGCGCGGCTGCACCGTGGTCAGCGTGCTGCACGAGCTGTCCATGGCGCTGCAGGCCGACGACGTGGCTGTGCTGGCCCAGGGCCGCCTGCGCCACCACGGCGCCGCGCAGGACGCCGCCACGCACCGCGCGCTGGAGCAGGTGTTTGACGAGCGCATCACCATCCACAGCGTGGCCGGGCAGTGGCTGGCGCTGCCGCGCCTGCATGCCACGGCGTGCTGAACTCTATTGAAGGAACCCCATGCAGATCGAAACTCCTCCCACCGAAAAGCGCTACGACAAGGCCGAGGGCGAGCGCCGGGGCCTGGTCATCGTGAACACAGGCGACGGCAAGGGCAAGAGCACGGCCGCCTTCGGCCTGGCGCTGCGCGCGCACGGGCGCGGCAAGGCGGTGCGCATCTTCCAGTTCATGAAGGTGCCGAGCGCGCGCTTTGGCGAGCACCGCGTGTTCGAGCAGCTCGGCATTCCCATCGAGGGCCTCGGCGACGGCTTTTCGTGGAAGAGCAAGGACCTGGAGCATTCCGCCCAGCTGGCGCGGGACGGCTGGGACAGGGCGCGCGCGGCCATCGCCTCGGGCGAGCACTTCCTCGTCGTGCTGGACGAAATCACCTACCCGCTGATCTACGGCTGGCTGCCGCTCGAACCCGTGCTGGAGACGCTGCGCACGCGGCCCAAGGACGTGCACGTGGTGCTGACGGGCCGGCGTTGCCCGCAGGAAATCATCGACCTCGCCGACACCGTGACCGAGATGCAACTCGTCAAGCACGCCTTCCAGGCCGGCATACCGGCGCAGCGCGGCATCGAGGATTGAGCGCGCCAATGGATTGGATGCCCTGGACGGCCTGGCAGTGGCTCCATCCCTTCGCGGCCGCGCCCTGGGAGGGTGCGGCCTGCCTGGCGTGGGCCGTGCTCGTGGCTTTGGCGGTGGACCGCCTGTGGGGCGAGCCGCCCCGGCGCTGGCACCCGGTGGTGTGGATGGGCCGGGCGCTGGAAGCCTGCGGTGCGCGCATTGCGCCCACTGCCGAGACGGGGAAAAATTTGAAGCATTTTTGGCTCGCAGCGCTTACCTGGTGTGCGCTGGCAGCTCTTGTTTGCATAGCGTTCGCGGCGTTGCAGGGCGCTGTCTGGCAGCTCGGCGCCCCGGCGCCCGGACGCCCCGAGGTGCTGGCGATCACGGACGCCGGCCTGGCGGGCCTGGAGGTGGCGACCAGCGCGCTGGCGGCGCTCCTCGCCGCGACGCTGCTCGGCCTGCTGCTCAAGCCGATGCTGTCGCTGGCCCTGCTGCAAAGCGAAGCGCGGGCCGTGGAAACGGCCTTGGGCCAGTCGCTGGCTGCTGGCCGCGCGCGCCTGGCCTGGCTGGTCAGCCGCGACGTGGAGGCGCTGGGGGTCGAGGAAGTGCGCCAGAGCGCCATCGAATCGCTGGCCGAGAACCTGAACGATTCGGTCGTCGCCCCCATCTTCTGGTTCGTTCTGGCCGGCCTGCCCGGCGCCGCGCTGTACCGTTTCGCCAACACCGCCGACGCCATGTGGGGCTACCCCGGACTGCGCGGCGGGCGCTACTGGCAATGGGCGGGCAAGTGGGCGGCGCGGGCCGACGACCTGCTCTCCTGGGTGCCGGCGCGGCTGACGGCGCTGCTGCTGGTGCTCGCCGCCGGGGGGGTGCCGCTGGGCACCTTGCTGCAGGAGGCGCGCAAGACCCCGTCGCCCAACAGCGGCTGGCCCATGGCGGCGATGGCGCTGGCGCTGGGCGTGCGGCTGGCCAAGCCCGGCGTGTACCAACTCCACCCCGGCGGCCGCGCGCCCACGGCGCAGGATGCTGAGCGCGCGCAGAATTTGGTGTCGAAAGTGGCGCTGGCGCTTGTCCTGATTGCCTCTGCAGCTCTGTTTTTTGCACTTTTCGGAAGGGCGGCCTGATGCCGGTACGGCCAAGCCCGCACGGCGGGCCCGACGCCCAGGGCGTGCCGCTCTGGGACTTCTCCACCAATGCCAACGCCTGCGGACCCTGCCCAGAGGCGCTGGCCGCCGTGCAGCAGGCCGACGCCGCGCGCTACCCCGACCCGGCCTACACCGCCTTGCGTGCGCAACTGGCCGCCTTCCATGGCGTGGAGGCCGCGCGCATCGTGCTGGCGGGCAGCGCGAGCGAATTCATCCACCGCATCACCGCACTGGCTGCCCAGCGCGGCATGCGCGCCGTGGCCGTGCCTGCGCATGGTTATGGCGACTACACCCAGGCCGCGCGCGCCCGGGGCCTGGCCGTGCACCCGGCGCCCCTGGCCACGGCGGGCCTGCACTGGGCCTGCGAGCCCTCCAGCCCCCTGGGCCAGGCCGACGCGGCGCTGTCTGCGTGGCAGGCGGTAGGTGCCCCGGCGCAGCTGCTGCGCGTGCTCGATTGCGCCTACCAGCCGCTGCGCTTGCACGCCCACCCTGCGCCGCCGCCACCCACCTGCTGGCAGCTCTGGACGCCCAACAAGGCCCTGGGCCTGACGGGGGTGCGCGCGGCCTACGCCATTGCCCCCCAGGGCGGCGAGGCCGACGCCGCCGATCTGGCCGCCCTGGCCCCGTCGTGGCCCGTGGGTGCGCATGGCGTGGCGCTGTTGCAGGCCTGGGTGCAGCCCGCCACCCAGCAGTGGCTGGCTGCGTGCCTGCCCCGGCTGCGTGATTGGAAAGACCGTCAGATCGCGCTGTGCGCTGCGCTGGGCTGGCAGGTGCTGCCCGGCAGCCAGGCCAACTACTTCTGCGCGCGGCCCCCGGTGGCCGCGTTGCCCGACCTGCTGCGCGACCTGCGCGCGCAGGGCATCAAGCTGCGCGACTGCGCCTCGTTCGGCCTCCCCGGCGTGGTGCGCATGGGCGTGCTGGCGCCCGAGGCGCAGGATGCGCTGTGCCAGGCCTGGGCGCGGCAACCCACCAAGGAATTCGCATGACACAAGCCTTTGTTCCGGGCCGCCGGCCCGCACGCTGCGTGATGGTGCTGGGTACCAGCAGCGGCGCCGGCAAAAGCTGGCTCACCACCGCGCTGTGCCGCTGGTACAGCAACCAGGGCCTGAAGGTGGCGCCGTTCAAGGCGCAGAACATGAGCAACAACGCCCGCGTGGTGGAAGGCATTGATGGCGAAGGCGAGGGGGCAGGCGCCATGAGCCCCTGGGGCGAGATCGGCTCGGCGCAGTACTTCCAGGCCCTGGCTGCGCGTGCCGTGCCTGAAGTGCGCATGAACCCGCTCTTGCTCAAGCCCGAGGCCGACACGCACAGCCAGGTGGTGCTCATGGGCCAGGTGCATTCCGAACTCACCGCGCTGCCCTGGCGCGGCCGCAGCGAGCGCGTGTGGCCGCAGATCAGTGCCGCGCTCGATGCACTGCGCGCCGAGAACGACGTCGTTGTCATCGAAGGCGCGGGCTCGCCCGCCGAGACCAACCTGCACGCCAGCGACATCGTCAACATGCGCGTGGCGCGCCATGCCGGGGCGCGCTGCCTGCTCGTCACGGACATCGACCGGGGCGGCGCCTTTGCCCACCTCTACGGCACCTGGGCGCTGCTGCCCGAGGACGAGCGCGCACTCATCCACGGCTTCGTGCTCAACAAGTTCCGGGGCGACGCCAGCCTGCTCGCGCCTGCGCCGCAGCACCTGCAGGAGCGCACCGGCGTGCCCACCGTGGCCACCATTCCCATGCAGTGGCACCACGGCCTGCCCGAGGAGGACGGAATCTTCGACGACCGCAGCACGGCCGCCGGCGCCGTGCACACCACCGTGGCCGTGGTCGCCTACCCGCGCATCAGCAACCTCGACGAATTCCAGCCGCTCAAGAACGTGCCCGGCGTGCGCCTGCGCTGGGTGCGCAGCCCGGCAGAGCTGGCCGGCGCCGACTGGGTGGTGCTGCCCGGCTCCAAGGCCACCGCCGCCGATCTGGCCTGGCTGCGCGTGCAGGGGCTGGACCGCGCGATTGCCGCGCACGCCGCCGAGGGCAGGGCGGTGCTCGGTGTGTGCGGCGGCCTGCAGATGCTGGGTGAGGCACTGATCGACCCCGAGGGCATCGACGGCAACGGCCCCGGCCTGGGCCTGTTGCCCCTGGTCACCGTGTTCGAGCCCGCCAAGACGGTGCAGCGCACCACGGCGCGCTTTGCTGAGCTGACGGGCGCATGGGCGCGCCTCTCGGGCGTGGCCGTCTCGGGCTACGAAATCCACCACGGCCAGACGGCCCAGCACCCGGCCATGGCCGCCAAGGGAGACGTGGCGCGCGAAGTCCTGCCCGCCATCGCCTGGCAGAACCCGGCCGGCAACGTGCTGGGCGTGTACCTGCATGGTTTGTTCGAGGACCCGGCCGCGCTGCAGGCATTGTTCGGCGCCCAGGCGCCCACACTGGACGCGGTGTTCGACGGCCTGGCACGCAGCGTGGACGCCTGTTTCGACACCGATTTTCTCCACGGCCTGCTGGCCTGATTTTTCCGACTTCCATGCAACTTCCTGTGCTTGCCGACCTCACCGACGCCGCCCTCACGGCGCGCCTGCAGCATCTCCTGGACCATAAGACCAAGCCGGTCGGATCGCTCGGCCGGCTGGAGCAGCTCGCGCTGCGCCTGGGCCAGATCCTCGGCAGCGAGGCGCCCCGGCTGGAGGCCCCGCAAATGCTGGTCTGTGCCGGCGACCACGGCCTGGCGGCGCGCGGCGTTTCGGCCTTCCCGAGCGACGTGACCTGGCAGATGGTGGAAAACTTCCTCGCCGGCGGCGCCGCCGTCAGCGTGCTGGCGCGCCAGCACGGCCTGGCGCTCACCGTGGTCGATTGCGGCGTGGCGCGCGATGTCGCCCCGCGCGAAGCCGCCCCCGGCCAGCCGCGCCTGCTGCTGCGCAAGGTGGCTCCTGGCACGCAGGACGCCAGCACCGGCCCGGCCATGAGCGCCGACCAATGCGCCCAGGCAATCCACCACGGCATCGAACTGGTGCGCGAACTGCCCGGCAATGCGCTGCTGCTGGGCGAAATGGGCATCGGCAACACCTCGGTGGCCGCGCTGCTGCTGGCGCGCCTGTGCGGCCTTTCGCTGCACGACTGCACCGGCGCGGGCACCGGGCTGGACGCTGCAGGCATAGCACGCAAGCGCGCCGTGCTGCAACAGGCGCTGGACGCCAACGCCGCCGCCACCGCGCCGCTCGATGCCCTGGCCGCGTTGGGCGGCTACGAGGTCGCCATCCTGGTCGGCGCCGTGCTGCACGCCGCGCAAGAGCGCCGCGTGATCCTGGTGGACGGCTTCATCACCAGCGCCGCCGTGCTCGTGGCCAGCCGCCTGCAGCCCCTGGTGCTGCAACGCTGCGTGTTCGCCCACCGCTCGGGCGAACGCGGCCACCAGCTCATGCTGGCGCAGATGCAGGCCGAGCCGCTGCTTCAACTCGACCTGCGCCTGGGCGAAGGCTCCGGCGCCGCGCTGGCCTGGCCGCTCTTGCAGTCGGCCTGCGCCATCCTGCGCGAGATGGCGAGCTTTGAGGCGGCGGGGGTGTCGGAGAAGACCGCGACGTAAGGGGTGGCCCTGTCGCCCCTTGGAGGAGAAGAGATGTGTTCCCAGCTATTGAAACAATAGCTGCTGGCGCTTTTGGGGCAGGCGCTACAGGGTGATTTTGCTGTATTTTTCGCGCGCTGCGGGGGGCAGCGGCGCGCGACGGCCGCTTAACAGCCCGACGATTCAGGCCGCGCGACGTGGGCGCTGTCCGCAACGGTGTTGGCGTTTCCCGTCCGTTCCGGGTCGGCGGCACCTGCCACGGGTACCGCCGTGCGCGTCTCTCGTTCGCGGCGTGCGAAGTGCGCCGGGGGGCGGCCGGCGTTTCGGGCGAATGCGACGCTGAACGCGCTGGCCGAGCTGTAGCCGACGCGCTCTGCGACGTCGCCGACCGTCATGCCGTCGCGCAGCAGGCACTTGGCGAGCGCCATGCGCCACCCGAGCAAGTATTCCATCGGCGTCACGCCGACGAGTCGGCTGAACCGAGCGAAGAACGCGGACCGGGACATCGCGGCCTCCCGCGCGAGCTCGGCGACGGTCCATGGCGCGCTCGGCTGCGCGTGCATCCGCCGCATCGCCACGGCCAGCCGATCGTCGGCGAGGCCGCGGACGAGGCCGGGCGAGGCCGCGCGCCCCGGCGCCGAGCGAAGCGCCTCGATCAGGAGCACGTCCAGCAGGCGCGCGAGCACGATGTCGCGCCCCGGGCGCCGGGCGCGGAACTCCGCATGGATGAGCGACGCGAGCGTGGTGAGCGTCGGCTCGCCGCGCACGTGCACCAGCTGCGGCAGCAGGGACACAAGCAGCCCTGCGTCCGGCGACGCGAACACACAGTAGCCGACGAGCATCCGCACATCGGGCGACGCGTTGGGGTCGCCGTGCCGGATCTCCCCGTCGGGGCGGAAGACGTACGCCGTCTCCTCCCCGTCCGCGGGTGGATCGAGGCTGGACACCGTGAAGTCGAATGCGGCGGGCACGAGGACAAAGTCGCCCTGCTCGAGCACCAGGGCCTCGTGCCCCTCGACCGTCAACCGGGCTGCCCCCGCGACGATCGCGCAAAAAAACGGGCGCCCGGTCTCCGCGCGGCGCGCGATCCACGTTCCGGCGGCGGTGGCCATCTTCGCGAACGGAGCACTCGGGCGCAGCAGCGAGACCACCTCGGTGAGCGGATCGGTCATTCCTGGACTTTGATCCAGCCGACGCACCTGTCGTCGGCCACCCTGCGCTGCGTGGTCGACGCCAACGGACCCGAGGGCGCGCTCTTCTGGCGCTCCCGCGCCGAGGACATGACGCGCCTCCTTGATGCGCTGGAGGCGATTGAGGAGGCCGTGCCGGGCCTGCGCGGTCGGATGGACCGGGGTCGGGTGGCGGTAGCGGGGCACTCGCTCGGCGCCATGACGGCGGGCATGCTGCTCGGCCAGCGCGTCACCGACGCCGACGGTTCGGTGGCCGATCTGCGCGACGCGCGAATCGCTGCCGGCGTCATCATCGCCGGGCCGGGCAACCCGACCTATCTGACCGGGGCCGCGCGGGACCGCTATCCGGTCCTGCGCACGCTCGACTTCTCAGCGATGACCGCGCCCGCGCTCGTCGTAGTCGGCGACCGGGATGTCAACCCGATGTTCTCCGACCAGGCAGAGTATCGGGCCGGTGCGTACACCCTGAGCCCCAGCCCCAAGGACCTGCTCACCGTGTTCGGGGGCGAACACATCCTTGGTGGGATCTCCGGCTACGACGCGGCAGAGACGACCGATGAAAACCCGGCTCGCGTGGAGGCGGTGGCCCAGCTGACGTGGGCCTATCTGCGCACCGCGCTCAATCCCGCAGACCCGGCGTGGACGGCCGCGCGCGACGCGCTGCACGTTGCGCCGAGCCCTCTCGCCCGTGTCGATGCCAAGTGATGCCCCTTGGATCGCCCTGCATCGGGAGCTATTAAATAAATAGCTCCCGATCAATATGGGCGGTCGCTAGCGAACCATTTGAATCAAAACCGACCTGCTCCGTGGTGCCCAGTAACGTAACCCAGTACGGCACCTCGACGCGCGGCAAGCGGCGCTGTAGCGCGCCCTCAGGCGGTGCACGTCTGGTTGCGTCCCTGGGCCTTGGCCTGGTAGAGGGCGGCGTCGGCGCGGGCGAGCATGGCGTCGAGCGAATCGCCCGGGCCCCGCCAGGCGGTGGCGCCGATGCTCAACTGGCAGTCCAGCGGGTGTCCGGCCTGCAGCGCGGCGTGAATGCGCGCGGCGACGGGTTGCGCCGCTTCCAGGGTGGTGCCGGGCAGCAGGGCCAGGAATTCCTCGCCGCCGTAGCGTCCCAGGCGGTCGGCGCGGCGCAGGGCGGCGCGGGCACATTCGGCGAAATGCACCAGTACCCGGTCGCCATGCTGGTGGCCGTGGGTGTCGTTCACGGCCTTGAAGTGGTCCAGGTCGACCATCATCAGCGCGAAGGGCTGGCCATAGCGCAGGCTGCGCTCGTGCTCGTCCTCGCAGCGGTCGAGGATGGCGCGCCGGTTGAGCGTGCCGGTCAGGCCGTCGTGCGTGGCCATGTGTTCGAGTTCGGTGCGCACCCGGTCGGTCGCCATCAGCACCGCGCCGATGGAGAGCAGCAGCACGGCGAGGACGTAGGCGCCCAGGTAGTAGGTCTCCACGGCCGAGGCGATCATCAGGTCGGGCACGGCGTCCGCCTGGAACAGGGATTGCAGCCGGAACAGCAGAACCGCCAGATGCGCGGCCACCGTGACCTGCACCATGCGCACGGGGAAGTTGTGGTTGCCGTGGCGCCAGAGAAACCAGAGCGTGGCGCAGTGCACGCCCGCGATGGCGATGGTCACCAGGGCCGCGCGAATGGGATAGGACGGGTCGGCCCAGGAAAACCACCCCAGCGCCAGCATGAGCAGGGCCCACGCAGGCAGGAAGACCTGCCACGCCGTGGCTTGCCCAAAAAAGCGCCGGCAGCCGATGTGAAAGAGCACGAAGCCGCCGATCAGAAAACCGTTTCCCACCAGGCGGCGCGTATCGAGCGAGTCGCCGGCGTAGGCGAACAGGCCTGCGGTGATCCGCCAGGCAACCGGCGTCAGCGCCCAATAGCCCAGGCCCAGGATGCTCGGCGGGTAATAGCGCCGCATGGACCCGCGCACGATGCCCATCACCAGGGCCATGACGCCTCCCATGGCGATCAGGGAGCGCGGGTCGAGGCTGGTCATTCAGTGGGCATGCGGGCGCGCGGCGGTGCAGCCAGTATAGCCAGGGCCAGGGCGCGCTCGGGCCCTGCAGCGGGGCTGTGGAATTTGCCCGGCGCGTTGCCAGGCCTCGCCGGGAAAGCCTTTATTGATACAAAATCGATAGCGGCGCGCGGCTTCACGGCGGCGGCGTCTTGGGCCGGTAGTCGCAGTAGGGTGCCACCACGCATTCCCAGCAGCGCGGCTTGCGCGCCTGGCAGACGTAGCGACCGAGCAGGATCAGCCAGTGGTGCGCGTCGCGCGCATACGCCGCCGGCACGCGGCGCAGCAAGCGGCGCTCCACTTCCAGCGGCGTCTTGCCCGGTGCCAGGCCGGTGCGGTTGCCAACGCGAAAGATGTGCGTGTCCACCGCCATGGTCGGCTGGCCGAAGGCCACGTTCAGCACCACGTTGGCGGTCTTGCGGCCGACTCCGGGGAGCTGCTCCAGCGCTTCGCGCGTGCCCGGCACGCGCCCGCCGTGCTGATCCACCAGGATCTGGCAGGTCTGCATCAGGTGCCGCGCCTTGCTGCGGTACAGGCCGATGGTCTTGATGTAGCTCTCGAGCCCATCGAGCCCCAGGGCGAGGATGGCCTGCGGCGTGTTTGCCACCGGGAACAGCTTGCGCGTCGCCTTGTTCACGCCCACGTCGGTGGCCTGCGCCGAGAGCAGCACGGCGGTGAGCAGTTCGAAGACGCTGGTGTATTCGAGCTCGGTGGCCGGCTCGGGATTGGCGGCGTGCAGGGCGGCGAAAAAGGGTTCGATGAGCGCGGTTTTCATGGCGGGGCGGGCGGGGGCGGCGTACCGACTATAGAAGAGGCGCTGCCGGCGCGCAGGGGCGCGGTGCGATCCCTTGCTGCGCCGGGGTCCGCCGGGCGCGTAAGCTCGCAGCGCGGCCGCGCCTGCCCGGCACCCGAGCGGGTGCCCGTGCGCGCCACGCCGCGCCTACAGGATGTCCCCATGCGCGTGTTGCTTCTCACCTTGCTGTCCATGCTGGCTTTTGCCGCCAACTCGCTGCTGTGCCGTCTGGCGCTGGCCACGGGGTCCATCGACGCGGCCAGTTTCTCCGCCATCCGGCTGGCCTCGGGCGCGGCGATGCTGGTGCTGGTGATGCGCCTGCGCGGCAGCTCGCCCGTGGCAAGCGGCAGCTGGGCGCAGGCCTTCTGGCTCTTCGCCTATGCGGCGGCGTTCTCCTTTGCCTATGTGCGCCTGCCCACGGGCGTGGGGGCGCTGCTGCTGTTCGGTGCGGTGCAGGCCACCATGATCGGCGCCGGCCTGTGGCGCGGCGAGCGCCTCGCCGGCCGCCAGTGGGCCGGGCTGGTGCTGGCCATGGGCGGGCTGGTGGCCCTGCTGCTGCCGGGCCTGAGCGCGCCGCCGCCCGGCAGCGCCGCGCTGATGCTGGCGGCCGGCGTGGGCTGGGGCGCGTATTCGCTGCACGGCCGGCAGGCGCGGGACGCGGGCGCGGCGACGGCGGGCAATTTCGTGCGCTCGGTGCCGTTTGCCGCGCTGCTGGTGGCGCTGAGCCTGCCGCAGCTGGCGGTCACGGGGCCGGGCCTGGCCTACGCGCTGTGCTCCGGCGCCATCACTTCGGGCCTGGGCTACATCGTCTGGTACGCGGTGCTCCCGCGCCTGCGCGCGAGCGTCGCCGCCACGGTGCAGCTGAGCGTGCCGCTGCTCGCAGCGCTGGGCGGTACGCTGCTGCTGGGCGAGACGTGGACGCAGCGGCTGGCCTGGACCGGCCTGGCCATCCTCGGCGGCATCGCCCTGGTGGTGGCGCCCCGGCGCGCGGCGGCGTAGCCGGCGGTTCAGCGCTTGGCGGCGCGCCGGCTCCAGTAGGTGAAAGCGTCTTCCTGCAGTTCGATGTCGAGTTCCGCCACGCGCGCCTGCAGGCGCTCCTGCGCCTGGGCGATGGCGAGGTTGTAGACGGCCGGTGCAATGTCGGCGAGGAAGAAGTTGAGCAGTGCGCCGGCGGCCATGTTGCCGATGCGCTCGCCGTGCTCTTCCTGGAAGTAGCGTTCGATCGAGGCGATCGCCTGGCTGCGCGCTTCCTTGGGCAGTTCTATGGTCATGCGCGCAGTCTACGGCGAGCGTCCGCGCGCAGCACGCACGATTCCGGCGCGCGGATTGGCGACAATCGCGCCCAGACTTCCGAGGACCATCCGCCATGCCCCTGCCATTTGCCGACCGCCTGAACCAGGTCGAAACCTCCGCCATCCGCGAACTCTTCAAGCTGCTCGGCAAGCCCGGCATCATCAGCTTTGCCGGGGGCTTCCCGGACAGCGCCATGTTCGACGTGGACGGCATCCGTGCCGCCAGCAACGCGGCGCTGGAGCACGAGCCCGGCGCCGCGCTGCAGTACGGCGCCACCGAGGGCTACCAGCCCCTGCGCGAGCAGCTCAGCGCCTTCATGGCCGGCAAGGGCGCGCAGGTTGCGCCGGAGGAGCTCATCGTCACCACCGGCAGCCAGCAGGCGCTCGATCTGCTGGGCAAGACGCTGGTCGGCCCGGGGGACAAGGTGATCGTCGAAGGCCCGACCTTCCTGGCCACCATCCAGTGCTTTCGCCTCTACGGCGCCGAACTCGTCAGTGCGCCGATCGACGGTGACGGCGTCCAGACCGATGCGCTGGAGCGGCTCATCGCCGAGCACAAGCCCAAGTTCGTCTACCTGATCCCCACCTTCGGCAACCCGAGCGGCGCCACGCTCACCCTGGAGCGGCGCAAGAAGGTGCTGGAACTGGCCGTGAAGTACCAGACGCTGGTGATCGAGGACGACCCCTATGGCGACCTGTACTTTGGCGCGCCGCCGCCGCCCAGCCTGCTGGCGCTCTCGGCCCAGGTGCCGGGCAGCCGCGAGCTGCTGGTGCACTGCGGGTCCTTGAGCAAGGTGCTCTCACCCGGCCTGCGCGTGGGCTGGATGATCGCCCCGGCCGAACTGCTCGCCAAGGCCACCATGTGCAAGCAGTTCAGCGACGCGCACACCAGCACCTTCGCCCAGGCCACGGCGGCGCAGTATCTGAAGGCCGGCCGCATGCCCGGCACGCTGGCCAAGGTGCGCGCCGTCTACGCCGAACGTGCCCAGGCCATGGGCGATGCGCTGCGCAGCGAACTGGGCGGCGCCATCGACTTCGTGCAACCACAGGGCGGCCTGTTCGTCTGGGCGCGCCTGACCGGGGCGGGCGGCAAGCCGGCCGACGGCAACGCCTTCGCCAAGCGCGCCATCGACGAAGGCGTGGCCTTCGTGCCGGGAGCGCCGTTCTACTGCGCCCAGCCGGACGTGGCGACGCTGCGCCTGTCCTTCGCCACGGCCGACGTGGCCAAGATCCGCGAAGGCGTGGCCCGCCTGGCGCGCGCGCTCTGAGCCATGGCGGACAGCCACCGGGCCGGCGAGCGGCTGGAGAACCTGGAAGTCAAGCTGAGCTACCTCGAAGACCTGGTCGACGGGCTGAACCTCAGCATCTACCGCCAGCAGGAGCAGATCGACCGGCTGGCGCGCGAGCTGGTGCAGCTGCGCCAGCAGGCGCCCGGCAGGGACGCGGACGGCGCCCGCGACCCGCGGGGCGAGTTGCCGCCGCACTACTGAATGCGGCCTGCACCCCGTTGAACACTATTGAATATGTAGCTTGAAAGGCAAGCCAGATAAGCGCTGGAGTCCTATTTGATTCATATTTTCCGCCCGGCAAGCGCCCGCAGGCCGCGCGGTGGCCGGCCAGGAGGTGCGGGCGCTACCATCGGGCCATGAAGAAAACCTTTGCCCTGCATGTCCAGGGCCTGCACCCGGACCGGCGCCTGGACGCCATCAAGCACGAAATCCGCAAATACCTGCGCCGCGAGCGCGGCAAGCCGCTGCCCGAAGGCGCGGATTTCTGGGACTTCGACTGCCGCTTCGCCGTGCCGCCGAACCCACCCGAGCCGGTGGCCCTGGCCGACATCACCCGCCTGGTGGATGGCGCCGCTGCCGCGCAGGCCGGGCAGTTCTACCTGGAGATCCTGGCGCGCGCCGCCCAGCGCGCGCCGCGCGTTCACCCGAGCGAGAGCCCCGACGGCACGCCCCTGGCCGCTGCGCCTTACGAAGGCGACTGATCGGGCGGCGGGAGTGGGGGCAGCAGGCCGGCCGCGCGCAGCTTGTCCTTCTTGCTCGGGCGCCGGCCCTTGACGCCACCGGCGCCGGCCCCGGCCGGCGCGGGTGCTTCACGGGGCTCGAAGCCCGGCACCACCTCGCGCGCCAGCTGCATGCCCAGGCGTTTTTCAATCAAGCGCATGTGCGGCTCGCTGTGCGGCACGACGAAGCTCACCGCCACGCCGCTCTCCCCCGCGCGCGCGGTGCGGCCGATGCGGTGCACGTAGTCGGCGGGCGAGCGGGGCAGGTCGAAGTTCACCACGGCCGGCAGGTGGTCGATGTCCAGGCCGCGCGCGGCCAGATCGGTGGTCAGCACCACCTGCCAGCGCTCGGCTTTGAATTCGTCCAGCACCTGGCGCCGCGCGCCCTGGCTCAGGCCCCCGTGGAACGGCGTGGCGAAGATGCCGGCCTGGTAGAGCTTTTCCGCCACGTGTTCGGCGGCGTACTGCGTGGCGACGAAGACCAGCACCCGGCTCCAGCCTTCCTGGGCCACCAGGTGGCGCAGCAGCTGCGTGCGCCGCGCCGCATCCACCGCGATGCTGCGCTGGGCGATAGCCGGCGCTTGCGCCGGGGCGTCCACCCGAATGTGCAGCGGGTCGCGCAGCAAGGCGGCCGCCAGCGCCTGCACCTTGTCCGGAAAGGTGGCGGAGACAAGCAGGTTCTGCCGCTCGGCCGGCAAGAGCGCCAGGACCTGCTCCAGCTCGGCGGCGAACCCGAGGTCGAGCAGGCGGTCGGCTTCGTCCAGCACCAGGGTCTGCACGGTGCCCAGGCGCAACGCGTTCTGGCGCACCAGGTCGAGCAAGCGCCCCGGCGTGGCGACGACGACGTCGGCGCCGCCGCGCAGCGCCATCATCTGCGGGTTGATGGAAACGCCGCCGAAGGCCAGCGCCACCTCGACGCGCGGCGTGCAGGCGGCGGCAAAGTCGCGCAGCACGGCGCCGCACTGCAGCGCCAGTTCGCGTGTCGGCACCAGCACCAGCGCGCGCACGGGGCGCGGGTGCTGGCCGGTGGCGCCGGCCAGGCGCTGCACCAGGGGCAGGGCGAAGGCGGCCGTCTTGCCCGAGCCGGTGGGCGCCTGCGCCAGCACGTCGCGGCCGGCCAGCACGGCGGGGACCATGTCCGCCTGAACGGGGGTTGGCTCCTGGTAGCCGCGCGCCCGCGCCGCCGCGCTGAGCGCACCGTGGAGTCCGAGTGCTGAAAATGACATGCAAGGCCCAAAAAGGTAGGCCGGCGCAGGGGTGCGCCAGCGGCCGGCGCCAGGGGCGCCGGATAATCGGCCGCATGAACTTCGTCTACGACCCGACAGCCATTGTCCACAGCATCCAGCTGGCGGTGGCGCCGGTGTTCCTGCTCACCGCGGTCTCCGCGATGATAGGGACCGTGGCCCACCGCCTGTCGCGCATCGTGGACCGCGCGCGCGTGCTCGAGGCGCTGCGCCACACGCCGGAGCACGGCCCGGCGCACCGGCGCACCCTGGCCGAGCTGGCGCTGCTGCGCAAGCGCGGCTGGCTGGTGACGGTGTGCATCGGTCTGCTCACCCTGTGCGGCTTTCTCATCGGGCTGACGATCCTGTTCCTGTTTCTGGGCGAGACCACCGGGCTCGACAGTCCCCGCTGGGCGCTGGCCAGTTTCCTGCTGGGGGTGATGAGCTTCCTGGCGGCGCTGGTGCTGTTCTTCCTTGAAACCGTTGCCGCCACGCGCATCCTCAACTTCGGCGACGCCGGCATGTCATGAGCCGCCTGTCGCGCACGGCAGGCAGCGGGGGCCTGGTCTATTCCACCGAGCAGGGGCGCATGTGCCCCGAATGCCGCCAGCCCATCGGCCAATGCCGCTGTGCGCGGCCCGCACAGCCGGCCGGCGATGGCGTGGCGCGCGTGGCCTGCGACAGCAAGGGCCGGCGCGGCAAGGCCGTGACCACCGTGCGCGGCCTGGCGCTGGCCGAGGACGCCCTGGCGCAGCTGGCGCGCGAGCTCAAGGCCGCCTGCGGCGTGGGCGGCACGCTCAAGGCCGGCGTGATCGAGCTGCAGGGCGACCATGTCGAGCGCGTGCTGGCCGAGCTCGCGGCGCGCGGCCTGCAGGCCCGGCGCGGGGCATGAGGCTCAGGCGGTCGGCGGTGGCGCCTGTTCCAGCCCGGCGCGCGCCGCGGCCATGACGCACCGGGTGAGCCGCTCGAGCGGCGCCTGCGCGCTGCGCAGGTGCACCCAGAAGAGCGGCACGCGCAGTTCGGCATCCGGCAGCAGGCGCTGCAGCCGGCCATCGGCCAGCTGCCGCTCGATCAGCGCCACCGGGTGCATGCCCCAACCGAGCCCGCGCTCGCAGCCGCGCACGTAGCCGTCGTTGGACGGAAGGTAGTGGCGCGGCGGCTGCGTGCGCGCCGGCAGCCCCTGTTGCGCCAGCCATTGCTCCTGCAGCCGGTCCTTGGGGTCGAAGCTGAGCATGGGCGCGCGCGCCAGCGCATCGACCTTGCCGCCCAGCGGCCCGTAACGCGCGACGAAAGCCGGGCTGGCGGCGGCCACGTACGGCATGGCGCCGAGCGGCCAGCTGTTGCACCCGGCGATGGCGGCCGTGGTGGTGGTGACGGCGGCCAGCACCTCGCCCTGGCGCAAGCGCTGCGCGGTGTGCTCCTGGTCGTCCAGGCGCAGGTCCAGCAGCTCGGTGCCCCCGGCCGTGAATGCCGCCAGGGCGTCCATGAACCAGGCGGAAAGCGAGTCGGCGTTGACGGCCAGTTTGAGCGTCGGCGGGCCGGACGCCTGGCCCGCAAAGGCCGGGTGGCTGCGGCGCAACTGGTGCTCCAGCAGCGCCACCTGCTCGAAGTGCAGGCACAGCTGGCGGCCGGCCTCGGTGCCCGTGCACGGCGGGCCACGCAGCACCAGCACCTGGCCGGCACGTTCCTCCAGCTGCTTGATGCGCTGCGAGATGGCCGAGGGCGTGACATGCAGGCGCCGCGCCGCGCGCTCGAAGCTGCCTTCGCGCAGCACCGTTGCCAGGGCTTCCAGGGCGGCGTAGTCGAACATCAGGTTTGCTTAAGGTTGTTTAGAAGAATGAAGTGTACGTAAATCACCCTGCCACCCACAATGGCGGCATGTGGATGGCTGAAACCTTTTCTTCCTGGCTGGCGGGCTTCACGGTCTGTTTTGCACTCGTGGCGTCCATCGGCGCGCAGAACCTGTTTGTCCTGCGCCAGGCGGTGAGCGGTCGGCACGTGCACGCCTGCGTCGCCTGGTGCGTGCTGAGCGATGCGGTCCTGGTGGGCGTCGGTGTGGCCGGCATGGCGCAGGTGCTGGACCAGCGGCCGGCGCTGGCGCAGGCGCTGAGCGTGGGCGGCGCCGTCTTCCTGCTGTGCTACGGCCTGATCGCCTGGAGCCGGCTGCTGCCCCGGCGCGCCGGGGCGAGCGCCGCGCTGCAGGCGGGCGCAGCGGCCCCGCCCACGCGGCGCGCGGTCCTGTGGGCCCTGGCGGCCATCACCCTGCTCAACCCGCATGTCTACCTGGACACGGTGGTGCTGATGGGCGCGATCGGTGCGCGCGAGCCCGGCGCGTTCAAGGCAGCGTTCGTGGCCGGCGCGGCCTCCGCCAGCCTGGCATGGTTCCTGGGTTTGGCGCTGGCCGGGCGCCGCTTGCAAGCCTGGTTCGCCCGGCCGCAGTCCTGGCGCGTTCTGGACGCGGTGACCGGTTGCACCATGCTGGGGCTGGCGTGGTGGGTCTGGTCGGGAACGCAGGTGGCCTGACCGGCCTTAGCTGCGGTGCGCGAACGTCGGGCGCGTACCGAAATAGCCCTGGAACAGATTGCGCGCGATGCCGTGCGCCGTGATCTGCAATTCGCGCGCATCCTCGGCGTGGAACAGTCGTTCGGTGTGTTCGCCCCACAGCCGCACCCAGGCGGCGAAGTGGGCGGGCGTCACGTCCGCCAGGGCCATGTGCTTGCCGAAGACATTGCCGGTGAAGGATTTGCTGCCGAGCGCGACGGTGCTCCAGAACGCCACCATGCGTTCGAGATGGGGCTCCCAGCGGTCGGCGAGCGCCTGTTCGAACACCGGACCGAGCAAGGGATCGGCACGCACGTCGGCGTAAAAGCCGTGCACCAGCGTGGCGAGGCGCTCCTGCGTGATGGGGCCCCGCACCAGGTGCGGGGCGTGCGGCGGGCTCAGCTGCATCCGCAGGAACTCCCGCAATCGCTGCTGGCCGTGGCAGCGCCTTCGAACTGCGGGAACAGCACGTTGTTTTCGGTGTGGATGTGGTTCACCAGGTCGTCGGCGAACTGGCCGATGCCGGTGTAGAGCGCGCGCCAGGTGTTGCAGGCGCCTGGGGGCGGCGTGGCGTCGTTGGTCATGGCGAGCAACTGCTCCAGGGCGCTGCCGTGCTCCACGTGTTCGGCACGCATGACCCCGATCGGCTGCGTGACAAACGGGTTGCCGCCCGACTTGAACATGGGGAACAGGATCGCCTCTTCCTTTTGCATGTGCGCAAGCAGTTCGGCCTGGATGCCTTCGAGCAGGTCGCCCAGGCCCGCCGGCACGTCCGGGTTGGCCCGGTGCACGGCTTCCACGCGGTGCGCCATGCGGATGAGTTCGGGCAACTGCGCGCGGTGCACATCGTGGTAGCGGCTGACGATGTGGTCCACCAGTTCCGCCGGCGTGGCGGCGGCCGGCGTGCCCTCGGGGCGCTGCAAGGCGGCCAGTTCGTCCAGCACTTCGTCCAGCACCAGGCCCTTGTCGGCCACGGCCTGGCCCAGTGCAACCTGGCCGCCGCAGCAGAAATCGAGCTTCAGGCGACGAAACACGGCGGTGGCGCCGGGCAAGGCCACGGCGATGCTGCCGATGGTGGCCTGGGGGGTGAGCAAGGAGGCAGGAGAAAGGGCATCGAGACGCGCGTTCATAGGGGGTTCCTTAAGAGGTATTTTGCATGCATATTTTATCGCAATAAAATGGCTCCATGACCCCTCGCTTGTTGAAAGGCGGCCCATGCGACTGACCCAATGGACGGACTACACGCTGCGCGTGCTGATGTACTGCGCCGCCTGCGATGGACGTGCCCAGCCGGTCACCATCACCGAAGTGGCCGAGGGCTACGGCATATCGCGCAGCCACCTCACCAAGATCGTGCAGCAGCTCGCCGCCGCCGGTTTCCTGGAAACCACGCGCGGACGCGGCGGGGGCATGCGTTTGATGCGCCCGGCCAGCGAAATCAACGTGGGCGTCGTCGTGCGCGCCACCGAGACCGACTTCAGCCTGGTGGAGTGCTTCGATGTGACCACCAACCAGTGCCGCCTGAGCAGCCACTGTCGGTTGCAGAACGTCCTCGGCGAATCCATCCAGAGCTTCTTCGCCGTGCTCGACCGCTACACGCTGGCCGATCTGCTGGTAGAGGGTACGCCCGCGCCGGCCGCCACCGGCGTCGTGCGGCTGGTGCCGGGCCTGCCGAGGCGCGACCCGGCGCCTGCCGAGGTGCCCGTCTTCACGGCTGCACCCGCACCACTTCCAGCAGGCGATCCAGGCCCCCCTGGTTGATGGCAATGTGTGCGTTGGCGCGCACCGCCGGCTTGGCGTGGTAGGCCACCGACAGGCCGGCCGCCGCCATCATCGGCAGATCGTTCGCGCCGTCGCCCACGGCAATGGCCTGCTCGGGCGCGATGCGCATCAGGGAAGCGAGTTCCAGCAGCGCGCGGCGTTTTTCCGCGCCGTCGCAGATATCGCCCCAGGTCTGGTCCAGCATGCGGCCGGTGAGCAGGCCGTCTGTGACCTCCAGCTGGTTGGAGCGGGCGAAGTCGATGCCGAGCCCGGCACGCACCCGGTCGGAAAAAAACGTGAAGCCGCCCGACACGAGCAAGGTGGCGAGCCCGGCGGCCTTGGCGGCCGCGATGAGCTGCTGTGCGCCCGGGTTGAAGCGCAGTCGCTCGGTGTAGACGCGTTCCAGGTGCGCCATGGGCACGCCTTTCAACAGGGCGACGCGCTGGCGCAGGCTTTCCTTGTAGTCGGTGATCACGCCCTGCATGGCCGCTTCGGTGATGGCCGCGACCTCGGCCTTGCGCCCGGCGGCATCGGCGATTTCGTCCACGCACTCGATGTTGATCAAGGTGGAGTCCATGTCGAAGGCGATCAGGCGGTAGTCGGCAAGGCGGAGCGGCGTGTCCACGCCTTGGACGACGAGGCCGGGGGAGATTTCGCGGGCAATGGTCATGGCAGGGTTCAGGGTTTGGGTAGGTACAGGGTGTCGGACCAGGTGGCAAGCCACTGGGGTTTGAAGGCAACGAAGATTGCCGTGAGCATGCCGGTGACGATGGCATCGCCCCAGGCGGTGAGCCAGTGCGCGACCAACGAGAGTTCCTTGTCCATGCCCGGTTGCGTGGGGCCGGACCATTGCAGCAGGGCACTGGCGGCGAACAGGCACACAGCCGTGCCCAGAAAGCCGCGTCCGAGCACGTAGACGAACAGGTGCGCCCCGACAGTGCGGCGGATCACCGCGCCGAGCGCCAGCGCCAGGGTGGCCGGCAGGACGCCACGCCAGAATGCCAGCAGCAGCACCACTTCCCAGGATTGGTCGCCGAGCAGACCGGCGAGCACCGCAACCGCGCACAGGGTGGGCACGGCCAGTGGCCAGCCCAGCATCAAAAGCACCAGGCAGGCAAAGGACCAGTGCATTGCCAGGGGAATGGTGTCCACCCACGGCAGCGCCCACAGCCAGGGCAGGACGGCCAGGCTTGCCAGCAGCGGCGAGAGCAGGGCGCCGCCGCGCAGCAGCCGCCAGGGGCGCAGCCACAAGGCGGCTCCCAGCGACAAGGCGAGCAGGATGGCGGTGGTCGTCAGCATGCGGCGGCTGCGGGCCGGGGGCCGTTTCAGTCGGCGAACGTCACGGTGACCGGGGCGTGGTCGCTCGGCTGCGGGTTCTTGCGCGGGGCCCGGTCGATGGCGCAAGCGCGCACGGCTGGGCGCAGCGCCTCGCTGACGAGGATGTGGTCGATGCGCAGGCCCCGGTTTTTCTGGAACCCCAGCATGCGGTAGTCCCACCAGGAATAGCTTTTCTCGGGCTGGTCGAACATGCGGTAGGCGTCGTGCAGGCCGAGCGCCAGCAGGGCCTGGAAATGGGCCCGCTCCTCGGCCGTGTGGTGGATGGTGCCGGCCAGGCCGACCGGGTCGTAGGAGTCGCGGTCTTCGGGCGCGACGTTGAAGTCGCCCAGCAGCACCAGCCTCGGGTGGGCGGCGAGCTCCGCGCGCAACCAATCCTGCAGTGCCTGCAGCCACTGCATCTTGTAGGTGAACTTGTCGCTGCCCGGCGCCTGGCCGTTGACGAAGTAGCCGTTCACCAGGCGCAGCGGTCCGCCCGGCGTCTCCAGCGTCGCGGCGATGACGCGCGCCTGCGCGTCGCTGGAGCCGGGGACGTTGCGCACCACGTCGTGCAGCGGCCGGCGGCTCAGGATGGCGACGCCGTTGTAGGTCTTTTGTCCGAACACCGCCGCTTCGTAGCCCGCTTCGCGCAGCGTCTCGTGGGGAAACTTGTCGTCGCTGAGCTTGAGCTCCTGCAGGCACAGCGCATCGACCGGGTTGGCGGACAGCCAGGCCAGCACTTGCGGCAGGCGCACGGTCAGCGAATTGATGTTCCAGGTGGCTATTTGCATGGGTCTTGGACGGGAAACGGAGCCAGGGCGGTATCCATTGTCCCACTTGGCGGTGGTGTGGTTCGGTTCGGCCAGGCGCCGGAGGACCCCCCCATGCTTTGACAAATGTCAGTTACATGTGGTCAACAAAACGTCATAATTATGCAAATGCGAATCACTCTCAACATGAATTACATCAACTTCGTCCGCCCCCTGTGCCTGGGTGGCCTGGCCGGCGTTGCGGTCTCGCTGCCCGGCGCGGCCTGGGCCCAGGCCGCCCCCCCACTGCCCACTGTCACCGTCCATGCCGAGCGCGACGGCGCCCCGCTCCCGCTCGCGGACAGCGTGCAGGCCGAGCGCGCCAAGTTGGCCAAGGTGTCGGGCGGCACCAATCTGGCCGAGCCGCAGAAGGAAGCGCGTCTGGCGACTCTGCGCGACGCGCTCGACTACCAGCCTGGCATCGTGATGCAGGATTTCTTTGGCGGCACCGACCAGCCGCGCCTGGGTATTCGTGGCTCGGGCATCCAGAGCAACCCGGTCAACCGGGGCGTATTGCTCTTGCAGGACGGCCTGCCGCTGAATGAAGCGGATGGCTCTTTCATCATCGGCCTAATCGAGCCGCGCAATGCAGCCTATGTCAGCGCGCTGCGCGGCGCCAATGCCCGTTCGCCGGGCGCGACCACGCTGGGCGGCGAGCTCGATTTCGTCTCGCTCACCGGCGCCGACGAGCGCGGCCGGGTGCGGCTCGAAGGCGGCAGCTTCGGCCGGCGCGGCGCGCAGGCCGCTGTGGGCGGCGTCGGCGAACGGCTTGACGGCCGCGTCTCCGTCAGCAGCGACCGCTACGACGGGTACCGCCACCACTCCGATTCGCGGCGCGATGCCTTGCAGGCCAATGTCGGCTTCCAGGGCGACGGGGGGTTCGAAAACCGCACCTACCTGAACTGGACCGACCTGGCCTTCCACATTCCCAACGTCGTGCCCAAGGACCGCATCCACTCCGACCCGCGCGGCGTGATGGGCGACGGCAACACGCCCCAGGACCGGCTGCTCAACGTCTACAACCGCGACCCGCGCCGCGACGCCACGCAGCTGCGCCTGGCCAACCGCTCGCGCTGGGGGAGCGATGCCCTGCGCCAGGAAGTCGGCGTGTATTGGCAGGACACGGACGACCTGTTCAACAACATGACCAGCCACACCGTCACGCACAGCCGCACCGCCGGCGCGCAGTGGCAGGCCAGCGGCAGGCCGGCGGGCAGCGACGGCGCGCTTGGCTGGCGCACGGCGCTGTCGTGGGCCGACAGCGCCATGGAGCGCGACCTCTACGCCACCAACCCCGCCAACGGCACGCAGATGCAGCGCTTTGGCAGCTACGGCCTGGGTGCGCAAAACCTTCAGGCCCTGGCGGCCGCCGACTGGCGCCTGGCGCCGCAATGGACGCTGCTCGGCAGCCTGCAGTGGAGCAGACTCTCGCGCGACGCGCAGAGCCGCAGCACCGGTGCGCAACTCGATCAGGACTGGAGCTTTGCCACGCCCAAGCTCGGCGTGAACTGGGCCGCCACGTCCACCATGCGCGTGTGGGCCAACCTGAGCCGCAGTCACGAGGCGCCGACTTTCTGGGAAATCGTCAGCGCCACCGTGGCGCCGAACAGCCCGGCCACGGCCCAGGCCGAACTGGTACGCCTGAAGATGCAGCGCGCCACCACTATCGAAATCGGCGGCGCCGGCCGCTGGGGCGAGGGCGCCAATGCCCTGCATTGGACGGCCGCCGTATACCGCAGCGTGCTGGCCGACGAACTCATCTCGACCACGGACGCCAACGGCATCAAGGTCGGCACCTACAACTATGCGGGCGGCACGCGCCACCAGGGCGTAGAGCTGGGTCTTTCGGGCAGCCAGCGCGTGGGAGTGGGGGCGCTCGATTACCGCGCCAGCTGGACGTACAGCGACTTCCGCTTCCGTGGCGGCGAATATGCAGGCAAGCAGATTGCCGGCGTGCCGCGCCAGCTGATCAACGCCGAAGTGCTTTACCGCGTCGGCGCCTGGCGCTTCGGCCCCAACGTGCGCTGGATGCCGGTAAGCACGCCGACCGACCACGCCAACACCGCCGGCGCCGAGCAGGACGCCTACGCCCTGCTGGGTCTAAAGCTCGAATGGCGCGATGGCCCGTTGGCGGTGTACTTGCAGGCCGACAACCTGACCGACCGGCGCTACGCCAGCGCCTATGTCATCCGCAACCAGGCCACCGCCGCACAGCCGGGCTACCTGCAAGGCCTGGGACGCAGCTTCACGGCGGGCCTGAGCTACCAGTTTTGAGAGCGTTTTCATGCAGCAATCTCCCTCTCGCCGCCAGGTGCTCGCAGCCCTGGCCGCCGCCGGCCTGCCAGCGCTGGCAGGCGCCGCTCCGCGCCAGTCGCGCATCGCGCTCGCGGGGCCGCCGGCCATCGTCTCGGCGCCCTTGATCCACATGGCCGAAACGCAGGCGCTGGCCAGCGTGGCCGAGCAAACCACGTTCACATCGTGGCGCGACCCCGACCAACTGCGCATGCTGGCTATGGGGAGCAAGGCCGACGTGCTGGCCATGCCCAGCAACGTCGCGGCCAACCTGTTCAACCGGGGTGCGGGTGTCACATTGCTCAACATTTCCACCTGGGGGGCGCTGTGGATCGTCACGCGCGATGGCCAGCGCAAGGCGCTGGCCGACTACCGGGGCGAGGAAATTGCCGTGCCGTTTCGCGGCGACATGCCGGACATCGTGCTGCAACTGCTGGCGGCCAAGCAGGGGTTGGATGTGCAGAAGGACTTTCGCCTGCGCTACGTGCCCACACCCATGGAGGCCATGCAACTACTCATCACGCGGCGCGTATCGCATGCGCTGCTGGCCGAGCCGGCAGTGTCGCTGGCGCTGCGCAAAACCAAGTCTTTTCCTATAGGCCTGATTGCGCCCGAATTGCACCGGGGCGCTCATTTGCAGCAGGAGTGGGGGCGCTTTTTCAAGCGCCAGTCTCACCTGCCGCAAGCCGGCATTGCAGCGGTAGGCACCGTGCGCAACCAGCCTGAGGTGTTGGCTGCCGTTTCACAAGCCTATGCACAGTCGCTGGCCTGGTGCCGTGCCCACCCGCTGGAATGCGGCGCCTTGATGGCCAAGCACATTGACCTGCTGACCCCGGAGGCGGTGGCAGATGCCATTTCCGTAAGCCAGCTGGATGCCGTGCCTGCCGCCGTTGCCCGGCCTGAGCTGGAGTTTTTCTTTGGCCAGCTCATCGCGCGCAACCCCGCGTTGGTGGGTGGCAAGCTCCCGGCCGACCCGTTCTACGGGCCCGTTTCCGTGCCGTTGTCCTGATGCTGCGGCTGATCTGGCGCGTGCTCGCGAGCCTGCCCGCCTACCTGTGGAGCGGCTGGGGCGCTGGCGCCAGCCTGCTGCTGCTGCTCGCCGGCTGGGAGGCCGTGGCCGCGCTGTACGACCCGCTGATCCTGCCCGACCCGCGCACCGCCTTCGCCGCCCTGTGGGCGGTGGTGGAGCAAGGCGCCGCCGGGCCCGCGCTGTGGGCCACCGCGCGGCGTGCCTTCATGGGGCTGGCGCTGGCGCTGGGCGTGGGCAGCGTGCTGGGGTTGCTGGCGGGCCTGTCCGTCACGGCCTCGGTGCTGGCGCGCCCGCTGGTCACGGTGCTGCTGGGCACGCCGCCCATCGCCTGGCTGGTGCTGGCCATGCTGTGGTTCGGCATGAGCGACGGCACGCCGGTGTTCACCGTGTTCATCGCCTGCTTCCCCGTGGTGTTTGCCAGCGCGCTGCAGGGCACGCGCACGTTGGATTTGCAACTGCGCGACATGGCGCGCGCCTACCGCTTGCCCATGGGCATGGCGCTGCGCGAGGTGTACGGCCCGCATGTGCTGTCGTACCTGTTTCCCGCCTGGGTCACGGCCCTGGGCAGTGCCTGGAAGGTGGCCGTGATGGCCGAGCTGCTCGCCAGCACCGACGGCGTGGGCGCCGCGCTGGCGGCCAGCCGTTCGCAACTGGACACCGCCACCACGCTGGGCTGGATCAGCGCCGTGGTGGGCTGCTTGCTGGTGGTGGAGTATGGATTTTTGGAACCGCTCAAGCGCGAAGTGGAGCGCTGGCGGGAGGTACCGCGATGAGCCTTCTTTTGACTGATGTGCGCCATAGCTACGCGCTGACCGAAGTGCTCGGTGGCGTGGGCCTGGCGCTGGCGCCCGGTGGCGTGCTGGCGCTGGTGGGTCCTTCGGGCTGCGGCAAGACCACGCTGCTGCACCTGTGCGCCGGCCTGCTGGATTTGCAGGAGGGCCGCCTGGAAAACGCCTTCGGCAACCCCGCGCTGATGTTCCAGCAGCCGCGCCTGCTGCCCTGGCAGACCACGATGGATAACATCGCCCTGGGCCTGCGCGCGCAGGGCATGGCGCGGGCTGCCGCGCGTGAACACGCCCACGCCATGGGCGCCGTGCTGGGGCTCGATGCCGAAGCCCTGGCCGCCTACCCGCACCAGCTCTCGGGCGGCATGCAAAGCCGCGCCGCGCTGGCACGCGCGCTGGTGCTCGAACCCGATTTGCTGCTGATGGACGAGCCCTTCGCTGCGCTCGACATCGGCCTCAAGGCGCAACTGCACCGCCTGCTGCTGCGCCACCAGGCCGAGAAGGGCACGGCCGTGCTGATGATCACGCACGACCTCATGGAGGCCGTGCGCCTGC
>Ga0066256_1001728_pt2 | contig 27272 bp, 34 predicted proteins | sample ThiBio_1000_biof_FD_87107 | JGI IMG/M metagenome (GOLD analysis project Ga0066256, IMG submission 87107) | Wastewater bioreactor microbial communities from Cape Town, South Africa - Thiocy_expt_1000_biof (version 2) | ecosystem: Engineered > Bioreactor > Thiocyanate-remediating >... | reverse complement strand
CGCGCACCTACATGCTGGTGGATGTCACTGCCAACCAGGTGCTGGCCGCCAAGGACATCGACGCGCCGGTAGAGCAGGCCTCGCTCACCAAGCTCATGACGGGCTACCTGGTGTTTGATGCGCTGCGCTCCAAAAAGATATCGCTGGACCAGAAGCTGCCCGTGAGCGTGCGCGCCTGGAAGATGCCCGGTTCGCGCATGTTCATCGACCCCAAGATGCAGGTGCCGGTCGAAGACCTCATCAAGGGCATGATCGTGCAGTCCGGCAACGACGCCACCATGGCCCTGGCCGAAGGTGTGGGCGGCACGGCCGAGAACTTCGTCAAGCTCATGAACGACCAGGCGCAGGCCCTGGGCATGAAGGGCACGAGCTACAAGAACCCCGAAGGCCTGACCGAACCCGGCCACACCACCACGGCGCGCGACCTCTCCGTGCTGGCCATGCGGCTGATGAAGGACTTCCCGGAGTACATGCATTACTACTCCACCAAGCAGTACAGCTATCCGGGCACCCCGGCATCGAATGGCAGCAACCGCAATTCGCTGCTGTTCCGCGACCCCACGGTGGACGGCCTCAAGACCGGCCACACCGCCGCTGCGGGCTACTGCCTGGTGGCCACCTCGAAGCGTGAATTCCCCGGTGTGGGCCAGCGCCGCCTGCTGTCCATCGTGCTGGGTGCCGCGAGCGAAAACGCGCGCGCGAACGAAAGCCAGAAGCTGCTGAACTGGGGCTACACCGCGTTCGAGGCGGTCAAGCTGTTTGACGCAGGCAAGCCGGTTGCAACGCCAGCCGTCTGGAAGGGCACTGAAAGCACCCTCAAGATCGGTCGCGAAGAAGCCATCGTGGTGGCGGTGCCGTCCGGCAGCGCCGGCAAGATCACCACCCAGATCGCCCGCCCCGATCCGCTCGTGGCGCCCTACACCAAGGGCCAGGCCATCGGCACCCTCAAGGTCATGCTGGGCGACCAGTCCATCGGCGAAGTGCCTCTGGTGGCGCTGGAGGCCGTGGAGCAGGCCGGCATCCTGGGCCGTGCATGGGACGCCATCCGCCTCTGGATCAAGTAAGGCTGGATTGCCGAAATTAAGAGGGCACTTCTGAAACCATAGCTGGCTGCGCAGGTCCGGCAGGCGCCGGGCCTGGTTTTGGCCTCCATTTTTGCAGCCAACACCTGCCAGTTAACGGAATCGCAGCAGGTGCCCTGGGGCCCCGCAAGCCGCAGCAGGCTTGCCTTCGAGGGGGCATCCTGCTACATTAGAAGGCTTTTCGGAATTTCCGAAGGGATTCACGTTTTCGCTTTCACGAAGCAAATTCACGTTTAGGGACGTATTTCATGCCAACCATTAATCAACTGGTCCGTCAGGGGCGCGAGGTCGAAAAGACCAAGTCCAAGAGCCCTGCGATGGAAAACTCTCCACAGCGCCGTGGCGTGTGCACCCGTGTGTACACCACGACGCCTAAGAAGCCTAACTCCGCTCTGCGTAAGGTCGCCAAGGTGCGCCTGACCAACGGTTTTGAGGTGATCTCCTACATCGGCGGTGAAGGCCACAACCTGCAAGAACACAGCGTGGTGCTGGTTCGCGGCGGTCGTGTCAAGGACTTGCCCGGTGTGCGTTACCACATCGTGCGTGGTTCGCTGGACTTGCAAGGCGTGAAAGACCGCAAGCAAGCCCGCTCCAAGTACGGCGCGAAGAAGCCAAAGGCCAAGTAAGCCCTGGCCCTTTCGGTCTGAAGAATTTTCGGTGCTGTTTTTCCGCGTGGCGCGGAGTTGCAGCGTAGTGACCCCAAACGCAGGTGTTCTGCGCGGGTCGAGTAAGTGGGAGTCCAGAGATTGGCTCTCGCGGTGTCTGAAAAGATGCCAACTGAAGCAAAGATAGAGGTAAAAAATGCCACGTCGTCGCGAAGTCCCCAAACGTGAAATCCTGCCGGATCCCAAGTTCGGCAATGTAGAGCTGTCCAAATTCATGAACGTGATCATGGAAGGCGGCAAGAAGGCGGTTGCAGAGCGCATCATTTACGGCGCCCTGGAGCTGATCGAGAAGAAGCACCCCGATAAGGACCCTCTGGAAGCCTTCACCGTTGCCATCAACAACGTGAAGCCCATGGTGGAAGTGAAGTCCCGCCGCGTCGGCGGTGCCAACTACCAGGTGCCTGTGGAAGTGCGTCCCGTCCGTCGTCTGGCCCTGTCCATGCGCTGGATCAAGGAAGCCGCCCGCAAGCGCGGTGAAAAGTCGATGGCCCAACGCCTGGCCAACGAACTGCTGGAAGCCACCGAAGGCCGTGGCGGCGCCATGAAGAAGCGTGACGAAGTGCACCGCATGGCCGAAGCCAACAAGGCATTCAGCCACTTCCGTTTCTAAAACGCGGATTTGCCCTGATATAGGCCCAAGGCTGCTGGCGTTTTGCCTGCAGCCTTGTGTCGATTTCAGGCAGTCACAAAATTGACGGGTTGCAGCGCCAGAATGCTGGGCCCGCCCCCGAAAACACGAACCATCCAAGGATCCACCATGGCTCGCAAGACCCCCCTCGAGCGTTACCGCAATATCGGTATCTCGGCCCACATTGACGCTGGCAAGACCACCACAACCGAGCGTATTCTTTTCTACACCGGCGTGAACCACAAGATTGGTGAAGTGCACGACGGCGCGGCCACCATGGACTGGATGGAGCAAGAGCAAGAGCGTGGCATCACGATCACCTCGGCGGCCACCACCTGCTTCTGGAAGGGCATGGACATGTCCTTCCCCGAGCACCGCATCAACATCATCGACACCCCCGGCCACGTGGACTTCACGATTGAAGTGGAGCGTTCCATGCGCGTGCTGGACGGCGCCTGCATGGTGTACTGCGCCGTGGGCGGCGTGCAGCCCCAGTCGGAAACCGTCTGGCGCCAGGCCAACAAGTACAAGGTGCCTCGTCTGGCCTTTGTGAACAAGATGGACCGTACCGGTGCCAACTTCTTCAAGGTCGTGGACCAGATGAAGCTCCGCCTGAAGGCCAACCCTGTGCCTATCGTGATCCCGATCGGTGCCGAAGACAACTTCAAGGGCGTGGTCGACCTGCGCAAGATGAAGGCCATCATCTGGGACGAAGCATCCCAGGGCATGAAGTTCACCTTCGAAGACATCCCGGCTGACCTGGTCGAAGTGGCCAAGGAATGGCGCGAGAAGATGGTCGAAGCGGCTGCTGAAGCCTCCGAAGACCTGATGAACAAGTACCTGGAAGAGGGCGATCTGTCGGAAGAAGAGATCACCCAAGGCCTGCGTACGCGCACCATCAACGGCGAAATCCAGCCCATGCTGTGCGGTACGGCGTTCAAGAACAAGGGTGTGCAGCGCATGCTGGACGCCGTGATCGAACTCATGCCTTCGCCCCTGGACGTGCCTCCCGTGCCCGGCTTCGACGAAGACGACAAGGAAGTCACCCGCAAGGCGGACGACAACGAGAAGTTCTCGGCCCTGGCGTTCAAGCTGATGACCGACCCGTTCGTGGGTCAGCTGACGTTCGTGCGTGTGTACTCCGGCGTGCTCTCCAAGGGCGACACCGTGTACAACCCCGTGCGTGGCAAGAAGGAACGTATCGGCCGTATCGTGCAGATGCACGCCAACGAGCGCCAGGAAGTGGACGAAATCCGCGCCGGTGACATCGCTGCTTGCGTGGGCCTGAAGGACGTGACGACCGGTGAAACCCTGTGTGATCCTGCCGCCGTGGTGACGCTGGAGCGCATGGTGTTCCCCGAGCCCGTGATCCGTCAGGCTGTGGAACCCAAGTCCAAGGCCGACCAGGAAAAGATGGGCATCGCCCTGTCGCGCCTGGCTGCAGAAGATCCATCGTTCCGCGTGCAGACCGACGAAGAATCCGGCCAGACCATCATCGGTGGTATGGGCGAGCTGCACCTCGAAATCATCGTGGACCGCATGAAGCGTGAATTCGGCGTGGAAGCCAACGTGGGCAAGCCCCAGGTGGCCTACCGCGAAACCATCCGCAAGACGGTGGAAGAAGCCGAAGGCAAGTTCGTGCGCCAGTCCGGTGGTAAGGGCCAGTACGGTCACGTCGTGCTCAAGATCGAACCCAACGAAGCCGGCAAGGGCATCGAGTTCGTGGACGCGATCAAGGGCGGTGTGGTGCCTCGCGAATTCATCCCAGCGGTGGAAAAGGGTATCAACGAAGCCGTGACGCAAGGCGTGCTGGCTGGCTACCCCGTGGTGGACGTCAAGGTCACGCTGCACTTCGGTTCGTACCACGATGTGGACTCGAACGAACTGGCGTTCAAGATGGCTGCCATCTTCGGCTTCAAGGAAGGTTGCAAGAAGGCCGGTCCGGTCATTCTGGAACCCATGATGGCCGTGGAAGTGGAAACGCCTGAAGACTACGCCGGTAACGTGATGGGCGACCTGTCCAGCCGTCGCGGCATGGTGCAAGGCATGGACGACATGGTCGGTGGCGGCAAGGCCATCAAGGCTGAAGTGCCCCTGTCCGAAATGTTCGGCTACTCCACGACCCTGCGCTCCATGTCGCAAGGCCGCGCCACCTACACGATGGAATTCAAGCACTACAGCGAAGCACCTCGCAACGTGTCTGAAGCCATCATGGCAGCACGCGCCAAGTAAGTAAGCATTTCGCCCGGGCCGTTCTGGTCCGGGCTTTGTTTTGTCTGCGATCCGGTGCCACTCTGTTCCCTGTGCGGAGTGAATCAGCAACCAGATGCAGACGTAAAACCACTACACAGGGATTGCTCTTTGGAGATTTGAAATGGCAAAAGGTAAGTTTGAACGCACCAAGCCCCACGTGAACGTGGGTACGATCGGTCACGTGGACCATGGCAAGACGACGCTGACGGCGGCTATCGCCACGGTGCTGTCCTCCAAGTTCGGCGGCGAAGCCAAGGCCTACGACCAGATCGACGCTGCGCCCGAAGAAAAGGCCCGCGGTATCACGATCAACACCGCCCACGTGGAATACGAAACGGCCAACCGCCACTACGCCCACGTGGACTGCCCCGGCCACGCTGACTATGTGAAGAACATGATCACCGGCGCTGCCCAGATGGACGGCGCTATCCTGGTTTGCTCCGCTGCTGACGGCCCCATGCCTCAGACCCGCGAGCACATCCTGCTGGCCCGCCAAGTGGGCGTGCCTTACATCATCGTGTTCCTGAACAAGTGCGACATGGTGGACGACGAAGAACTGCTGGAACTCGTCGAAATGGAAGTGCGCGAACTCCTGGACAAGTACGACTTCCCAGGCGACGACACCCCCATCATCCGTGGCTCCGCCAAGCTCGCCCTGGAAGGCGACAAGGGCAAGCTGGGTGAAGAAGCCATCATGAAGCTGGCCGAAGCCCTGGACACCTACATCCCCACGCCTGAGCGCGCTGTGGACGGCGCCTTCCTGATGCCCGTGGAAGACGTGTTCTCCATCTCCGGCCGCGGCACCGTGGTGACCGGTCGCGTGGAACGCGGCATCATCAAGGTCGGCGAAGAAATCGAAATCGTGGGTATCCGCGACACGCAAAAGACCACCTGCACCGGCGTGGAAATGTTCCGCAAGCTGCTGGACCAAGGCCAGGCTGGCGACAACGTCGGCCTGCTGCTGCGTGGTACCAAGCGCGAAGACGTGGAGCGTGGCCAAGTGCTGTGCAAGCCCGGCTCGATCAAGCCCCACACCCACTTCACGGCTGAGGTGTATGTGCTGAGCAAGGACGAAGGCGGCCGCCACACTCCTTTCTTCAACAACTACCGTCCCCAGTTCTACTTCCGCACGACCGACGTGACGGGCGCCATCGAGCTGCCAGCCGACAAGGAAATGGTCATGCCTGGTGACAACGTGTCGATCACTGTGAAGCTGATCAACCCCATCGCCATGGAAGAAGGTCTGCGCTTCGCCATCCGCGAAGGCGGCCGTACGGTGGGCGCTGGCGTCGTGGCCAAGATCATTGCTTAATTCATAAGCAGAAAAGGAACTTGCCATGTCCAAGCAAAAAATCCGCATCCGTCTGAAGGCGTTTGACTACAAGCTGATCGACCAGTCCGCTGCCGAGATCGTTGACACCGCCAAGCGCACCGGCGCCATCGTCAAGGGTCCCGTACCCCTGCCGACGCGCATGAAGCGTTTCGACATCCTGCGTTCGCCCCACGTCAACAAGACCAGCCGCGACCAGCTCGAAATCCGCACGCACCAGCGTCTGATGGACATCGTGGACCCTACGGACAAGACTGTGGACGCCCTGATGAAGCTCGACCTGCCCGCTGGCGTGGACGTCGAAATCAAGCTGCAGTGATGTAGCCGTAGCTGCTGCAAGGCGGACTCCTCCGCCTTGCGGTGACTGACATAACGCGAACTTGCTTGAAAAAGCGGTTCGCGTTATACTTTAGGGCTTCGCCTAATTTGCGTGCGTTTTCGTGCGTCGGTGGGTGGAGTTTTAATAACCCTCTTTCATGCACGCGAGTGCAACGCCGTGGCCAATTGAAGTTGCGGCGGTGGAAGTTTTGGAGAAACAAATGAGTCTGAGCAACTCCCTCGGGTTGCTGGGTCGCAAAGTGGGCATGATGCGTCTGTTCACCGATGATGGGGACGCAGTGCCTGTCACGGTGGTGGATGTGTCCAACAACCGCGTTACCCAGGTCAAAACCCAAGAGAACGATGGCTACGTGGCCCTGCAGGTCACGTTCGGTTCGCGCAAAGCATCGCGCGTGACCAAGCCAGAAGCCGGCCACCTTGCCAAGGCAGGTGTGGAAGCCGGTGAAATCATCCAGGAATTCCGCGTGACCGCAGAAACCGCCGGCAAGTACGCCGCGGGTGCTGCAGTGCCTGTGGCTGATGTGTTTGCTGTCGGCCAAAAGGTGGACGTGCAGGGCACCTCCATCGGTAAGGGCTACGCCGGTACCATCAAGCGCCACAACATGAGCTCGCAGCGCGCGTCGCACGGTAACAGCCGTTCGCACAACGTGCCTGGCTCGATCGGTATGGCACAAGACCCAGGTCGCGTGTTCCCCGGCAAGCGCATGACGGGCCACCTCGGCGATGTCACCAAGACCACGCAAAACCTCGATGTCATCCGCATCGACGAAGCGCGTCAACTGCTCTTGATCAAGGGCGCGATTCCGGGCTCCAAGGGTGGGTTCGTGACCGTGCGTCCCGCCATCAAGGCCAAAGCCTCCAAAGGAGCGAACTAATGCAGCTCGAACTCCTGAATGACCAAGGCCAAGGCGCATCTAAGCTGGATGTTCCCGAAACCGTGTTCGGTCGTGAATACAACGAAGATCTGGTGCACCAGATCGTGGTGGCCTACCAGGCCAACGCACGCCAAGGCACTCGCGCCCAGAAGGACCGCGAGCAAGTCCGTCACTCGACCAAGAAGCCTTTCAAGCAAAAGGGTACGGGTAACGCACGTGCAGGTATGACTTCCTCGCCACTGTGGCGTGGGGGCGGTCGGATTTTCCCGAACATGCCTGACGAAAATTTCACGCAGAAGATCAACAAGAAGATGTACCGCGCCGGTATGTCTGCCATCTTGTCGCAGCTGGCCCGCGAAGGCAGTCTGGCTGTGGTCGACTCGCTGAAGCTTGACTCCCCCAAGACCAAGGTCCTGGCCGACAAGTTCAAGGCGATGAACCTGCAATCGGTGATGGTGATTGCCGACGAAGTGGACGAAAACCTGTACCTGGCCTCGCGCAATCTGGTGAACGTGCTCGTCGTTGAGCCCCGTTACGCCGATCCCGTGTCGCTGGTGCGTTTCAAGAAAGTGCTCGTCACCAAGGGTGCAATCGACAAACTCAAGGAGATGTTCGCATGAGCACACTCAAGTTTGACGAAGGTCGTCTGATGCAAGTTCTGGTCGCTCCCATCGTGTCCGAAAAGGCCACCATGGTTGCTGAGAAGTCCAATGCAGTGACGTTCAAGGTGCTGCAGAACGCTACCAAGCCCGAAATCAAGGCCGCTGTGGAATTGATGTTCAAGGTGGAAGTCAAGGGCGTTTCTGTGGTGAACACCAAAGGCAAGACCAAGCGTTTCGGCAAGACTGTCGGCCGCCGCGACAATGTTCGCAAGGCATACGTCACGCTGCAGCCAGGTCAAGAGCTGAACCTCTCCGGGGAGGCCGCGTAATCATGGCTGTCGTTAAGATGAAACCTACCTCGCCCGGCCAACGTGCCGTGGTGAAGGTCACGCGTGCCCACCTGTACAAGGGTGAAGCTTACGCCCCCCTGCTGGAGCCACAATTCCAGAAGGCCGGCCGTAACAACAATGGTCACATCACCACCCGCCACAAGGGCGGTGGCCACAAGCACCACTACCGTGTGGTGGACTTCAAGCGCAACAAGGACGGCATTCCGGCCAAGGTTGAGCGCATCGAGTACGACCCCAACCGTACGGCCCACATCGCTCTGGTGTGCTATGCCGACGGCGAGCGTCGCTACATCATCGCTCCCCGCAACCTGGAAGTGGGCGCAACCCTGCTGTCGGGTTCGGAAGCCCCGATCCGCGCTGGCAACACGCTGCCTATCCGCAACATTCCCGTGGGTTCGACCATCCATTGCATCGAGCTCAAGCCCGGTGCTGGTGCTCAGATCGCCCGCTCGGCAGGTGCTTCGGCAACGTTGCTGGCCCGTGAAGGCGTGTACGCCCAGGTGCGTATGCGTTCCGGCGAAGTGCGCAAGATCCACATCGAATGCCGCGCCACCATTGGTGAAGTGGCCAACGAAGAACACAGCCTGCGCCAACTGGGCAAGGCCGGTGTGAAGCGCTGGATGGGTATTCGTCCTACGGTTCGCGGCGTGGCCATGAACCCGGTGGATCACCCTCACGGTGGTGGCGAAGGCCGCACCGGCGAAGGCCGCCATGCAGTCGATCCTTGGGGCAATCTGACCAAGGGTTATCGCACCCGTAACAACAAGCGCACACAGATCATGATCGTGTCGCGTCGCAAGAAGTAAGGGGTAACAGATGACTCGCTCTCTCAAAAAGGGTCCATTTGTTGACCATCACTTGCTGGCCAAGGTCGAAAAGGCCGTTGCCACCAAGGACAAGAAACCAGTCAAGACCTGGTCGCGTCGCTCCATGGTTCTGCCCGAGTTCATCGGTCTGACCATCGCCGTGCACAACGGCAAGCAACACGTGCCGGTCTATGTCACCGACCAGATGGTGGGCCACAAGCTGGGCGAATTCGCCCTGACGCGCACCTTCAAGGGTCACCCCGCTGACAAAAAAGCGAAGAAGTAAGGAACGACCATGTCTGAAACACGTGCAGTCCTCCGGGGCGTCCGTCTGTCGGTCGACAAGGGCCGTCTGGTCGCCGATCTGATCCGCGGCAAGAAAGTGGACCAGGCTCTGAACATCCTGAACTTCACGCAGAAAAAAGCTGCGGGAATCGTCAAGAAGGTTCTGGAGTCGGCCATCGCCAACGCCGAACACAACGATGGCGCTGACATCGACGAACTGAAGGTCAAGACCATCTACGTCGAACAAGGCACCACGCTCAAGCGCTTCACCGCGCGCGCCAAAGGCCGCGGCAACCGCATCAGCAAGCCCACGTGCCATGTGTACGTGACGGTTGGCAACTAAAGGCTCGGGAAGACTATGGGACAGAAAATCCATCCTACCGGCTTCCGCCTTGCGGTCAGCCGCAACTGGTCCAGCCGTTGGTACGCCAGCAACCGCGACTTCGCGGGCATGCTGGCCGAAGACATCAAGGTGCGTGAGTACCTGAAGGCCAAGCTCAAGAACGCGGCTGTGTCGCGCATCCTGATCGAGCGTCCTGCCAAGAACGCCCGCATCACCATTTACTCGGCACGTCCTGGTGTGGTGATCGGCAAGAAGGGCGAAGACATCGAGAACCTGAAGAAGGAACTCGCGTCGCGTCTGGGCGTGCCCGTCGCAGTGAACATCGAAGAAGTGCGCAAGCCTGAAATCGATGCCAAGCTGATCGCCGACAGCATCACGCAACAGCTCGAAAAGCGCATCATGTTCCGCCGCGCCATGAAGCGCGCCATGCAGAACGCCATGCGTCTGGGTGCCCAGGGCATCAAGATCATGTCGTCCGGTCGTCTGAACGGTATCGAAATCGCTCGCTGCGAGTGGTACCGTGAAGGCCGCGTGCCACTTCACACGCTGCGTGCGGACATCGACTACGGCACCTCTGAAGCCAAGACCACCTACGGTGTGATCGGCGTCAAGGTCTGGGTCTACAAGGGTGACACGCTGGGTCGTAACGACCTGCCAGCCGTGGAAACGCCTCGTCCAGACGAAGAGCGCCGCCCACGCGGTCCACGCCGTGATGGCCGCCCAGGTGGCGACCGTCCAGGCGCCGGCCGTGGCCCACGTCGTCCTGTCGGTGGCAACACCGCTCCGGCCGACGGCAGCGACAAGCCAGCGGAAGCTGGTGGCGCTGATAACAATGCCGTTAAGCGCGTACGCAAGGTCGCCGCGCCCGCTACAGCAGCGGACGGTAAAGGAGAATAAAGATGCTGCAACCTGCTCGCCGTAAATACCGCAAGGAGCAAAAGGGCCGTAACACTGGCGTCGCAACGCGGGGTGCCTCCGTTGCCTTCGGTGATTTCGGTCTGAAGTGCACCGATCGTGGCCGTCTGACGGCCCGCCAGATCGAAGCTGCACGCCGTGCGATTTCCCGTCACGTCAAGCGTGGCGGCCGTATCTGGATCCGCGTGTTCCCGGACAAGCCAATCTCTACCAAGCCCGCAGAAGTGCGTATGGGTAACGGTAAGGGCAACCCCGAGTACTACGTGGCTGAAATCCAGCCCGGCAAGATCGTGTTCGAAATCGTTGGTGTGCCCGAAGAACTGGCCCGCGAAGCGTTCCGCCTGGCTGCCGCCAAGCTGCCGCTGCGCACCACGTTCGTCAGCCGTCACCTCGGCGCGTAATTCAGGAGACCATGAAAATGACCAAAGCTACTGAACTGCGCCAAAAAGACGTTGCTGGCATCGAAGCCGAAATCAAGGCGCTGCAAAAAGCCCACTTCGGCCTGCGCATGCAAAAGGCTACGCAGCAACTGGGTAACACCAACACGCTGCGCACCACCCGCCGTGATATCGCACGTGCCAAGACCATCCTTGCTGAAAAGCAAGCCGCCAAGTAAGGAGCCCATATGACGGAACCTAAAAAATCCCTCAAGCGCACCTTGATTGGCAAGGTGGTCAGCGACAAGCGTCAAAAGACTGTGACCGTGCTGGTCGAGCGTCGTGTGAAGCACGAGCTCTACGGCAAGATCGTTGCGAAGTCGAGCAAGTACCACGCCCACGACGAAAAGGGCGAGTACAAGCTGGGCGACGTGATCGAAATCACCGAGAGCCGTCCGCTCTCCAAGACCAAGAACTGGGTGGCTACCCGCTTGGTGCAAAAGGCCGGTCTGCTGTAATCAGCTTTCCAAGCCTGCTCCAGGGGCGCAAACCCCTGGGCGGCAAAGCCCTTCAAAACGACCCACAATGTGGGTCGTTTTGCTTTGTGGGCCTTCTTTTGATGCGAACGGTGCACAGGCCGTGTCCAGGAGGAGTTTTGCAAGGCATGGCGTTCTCGGGTTTCAACACCCCCATTCCAACATCCCAAGGAGAAAACAATGATCAAAGTCGGTGACACCCTGCCCGCGGCCACGCTGATGGAATATTCCGAAGTCGAGGGTGAAGGCTGCAGCATCGGTCCGAACCCCGTAGCGGTCGACAAGGCCACGGCCGGCAAGACGATTGCCCTGTTTGCCCTGCCTGGTGCCTTCACGCCCACCTGCTCGGCCAAGCATGTGCCTGGCTATGTGGAGAAGGCTGCCGAGTTCAAGGCGGCCGGTGTAGACGAGATCTGGTGTGTGAGCGTGAACGACGCGTTCGTGATGGGTGCCTGGGCCCGCGACCAGAAGACCGATGGCAAGGTGCGCATGCTGGGCGACGGCAGCGCCGCCTTCGCACAAGCCACGGGCCTGACTCTGGACCTGACCTCCAAGGGCATGGGCCTGCGCAGCAACCGCTATTCGATGCTGGTGCGCGATGGCAAGGTGGTGACGCTCAACGTCGAAGCGCCAGGCAAGTTTGAAGTGAGCGACGCCGACACCCTGCTGGCCCAGGCCAAGGCGGCGTGACGCGCCACTGATTGCTATTGAATCGATAGCTGCTAGCGCATGTAAATCCTGCGCTAGCGCCTCAAATGGTCAAAAAATGTCGACCTTGAGGTAATGCGCCCCGGGTATGGGGTTGTGATAGTAGGGCGGGATTTCTTCAAAGCCCAGATCGGTGTACAGCGCGCGGGCTGACTCCATATCGTCCAGGGTGTCGAGCAACACGCAGGCGTAACCGGCCTGCCGCGCCCGGTCCAGCATGGCTTCGGCCAGCTCGCGGCCCAGGCCAAAGCCACGGAACGCCTTGCGCACATACAGCCGCTTCATCTCGCTGGCGTTGGGGTAATCGGCGTTGTCCAGCGGGCGCAGGGCACAACAGCCTGCCAAGGCGCCTTCCACTTCGGCGATCAGCAGGGCGCCACGGGGTTCGGCGTAGTCGCCCGGCAGTTGTGCCAGTTCGGACTCAAAATCCTGAAAGCACAAGTCAACACCGAGGGTGCTGGCGTACTCGCGAAAGATGTCTCGGACCGCGTCCCACTCGGCGGGCGAGGAGGGGGTTCTCAGGGAGATGGAGGGCTTGTCCAAAGCGCAAGGCATGCAAACAAAAGAGCCGCCAGTGTAGCGACTTCGTTCAGAACGCCGGTGCCGCCAGCGACGACACCCACCACGCCACGCCAGCGCTCAGCGCCAACACCACCAAGGCTGCGATGCGGCTGAGGGCGTCATCCCGCGATGGTGCTGCCGCCTCGGGCAGCGTCTTGTCGCCGTCCAGCATGGGGCGAATGAGCTGCTGCTTGCGTACGCGCACATAGAAGATGATGGCCAGCACATGCAGGCCCACCAGCGACAGCACCAGGAACTGCCCGATGTCCTTGTGGTAGTTCGTGGCCAACCCCACGACGGCGTTGGAGACATATTGGGTCAAGGGCCCGGCGAAGGCGATCTCATCGTCGCTCAGCAGGCCGGTGCCCACCTGGGCTGCAAGCACGGCCAGCAAAACGAACACCGACAACGCGCCCAGCGGGCTGTGTCCAATGCCGTCCTCCGGGTGGGGCGCGCCACGCAGGTATTGCAGCAGCCGCGCGGGCGAGTACAGAAACGCCGAAAAACGCGACCAGCGCCCCCCCACCAATCCCCAGACCAGCCGGAACACCAGCAGCGCCAGCACGGTGTAGCCCAGGCGGAAATGCCAGACCATGGCGTTTCCCCCCACATTGGCCGTGATGACCAATCCCACGATGCAGGCGGCCAGCGCCCAGTGAAAAATGCGGGTTGGAAGGTCCCAGATGCGTACGGTGTGCTGCGTCATGGTGGTCAGGGCTTTGCGCCAAAGTGGTGGGGGCGGAGGTGCCAGCGGCATTGTGCGACAGGGCGGCCCGGGCTGTAACCACCCCGCCACAGCACAACGGCGTCCAAACCGGCATACTGCGCAGGCTTGGAAGGCACCATTCTGTTCCACCCACGAAAAAGGAAGTTCCGATGAAAGCATTTGCTGCGTTGACCCTGGCGGCTGCGGCCCTGACCCTGTCCGCCCCCGCCTCCGCCCAATTTGCCAAAGCCGAAGACGCCATCAAATACCGCCAGAGCGCGCTGTTCGTGATGGGCCAGCATTTCGGACGTCTGGGCGCCATGGCCAATGGCCGCGCGCCGTTCGATGCCAAGGTGGCGCAGGAGAACGCCGACATCGTGGCCCAGATGGCCAAGCTGCCTTGGGCCGGCTTTGGCCCCGGCACCGACAAGGGCGCGCCCACCAAGGCGCTGCCAGAAATCTGGACCGAGCAGGCCAAGTTCAAGGAGCATTCCGAGAAGCTGGAGGCCGAGACCGTGAAACTTGCCGCCGCCGCCAAGACGGGCAACCTGGACAACCTCAAGACCGCCTTTGGGGCCACTGCAGGCACCTGCAAGGCCTGCCACGACAGCTTCCGCGCGAAGTAAAACAGACGGTGGGGAAACGCCTTGCTATGTTTTACGTAGCATGCAGCGCTTGATCCACTAGCGCAAAAGGCCAATTTCTCTCGAAATTGGCCTTTTTTATGCCCTGAACGGGCTGTGGTTCGTGTGAGGGCGGTGTGTCCGCCGCGCAGCTCAGGTTTCAGCCAGCAGCTTCTCGATCAGCTGGTGCAGCTCCGGGAAATTGGGGGCGCCCACATAGGTCTTCACGATCTCGCCCCGCTTGTTCACGATGAAGGTGGAGGGCGTCAGTTGCACATCGCCCCAGGCCTTGGCCACTTTGCCGGTGTTGTCGATGGCCACCTGGAAGGGCAGCTTGCGTGTCTCGGCAAAGTTCACCACGTAGCTAGGCGGGTCGTAGCTCATGGCCACGGCCAGGGTGTCAAAACCCTTGCTGTTGTACTTGTTGTAAGTCGCAATGATCTCGGGCATTTCGGCCACGCAGGTGGTGCAGCTCGTGGCCCAGAAGTTGACCAGGGTGACCTTGCCTTTCAAGTCGGCGGTGGATTTGCTGGAGCCGTCCAGCAGCACAAAGGTCGATGCGGGCGCTTCGGCGCGGCCCGTGTCCAGGTACACATAGGCGCCCACGGCAGCAAACGCTGCCACCGCCACACCTGCTGCCCATTGCTTGATCGCCATGACTTCACCACCCATCCCAAAAGAAACACGGGGCCTGTGCCCCACCCCACATTGTGCCGGAGCCGCCTGTGTGCCGTGCCAGCAGTCCCTGCAACCCCAGGCTGGACTCGAATTGCGGGGAAAAGTTCGCCCCCCAACGCGGTGCAGAGCCAGCATGGGGGACTCTGCCGATAATGCCCCGATGAAATGGACATTGACCGGGGCTGCCGCCCTGCTGATTGCGGGCTGCAGTCCCGCGCTGAACTGGCGGACCGTGCCGCTGCCCGAAGCGGATTTGACCATCACCCTGCCGTGCAAGCCCGACCAGGCCACCCGCACGGTGGAGCTGGCCGGTGCCCCGGTGGAGCTGTCCATGGTGGGCTGTGACGCCGATGGCGCCACCTTTGCCGTGTCCCACGCCGCGTTGGCCGACCCCGCCCAGGTGGGCGCAGCGCTCACCCATTGGCGGGCAGCGATGCTGGCGCGCCTGGGGGCAGGGGCCGAAGCGGGCGCCAAAGACGTGCCCTACGCGCCGCGCGGCACCATGCCCCTGCCGCAGTCGGTGCGCACTGTGGCGCAGGGGCGGCGGCCCGATGGCAGTGCGGTGGTGGCGCAGGCCGTGTGGTTTGCGCGTGCCGCAGGGCCGCAGGTGCGGCTGTACCACGCTGTGGTCTACACCGCCAAGCCCCGGCCGGAGGTGGCCGACCAGTTCTTCGCCGGCCTGGCGCTGCCATGACGATGAGCGGCAGCGGCGGCGTATTGCCACGGCGGGCGGCCGTCATCGTCTTTCTGGCGTTTGCCTTTGCCTATTTCTTGTCGGCGCTGGTGCGTGCCGTCACGGCCACCCTGGCGCCCACGCTGGCGCAGGAGTTCTCGCTGCACGCGCGGGATCTGGGGCTGCTGGCGGGAGGCTACTTTCTGGGCTTTTCGGCCACGCAGCTGCCGCTGGGCACCTGGCTGGACCGCCATGGGCCCAAGAAGGTCGCGCTCGGCTTCCTGGGCGTGGCCGTGGTGGGCAGCCTGGTGTTTTCGGCGGCCACAGGGTTTTCGGGGCTGCTGGCCGGGCGCGTGTTGTGCGGCGCGGGCGTCAGTGCCTGCCTGATGGCGCCGCTCACCGGCTACCGCCGGTGGCTGGAGCCGGTGGCGCAGATGCGGGCGAACTCGTGGATGCTGATGACGGGCTCGCTGGGCATGGTGGCCTCCACGCTGCCGGTGCAATGGGCCTTGCCGCTGGTGGGCTGGCGCCCGCTGTTCTGGGGGCTGGCGGTATTGATCGCGTTGTCCATGGTCGTGATTGCCCTGTGGGTGCCGGGGTGGGGCCCGGCGGGGCAGGCGAAGGCCGAGTCCGGCACTGCAGACGCCGTGCCCCAGGGCTATGGCGTGGTGTGGCGGCATCCCTATTTTCAGCGCCTCGCGCCGCTGGGGTTCTTCTGCTACGGCGGCATGGTGGCCATGCAGACGCTGTGGGCCGGGCCGTGGATGCAGCGTGTGGCGGGCTACACCGCGCTGGAGTCGGCCACAGGCCTGTTCTGGATCAACGTTTCGATGCTGTGCACCTTCTGGACCTGGGGCATGGTCAACCCCTGGCTGCTGCGCAAGGGGTTTGGGGCCGACCGACTGATGGCCATGGGGCTGCCGCTGTGTTCGGTCGTGCTGCTGGGCATCATCCTGGCCGGGCCCCAGGCCGGGGGAGGCGCCTGGGCGCTGTTCTGCGTGTCATGCACTTTCGTGTCGTTGTCGCAGCCCGCCGTGGCCATGGCGTTTCCGCAGGCGCTCGCTGGGCGGGCGCTGTCGGCCTACAACCTCGTGATTTTTGTGGGCGTGTTTGTGGTGCAGTGGGGCATCGGGCTGGCGGTGGACGCGTTTGCCGCCGCTGGGCTGGCCACCGTGCCCGCGTTCCAGGCGGCCATGGCGGTGTACCTGGCATGCAACGCCGGTGCCTACGCGTGGTTCCTGTTTCGGGGGCAGCGCCATAATGTGCTGACAACCCCCACACCATGAACACTTGCGCAACCATCGATGCAACCACCGGCCGCCTCTGCATGACCGGCCCTTCGTTGATCCCCGCGTGGCGTGAGTCGTGACCATGAGCCCCACCAGCATCCTCATCATTGCTCACGCCCCGCTGGCCCATGCGCTGCGCGAATGCGCGCTGCACGTGTTTGCCGACTGCGGCAGCAGCGTGGCTGCGCTTGATGTGCAGCCCAACCAACCCCCCGAAGAATCGCTGGCCCAGGCGCGCATCATGCTGGACCAGCTGGGCACCGACACTACCCTGGTGCTGACCGATGTGTTCGGCGCTACACCCTGCAATGTGGCGCAGCGCCTGGTCGATGGCGTGCGCTCGCGCTTGGTGACGGGCGTCAATTTGCCCATGCTGCTGCGCGCCGTGAGCTACCGGGCCGAGTCGCTCGACTCCGTGGTGAGCCGCGCCGTGGGGGGGCCCCCGGGGGGTGGGAGCGGGGTGGCCTCGCCCGCCGCCAAGAACAGGACCCGCCGTAACCGACATGATCAAGACCCGTACGACCATCAGCAATAAACTGGGCCTGCACGCCCGCGCGTCGGCCAAGCTCACCAAGCTGGCCGGCAGCTTTCCGTGTGACGTTTTCATGAGCAAGGGAGAGCGCCGCATCAACGCCAAGAGCATCATGGGCGTGATGATGCTGGCCGCCGGGCTCGGCTCTGAAGTGGAGCTAGAAACCAACGGCGACCGCGAACAGGAGGCCATGGACGCCCTGCTGGCGCTCATTGCCGACAAGTTTGGCGAGGGTGAATAAGCCTGCCCATCTCGCCTGTGCCCTGACCCCGCCGAACCTTTGATCGCACCACCATGACCTTCTCCGTCCACGGCCTCGCAGTTGCACGCGGCATTGCCATTGGCCGGGCCGTGCTGGTGGCGTCCAGCCGGGTGGATGTGGCGCATTACTTTGTCGAGCCCTCCCAGGTCGAAGGCGAGATCGAGCGCGTGCGCCAGGGCCGCAATGCGGTGGTCGAGGAGCTGCAGCGCCTGCAGACCGACATGCCCGCCGACGCACCGCACGAGCTGACCGCGCTGCTGGACGTGCACCTGATGCTGCTGCAGGACGAGGCCCTCACCGGCGGCGTCAAGCACTGGATCACCGAGCGCCTGTACAACGCCGAGTGGGCGCTCACCACCCAGCTCGAAGTGATTGCGCGCCAGTTCGACGAGATGGAGGACGAGTACCTGCGCGAACGCAAGGCCGACTTGGAGCAGGTGGTCGAGCGCATCCTGCGCCACATGAAGGGCGTGGCAAGCCCGGTGGCGCCACCGGCCAGCAGCCCGCGCCGGCACAAGCAACTGGGCCTGCAGCAAGACCTGCTGCTGGACGACACGGTGGACGTGCCCCTGGTGCTGGTGGCGCACGACCTCTCACCCGCAGACATGCTGCAGTTCAAGCAAAGCGTGTTCGCTGGGTTTGTGACCCAGCTGGGACCCCCCCGCCGTGGTGGGCGCGCGCGCTGCCCGCCAGCTGGTGCGGCAGGACGACTGGGTCATCATCGACGGCGATGCGGGCGTGGTCATCGTGGCCCCTTCGCCTATCATCCTGGCCGAATACGGCTTTCGCCAGCGCCAGGTCGAGCTGGAGCGCGAGCGCCTGGCGCGCCTGCGGCACACCCCCGCCATCACCATCGACGGCCATAAGATCGAGCTGCTGGCCAACATCGAACAGCCCGGCGACGCCGCCGCCGCCGTGCGTGCAGGCGCCGTGGGGGTGGGCCTGTTTCGCAGCGAATTTTTGTTCATGGGCAAAAGCGGCAACCTGCCCGGCGAGGACGAGCAGTACCGCGCTTACTGCGAGGCCATCGACGGCATGCAGGGCCTGCCGGTCACCATCCGCACCATCGACGTGGGCGCCGACAAGCCGCTCGATAACAAGGCCCACAAGGACAACTACCTCAACCCCGCGCTGGGCCTGCGCGCCATCCGCTGGAGCCTGGCCGACCCGGCCATGTTCCGCACCCAGCTGCGCGCCGTGCTGCGCGCCGCGGCGCATGGCAAGGTCAACCTGCTGTTCCCCATGCTGGCGCACACGCACGAGATCCAGCAGACGCTCGCTCAGGTCGATCTGGCCCGGGGTGAGCTGGATGCGCGTGGCGAGCCCTACGGCCCGGTGCAATTGGGCGCCATGATCGAGGTACCCGCTGCCGCGCTCATGGTGCGCACCTTCCTCAAATACTTCGACTTCCTCTCCATCGGTACCAACGACCTGATCCAGTACACCCTGGCCATCGATCGTGCCGACGAGGCCGTGGCGCACCTGTACGACCCGCTGCACCCTGCCGTGCTCCGCCTGGTGGGCGATGTGATCGCCGAGGGCGAGCGCCAGGGCAAAAGCGTGTGTGTGTGCGGTGAGACGGCGGGCGACGTGACCATGACGCGCCTGCTGCTGGGACTGGGCCTGCGCAGCTTTTCCATGCACCCGGCGCAGATCCTGGCCGTCAAGCAGGAGGTGCTGCGCGCCGACACGCGCAAGCTCGCCCCCTGGGCCCAGCAGGTACTGGACGGCGACGAGCCCGCCGTGCTGCTCAAAGGCTGACGCCCTGGGACGCAGTAGCTACTTCAAAATTGATAGCTGCTGGGGCATATTCCACTGGCGCTATCGGCCTATTTGCCGCCTATTTTTAACTGCCGCAGGTGCGTTGATCCTTTACCGTCAACGCGCCCGCATTCCCATCACTGCTGCGCTGATGATCATGGCGGTGGCCAGTGCAATGCTCCAGGTGAAGGTGCGGCCGCTCACCAAAATCAGCAGCGCCGTGGAGGCCAGCGGCGTGATGTAGCTCAGGATGCCGATGTGCCGTGCGTCCCCCAGCTTCAGCGCCTTGTCCCACATAAAGAACGACGCTCCCAGCGGCCCCAGACCCAGCACCGCCAGCAGCCCCCAGTCGCGCGGCTGTAGCGCCACGGAAGGTTCCAGCACACCATGGCACAGCAGCGACAGCACGCCAGACACCAGCCCGAAGAGGCCAATCGCCGTGGTGGGGAACGCTGCCACACGCTTGGTCATGAGCGAATAGGTGGCCCAGATGAAGGCGGCGGCCAGCGCGGGCAGATAGCCCCAAGCCAGCGTGCCGCTCAACTCGCGTCCGCCTGCAATGGCGATGGCCGCGCCCCCAAACCCCAGCAGCGCCGCCAGTACATGCGGCAGTCGCAGTGTCACGCCCGGCAGCACCACGGGTGACAGCACCACGATGAACAGCGGCCACAGGTAGTTGACGAGGTTCGCCTCCACCGGCGGCGCGTGGCGCAGCGCGATGAACAGCAGAAAGTGGTAGGCGAACAGGCCGTACACCCCCAGCGCCAGCGTGCGCAGCGGAATGCGCCACTGCGACGGATCACGCAGCACAAAGGGCCATGCGGGAACGCTGCCGATGATGAGCGCAATGCCCGTGAGCAGGAAAGGCGGAATGTGGGTGAGTGACACCCCCAGCGAGGCGAGAGAAGCCCACAGCGCAATGGCGCCCAGGGCATAGAGGTTGGCTTGCATGGCGCCGAGCTTACGCGCGCCTGCGGTGGAGAATCGTCGCACAACACCGGCGTGTCGTCGCGCGCCGAGGTTTTTGGAGGGCGACCCGCCGTCGCAAGCCGTTCTGCGTTGTGCTCGGCCCGGCGCAAGGCTGCAGTGAGGGCGGAAGGCGAGCGGTACCCTGTGCGCTGGGCCACCTCAGCCACCGCCATGCCCGTGCTGCGCAGCACCCGGGCCTGCGCCAGGCGCAAGCCGCGCAGCCAGGCCATGGCGCCCATGCCGTGGTCGTCCCGACAGCGGGCGGCAAACTGGCTGGGGCTCAGGTGCACCTGCGCAGCCAGGTCGGCCACGGTTAGGTCCCGGTGCCACTGCTGGGCGGCCCACTGCTGCAGAGCGGCCCAGTCGATGGTGCGTCCGCGCGTAGGGCCGGGCGCGGATGCGCCGGGGCGGGCGCTGGTGAGCCAGGCTTCCAGAAGCAGGGCGGGACCATGGGCTTGTGCCAGCGGGCGGCCTTGCTGCAAAGCACTGGCCAGGTAATGGGCCAGGGGCAAAGCGTCGGCCGGCGGCGTGGTCGCACGGCGCGGGCTGGCGCACCGCGCCCAGTCGACATGTGCGCTGTCGAGCACCAGGCACACGCTGCCACGGGTGGATTCAAAGTCGTGCCGGTCGCCCGGGGCGATCACGCAGCCGCCACCGGGCGCCACGCGCACGCAACGGCCCGCCACCTCCAGGTCCAGCGCTCCGGAGAGTCCCAGCAGAATCTGGAAATGGTCATGGCTGTGGCTGCCCGGCGAGGCGCCGTAGTGTCGCAACGAGAGCAGACCATTCGGGCCCATGGGCGGCCTTGAGAGGTGTGCGTTGGGGCTTACACGCCGGCCGCGTGCGCCTGCTGGTCTGGGTGGTAGCTGGAGCGCACCATGGCCCCCACGGCTGCGTGGCTGAAGCCCATCTTGTAGGCCTCTTCCTCGAACATCTTGAAGGTGTCGGGGTGCACGTAGCGGCGCACGGGCAGGTGGCTGTTGCTGGGCGCCAGATACTGACCAATGGTCAGCATGTCGATGTTGTGCTCGCGCATGTCGCGCATCACCTGCAGGATCTCTTCGTCCGTCTCGCCCAGGCCCACCATGATGCCGCTCTTGGTGGGCACGTTGGGGTGCAGCGCCTTGAACTTTTTCAGCAGGTTCAGGCTGAACTGGTAGTCCGAACCAGGACGCGCTTCCTTGTACAGGCGGGGCGCGGTTTCCAGGTTGTGGTTCATCACATCCGGGGGGGCTGCCTTGAGGATTTCGAGCGCGCGGTCATCGCGGCCACGGAAGTCGGGCACCAGGATTTCGATCTGCGTTTGGGGCGACAGCTCGCGGATGTTCTGGATGCACTCCACAAAATGGCCGCTGCCGCCGTCGCGCAGATCGTCGCGGTCCACGCTGGTGATCACCACGTATTTGAGCTTGAGCGCGGCGATGGTCTTGGCCAGGTTCAGCGGCTCGGCCTTGTCCAGCGGGTCGGGGCGGCCATGGCCCACGTCGCAGAACGGGCAGCGGCGCGTGCACTTGTCGCCCATGATCATGAAGGTGGCTGTGCCCTTGCCAAAGCATTCGCCGATGTTGGGGCACGAGGCTTCTTCGCACACCGTGTGCAGCTTGTGCTCGCGCAGGATGTCCTTGATCTCGTAGAAGCGCGTGGTGGGGCTGCCTGCCTTCACGCGTATCCACTCGGGCTTTTTGAGCACTTCGCCTTGCTCCACCTTGATCGGAATACGCGACAGCTTGGCCGCAGCCTTTTGCTTGGCCAGCGGGTTATAGGCTTCGGTGGATTGCGCTTCGCGGACGACTTCAGGGGTGCTCATGGCTGTAGGCAGAGTTCAGGGCGCCAACCGGATGCTGAGCTGCTGGCCCAGCACCTGCGCGGCTTCTTCCCAGGTGGTGTGGACCCCGATTGTAGAAAGGTCCACCGTTTTCAATCCTGCGTAACCGCAAGGGTTGATGCGGTCGTAAGGCTCCAGGTCCATGTCCACGTTCAGCGCCACGCCGTGGTAAGTGCAGTGGCGGCTGACCTTGATGCCCAGTGCCGCAATTTTGCCCAGGCCTTCGAAGTCGGGCGTGGGTGCATCGGCGCCAGTGCGTTTTTGGGGGCGTTGGGGCAGCATGGCGTGGCTGTGCGGGTCATCCAGACGCACGTAAATGCCGGGTGCACCGGCAACCCGGTGGCCTGTGATGCCGAAGTGCGCCAGCGTGCGGATCACGGCCTCTTCAACGCGGTAGACGTATTCCTTGACGAAATAGCCCGCGCGTTGCAGGTCGATCAGCGGGTAGGCGACCACCTGACCGGGGCCGTGGAAGGTCACCTGCCCGCCCCGGTTAGTGGCGATGACGGGGATCTCGCCAGGGTCTAGCACATGGTCGCTTTTGCCTGCAATGCCCTGGGTGTAAAGCGGCGGATGCTCACAAATCCAGAGCGTGTCAGAGTCCGACAGCGTCCGTGTGGCTGTGTAGTCCTGCATGGCCTGCACGGTGCTGGCGTAGTCCACGCGGCCGAGCAGGCGGATGTCAATCGTCATGGCGCAATCTGCAAGCGGGCGGTTACAGCACCACTTTCACCATCGGGTGCGAGGACAGCGCGCGGTACAGGTCATCCAGCTGCTCGCGGCTGGTCGCCGTGATGGTGATGGTTACTCCGAGGTAATTGCCCGCGCGGCTGTCGCGCAGTTCAATGGTGGCAGCGTCGAAGGTAGGGTCGAACTGGCGCGCCATTTCGGTCACGGCATGCACGAAGCCGTCCACCTTGGCGCCCATGACTTTGATCGGGAACTTGGAGGGGTATTCGATCAGCGAGTCTTTGCGTGGATCGGCGGCCTGGGTATCGAGGCCGTTGGCGGGCGGCGGATTGGAGGATGTCATGGTGGTTAGCGGTGAGGGGGGTGCTGCGGTTTCGATAGCTGGCGACGCAATGTCATTGTGCGCCACAGGCGCGTGCGGGTCTTCGCGCTGCCCTTTCGGCGGGCGCCGGATGGGTGCATGGCGAGGCCGTTTTGTGAGCGCCAGTGCCGTTGGCACGTCCCCACAACGGGGCGGGCACACACGCAACCCGCCGACGCGTTTGCGGGTTTTTGTCTGGTGCCATGGGTTTTTACTTATAATTAGAGGCTTTGTAAAAGTTGCGGTCTGTAACGCGGGCGTCATTCATCAATGAAAACAATCCCGCCAGAGACTGAAACTGAGGCTGAAGAATCTGACTTCAAGCCCCTGACGGCCCAAGAGGCGCAGCAGTGGCGCAGTCGCCATCCGCCCCTCTCGGTGTGGAAGGTGGTGGCAGGTCAGGCGCTGGTCGGAATGCTGGTGGCCCTGGTGGCCTGGGTTCTGACGGGCAGGGCGGTGGTGGGCTGGTCTGCAGCCTACGGCGCTCTGGCGGTGGTGGCTCCGGCCGCACTGTTTGCCCGCGGTGTGTTGCGCCACAAGGCGTCATCCAATCCGCGGGCTGCCATGGTGGGGTTCTTTGGGTGGGAAATCGCCAAGATCATGTTGACGGTGGCGCTGCTGGCGGCGGCACCTCGGCTGGTGCCGGGCTTGAGCTGGATTGCCTTGCTGGTTGGCATGGTGGTCGCAATGAAAACGTACTGGGTGGCACTGTTGGTGCGGCCTGGTGTCCGAAAAACCGATTGATAGAGAGAAGAGTTGTCCGATGGCCGCAGAAGCGCACGCTCCGACTGCAAGTGAATACATCGTTCACCACCTGCAGCATCTTCAAAACGTCAACCAGACCAAGATTGTTGATTTCACTGTCATCAACTACGACTCGATCATCGTCGGTTTGGTTCTGGGTGCGCTCACCCTTTTGATTCTGTGGTCAGCTGCCCGTAAGGCAACCTCGGGTGTGCCTGGTCGCTTCCAGGCTGCGGTCGAGATGCTGGTCGAGATGGTGGACAACCAGGCCAAGGCCAACATCCACAACGCCGAAAGCCGCAAGTTCATCGCTCCCCTGGGTCTGACGGTCTTTGTCTGGATCTTCTTGATGAATTTCATGGACATGCTGCCTGTGGACCTGCTGCCCGCCATCTGGGCCAAGATCTACGGCGCTGCAGGTCACGACCCACACCACGCTTATCTGCGTGTTGTGCCCACAGCCGATCTGTCCACCACGCTGGGCCTCGCTTTCGCCATCCTGATCCTGCGCTTCTGGTACAGCGTCAAGATCAAGGGCGCCGGCGGCTGGGCGCACGAACTGGTGTCGGCTCCTTTTGGTACCAGCAAGAATCCTATCTTCGCCCTGATCCTGGGCGTGGTGAATCTGCTCATGCAGATCATTGAATATGTCGCCAACACCGTGTCCCATGGCATGCGGTTGTTCGGCAACATGTACGCTGGCGAACTGGTGTTCATGCTCATCGCCCTCATGGGTGGTGCTGCGGCCCTGTCGCTGTCGGGTGTGCTGCTGCCTGTGGGCCACGTCATCGCTGGCACCATCTGGACGCTGTTCCACATTTTGGTGATCTCGCTGCAAGCATTCATCTTCATGATGCTCGCGCTGATCTACCTTGGTCAGGCGCACAACGCGCACTAAGTTTCCCTTTCGTTTTTTCTTTCCTTAACTTTTCTTTTTTAACTCAGGAGTCATCATGGAAAACATTCTCGGTCTCGTCGCTCTGGCTTGTGGTCTGATCGTTGGTCTGGGCGCTATCGGCGCTTCCATCGGCATCGCCCTGATGGGTGGCAAGTTCCTCGAATCGTCGGCACGTCAGCCTGAACTGATCAACGAACTGCAAACCAAGATGTTCATCTTGGCTGGTCTGATCGACGCTGCGTTCCTGATCGGCGTGGCTATCGCCCTGCTGTTCGCTTTCGCCAACCCCTTCGTTTCCACGCTCTTGGCCAACCTGCCCAAGTAATTCCCGTTCAACGCCACTTTAGAAAGGTGTTGCCGTGAGTATCAATGCGACCCTGTTCATTCAGGCCATCGTCTTCCTGATCCTCGTGTGGTTCACGATGAAATTCGTGTGGCCTCCGATCGCGAAGGCGTTGGATGAACGAGCCCAGAAAATCGCCGATGGCCTCGCAGCTGCCGACCGTGCCAAATCCGAACTGACCGCTGCCAACCAGCGCGTTGAAAAGGAGCTGTCACAGGCGCGCAACGAAACGGCCTCGCGTCTTGCGGACGCCGACCGTCGTGCCCAGGCCATCATCGAAGAAGCCAAGGCCCGCGCCACAGAGGAAGGCAACAAGATTGTTGCTGCAGCCCGCGCCGAAGCCGAGCAGCAGACGGTCCAAGCCCGCGAAGCCCTGCGTGAGCAGGTGGCAGCGCTGGCCGTCAAGGGTGCCGAGCAGATTCTCCGCAAGGAAGTCAATGCTGGCGTCCATGCCGACCTGCTCAACCGCCTGAAGACCGAGCTGTAAGGGGACACACATGGCTGAACTCGCCACCATTGCCCGCCCTTACGCCGATGCCTTGTTCAAGGCTGCCACTGCGGGCGCGGGCGTCGATCTGGGCAGCACCGCTGCCTGGATGGACGAACTGGCGGCGATTGCCGCCAACCCCCAGCTGCGTCAGTTGGCGGACAACCCCAAGGTGACGGCAGACCAGGTGTTCGCCGTATTCACCGGGGTCGCCCGCTCGGCCCTGCCTGATATGGCCAAAAATTTCCTGCGCACAGTCATCGACAACGGACGCATCGATGCGCTCCCGGAAGTGGCTGCGCAGTTTCGTGCCCTCGTGAATCGTCGCAACGGCTCCTCGGATGCCGTCGTGTACAGCGCATTTCCGATGGACAGTGCTGCACTGTCCGAAGTCAGCGCAGCGCTGGAAAAGCGCTTCGGCCGTAAGCTCAATCTCGCTGTACAGCTGGATGAGTCCCTGATCGGTGGTATTCGCGTAGTGGTGGGTGACGAGGTGCTGGACACTTCGGTCAAGGCCCGTCTTGAACAAATGAAAGCGGCCCTCGTTGCGTAACGCGCGACGAGGACAGCGAACCAAAGAAAGAAGGAAAGAGTCATGCAACTCAATCCCGCAGAAATTTCTGAACTCATCAAGAGCCGCATCGAAGGTCTGGCCGCCAGCAGCGATATCCGCAACCAGGGTACCGTGGTGTCCGTGTCTGACGGTATCGTGCGCGTTCATGGCCTGTCGGACGTGATGCAGGGCGAAATGCTCGAGTTCCCCGCGACCAAGGACGGCCAGCCTTCCTACGGTCTGGCGCTGAACCTCGAGCGCGACTCCGTCGGCGCCGTGATTCTGGGCGAGTACGAGCACATCTCCGAAGGCGACACCGTCAAGTGCACGGGCCGTATTCTGGAAGTGCCCGTGGGCCCCGAACTGGTCGGGCGCGTGGTGAATGCCTTGGGTCAACCGATCGACGGCAAGGGTCCCATCAACGCCAAGCTCACCGACGTGATCGAAAAGGTTGCTCCCGGTGTGATCGCCCGTAAGTCCGTGGACCAGCCTCTGCAGACCGGCCTGAAGTCCATCGACTCGATGGTGCCCGTGGGCCGTGGCCAGCGCGAGCTCATCATCGGTGACCGCCAGACCGGCAAGACGGCCGTGGCCATCGACGCCATCATCGCCCAGAAGGGCCAAGGCGTGACCTGTATCTACGTCGCCATCGGTCAGAAGGCATCGTCGATCAAGAACGTCGTGCGCGCTCTGGAACAAGCCGGCGCCATGGAGTACACGATTGTGGTGGCCGCATCGGCGTCCGAATCGGCTGCCATGCAGTACGTGTCGGCCTACTCGGGTTGCACGATGGGCGAATACTTCCGCGACCGCGGCCAAGACGCCCTGATCGTGTACGACGACCTGTCCAAGCAAGCTGTGGCCTACCGCCAAGTGTCGCTGCTGCTGCGTCGCCCACCAGGCCGCGAAGCCTATCCTGGCGACGTGTTCTATCTGCACAGCCGTCTGCTCGAACGCGCTGCCCGCGTGAACGCCGACTACGTCGAAGCCTTCACCAAGGGTGAAGTCAAGGGCAAGACCGGTTCGCTGACCGCACTGCCGATCATCGAAACGCAAGCTGGCGACGTGTCCGCTTTCGTGCCTACCAACGTGATCTCGATCACCGACGGCCAGATCTTCCTGGAAACCAGCCTGTTCAACGCCGGTATCCGTCCCGCCATCAACGCCGGTATCTCGGTGTCGCGCGTGGGTGGTGCTGCCCAGACCAAGCTGGTGAAGAACCT
>Ga0066256_1001764_pt1 | contig 27283 bp, 34 predicted proteins | sample ThiBio_1000_biof_FD_87107 | JGI IMG/M metagenome (GOLD analysis project Ga0066256, IMG submission 87107) | Wastewater bioreactor microbial communities from Cape Town, South Africa - Thiocy_expt_1000_biof (version 2) | ecosystem: Engineered > Bioreactor > Thiocyanate-remediating >... | reverse complement strand
GCTGAAGGCCAACGCGCTCTATCGCGACGGCTCCAAGCTGAGCCAGCCGCTGAATGCGCAGCTCATCAGCGACGATGAGGACGAGGACGACGCCATCGAGGCGTTCCACGACAAGCCGATGGCCGCCCGCACCGCGCAGGTGGCGGAAAAGATCGTCGAGAAGATCGTCGAGCGCGTCACCGTGATCCGCGAGCGCGAGAAGATGCCGGACCGCCGCAAGGGCTACACCCAGAAAGCGGTGGTCGGCGGCCACAAGGTCTATCTGCGCACCGGCGAATACGACGACGGCCGCATCGGCGAAATCTTCATCGACATGCACAAGGAAGGCGCGGCGCTGCGCTCCTTCATCAACAACTTCGCCATCGCGGTGTCGCTCGGCCTGCAATACGGCGTGCCGCTGGAAGAGTATGTCGACGCCTTCACCTTCACCCGCTTCGAACCTGCGGGCCCGGTGCAGGGCAACGACTCGATCAAGTTCGCGACCTCGATCCTCGACTACGTGTTCCGCGAACTGGCGGTGAGCTACATGGGCCGCTTCGATCTCGGCCATGTCGATCCGAGCGACATGGGCTTCGACGCGCTGGGCAAGGGCGTCGAGGAAGGCAAGTCGCCGGAGCAGCACGGCGCGACCAAGTATCTGTCCAAGGGCCTCACCCGCTCGCGCACGGACAACCTGGTGGTGATGCGCGGCGGCGCGGCAGCAGTCTCCGCCAATGACGACAGCGCACCGGCGGGCGGATCGAAGGTGACGGCGCTCTCGTCAACGCATGTGGGCGACAGCATCGAGGGCGCAGCCGCTCTCAAGGTGGCCGAACCCGCGCGTGAGTTGTCACCGACGGAAAAGCTGGAAGCGCAGCAGTGGAGCAAGGCGGGCTCGGCCGCACAGGCCGCACCATCCAAGGCCGAGCGCCGCGCGGAAGCAAAAGCGCGCGGCTATGAAGGCGACATGTGCACGGAGTGCAGCAACTTCACGCTGGTGCGGAATGGCACGTGCATGAAGTGCGATACGTGCGGCTCAACGACGGGATGTTCGTAAGAGCAGCTTGGTGTGCGAGCACGAATCCTCGCATAGGATGGCCGGTCTCGGCCAAAGTGCGCCGAAAGTCACTCCAAAGATTGGCCGCATCCTGATGCGGTAAAAAGAACCCGCCGGAAACGGCGGGTTTTCGCCGATTATTAGCACGCCGGATGCACCAATAATCCGGGAATGAGTCTCGGCACCGAGGAGCTATATGGCTAAGCAGCGGAGTTTGTTCGATACAGAAATCGGCATTGTGAAGGCAATGCTCAGAAAGGGCTGGCGAAATGACGCGATCCATTACTACTTCAACAAACCGGATCGGTTGATCAGCTCCGGACGCATTACGCAGATCAAAAACGGCAAGTACGGCGCGTCTGTAGAAGAAGCGCAGCCGGAAGAGCTCGAGGCGTTCCTATCAGCTTGGCAAGATCCAAAGAAAGCGCCCCCGGCACCATCTCCAGTCGACATACGTCTCCTTCGCTCCATGTTCGTCCGCGAAACCGGTACGTGGCGACTGGCCGGCGGCGAAACGGATCGCGTCGAGTGCAAGGCCGGCTTTCGACTTCAACCGGAGGATCGGTTCTCGAAGGCGCTCCGCGCGATCGCAGGCTTGGCCAACAACAAGGGCGGCTACCTCTTTTTCGGCATCACTGATGCAACCTACCAGGCCGATGGACTTTCCGACGACATCTTCACAAAGTCGGACATATCGCTCCTGAACCGTATCCTGACGGGTTCCCTCGACCCCGTTCCTCACGTCACAAAGGGCCTCATCGAACTCGGTGGCAAGCAGGTAGGCGTGCTCTATGTAGAAAAGCACGATCATGGTCCGGTCATCGCCATCAAGAATGTCGGCCAAGACGTAAAGGAAGGAGGAATCTACTTCCGCTACGTCGGGGAGACACGTTTGATCAAGCCAGGAGAACTTAGGCAGATCATCGCCGCACGCGAGCGGCGGGCGGTCGCCGAGTTTAGCGCCCGCATGAACCGCGTCGCAACCGGCAAGGAAGCGACGATCGATTTGGATTCCGGCGAAGTCGCCGGCACCAGCGGCAAATTTCTGATCGATAAATCTTTGCTTCCGAGCATCCAGTTCGTACGTGAGGGCGAATTCGATGAAAAGAAAGGGGCACCGGCTCTCAAGCTGATCGGCGACGTGGAGCCGGTTTCGGAGGTGGAGCGGGAGCGAACGAAAGTCATCCGCGAAAATGTCACGCCCGATGCCGTCGTTCGTAACTTCCTGCGCAACGAAAAGGTTGCCGAGCTCATGCAGTATATCCACTTTCAGGCTCACGCTCAGCGAAAGTGGTTTCCTGTGTGGTTCTACATCGATCAAACGCAATCGACTGCCAACGAGGTCGCTGAAGACCTACGCAAACAGGTAGCTACCTATCCATCGTCTCGCGACGCTCTAGTCGACCGGCTCGCGGGAAAAGACTCGGCCTTCCGCCAATCGACCGGGAAGGCGGAAGCCCTGCGCGGAAAATTGGTGCGAGGCGAGATCAAGGCACCAACCGATATAGAAGAGGACGTCATTTTCGCCGGTGCAGTTCAAGCTCTGCCTACCACGCTGAAGCCTAAGGATCTCGATATCATCCGGACGACCCTTCTGAAGTGTCTTGATCGGGCTCAAGAATCAGATTCGCGTAGCAGCAATCGTCGAGGTGCCATTTATCGGGCTGCATGCCGGGTCGACGAACTGGCTTACTCGAAGAAAAAATAGCCCCCCCTAGGGTGCGTGAGCGTCGACACCTAGGAAACGACTCTGCGCCGGATGGAGTGTAGCAAAATCCGGGGCTGCGCGATCTAACTGCACCGCCTTCCCACATTGCGCTTCGCTCCATGCGGGCTACCGGCAAACGAAACTTCCCACCACTCACAGTCGTCATCACCGGCCTTGTCCCGGTGATCCACTTTTCCCTTTGCGGACATATCCAAAGGCGTGGATGGCCGGGTCAAGCCCGGCTATGACAAAGATCGCGTGGGTGACGCGCTCGTCATTGCGAGGAGCGTTAGCGACGAAGCAATCCAACCACATGCTTGCTGCACGTCCGGACTGGATTGCTTCGCTACGCTCGCAATGAAGGATAAGACGTCTGCGCAGAAAACGCCCGCCAACCGCCTGCTGAAACTCTCGCACATTGCCGCACCGCAATGACGAATTTCATCCGACAGGTCAGCATTGCTGTCTGGAACAAGCTGGGCATTAGCCTAGTTTGGAAGATGGAATGGAGGTGCGTCATGCGGCTTCATCTCAATGGCTTCGATGACGACGGCAGCGACCGGCTGGTGTGCCTTTCGGTCGTGGTGGCGGTGCTAGCGCTGACAGCGGCGGCCGTGCTCTATCTGGGTCTGGTCTATCAGGCTCCGGCGACGACGGCGGCGCGCGTGTTGCTGTCCGCGCCGCTCTGAATCGAATGCACGATCCGGACCGATCCAGCATGGATCGAGGGCGATCCTGCGAGGCGCACCATGCGCTCTCGCTTCAGCGTGACGCCGTCTGACCAACTCATCTCATCGCGCTAGTGACGCTTGAAATACTGCACGTCGCGCTCGTGCTTCTCCGCCGCCGCGCGCGACTTGAACGTGCCGAGATTGCGGCGCTTGCCAGTCTTCGGATTGATTTTACGGGAATAGAGCCGGTATTCGCCGGAGCTTAGCTTGCGGATCATGGCGACCTCCTGACGTCATCGCTGATCCATTTCAATGCCGGACGCAGCCACGCGTTCCGCTGGGCGAACAAACGCGTGAGACTGCGCGATCTCGCCGCGCGTGACCTGCGGCCGCCGATCTTCCCTCACCGCCCGTTTCATGTAGCATCCGCTTACGCCCGCTGCCGCGCTCCCCGTGCGGTGCAGGAAAAACAAGAACAATCAGGATGCGGTTCGCCGCTCTTCGGAAAGGAAACGCTGCAATGAAGTCCCTCGCCCGCGCGCTGGGAGCGCTGACCATTCTTGCCACCTGTACGGCTGGTGCCGGACAGGCTGCGGCCGCCGACTACCCCAATCGCCCGATCCGGCTGATCGTTCACTTCCCGGCGGGCACGTCCACCGACGTGATCGCGCGTTCTTTCGCCGACAGCATTTCGCCGAAGCTCGGGCAGCAGATCATCATCGACAACAAGGCCGGTGCGGAAGGCTCCATCGCGGCCAGCGAACTGAAGCGCAGCGCGCCGGACGGCTACACCATCCTGCTCGCCACCAACAGCGCGATGTCAGGCGTGCCGACCACGCGCAAGACGCCGCCTTATGACGTCACCACCGATTTCACGCCGATCACCGATATCGGCCGCTACAATTTCTTCGTGTACGTGAACAAGGATATTCCGGTCAAAACCCTGTCGGAACTGATCGCCTATGCGAAAGCAAATCCGGGCAAGATCGCCTATGGCGCGCCTCACATCACGGGCCGTCTGGCGTCCGCGACCCTTGTGGCGGCCAACAATCTCGACGTGACCCCCGTCCCCTACAAGGGCGAACCGACGGCCATCACCGACCTGATCACGGGGCGCATCCAGATGATGATCTCCACCTCCGGAGGCGGCATGCCCCAGGTGAAGGCCGGAAAGCTCGTGGCGCTGGCAACGATCCTCGACAAGCGCAGCCCGATCGCGCCGGACGTGCCGACCATGGCGGAAGCCGGATTTCCGGATTTCAAAATCCAGCCGTGGGCCGCCCTGTTCGGGCCGGCGAACATGCCGCCCGAGATCGTCGCCAGGTTGAACAAGGCGTTCACCGAAGCAATGAACGATCCCGCCGTGAAGCAGCGGATGGCCGAGCAGGACTTCGCGCTGAAACCCTCGACGCCGGAACAGCTCGGAGAACTCGTGAAGCAACAGCTCGATGTTCACCGCAAGGCGGTCGCGGCCGCCGGCGTCGAGATCGTCGATTGAGAGTGCGGAAAACAGGGAGCGGCCTGCCGGCCGCTCCTACACGCTATGCCTCGGCTTTGCGATCTCGCCGCGCGTGGTCGCGATGCCCATTTCAAAACTGTCGGCGATCCGCTTCGCGCGGTCGATGAAGGCCTCGGCCACCTCATCTGAAAATATCTCGCGCGCGGTCTGCTCAAACAACGCCAGCCAGCGGTCGAAATGCTCGCCCCGCAGCGGCAGCATCAGGTGCGGGCGCATCGGGCGGCCGTTGTAACGCCCGGTCCGCAGCACCATCGACGACCAGAAATCGCTGATCTGCGCGATGTGATGATCCCAGTCCTTCACCTGCGCATTGAAGATCGGACCGATCAGGTCATCCTCCCGCGCGCGGCCGTAGAAGGTCGCGACCAGCCGCGCGATGTTCTCCTCGGTCAGGTCGGGATGGAAGGTGTGGAGCGTGGGATTGGGCTGGCTGGTCATGCGATTGATGTAGGCCGCCCGCTCGCCGCAGACAACCGCCGCAAGACCAGCTTGCGCTATTTGCAGACCTTGTCGCGCCGCTTGTCCTGAAGCCGCCGGTCGCAATAGGTCGAGCAGGCCTTCCCGCTGACCTTGGTGCAATACGCGACACATTTGTCATAGCTGCATCCCCAGGCGTCCGCGGCGCGAGCCATCTGCGGCGCAGCCGCAAAAGCCATCATGACAACAGAAGCAACCCCTAATCTCACGAGCAGCATGTCGGCCTCCCCCAACCTGTAAACCGCCGAGATTACATCAGGCGGCTCCCGCTCAAACTAGCCAAATAGCTAGGGAGGCAGATTCACATCCGCCAACCGCATGCCCTCCTGCCCGGCATCTATCCCGGGTGGAGACTAGGGGGAGCAGGATGGCCGCTCATGGACCTGCTTCAGCGCCCTCGCCGCAACCCGCAAGCTGGGCTATTTTGCGCGGAGGATCACGGCTTCCGGAGCCACCCCTGCGCAATATCGATTTCAGTTCATGGCAGAGCGTCCTGGTGACGCTGGCGGGTCTCGCGCTGATCACGCTGATCGGCGTCGGCATCCGCCTGCTCGCGATGTTCACCATCCAGCAGCGCCGCGAGCGCATGAACCGCCAGATCAACGAGCGGCTGCGCACGCTGATCGCGGCCTACAAGGTGCTCGGCGGCTCGTTCACCGGCGACCTCGCCGTTGATCCGATGCATCTTCGCGACCTGCGGCGCGCCGAGCCGTCCGCCGAAGATGCGGAGCAGCCCGGCAATGGCGTGGGCGGGTCGGACCGCAAGCGGCGAATCCGCGATGCCGTGGAGGCGGCGCTGTCGGATATCATCCTGCTTGGCACCGAGCAGCATGTCCGCCTCGCCGAACGCGCAGCGCGCGAACTGGTGGACGGCCGCCCGGTCCATACCCATGAACTCGTGGTGGCGCTGCGCGATTTCATTCGCGAAGCGCTCGATCTCGATCCCGTCCCCGCCGATCTCGCCATTCCGATGCAGGGCCCCGCGCGGCCCTCAGCGTCCGGCGGACGCGGCGGCAAGGGCGAACGCGAAGGCTCGGGAAAGGGCGGCGGAGGCGGCGGCGGCATGGGAATGGGTGGCGGCATGGGCGGCGGCGGAATGGGAGTCGGCACTTATGACGACGACCACCACCACGCGTAGAAACCATCCCCGTTTGAAACACGCCTGCTCTTGATTCCGGTCAATTCCTGCGCGCCGCCCTGGTGTATGCTCAAGGCACACGCCAACAGGAGATCGCCATGTCCGCATCCGAAATCGCCAGCCGACATTTCGCCGCGGCGATCGCCGAAGCCAAAACCTCGGGACAGGACAGTGATGGCGTCTGCCGCGCGCTGCTCGGGCTTGTCGTGAACAAGTATCTCGAGACGCGCAGCGTCGGCGATGTGCAATCGGAACTGCATTTTCTCGCCGACAACTGCGATCCCGATACGGACTTCGCGTTTATGCGACCATGAGGCGATGTCGTAACGTCGCGACCGTTATTAAGATTGTGTCCCGGGCGCGGCGCAGCATGCAATGATGCGCCGCTGAACCGGGACCGTTCGAGACCGTGACGGTCCCGGCTCTGCGATGCACCGCTGAAGCGCTGCATCGCGTCCGGGACACCAGTCCTCAAACCTCACCCCTTCGCGTAATTATAGAATCCCTGCCCGGTCTTACGACCGAGATGGCCGGCATCGACCATTTCCTTGAGCAGCGGCGCGGGCCGGTACTTCGGATCGTTGAAGCCGGTGTAGAACACCTCCATCACCGACAGCATGGTGTCGAGGCCGATCATGTCGGCCAGCGCCAGCGGCCCGATCGGATGGTTGCAGCCGAGCTTCATGCCCGCGTCGATCTCCTCCGCCGAGGCGATGCCTTCGGCCAGCGCGAAAATCGCCTCGTTGATCATCGGGCACAGGATGCGGTTCACCGCGAAGCCCGGGCTGTTCTTGGCGGTGACCGCCACCTTGCCGACGCGCTGTGCAAAAGCGAGCGCCTTGGCGTGAGTGTCGTCCGAGGTCTGCAGGCCGCGGATCAGTTCGAGCAACTGCATCACCGGCACCGGGTTGAAGAAGTGCATGCCGATGAAGCGGTCCGGACGGTCGGTCGCGGCGGCGAGTTTCGTCACCGAGATTGACGAGGTGTTGGTGGCCACCAGCGCATGCGGCTGCAGGCCGGCGCAGAGGTCCTTGAGGATCTTGATCTTGAGGTCTTCGTTTTCGGTCGCGGCTTCGATCACCAGATCGCAGGAGGACAGCTTCGATTTGTCGGTGGTTCCGTTGATCCGCTTCAGCGCAGCGTCGCGATCGGCTTCGGTCATCTTCTCTTTCTTGACCAGCCGGTCGAGGCTGCCGCCGATGGTCGATACGCCACGCGACACGGCCGCGTCGGAGATGTCCACCATCACCACCTGCAGGCCCGCAGCCGCGCAGACCTGCGCGATGCCATTGCCCATGGTGCCGGCGCCGATGATGCCAACCGTCTCGATCATGTCCGTCGTCCTTTCATTGCTTCATTCAGGCAGCCACCCTGCCGCGTAGCTCACGCGGCCCGGATCGCACCTCTTTCGTGGGCTTGTCTACTCTGCCGGGCGGGGCTGCGCCACCGCCAACATCGGCTGCGCCCGCGCGATGGCGGCCAGCGAGCAGCCCTCGCAATAGCGGCGGTCCTTGTAGTCGATCCAGTTGTGCGCGAACACGCGCTCGTTCGGGATGTTGTAGCGGGTCTGCAGCACCCTCACGAGGATGCGCCAGGCCGCGACCTGCGCCTCGGTGGGCGGCTTGCGCACGTTGGGATAGTTGCCGACGAATTCGATGCCGATGGAATTGTCGTCGGTGATCTGGCCGAAGGTCGAACTGTTGTCGATGAACTTGTTGTCCTTGCGGTTGCCGTCGCGGACATGATGCGGGACGGCGAATTCCACGATGGACCAGTAGACCGTGCCGTCGGTTTCGACCCATGCCGTCGCGCCGCGCCGGTCCGGTTTCTCCGTCTGTTTCTGCGCCATACGGCGCGCCGATCCCGGCGGCCCCTCGGACTGATGGACCACGATATTGCGCCACTCGCGGGCCAGTTCGAGCCGCCCCCATGGCGTCAGCCAGACCATGTTGAGCCCCGGAATCTCCGGCGTGCCTCTGGCGCGGGCGGCATTTTCAAAGCTTGTTGGCGGCGCGGAAGGTCCCGTGGCCTCGTCCGGGCGCCCGAGGCTGGCCGTGGTCTGCGCGGCCGCAGGCCAAGAGCCACACAGCAGCAATAGCGTCACGATCGCGCGAAGGACCATCCCCAAATCGCCATCCCCGTTCCGGCCCGTCGAGCATAGCCCACCGCCCGGATTGGAAAAGACCTAACTCAAGCCATCCCGCTCAAGCGGACAGCAAAAAGCCCCGCTCACGCGGGGCTTTGCAATCGTCCGTGCAAGTGGCTTCAGAAGCCGACCGGCTTAGCCCATGCACTTCTTGACCGAGCTGTTCTTGGCAGCGCCCGAGAGCGGCTTGCCGTCGGCGCTCTTGGCGTTGTCTTCACAGCACTTCTTCATGAAGCTGGCCTTGGCCGCGCCCGACAGGGGCTTGCCGTCGCTGCTGACGGCCTTGCAGGACGCATCCGCCAGCGCAGGCGCGGCGGCAAAGAGGCTCAAAACGACAACAAGAGAGAGACGTTTCATAGGAGGCTCCAGGCAAATGAATACGTTCAGTGTATCTGAACGATTCATCCTGCCAAGGGTTCCATGAACGGAAGATGTATGCCGCCGCCCGCCCGGCGTGAAGCACACAGCTTGCGTTCGCGCAGGCCCGGCGACAAGCTGCCGGTCCTGCCCCATCACCGGTTTTCCCATGCAAGACACCCTGCCCCTGATCCTCGCCGCCATGATGGCTGCCGCCCCGGCGGCGGCTGCCGACATCACGGTCATGAGCGGCGGCGCGCCGAAGGAAGCGCTCAGCGAATTGATCCCGCAGTTCGAAAGCGCCACCGGCCACCGCGTGAAAATGAGTTACGTGCTGATCACGGCGCTGCGCCAGAAGATCATCGACGGCGAGACGCCCGACATGGTGGTGATGCCGACCACGGCCATCGACGAACTGATGAAGCTGGGCAAGCTCCGCGAAGCCGGACGCGGCACGTTCGGAACGGTCCGCCTTGTGGCCATCGTGAAGACCGGCGTGGCGCGACCGGACATTTCGACATCCGATGCCTTCAAGGCGGCGCTGCTGAACGCACGTTCCGTCGTTTATTCACGGCCCGGCGCAACACCGAGCGGCACGCACATGGCGAAGATCGTCGCCGATCTTCAGATCGCAGATGCCATCGAGAAGAAGGCGGCCTACAAGCCCGCGCTTGAGGGCGGCGTGCAGATGGTGGCCGACGGCGCGGCGGACATCGGCATCTATCCGGCAAGTGAAGTCGTGCATGTCGCAGGCGTCGAACAGATCGGTCCGCTGCCCGACGCGCTGCAACTCAGCCTCGTCTATGCGGGCGCGGTGACGGCGGCGAATACATCTCCCGAGGCCGCGGCGGCCTTCATCGCGTTCCTGTCCACGCCGGACAAACGCGCGGTGTGGGACAAAGCAGGGTTCGGTCCGGCGCCGTAAAACGCAACACCGCTCATCCCCATGCGGCAGAAGCCAAAAGCAAAAAGCGTGATCGCTTCACGTCGCCATGCATCGTGTCGCGCCGCGCCTGCCGTGGCGCAGGATGGTGCCCGACTTGTTCATGGTCAGCGTGATGCCGCGGCCGGTATAGCGCGCGCCGGTCAGTGTGAAGCGCTTGCGTAGTGCGACGGCCTTGCCGTCAAGCTGCAGATGCAGCTGCTTCGGATCGTATTTCAGAAAAGCCGCGGTGAAGCGCGCGCCGTCGGCGCAGACGAAACTCTGAAACGTCCCGTCCTGCGCGCGCAGCGGCGTTGACGCGCTCATCATCGCAATCGAAATCGCAAGATACATCGCCTGTCGCTTCACGCTTCAGTTCCCTTCTGCGCGCGGCGCGTTCAATTGAGTCCGCACTGTGGCGAATTCTAGCATCGAACGGCTTTATCCGATATCGCCCCCGATTTAATCCGCATTTAACCAAAAGCCGCCTTAATAGCGCTCCGCATGTTTGCGAGATGCTGCACGGTTACTGATCGCGATTCCGTGAAGCGCAGGCGGCGGGAGTGAGTTGCGTGCAAAGTTCCGAGTGTAGGGTGCAGGGCGTAGAGTATCACGTATAGGGTCCCGGGCCCCGGGCCCGCGCAGGCGCAACCCCGAAAGATCGCCCCACAGGCTGCGATGGGAAGCACCGGCCTTGCCGTGGTGGTGTTGGCCTGCGCGTGGACGCTTTACAGCAACGTGCGCGGCCCCGCCGTTCAGGCGATGGCGCCCGAACTTCCGCAGGTCACGTTCATCCCGGGCGCGAAAGCCGCGCTGAGCACCACGGTCGCCGATCTCGACGTCACCTCGTCGCTCGGCACGCCATCCCAGAGCTTCACGCCCCTGAACTTCAATCAGCGTTTCGTCATCCGGTCCGACGATCCGCCGGTTTCCGGTTCGACACTGACCGAAGCCGACCGCGAGCAGGTCGCGCCGCAGCAGACCTACGCCGTGGCGTCGCTTGCGCCCGAGGCGCTTCCCGCGCCTGCTGAAACGGCACCGGCTCCGGTCGTCGAAGCCACACCTGCTCCGGAGATCAAGCCGGCGGAAGCCACGCTGCCGCTGCCCGAAGTCCGGCAGGCTTCGCTCGCCATTCCATTGCCCGCGCCGCGGCCCGCCTCGCTCCGCGCGAATGACGGCCCGTCCCGCAGCGAAACCGCTTCGGCCAATCGCGCCGCGGCTCTCGCCGCCGTCGCCCAGCCGAAGCTGACGATCTTCGAGAAACTGTTCGGACGGCAGGAGAAAGGCCCTCTGCTCGCCTTCGCCGCGCCGGACGGCGGCATCGCCAGCGACGGCAGCAGCCTGACGCCCGGCCGCTACGACAAGCAGACCGCCGTCTACGACATCACCGCGCGCACGGTGTACCTGCCGGACGGCACCAAGCTGGAAGCCCATTCCGGCCTCGGCAGCAAGTTGGACGATCCGCGCTTCGTGCACGTGCGCATGCACGGCGCGACGCCGCCGCACACTTACGATCTGACGTTGCGTGAAAGCCTGTTCCACGGCGTGGAAGCGATCCGGCTCAATCCGGTCGGCGGAGAGCGCAACGTATTCGGCCGCACCGGTCTTCTGGCGCACACCTACATGCTCGGCCCCAACGGGGACTCCAACGGCTGCGTGTCGTTCCGGGATTACGACAGATTTCTGCGCGCCTTCAAGCGCGGCGACATCAAGCGCCTCGTCGTGGTCGCCAAGCTGGACTGAGGCTCCCGAAGGGGTGTCCTGAGCGGCAAAGGGAGCTGACTGTCAATCAGCCACCGCGCGTTCTATCGTGCCTGACAGACATCTCATCTGCGGAGGCACCATGAACGGCAAGGTCATCGTCATCACCGGCGCCTCCGGTGCGCTTGGAAAGGTCGTCGCCGAGGCCGCCCGCGCACGCGGCGCGAAACTTGCCGAGATCGATCATGCAGCTTCCAGCGTTCCACCCGCACCCGACCGGCTGGTGATCGGCGGCATCGATCTGTCCGATGCCGCGCAGGCCTCACAGGCGATCGAAACAACCGCCGCGCATTTCGGCCGGCTCGATGCCCTCATCAATATCGCCGGCGCGTTTGCCTTCGAGACCGTGGCCGACGGCGATCCCAGGACGTGGCAGCGGCTGCACGCCATCAACGTCATGACCGCGCTCAATGCCTCGCGGGCGGCGACCCCGCCTCGGGCCAGTCCGGGGGGGGGGGGGCGCGTCAGTGCCGGCGCCGGGGGCGCGCGGCGGGGGGGGGCGGGCAGGGCCCCCTAGGCCGCGCCCAGGGCGGGGGCCCATCGTCGGCCGGGGGCGAGGGCCGCCGACCCCAGGGGCAGGGCCACCGCCAACGGGGTGATGCCCCCGCCCATCGCCCCGCCCGCCAACCGCCGCGACATGCCGCAGGCGGATTTCACGAAGTGGGTCACCGGGGACGAACTGGCCAGCGTCATCCTGTTCCTGGCCAGCGAGGCGGCCAGTGCGGTCACCGGAGCGCTGATACCGGTCAATGGGCGGGTTTGATCCCGGCTTCTCGCCTTTTGGATCAGGAAGCTTCCACACAACATGAAGTTTAGCCCTCAAGGCTAAGCCACGCATTTCCTGTGCATTTCTCCAAACCTGCCACCAATCCCCCGCCTTGAGGCGTAGATTGCGCCTTCGCTCATGGCCGCCCGCTGGCCGCCATGTCCTTCCCCCTGAAGGAGGTCCCGATGCTCGAAAACGTGCCGCTGCGCGACGCCAAGCCGGCCGTGATCGTGTGTCCGAACTGCAGGCGTCACCTCATGGAGGTGATGGATGTGCGCTGGGCGATGACCAAGCTTGAGTTCAAATACGCCTGCACCGGCTGCGGTGCAGAAACCACCCGGGCGATCGCGGGCGATACGCCGGTGTTCGTCTCACGCGCCTCGACCCATCTGCGCAGCCTGGAAATCTTCAACTTCAGCCCGGATGCGGAACGAACGCGGCACCGTCCGGCTGCCGCGCGGCTCACGCCGGACCTGCAGGCCCCGCGCAGCTCCCGCTAAAGTCTTCACGGCTTTAGAAACACAGGTTGGTGACAGCCTTGCCCGACTTGTCCTTGAGCACGTAGGGACATTCTGCGCGCTTGAGCGCCGCCTTGGCGTCCTCGTTGCCGAGCGCAGCAGCCTTCTCGTAATACGTCTTCGCCGCACCGGAATCCTGCGCACCGCCGCGCCCTTCCTTGGCGAACGCGCCCATGCGCTCCAGCGCGCCGGGATGATCCTGCGCCGCGGCCTTCTCGAACAGACGCCGTGCCCCGGCATCGTCACGCGGCCCGCCGATACCATCCTGCAGCATCAGCCCCAATTGAAACTGCGCCTCCGCATTGGTCTCAGCCGCCTTGGCCAGCAGGCTGCGCGAGCGCGCGGGATCCGCCGACGCCGCGCCGCCTCTGCCCGACAGCACCGCCAGATTGCTGACACCGCGCGGATTGCCGCCCTGCGCGGCGCGCTCGAACAGCTTTCCCGCCGTTCCTTCGTCCTTGGCGATGCCCGCGCCGGTGGCATACGCGACACCGAGTTCGACCATCGCCGATGTGCTGCCTTTGTCAGCGGCCTTTCGCCAGGCTGAAATCGCCTCGGCCTGCTGATTGCCCGCGGCATAGGCCCGGCCAAGCTGATACATCGCGCGGCGCGATCCACCGGAAGCTTGCCTGCAGAACTTGATTGCGGTCGCGACATCTGATGTCGCGATGTTGACCACGCCTTTGGTATCCGCAGGCTTGTCCGGATCGGAAGGATCGGCGGCGAGCCTGTCACACAGCACCAGATCGGCCGATTGTGCCTGTGCGGTTTCATGCGCCGAAATGATCCGCAGTGCCATCAGAACGGCGGCAAGAGCCGCGCGCGATCGCGGCCGCATCAACGCGGTGAAGGTCCAAAGCCGTGTCATGTCACGGTTCTAGGCTGCGCGGCAAAGGTCAGCAAGCGCGCTTTGACGTCACGGACACGTGTAGCGGCGGCTCGCTCCCGCCCTGAAACCCGCTGGTGGCTCGCGCGTTGATCCGTGCTGCTTTTGCGTGCAACGCGCTTTTGCGTGCCGCAACCGCCATCATACTTCCAAACAGGATTACATCATGTCCAAAACCGTCGCCGAAACCCTTGTCGGAGTGCTTGAGGATATCGGCGTCACCCACATTTTCGGATTGATCGGAGACTCGCTCAATCCGCTGGGCGACGCCGTGCGCAAAAGCAAAATCGAATGGGTCGGCGTGCGCCACGAGGAAGGCGCGGCACTGGCCGCCACCGGACAGGCCAAGCTCACCGGCCGGCTCGGCGTCTGCGCCGGCACCACGGGCCCCGGCAGCACACATCTGGTCGCGGGCCTTTACGAAGCCGCCCGCGATCATGCGCCGGTGCTTGCGCTGTCCGGCGACATGATGCGCGCCATGCACGGCACCGAGTTCATCCAGACCACGACCCCGGACCTGCTGTTTCGCGACGTCTCGCTTTACACCGAAACCATCTCCGTGCCCGCGCAGGCGCCCGCCGTGATCCATCAGGCCATTGCCGCCGCCTATGCAGGCCCCGGCGTCGCTCATCTCACGCTGCCGCAGGATTTGCTGTCCGCCAAAGCCAGCGGCGCGGCGTCGAGCCTCGCCACGCTGCGGCCACGCACCGAGATCACCCCGGACGAGGACTCGATTTCCGCTGTCGCGCGCCGCATCGACCGAGCGGACAAGATCGTCGTCATGTGCGGCCACGGTTGCCGCGGCGCGGAGGATCTGCTGCGCGCCCTCTCCGACAAGCTGAAAGCGCCGCTGGTCCACACCTTCCGCGGCAAGGAGCTGATGGCCTATGACGATCCGCACTGGATTGGCGGTCTCGGCATGATCGGCACGCGGCCGTCCTACGACGCCGTGCAGGATTGCGACCTGCTGCTGATGGTCGGCACCGACTATCCCTATTCCAACTATCTGCCCGCGCACGGCAACGTCATCCAGATCGACGAACGCGCACAGGTGCTGGGCCGCCGCGCACCAACGGAATTGGGCGTGATCGGATCGGTTCGGCCTGCGCTGAAAAAGCTGCTCGACAAGGTTGCCGACAAGAGCGGCACGAAATTCCGGGACAAGGTGACGGCAGAGCGCAAACGCTGGGACGAAAAGCTTGCAAAGCAGGCTGACCTCACCCGCAGCAAGGACGTGATCCATCCGCAGGCGGTGGCGCGTACAGCGAGCGATCTCGCGAAGACCGACGCGATCTTCGTCACGGATACCGGCCTCAATACGCTGTGGTCCGCGAACTGGATTCGCCAGACCGGCCGCCAGCGCATCGTCGGGTCGTTCAACAACGCGGCTGTGGGCACGTCCGTCGGCATGGCCAACGGAATTCAGGCTCTCGACCGGTCAAGGCAGGTGATCGTGCTGACCGGCGATGGCGGCTTCAACATGCTGATGGGTGAGTTCATGACCGCCGTGCATCACAAGCTGCCGATCAAAGTCATCATCTACAACAATTCGGCGCTTGGCCTGATCAGGCTGGAAGCTGAAAGCGTCGGGCTTGCGCCCTTCAACGAGGCCATCGAGTTTCCCAATCCGGATTTCGCCGCGCTGGCGCGCGCCTGCGGCGGTCAGGGATTTGCGGCGAAGCTGCCGGGCGACCTCGAAGGCGCGATCCGCAGCGCGCTGGAAACCGATGGCCCGGCCATCGTCGACGCGGTTGTTTCCGCCGACGAGATGCCGAACGTCCCGCATCTCGAAGCCGAGATGGTCGGAAATTTCGCGCTGGCCAAGATCAAGGAAGCGGTTCTGGCTGTGACAGGGTGATTGAACGGATCGTCATTGCAAGGAGCACTTGCGACGAAGCAATCCATTCTTTTATTCTTCAAAAGGTGGATTGCTTCGCTTCGCTCGCAATGACGAGTGGTGGCCCTATCCCTTCAGCCATTCCAGCATCGGCGCGTTGATCTCGCGCGGATAGGTGTGACTGAGATCGTCGATCTCGGTATAGGTCACGTTCGCGCCTGCAGCCGAAAGCGCCGCTTTCGCCTGCCGCGCCACGTCCACCGCGAACATCCAGTCCAACCTGCCGTGCACCAGATAAACCGGCAGCCCTTGCAGGCGGTCCGCATCGGCCATCGACAGCAGCATCGGATGGAATGTCGCCGACACCGGCGCGATGTGGGTGAAGGGAGAGGCGCTCTCCAGCGCGCTGACATAGCAGAACGTACCGCCGTCGCTCATGCCGGTGAGAAGAATGCGTTGCGGATCGATATTCCAGCGCTCGCGCACGTGCGCGACAATCCGCGCAAGGTTCGGCGTATCGTTGTCGTCGCCCATCAGCGCCCATGTGGAGCCGAGCGAATTGCCGCTCGAGGTCGGCGTGACAAGAATGGCGCCGAAGCTGCGCGCATCCCGCAGCCAGGACCACAGGAAGCTCCGGCCATGGCCGCTGCCGCCATGCAGCGCCACTACCAGCGGCCAGTGGCGTTCCGGCGTATAGGTCTCGGGCACATACAGCGAATAGCCGCCGCGCGTGCGCGCCTCGTTGGCGACATGCATCACGCCGGTCTCTTCCTCCCGGGCAGCCGTCATGCTGCGCGCAAGGGCTTCGGAGTTGCTGCGCAACGAGGCATCGAGAAAGTAACTGTTCACCGCAGGAACGGCGGCGGCGAGCGGATACAGGGCTTCCAGCGCGCGCGGGGTGCGGCGTAGCGCCTTGAACACGGCGCGGATGTCGCCGCCGTCCAGCGCGGCGCGCAATTCGTTGAAGGCCGCCAGCGCTTCGCCGCTCGACAGGAGAAGCGCGCCGCCCACGGCATCCGGTGCTTCGGCCTCGCTGAACTGTGACCGCGCCGCGCGTAGTCGCGCGTCCGGCGCGCCGACCGCCGACATCACCTCGGCGAAGGATTCCGGATCGAGATGGCGCGCGATCAGGCTGAGCGTTTCAAGGCAGGCGAACAGCGGCGGCAGGATCAAGGCGGGATCTGATGTCATCACCGCACGATAGTGTCCGGGCGTGTGCTGACAAGGCTTGCTCCGGCTAATCGGTGATGTCCCAACCGGCGGACAAGGTCCTACTGCTCCGGCTCCGTGGTAAAGAACAGCGGATAGCCCCTCGCCTTGCCGAGTTCGGTACCTTCCTTGGCCTTGGTCTCGGCCACATCGCGCGTATAGACCGCGATGACGCAGGCGCCTTTCTGATGCGCCGTCAGCATGACGCGGCTCGCCGTCTCCTCGGCCATGCGAAACACCGACTTCAAGACCATCACGACGAATTCGCGCGGCGTGTAGTCGTCGTTGAGCAGGATGACCTTGTAGAGCGGCGGACGCTGCACCTTGGTCCTTGTCGTCGTTTTCGGTTTGACGGTTGTCGGGCTCATGGAAATCCCTTCGATCATGCGTCGGGTCTCTTTCCGGGAACGGCCGGAGCGCCTGCGCATTGTCAGACCGAGGGCCGCATGCCGCAGACAGCATCAAGTGCCATTTCACGGATCGATTATAGCGCAGCCGAACGGACGCTTCACGTCACTTTCACCAGCGGCCGGACTTACAGCTATGTCGGCGTTCCCGCCGAGGTCTATTTCCAGTTCTGCCGGGCCGCCTCGAAAGGCGAATTCTTCAACGCCATGATCCGCGACCGTTACGAATTCAGCGAACAGCACTAGGTTGTCGCGCGAAGAATGGCATGGAACCCGGTGGCGGTTGCCGCGTTATTCTCGTAGCCAACGGGCTGCGGCCCCAACCCCCTCATCTCCTGCTAGGAACACATGGACTCGCGCCCCATGACTGCCCCCTATTACACCGATCCGTCGACATCGAGCTTCAAGGTGAATCCCGTCTCGTTCGTATTCGCCGACGATGGTCTGGTGCCGAACAATCCGCTGCCCTTTCTCCTCTATAAGGACGCCATTCCCTTCCCGGCCGATATCCCGGCGGAAGAAGCCGTCGAGGCCATGTTCACTGCCAACGGCTGGGGCTCGACATGGCGCAACGGCATTTTCGACTATCTCCACTATCACAGCACGGTGCATGAGGTTCTCGGCGTTGCCCGCGGCCGCGCTCAGGTCCGTTTCGGCGGCGATCACGGCGAGGTGCTGGAAGTCCGCAAAGGCGATGTCGCCATCCTGCCGGCCGGGACCGGGCATCAGTGCCTGTCGGCGAGCAGTGATTTCCTCGTGGTCGGCGCATATCCGCCGGGCCCGGAAATGACCGTCGAACGGCCGACGCCGGAAAATCATCGCAAGGCGCTCAAGCTGATCCCGCAGGTCAAAGTCCCCGCGACGGACCCGGTTTATGGCGCGGACGGTCCCTTGGTGGCGCTATGGCGCAAGCCAAACCGCGCCTGAGCAGCGGGCGGCATATCTAAAATTGGAAATATCTGCGCTTGGCTTATGGCGTCGCGAAAGTGCGCGATGCCTCTTCCCGGCCCATTGGCACGCAGACCTTCTTGCGGCGAAGCGCGCCGAGCGCGCCCGTCACTTTAAGGACCTTGCCGACGCCGCAGGTGCCGTCGTCCACATAGACGACCGACCATGGCGACAGGAAATAAGGTTCTTTTTTCAGAAAGCTGGGCGCCAATTCCGTCGCCAGACAAGGCGTGGACACAGCACAGACGAGTGCAAAGGCGACGACGGTACGCATAACGCTCTTCCCTGAGACCGGCGACTTTTACAATGCGCCGTTTCCGTGAATGTTCCAAGACACATCGCGCGCCACCCTGATATTTTTTGCGGCGCGTGGCAGCCCAATATCACGCCATCGTTTCGGAACGGTATATGGCGCGCCGCATTGGCCCCTCATCGATTCAACATGGGAGGTCCTCATGCGACACCATCTGCTTTTGCCAACACTCGCAGCGGCCGCCTTGGCCGGCTCAACCCTGATCGCGGCGGCACAGGGCGTCGCGCCGCCCTCATCGCCGGGCGGCACTGCCGCCGGTTCGCCTGGCGTTTCTCCGGCGACCCCACCGGCGGTGAACACGACGCCCGGCACGACCACCGGCAGCAACACCAGCGGCATCAACCAGCCGGGCGTCCCTAACACTTCGACCCCGGGCTCCATCGGCACCGGCGCATCGCCGAGCGGCCTGCCCGGCGACAGCACGACCAATCCCGGCTATCCCGGCCCGGTCGACGGCGGCGCGAACCAGCACTGATCCGGGGCCAGCTAGGCTTACACTTGAAAGAAACCATAAAAATCCGCGCGGCTCGCAACAACCGCGCGGATTTTGAACGCGAGCGCCGGAAAACCTATTCGGTCTTGGTGGTGCTGTTCGAACTGGTCCGGGGCGAGGCATCCTTGCCGCCGCCCGCGATGCGGACCTGATCGCCGTCGTTGATGCCATCCAGCGGGGTGATGATGATCCGGTCGTCCGGCGACAGCCCCGAGGCGATTTCGATCTCACGGCCGAGATCGCGGGAAATGGTCACGGGCTTGAACAGGATCTTGTCGCCTGCCGTCACCGTGGCGACCCGCAGGCCGCTGTTGTTGAAGATCAACGCGCTCGCCGGAATGCTGAGCGGCTGCACATCGCTCGTCAGCGCAAGCTTGACGCTGGCATAGGCTCCCGGGCGCAGCTCGTTGTTCGGATTCTCGATCGCAAGCTGCATGCGCGTGGTGCCGGACGCGATATCGACCGACTGCGCCGACGCCTCGACGGTCGCCGGGAACGTACGGCCGGCGTATTCCGGCACGGTCACACTCGCCTTCGCGCCGATCTTGATGCCCGGCAGATAGTTCTGCGGCACGTTCACGTAGAGGCGCAGCTTCTTGACGTCGGAAACCGCGAACATCGCAGCGCCCGAGCCGGTGCCGCCGTTGATGAGCGCGCCGACATCGGTGTTGCGCTCCGTGACGACACCATCAAATGGCGCGGTGACGTTTTTGTAGCTCGCCAGCGCTTCCAGCCGCGCGACGTTCGCCTGCTGCGCGTTGACCTGCGCTTCCTTGCTGGCGAGGTCTGCGGAGCGCTCGTCGATTTCCTGCTGTGAGACGAAGTTTTGCGCCAGCAACGTCTTGCGGCGCGCGAGGGTCGCGGCGGAGAGCTTGGCCGCCGCCTGCGCATTCAGGAGGTCCGCCTTGGCCTGCATCAGTTGCTGATCGAGGTCCGGCGCATCGATCTCCGCGAGCAGTTGTCCCGCCTTCACGGATGCGCCGATATCGACGTTCCACGATTTCAGATAGCCGCTGACGCGGGCAAAGATCGGCGCACGGGAATAGGCTTCCAGACGGCCCGGCAGGTCGAGCGAGGCGTTCAGAGGCTTGGTCCCCGGCAGCGCCACAGCAACGGTCGGCACCGCCTGCGCATCGGTCCATTCGCGCAGCTTGGCGTCGCCGTTCGAGCGCGAGATGATGCCGGTCACGACGACAGCCGCCAGCACGCCGACACCGATGGTTCCGGCCAGCCGTATCTTGCGCGGCGAAACGGAGGTGTTCTGATCAGTGGGCATGCGAAACCTCCAGCGCTTCCGCGGACTTCGCGGGCGCCTTCTTATGAACCATACTGAACACGACCGGTACGAACAGCAGCGTCGCGGTCGTTGCGAAAATCAGGCCGCCGATCACGGCGCGGCCGAGCGGTGCGTTCTGCTCGCCGCCCTCGCCCATGCCCAGCGCCATCGGCGTCATGCCAATGATCATCGCCAGCGCCGTCATGATGACGGGACGGAAGCGGACAAAGCCGGACTCCAGCGCGGCGGCGACCGGATCGCCGAGGACATCATATCGCTCGCGGGCGAAGGCGATCACCAGCACCGAGTTCGCCGTCGCCACACCCATGCACATGATCGCGCCGGTCAGCGCCGGCACCGACAGTGTGGTGTGGGTGGCGAACAGCATCCAGATGATGCCGGCAAGCGCCGCAGGCAGCGCCGACACAATCACGAACGGATCGGACCACGACTGGAAGTTCACGACGATCAGGAGATAGATCAGGACGATCGCGCCGAGCAGACCGAACAGTAGCCCCGTGAAGGCGCTGTTCATGGTCTCGACCTGCCCCATCAAAACCACGCGGCTGCCGCGAGGGAGATCCTTGGCAGTGTCCGCAATTGCCTTGTTGATATCGACCGAGAGCGCACCGAGGTCGCGGCCCTGCGGCGTCGCGAAGATCTGCACGAGGTTCTGAATGTCGTATTGCGAAACCACGGCGCTGGACGTGTTGCGTTTGATGCTGGCAAGACCGCCCAGCATCGGCGTCGTCGGAACGCCCGCGGCGGAAATCGGAAGCGCTTCGAGCTTGCTCAGCGAGTCGATCCGGTACTGCGGCGTCTGCATCACGATGGAATAGGACACGCCGTTGGTGGGATCGAGGAAGAAGGTCGGCGCGACCTGCGAACTGCCGGCAAGGTTCACCACCATGCTGTTGGTGACGTCGCGCGCGGTCATGCCCACATATTGCGCGCGGGTGCGGTCCACGTCGACATTGAAGCTGGGCGCGTTCGGCGACTGCTGGATACGTGCGTCGGCAACACCCGGAATGAGCCTGACCCGCCGCAGCAACTTATTGGCGTAAGCGAAATTCCCCGCGATGTTCGCGCCGCGGATCTGGATATCGATCGGCGCGGGCGAGCCGAAGTTGAGGATCTGGCTGACGATGTCAGCCGGAAGGAAGGCGAAGGACACGCCCGGGAATTCGCGCGGCAGCTTTTCGCGCAACTCCCGCACATAGTCCTCGGTCGGCTTGTGATCTTCCTTTAGCTTGACCTGGATGGTGCCATCCTGCGTGCCGATCACGCCGGTGTTGCTGTAGGTCAGATTGATGCCCGAAACCGGCATGCCGATGTTGTCGGCCATGGTTTCGATCTGGTCCGGCGGGATGATCTGACGGATCACCTTCTGAACATCCGCGAGCTTGTTGGCGGTTTCCTCGACGCGCGTTCCGATCTGGGTGCGAACCTGAAGCAGAATCTGGCCGGTATCGACCGACGGGAAAAAGTTGCGGCCGAGGAACGGCACCAGCAGGAACGACAGCGCGATGGCCCCCAGGAAGCCCATGACGAAGACCTTGCGATGGCCAAGCGCCATGATCAGCAGGCCGTGGTAGACGTCCCTCACCCTTGCGAACCGCTTTTCGAACCCGCGCTGGAACAGCACCAGCGGGTTGCGGCTTTCCGGCGGCGGCAACGGATTGCCGTTCTCGTCATGCGGATGGGGGTGCAGCAGGTACTTCGCCATCGTCGCCACCAGGGTGCGCGACAGGATGAACGACCAGGCCATCGCGAACATCACCGCTTCGGCCATCGGCACGAACAGGAAGCGCGACACGCCGGTAAGGAAGAACATCGGCACGAACACGATACAGATACAGAGCAGCGTGACGAAGGCCGGGGTTGCGATCTGTCGCGCGCCTTCGAGAATGGCAGGCTCGACTTCCATGCCGTGCTCGAGATGGTAGTTGATGTTCTCGATGGTCACCGTCGCGTCGTCGACCAGAATGCCGACCGCGAGCGCCAGGCCGCCGAGCGTCATGATGTTGAGTGTCTCGCCGATCAGCGACAGGCAGACGATGGCGCCCATCACAGAGAGAGGGATAGAGATCGCAATGATGAGCGTCGACCGCCAGCTTCCGAGGAACAGCAGGATCATGATGCTGGTCAGCGCCGCCGCCAGCACGCCCTCGAAGGCGACGCCTGCGATGGCGCCGCGCACGAAGATCGACTGGTCGCCGAGCAGATTGATCCGCAGCGAGTCCGGCAGCGTATCCTTGACCTCTTCGATCTTCTTCTTGATGCCTGCGATGATGTCGAGCGTCGAGGTCGCGCCCGCCTTCAGCACCATCATCAGCACCGAACGGTTGCCATCGACATGGACGATATTGGTCTGCGGCGGATTGCCGTCACGGATCTGCGCGACGTCGCGGATGTAGACGGTCGCGCCGTTGACGACCTTGATCGGCAGGTTGCCGAGTTCGTCGATCTTCAGCGGGGAGTTGTTGAGTCGGATGTTGTATTCGAAATTGCCGATCTTCTGCGTTCCGACCGGCGTGATCAGGTTCTGCGCCGCGAGCGCATTGGCGACATCCTGTCCCGCGAGCCCCAGCGACTGCATCGCCGCCGGATTGAGATCGATCTGGATCTGGCGCTGCTTGCCGCCGAACGGCCAGGGGATCGCCGCGCCCGGCACTGTGACCAGCGGCGTGCGCAACTGATTGGTCGCGAAATCGAAGATGGTCTGTTCGGTCAGCCCCTCGCCGCCCAGCGCGAGCTGGATGATCGGCACGGTCGACGCGCTGTAGTTGAGGATCAGAGGCGGCGTCGAACCAGGCGGCAACTGCTTCAGCATGGTCTGGGCGATCGCCGTGACCTGCGCGTTGGCCGTGCGGATGTCGACGTTCGGCTGGAAGAAGATCTTGATGACGCCGTAAGTCGTGTACGAGGTCGCGGCGATGTGCTCGATGTCATTGACCGTCGTGGTCAGCGCACGCTGGAACGGCGTCACGATGCGGCCGGACATCTGGTCGGGCGGCAGGCCGGTGTACTGCCAGACCACGCCGATCACGGGAATCCTGATCTCGGGAAAAATATCGGTAGGCGTGCGCAGAGCCGCCAGCGGACCGGCGATCAGCAGCAGGATGGCCATCACCACAAAGGTATAGGGCCGGCTGAGAGCAATACTGACGAGCTTGTTCATGCCGCACGTTTCTTGGTCGTGGGGTTATCCGGCGCCCCGCAACGGAAGACCTTGTTCTTTTAATGTTTCGCCGCGTGGCGCTGATGTACCCGACTCTGGCGTGCCGGTGCAACGCCGCAGGGCTCACAAGCCCTTGTTTGCAGCGCAATATAGCCGGAAATCGCGACTTTCAGCCGAGGCTTTCGTTCACGAAAGCGTCAGAGCACAAGCTGGGTCTGGGTAACCACCGCCACCAGCCGTCCCTCCCCGGTTTCCAGCCGGGTCTGCCACACCTGCGTGCGGCGGCCGACATGGACCGGCGTTGCTGTCGCACGCACCGTGGTGCCCGCTTTCGCGCCACCGACGAAGTTGGTTTTGCTCTCGATGGTGGTGGTGCCCTTGGCGTCGGATGGCAGATTGATGACGGTGGCCGCCGCGCCGACGGAGTCCGCGAACGCCATCACCGCGCCGCCATGGATCGAACCGCCGACGGTGCACAGATCGTCGCGGACCAGCATGGTCGCCACGACCTTCGTCTTTTCGGCTTCAACGAAAGTGATGCCCATCAGAACGGCCAGCGGCATCGGCCGCGACTGGATCATTTCAAGAAAAGACACGCGGTTGCTCCGTCATCGATGCGATCGTGCCGGCGCACCTGCGGCCGACATGCAGACGGCAAGTTTAGCGAAGGGCGTGGAAAAGGCGATGACCTCCGGGGTCATCATCCCGCGCGCGTCCTGCTGGCGCACGGTCTCGCGGAACGATCCGCCGCGCTCGCCGTTACATTCAGACCTGTCACCCGCCCACCCCATCTCCCCGCCTATGAGAATCAGGACCGTCCGACTACGATGAGGCATGACCTACGTTTATCTCATCTCGGCGATCATCCTCGAGGTCATCGGCACGTCCGCGCTACAGGCATCGGAGCAATTCACCCGGCCGAAACCGCTGATCCTGACGGCGATCGGCTATGCCGCCTCGTTCTATTGTCTGTCGCATGTGCTGCGAACCATGCCGGTCGGCATCGCCTACGCGATCTGGTCCGGGCTCGGCATCGTCCTGATCACGCTGGTGGGCCTTGTCTGGTTCGGACAGAAGCTGGACACGGCGGCCGTTGCCGGGCTCGGGCTCATCATCGCGGGCGTCATCACCATCAACGTGTTTTCATCGACGGTTACACACTGACGCATTGGAGAGACAACGCATGGACAATCGCAACATTCTTTACGCCGTCGTCGGCGCGCTCGTCATTGCGGTCGCCATCCTCGGCTACAAGGTCTATCAGGACAACAAGAAGCCGGAAGGCCTGCAGATCAACGTCGGCCCCAACGGACTGAAAATCCAGGGCAAGTAATCGTCATGAAAACACTTCAGCGGAAGCTTCGTTGCGGTGCGCTGGCATCGCTCGCACTGCTCGCACTGTGCGGAACGGCAAGCGCTGATATCGTCGGGCGCGAAAGCGACATCACGGAGTTGCGTCTCGGCCAGCGCATCTATGTCGATGACGGCTCATGCCCTGCAGGGCAGATCAAGGAAATCGCCGGCATCAGCCTGAGTGCGTCCGGCATCGTCCGCACACGCAAATGCGTGGAGCGCAGGGGCAAGCGCTGACACGCCGGGTCTGCGTTTTCGCAGCCACGATCAGAGGCCGTTGGCGTTGCATGGGTCGCTGCAGTTATGGATGGCGCCGGTGCTAAAATCCTGCCAGAGTTCTCTGATTGCATTTTAGGATGATGACCGGAAGCAAGCAGAGGCATTGGTGAGCAAGCTAAAACTGAAACACCGATTGCGCGCTATGTTTTTCCCGTCCGAAAGCCGCGCCTACAAAGAGCGCGCACACCTCAAAAAGCAGACGCGGGCCGGGGAACTGTTCCAGAAGGTCATGGCCGGTCATTGCGACAGATGCGGAGCCCAGTCCGGATTTTACGAAGGCCCAAGCGGCGGCGCTTTGAGAAGCCTGTTCTGTCGAAACGACGACTGTCGCGCGAACTACAACGCCACCGATCTCGGCAACGGCACAGGTTGGGCTGAACTGGTCGGCCGCACTGAAGCCGCGACCTACGATCGCGCCAGGCATGGAGCCTTCTCTCCAGCCAAATAGATTGCCAACCGGGGCAATCGGGCGGATCTGTTGTGTCTGTCTTGTCCCCGCGCGCTATCCCGAAATGAAATCGCCGCACTTCTGCACGGTGTCGTTGGCGCCCCACGGCATGATGGGGACCGACGCGGTCGAGTTCTTCGGCGAGCCGTCGATCAGCTTGTCCGAATAGACCATGTAGACCAGCACGTTCCGCTTGGCGTCGCAGCCGCGCACGATCTGCATCTTCTTGAAGAACAGCGAACGGCGCTGCCGGAACATGTCCTCGCCCTGCGACATCTTACTCTTGATCCGGATCGGACCGATCTGATGACAGGCCAGCGAAATATCCGAGACCTGCTCGGCGAGGCCGAGCCAGCCTTTGTAGCCGCCCTTTTCCGGCACCGTGAAATGGCAGGCCACGCCTTCGACTTCCGGATCGTCCACGCCATAGGTCGCAAGCTTGTCGTCCGGGCTGAGTAGCTTGAAGACGGTGGAGCGGCGGAAGATCAGATCCGGCTCATCGGCCGCGGCCACCGGCGACACCGCCAGCCATGAGAGAGCCGCAGCCAGCAGCATGGCGGCTGCCGGACGAATCAGGCGAAAAGACATCGGTGGAACTCCAGCGAAAGAGGTCTGCGAAACACGGCACCGGCGCCTGCCGGTCGCCCCTCATGTGGGGGTGGCGGGCCAAATGTTCAAAGGCACGAGAATTTGACTGCGGATAACCCGCCGTTAAGCGCTTTTGAAGGCAATCCGGCTAGCTTTTCAGCACCGGAAACCGCAAGGCACGACGTATTGGACAGAATAGCCGCAAACAGGCCCATGAACATTCAGCCCGTTCGCGACACCAATACTAAAATCATTTTGAGGACATCTGGCGTGCACGGCAATTGGAAAGCTTCTTCACGCGACCTGCGGATATCGGCTGGTCCTGTTTCTCTCTTTGGCAACCACACACGCCCGGCCCGACGCGGCCTGCGGAAGAGTGCGTGGTTCGCGACCCTTCTGACCGCCGGTTTCGCCCTGCCCGCCCAAGCCCAGTTCTGGTTGCCAGATACGGCCGCCGACTATCGCGAGGTGATGCCGCAACAGATCGAACAGCGCCCGGAACACCGGCGGCCGCGTGCCACGCGCACCCGCGAAAAGCTGCCGGACGCGCCGAAGGAAACCGCCAAGCCGGTCGGGCCGGTCATCATCGCTATCTCCATCGAAAAGCAGCAGCTCAAGCTTTACGACCAGAACGGCCTGTTCGCCGAAACGCCGGTCTCCACCGGCATGCGCGGCCATTCGACGCCGATGGGCGTGTTCAGTATCATCCAGAAGAACAAATATCACCGCTCCAACATCTACAGCGGCGCACCGATGCCCTACATGCAGCGCATCACATGGTCCGGTGTCGCTTTGCATGCCGGCGTGCTGCCCGGCTATCCGGCCTCGCACGGCTGCATCCGCCTGCCGGCAGCGTTTGCAAGCAAGCTGTTCGACGTCACGCGCCGTGGCGAGCCCATCATCGTCGCGAGCGCAAAGCCTTCTGCCCTGTCGATCGCGCGTCCGGCCTTCCTCGCTCCGGTCGCGCCCTCCGGCTCGCCGATGGCCGCCGGCGTACGCACCGACGCCTGGTGGCGGGAAGAGCCGCCGCACGCACCGGACCCGCT
>Ga0066256_1001762_pt1 | contig 27313 bp, 26 predicted proteins | sample ThiBio_1000_biof_FD_87107 | JGI IMG/M metagenome (GOLD analysis project Ga0066256, IMG submission 87107) | Wastewater bioreactor microbial communities from Cape Town, South Africa - Thiocy_expt_1000_biof (version 2) | ecosystem: Engineered > Bioreactor > Thiocyanate-remediating >... | reverse complement strand
CGGGGTAAGAGAGCGCGGAGGCGAGGGGGGGGGCGCCCGTCCCCCCGCCGAGCTGCGCGTGGGCGAGCACGTGGGCCGGGCCGCGGCTCCCCGGCGGGTGGGGGGGGGGGCGGAGGGCCGGGCTGAAGCGGACGCGGGGGGCCGGCTGGGCGAGGTCGTGGATCGGGGTGAGCCCCGGCGCCTCGTTCTTCGGGGCCGCCACCGCCGAGACCGCGACCGGCGCGTCCGAAAGCGATTCCTTCACCTTGCGCGCGGTGACGACGATATCCTGGCTCGCCGGCGGCAGATCGTCCGCGCGGGACGGCGCGGGCTGCGCCTCCTGCGCCGAGACCATGCACGGCGTCAGCCCGGTTGCGACCAGCAACGCGGCATACAATGATCGCTTCATCATTTCCCTCCGTATCGGCGTTCCTGACAGCGCCCCCGTGACGCCGCGACATCCCGCGCTTTATGTCTTATTGTCCGGACAAATATAGCATAGAGATTTGTCCGGACAACTGTTTTCGACGGAGCCCCGTCGCTTCCTCGCATTTCCCGCTCCCATGTGGCGCACGCGCCACATGGAAATAACGGACAGTCACGAGCTATATTTCCAATAACTAACTGTTTTTATGTTCAAAACTTGAAACCAAGGAAGGCCGAAAGAAAGCGTCGCCTGCTCGCCGCCAGCAATACCCCCTTCCCTCGTCTCCGCTTCGCCCGGAGGCTCCCGGGCGGCCGATCGCCGCCCCATGAGCCGCCGCAGCGAATCGCGCTCCGGACTCGCCCTTAGGGGTGCGCGCCGCTCGCCGGCTTCTGCTGGTCCGCCCACTTCTTGAACACGGTCCACGAGGTCTCGTTCGGCCGCTTGTCGTCGAGCGGCGGCGGCGCGGTCCAGGCGGGATAGTTGGTCGCGATCTCGGTCTTCATCACCGCGGGCAGCTCGTCGAAGCTCTTGAGCTTGTTGCCCACGGCGTTGAACACGAGCTGACCCTGCCGCCCGCTCATCTTCATCCACGGCAGCCAGTCCGAGATGCGCACCCAGCTCACCAGCGGATAGGCCGTGGGGTTGCGCGTATCGAGCATCTCGTCCGCGTCGAACGCGAAGTCGAAGATCTCCATCGCGTGGTACTTGCCGCCGACATAGTCCTGATAGCCGCCCGCGAGCGGGTTGTTGTAGAACAGCGGCGCCTCCAACGGCATGACGAAGTGTCGGCCCGCGCGCCGCAGCGAGGGGAGCGAGAACGGCGTGCCATCCGCATTGGTGACGAAGCTGGGCCGCTGGTTCACCGGATCGTTGGCGACCTGGAGCACCGTCACCGTCTCTCCGGTCCACGGATTCTTCCAGTTGCGCACGACCTCGCCGGTCTTGGGATCGAGGTAGAGCAGGATCTCGCGGCTGACGAGCCGCCAGCCCTGGCCCTGCTTGGGATCGGTGATCGCGGTGCACTGGCGGATGTTCATCCCCTCCGCCTTGAACAGCAGCCGGTCCGGCTCGCCGTCGACCCGCGAATAGACGTTGCCGGCCCAGTGATAGACGGCGGGCTTGCCGTCCGCCTCGCCGCACTGCGCGCGCTTGGAGATTTCCAGCGCGTCCTCCGGCTTGGCCGGATCGAGCTGGCGCGCCGCAGCGCCGGAGGCGAGCGGGAGCGCCGTCGCCAGGGCCAGCCCGGCGAGAGTGAGGAGACGCGCTGAATTCATCGGCCGCAATCCTTTTCCTGGTCATGGAACGACCTTGCAGGTCGCGCGTGATCATGCTTTTGTCCGGACAACTTGTAAACACGAAAAGACCAGTTTCAGCGGGATTTGTCGTAATCGGGCGGATTTCCGTCGCCTGTGCCTCAACCGGCACGCCAGAGTATCCAGCAGGAGGAAGAATGTCGGCACGAATCGCACAGGTCGCGCAGACCGGAGGGCCGGAGCGCATCCACTGGCACGACGTCGAGCTGCCCCCGCCTGGGCCGGGCGAGGCGCGGGTGCGCAACACCGCGGTCGGGCTGAACTTCATCGACATCTATCATCGCAGCGGGATCTATCCGATCGACCTGCCCGGCGCGCTAGGCGTGGAAGGTGCAGGCGTGGTCGAGGCGGTCGGCGCGGGCGTGACCGGGGTCCGGCCGGGCGACCGCGTCGCCTATTTCGGCCCGGACCGCGGGGCCTACGCCACCGCGCGCAACATGGCCGCCGCCGCGCTGTTCGTCCTGCCGGCGGACATCGACGCGGAGCTGGCGGCGGCCGTGCTGCTGAAGGGCTGCACGGCCGAATTTCTCGTCCGCCGCTGCGCCCGGGTGGAAGCGGGCTGGCCGGTGCTGGTCCATGCCGCGGCCGGCGGGGTCGGCATGATCCTGACGCAATGGCTGAAGGCGGTGGGCGCGACCGTGATCGGCACCGTGGGCAGCGAGGCCAAGGCGGCACTCGCGCGCGAGGCCGGAGCGGATCACGTCATCCGCTACGACCGGGAGGGCATCGCCGACCGCGTCCGCGCCCTGACCGGCGGCGCGGGCGTGCGCGTGACCTTCGACGGGATCGGCGCGGCGACCTGGGAAGCCTCGCTCGACGCGACGGGCAAGCGCGGGCTGATCGTCGGCTACGGCAATGCCAGCGGCCCGGTGACGGGGGTCGCGACGGGCGTGCTGGCGCTCAAGGGATCGCTCTACACCACGCGGCCGATGCTCTACGATTACTATGCCGCGCCGGAGGAGCGCAACGAGGGCACGGCGGCGCTGTGGGACATGATCCGCAGCAGCAAGGTCTGCGTCACCATCGGCCAGCGCTATCCGCTGGAGGACGCCGCCCGCGCGCACCGCGACCTGGCGGCGCGCGCGACGCACGGCTCCTCGCTGCTCATCCCGTGAGGGCGCGCGGTCAGCCGATCTCGATCAGCTCCAGCAGTTCGCCCGCGCTGCCGATGGCGGTGGCCGCCCATCGGTCGCCATAGAGCGGCCCGCCCCGCCGCGCGGGCGGGACGATGAAGTCGAGGCCGGTGGCGGCCAGGCTCTCCACCGCCAGCGTCACCAGCGCGTTGCCCGGCGGCAGCATCCCCGCATCCCGGCCCCGCACCGTGGCGGCGGGCGGATAGTCGTCGACCTCGATGATCGGCATCCGGCCCTTCTGCGCCATGCTGATCGTCGACAGCCGGTCGAGCGGCAGGCCGAAGGCGCGGCTGATCATCGTATAGGGGATCGTGTAGCTGTCCCCCTCGTCGAGCCCGAGATGGCGCGCGTACCACTGCATCGTCGCGATCCGGTCGGGCGTGGCGAGGATCGTGATGAAGACATGATCGACCGGCGATGCCGCGCGCGGCAGGTCGGAGCTGGGCGTGTCCTGCCGCACCTCGTTCAGGTAGATCATCTCCCGCCCGCGCCCGAGCATCTGCATCGCGACGAAGTACGGCAGGCCGGGGATTTCCTTGGGCGGGCCGACGATGTCGAAGCCGCTACCCGCCAGCCGCGCGGGCCAGCCGAACACCTCCTCGACCGTGATCTCGTAGGCCGCCCAGCCATAGGTGCGGGTCGGCAGGAAATCGGGCGGCAATGGCTGCTCGACCAGCCGCAGGAAGCAGGGCGTGCCACTCGTTGGCTGCAAGGTCGCGCAGGCATGCCCGGCAACGCCGGGCGTTCCCCAGGCGGCAGCCGGATCGGCGGGCAGCGGCCCCTGCTCCACCACGGCCGGCCCGAGCCGGTCGCGATAGTCGGCGAGCGCCGCGTCGAGGTCGGGCGTCGCGATCACGCCGCCCATGATCCGGCCGTGGGTCAAGCCCGGCATCAGAACCGCGCTTTGCGCTTCTCGAGGAAGGCCGCCACGCCCTCGGCGAAGTCGGGCAGGGTGAAGGCCTCGGCGAACAGCGCGCTGGTCTCGGCATCGTCGCTCGACTGGCCGTTGAGGATGCGGCGGACCATCGCCTTCGCCTCACGCGCGGTATGCGGCGAGGCTTCGGCGATCGTCGCCACCAACGCGTCGGGTCCGTCCGCGAGGATATCGACCAGGCCGATGCGATGGGCCTCGCCCGCGTCGATCAGTTGCGCGGTGAACAGGATGCGCTTGGCCTGGGATGGGCCGACGAGGTCGACCAGCAGCTTGGTGTCGTGCAGCGAATAGACTAGGCCGAGCTTGGCCGGGGTGATCCCGAACCGCGCCGCGGTGGTCGCCACACGCAGGTCGCAGGCCATGGCCAGGCCGCAGCCGCCGCCGACGCAATCACCCTCGACGAAGGCGACGGTCGGCTTGGCCGCGTGGCTCAGCACCAGTTGCGCGCGGGCGATCGCCGCCTGGTTCTTCGCGCGCCATTCAGGGTCGCGCGCGCCGGCGCCGAACTCGACGATGTCGGCGCCCGCCGAAAAGGCTCCGGGCTCCGCCGCGCGCAGCACCAGAACGCGGACGCCGGCATCGGCCATGGCGCTTTCGACCAGGCCGGGCAGCGCCTCCCACATCGCCTGGGTGAAGGCGTTGCGCTTCGCCGCGCGGTCGATGCGGAGCGTGGCGACGCCGCCCGCGATATCGAGCGACAGGCTCATGCCGGGTCCACCTTCGCCAGATGCTGCGCGATCTGCCGCCGCGTCGCGATCCACACGCCGTCGTGTGCGCGGACGTGCTTCAGGAACTCCTCGAAGGCCCAGATCCGTCCCGGCCGCCCGATGATCCGCAGGTGCAGGCCGAGCGACATCATCTTGGGATTGCCCTCCACGCCCGCGGGGGAGGGCGGGTCGAAGCAGCGCCGCGGGTAGTCGGGCCAGTGGGGGGGGGTATAGGGGGGGTCGGTCCACATCTTCATGTCGTTGTCGTCAAGCTGATAGGGCACGATCGCGATCGGCCGCCCCGGCACGGTCTCGCGATCCCAGAAGGGCACGTCGCCCGAATAGTCGTCCATGTGATACTCGAACCCCGCCTCGATCAGCAGGCGACGGGTGTTGTCGGTATGGAAATAGCGGCTGAGCCAGCCGTAGGGCCGGGTGCCCGTGGTCCGCTCGATCGACTGGACCGCGCGGTCGATGAAGGCCCGCTCGGCCGCCTCGTCCAGCTTGAACTGGTGGACCCAGCGCCAGCCGTGGCTGACCGCCTCGTGCCCCAGGTCGCGGATCGCGGCGGCGATCTCGGGATGGTTCTCCAGGCTCATCGCGGCGACCGTCCAGCTCGCCATGATGTCGTGCTCGCGCAGCAGCTTGACCACGCGCGGCGCGCCCGCCTTGAGCCCGTAGAGATAGTTGCTCTCGTTGGCGTAGTTGCGGATCGGCGACTTGATATGGACGCCCAGCTCGTCGACCGGCTCCATCCCCCGGTCGCCGCGTGCGACCGTCATCTCAGAGCCTTCCTCGACGTTCACCACCACCGACAGCGCCAGCTTCGCGCCGTCGGGCCAGTCCATCCGTTCCTCACGCAGCATCAATGCATCTCCTCCCCGCCGGAGACGTTGAGCGCCTCCCCGGTCACGTAAAAGGCGTCGTCACTGGCCAGCCAGGCGCAGGCCGCGGCCGTGTCGCTGCCCAGCCCCGGCCGGCCCATCGGGTTCTTCGCCGTCATGTTGGCGAGATAGGCCTCCACGCTGTCGAACCCCAGCAGCTTCGAGAAATAGGCGTTCTGCTCCGCGCCGAGCCCGGTCGTGACATGGTTAGGGCAGACCGCGTTGACGGTGATGCCGTGCGCGCCCAGCTCGAGTGCGGCGGCGCGAGTCAGGCCGACCATGCCGTGCTTGGACGAAACATAGGCGGGCAGGTGCGGGAAGCCCGACTTGGCCGCCTGGCTCGCCACGTTGATGATCCGTCCGCCGCGCCCGCCCGCGATCATCGCCCGCGCCGCCGCCTGGGTGCAATAGAACGCGCCCGACAGGTTGACCGCCAGCACGGTATTCCAGTCGGCCGGATCGACCTCCAGCAGCGGGCGCATCATGAAGCCGATCCCGGCATTGTTGACGAGGACGTCGACCCGCCCGAAGGCGGCCATCGCGCCCTCGACCAGCGCCGCGCATTGCGCCGGGTCCGACACGTCGCAGGCGATGGCCGCGACCTTCGCGCCGCGCCCGCGCAGGTCCTCCGCGACGCCTTCCGCCTCGGGCGTGATCGCGCGGTCCGAGACGACGCAGGCGGCGCCCTCCTCGGCGAAGCGGCGCAGGATCGCCTGCCCCAGCCCCTTCTCCCGCCCGGAGCCGGTGACGACCACCGTCTTTCCCGCGAAGCGCATGGTCACAGGTCCTCGGTCAGGACGAATTGCGGATTGTCGGCGAAATCGGCGAAGGCGGCCGTGACCTTCTGGAAGGCGGGATCGCCGATCTCGGCGACGAAGGGGTCCATCGCCGCGATGTCGATGATCTCGACGTAGTCGTAGGGCGCCTTGGCGTCCGATCCGAACAGCCCGGTGGCGCGGTGGACGGTGAACCGGTCCACCGACCGCAGCGCGTTCACGCCGGGAATATCGGTGCCGCGCGCCCAGGCTTCATAGGCGGCGCGGTCGACGCCGGGCTTCAGGTTGAACAGGACGACGATACGCATGGCTTTCTCCCTTAGCTATCCAGGCGGCGCGCGACGGCGAACAGCAGCGCCTCCCCGTCCGGCGGGCCGACAAGCTGCACGCCGACCGGCATCCCCTCGGCGTCCTGCCCGGCGGGCAGCGACAGCGCGGGCAGGCCGGCGATATTGGCGATCGCGGTGAAGTCCGCCTGGTTGGCCGGGGCGCGGCCGCCGTGGGCGAAGGCCACTTGCGGCGCGGTCGGCAGGATCAGCACGCCGTCCGTCCCGATCGCCGCGCGCAGCCTGTCCCGCACCTCGGCGAGCAGCGCCGGGTTGGGCTCGGCCGCGTCGGCATAGTCGAGCAGCCAGAGCAGGTCCTTCGACAGCAGGTCGGAACGGCGATCCGCGCCGAGATGGCGCGAAAGCTCGCGCGCCGCCTCGACGAAACCGGCCGCCCGCGTCTCGCCGAGCGGCGGCAGGGCGATCTCCTGTGCCGGCCCGATCCGCGCCAGCGCACGGCGATAGCCGTCGAGCACCGCCGGCTCGCATTCGACGCCGCCCAGCCGCTCCAGCGTCAGAAACTGCGCCGGGCTGCCCGCGGTCGCCGCGCCGGGGCTCAGCACCCGCCACGCCCGCTCCAGCAGGTCGAGCGAGCCGGCCAGCGGGCCGATCGCGTCGAAGCCGCGATGCATCGGCTCCAGCCCGTCGTCGGGCAGCGCGCCGTTGGTCGGCTTCAGGCCATAGACGCCGTTGTAGGCCGCCGGAATCCGCACCGAGCCGAGCGTGTCGGTGCCGAGCGCGAGGCCGCACGGGCCGCCCGCCACGGCCGCGCCGCTGCCGCCGGAGGAACCGCCCGGCGTCCGCCCCTCGCCATGCGGGTTGAGCGTGCGGCCGAACCAGGGGTTGTCGGTGGTCGCGCCCAGCGCCGCCTCGTTCATGTTGAGCGTGCCCAGCACCGTTGCGCCCGTCGCACGCAGCCGGGCGACGACCGTCGCGTCGCGCTCGGCGATCCGGCCGCGATGCAGCGCCATCCCCGCCGTCCAGGGCAGGCCGCGCACCGCGATGTTCGCCTTCACCCCCAGGGTCACGCCCGCGAGCGGCCCTTCCCCGCCGCGCGGGGCCGGATCGCGGGCGACGAAGGCGTTGAGGCGGTCGCTCAAAGGCCGCGCTCGTCGATCAGGCGGATCGGCTTCTGGCGCACGTCGATCTGGGTCAACGCCGCCGTCCCCGCCGGCTCGACCAGTTCGATCGTCACCTCGACCCCCAGCCCGCGCCGCAGCAGCTCGCCCAGCTGGCCGGGATCGGTGCCGCCCCGGCTCTCCAGGATCACCAGCATGTCGTCGCGCTGCGAGGCCGGGTCGCGCGACAGCTTGCAGACGTATTCGCCGGTCAGGTCCGCCCGGTTCTCGATGATCGCGCCGATCGCATGGGGGAAGACGTTGATCCCGCGCAGCTTCACCATGTTGTCGCTGCGCCCCTTGAACCCGGCGATGCGCTTGAAAGCCATGCCGGTGGCGTTGGTCCCGGTCAGCTCGTGGGTGATGTCGTGGGTGTTGAAGCGGATGCAGGGGGCGATGTCGTCCTTGAACAGGCAGGTGACGACCATGTCGCCGGTCTCCCCCGCCGCGACGGGCGCGCCGCTGTCAACGTCGAGCAGCTCCAGGTATTGGGCGTCCTCCCAGACGTAGAGCCCGTCGCGCTCCGGCCCCTCGCCCGCGATCGTGCCGGTATCGCCGACGCCGTACCAGTCGAAGGCCTTGGCCCCGCCCCAGGCCGCCTCGGTCGAGGCGCGGTCCTCGGTGCCGAGATGGCCGCAGATCATCCGGATGTCGAGCTGGTCGAGCAGCCCGGCGTCGCGCGCCACCTCACCCAGCTTGCGGATATAGTCGACGAAGCCGACCAGCACGGTGACGCCGAAATCGGCCATCAATTGCACCTGCTGCGCCGAGCGCGTCTCGATGCCGGTGCCGGCGGAAAGGAAGATCGAGTTGGTGAAATGCGTCACCGCCTCGCGGATGTAGTGGCCCCCGTTGATCATCCCATGACCATAGACCGACTGCACGATGTCCTCGGGCCGCAGCCCCTGCCAGCGGTACATGCGGCCGACGAGGAGATTGCACACCTCCCGCCCCTTCGGCCCGAACAGCAGCGCCTGCGGCCGCCCGGTCGTGCCCGAGGTGGTGTGGAAGATCACCGGCGCGCGGTCCGGATCGCCGGTCAGCCCGGCGAAGTCGCCGAACGGCGGATGGTCGGCGATCGAGGCCATCAGGTCCGACTTGTCATAGACCGGCAGCTTCACGATGTCGTCGAGCCCGCGGATGTCGCCCGGCTCGATCCCCTGCGCTCCCCACAACCGCCGGTAGAAGGGAATCTGCCAGCCCCGCGCCATCAGCTTGAGGAACTGGCGATCCTGGATCGCGCGCAACTCGTCACGGCTCATGCCCGTGTAGCGGCGGACGAAGGCGTCGCCGACCGGATAGTCGGCCATCATCGCGGGCGCGTCGAGGGCTTCGAAATAGGTCGGGAAACTCATGCGGGCTCCGTGAAATAGGCAAGAGGACTGTCGAATATCCGCGCGTCGGTGGCGACGGGCGCCAGGGCGCGGGCAAGGTCGCGCTTGGCCTCGGCCTGGGCGGCGTCGAGCGGCGCCTCCGGGCTGCCGAGGGTGTGCGGGATGAGAATCTCCTCGCCGTCCACCACCAGCCGCTGGGGCGACAGGGCGTTGGGATCGGGATTGCCGTCGACCACCACCGTAACGCGCGCGGCAAGCGCCATGACCGCCGGGTCGGCGAAGGTCTCCGGTCCGAAGCGGCGCGGGTCGATCCGCCCCTCGCGCAGCATCAACGCGGCGAGCAGCGGCAGGCAGAGGCGGGCATAGGCCGGGGTCATGTCGGCGCGGAACGGGCGGCCGACCAGCCGCGCGATCAGCGGCGGCACATGGGCCTTGATCCGCTCGACCTCGCGTCCGTGGAACGCGGCGAGCGCCCCCAGGGTGGCATGGCTCGCGCGGCCGGAGGGGAACGGCTTGGTGCTGATCTCGGCGATCCGCCAGCCCTCGCCGATCCGGTCGGTATAGCGCGCGAGGTCGCCCTGGTCGAACAGCCGGAAATAGCCGAACGGCCCCTCCAGCACGTCGTGCGGCGCGGTGAAGCCCGCGCGCACCAGATCGGCCGCCATAACCGCCGAGCGCGCGGCATTGGCGATCTGGAGCGGCAGGGCGATCGATCCCTCAACATGGGCCTGCATCGTCCCGGCGCAGAAGCTGTAGGCGAGGCCGAGGACGTCCTCGATCGGCTCGATCCGCTCAATCCGCGCCACGGCCATGGCCGCGCCCAGGCAGCCGGCGGTCGCCGGACGAAAGAAGCTGAGCGGCGAGGTCGCGGCAAGGCCCATGCCGCTCGCCACGTCGACGCCCACCGCCAGGGCGACCAGCGCCTCCTCCGGGTCGCAGCCCCCGAGCCGGTCGATCGCCGCGCCGAGCGCGCCTGTCACCACCGACAGGGCGTGGACCACGGCCGGCTCGTGCACCGCGTCCCATTCCAGGCAATGAATGCGAAAGGCGTTGACGAAGGCCGCTCCGGCGGCGGGCAGGCGCTCGCTGCCGCCCAGCAGCCGCGCCTCCCCGCCCGTGCCCCAGCCGGTGGCCGCCGCCAACGCCTCCCGCCCGCCCGGCGCGGTCGCGCCGGCAGCTCCCACGGCGAGGGTATCCGCGAGCAGCCGCAGTGCGTCCTCGCGCACCGGCGCGGGCAGGGCGTGATCCGCGCGGACGAACCCGATCAGGCGGTCGGTCGCGGTCATAGCCATGTCTCCAGCAAGGCCACGATAGCGCGCGGATCGTCGCCGGACAGGCAGGCGGCGATCGCGGCGTCCGCGTCCTGCCCCACGCCGCCCCAGTCCATCAGCGCGCGCGCCTTGGCGATCACCCCGCCGCGGCCGAGCGGGCGCTCGGGATCGCCGAGCGTGTCGATGCGCTCCACCGCGCGTCCGCCCGCCGTCACCCGCGCGCCGTAGTGGGCGGGGAAGCGTTCGGAGAATTCCGTCGCCTCGCACACCTTGATCCGCGCTCGCGCCGGGGCCAGCGCGGCGATCGCCGCGGGCTCGAAGTCGGCCAGGACCGGCTCGCCGCGCTCGGCGACCACCGCGACGGCGTGGTGCAGCGAGAACTTGGCTTCGGCCACGCTCGCCGGGTCGGGGCGGTCGCAGAAGGTCAGGGCGTCGCGATAGGTCTCCACCAGGATCGACCCATCGAGCGCCGCGCCGTTCTCCCGCAACGCCAGCGCCGCGTCGATCGCCGGGTGGGCGTGGCGGCAGGCGCCCCACGGCTTGAAGCTCACCTCGTCCATGCGCCAGCCATCTTCGAGCCGCATCGGCCTGGGCGTGCCCGTCATCGCCGCATAGAGGCCCTGCTCGCCCTCCAGGACGAAGCGCGGCCCGGTGATGCCGGCGCGGGCGGCGCGGGCCGCCGCCAGGCCGGTGTCGACAGCGTGGGCGACATGCCAGTGCTTGGCCATCACCGGCTCGTGCCGCATCCGCCACAGTCCCCCGGCGACCGAGCCGGCGAGACCCAGCGCGGAAACCGTCGTCTCCGCCCCCGCGCCGGCCAGGCTGGCGGCCGTCGCCGTCGCGCCGAACACCCCGGCGGTCGCGGTGTTGTGCCAGCGGGCGTAGTGATAGCCATCGAAGGTCGCGCCGATCGCGATCACCGCCTCGTAGCCGCGCACGGCCGCCGCCAGTCGCGCGTCCATGCCCGGCGCGCCGTCACCGCCGAGCGCGACGGGCCAGATCACGGGACCGGGATGCAGGATCGACATGCGGTGAACGTCGTCCATCTCGAGCACGTTGCCCAGCCAGGCCGCCCGGGCGAGCGCGCCACCCTCCATCGCGCGCACGGCGGCGGCGACCGGCGCTTCCAGCGCGCCGGCCACGCAGCCCAGCCAGTCGAGCAGATGAAGCCGCGCCCGCGCGCCCATATCGCCGGGAACCGGCCGGGCGAGATGATGCGCCAGGCGCTCGGTCAAACTACTGCTGGCCATCACATCGTCACCGATGCAATATGAGCCAATAGAGGAGAGATCGCTTCATGGCCGCCGCGCGCGCCACCCCCGCACGAAACCTTCCCCGCACCCCCCGCTACATCGAGCTTGCCGACGACCTGCGCCGGCAAATCCTCGACGGAACGCTGCCCGCGGAAGGCTTTCCCACCGAGAACATGCTGTGCACGCGCTACGGCGTCAGCCGCTTCACCGTGCGCGAGGCGCTGCGCACGCTTCAGAACGAGGGGCTGATCCAGCGGCGGCGCGGATCGGGCACGATCGTCCAGTCGGCGGCGGCGCGCGGGGGCGCGCTGCACCAGCCGCTGTCGAACGTCGGCGAGATTCTGCAATATGCGCGCGACAGCCGGTTCGAGTTCGCCCGCGACGGCGACCATGCCCTGCCGAAGGCGATCAGCGACCAGCTCGACATCGGCCTGCCGGGGAAATGGGCGCGCTTTCGCGGCCTGCGCCTGCGCGAAGGGGAAAAGGGGCCGGTCGCCGTCACCGACGCCTATATCCACCCCGACCTCGCCGCCGTGGCCGACCGGATCGACGTCAGCGGCGAGACGATCTTCCGCCAGGTCGAACGCCTGGGCCGCCTGCGCATCGCGCGGGTCACGCAGGACATCAAGGCGGTCGCCGCCAGCGCCGCGATCGCCGAGGCGCTGCTCGTCCCGCGGCGCAGCCCGTGCCTCAGGCTGCTGCGCTGCTATGTCGACGAGAACGACCGGATCGTCGAGATCTCGGTGAGCCATCATCCGGGCGACCGCTTCGCCTATCACATGCATATCGAGGTCGACGCCTGATCCGGCGCGCCGCGCGCGGTCCATTCCTCTCCGGCGAAGCGGATGGCGGGGGCGATCTGGTGGCCGCCCCCGGCCTCGACCAACAGGCCGCGCTCGGCGACCTGCGGCTGGCCGAGCGCCTCGCGGAAATCGAGCACGGGCGCGAAGGCGACGTCGCGGTGGGCGAACCATTCGCCCCATTCGTCGCGGGTCCGCGTGGCGAAGGTCTCCGCCAGGAAGGCGATCAGCGCGCCCTGCTCGCCCGCCGGGGCCTCGCCCAGCGGGATCAGGTCCGGCCGCTCCAGCGCGGTCAGCAGGGTCGTGACGAACTTCGTCTCGCGCCCGCCGAGCGCGACGTGGCGGCCGTCCGCGGTGCGATAGACGTTGTAGAAGCCGGCCCCGCCCAGCGAGCGCTGCGCCGCCGAGTGCGGCGGCTCCCCGCCCGCGATCGCGCCGCCCGCGATATGCGCCGACCACGGCAGCAACGCGTCGAGCATCGCGATGTCGACATAGTCGCCGCGCCCGGTGCGCTCGCGCCCGAGCAGAGCCATCAGCACCGCCGACAGCGCGGTCAGCCCCGCCGCCATGTCGGCCGAGGGCACGCCCGGCACCACCGGCTGCCCGTCGCGCCCGTCGTTGACCGAGAGGAAGCCGCTCACCGCCTGCACCGCCAGGTCGTGCGCCGGGTGATCGGCGAGCGGCCCGGCCTGGCCGAAGGCGCTGATCGAGCAATAGACCAGGCGCGGGTTGCGCGCCGCGACCGCCTCCCGGCCGAACCCCAGCCGCGCCGCTACGCCGGGCCGGAAGCCCTCGACGAACACGTCCGCGCGGTCGACCAGCGCCCATAAGGCATCCTTGCCCGCCGCGCTCTTGAGGTCGAGCGTCAGGCTTTCCTTCCCTCGGTTGAGGTTGCGGAACCATACCGACTGGCCGCCCTCGAACGGCTTCAGGGCCCGCGCCGGATCGCCGGCCGGCGGCTCGATCTTGATCACCTCGGCGCCCTGATCGGCCATCATCGTCGTCATCATCGGCCCCGGCAGGAACTGCGTGAGGTCGATCACGGTGATGCCGGTCAGCTTGCCCATCGGGTCACACCACTCCGCGCTCGCGCAGGGACGCGATCGCATCGGCATCATAGCCCACTTCCGCGAGGAGTGCCTCGGTATCCGCCCCCAGCTTCGGCGCGGCGCGGTTGGGGAGACGTTGGCCGGCGACCCGGATCGGGCTGGTCAGGACCCGCATCCCCGCGGGCAGGTCGGGATGGGCGACGCGGTCGATCATCCCGGCGACCTCCGGATTGTCCAGCGCCTCGCCCAGCCCATAGACCGGCGCGACCGGCACGATCCCGCCGAGCAGCCCGGTCCAGTGCCGCGTCGGCTGCCGCTGGAAGATCGCGTCGAGCGCGACGGTCAGGGCGTCGCGGTTTTCCAGCCGCGCGGCGACCGTGGCGAAGCGCGGATCGTCCTTGAGCCCCTCGGCCCCGATCAGGTCGACGAGCAGCGTCCAGAACTTGGGCAGCTGCGCCATGACGAAGACCCAGCCGTCCGCCGTGCGGAAGGTCTGCGAGGGCGTGACCGAAGGGTGGGCGGAGCGCGGGGCGCGGCCGGTCTCGAACCCCTCGTTCAGATACCACATCGCCGGATAGCTCGTCTGGTGCAGCGCGGCGTCGAGCAGCGAGAGGTCGTAGTCGCAGCCCTGCCCGCTCGCCCGCGCGCCGATCAGCGCCGCGAGCGTCGCGGTCGCGAGCATCGAGCCGGTCATGAAATCGACCAGCGACAGGCCGAAGCGCGTCGGCGGATCGTCCGGCGCGCCGGTCACGGCCATGAACCCGGCCTCGGCCTGCATCAGGTAGTCGTAGCCCGGCCAGGAGGCGCGCGGCCCGTCGCGCCCGTAGGCGGAGGCGTGGACGCAGACGATCGCCGGATTGATCCTGCCCAGCGCCGCATAGTCCAGCCCGAGCTTCGCCGGCAGGTCCCCGCGCGCGTTGTTCGTCACCGCGTCGGCCGTGGCGACCAGCCGATGCAGCACCTCGCGCCCCGCGTCGGTGCGCAGGTCGAGCGTCAGCGAGCGCTTGTTGAGGTTGAAGGTCTGGTAGAACAGGCTGTCGTCCTGCCCCAGGAAATAGGGCCCGGCCGCGCGCGCGGAATCGCCGCCCTTGGGCGGCTCGATCTTGATGACCTCCGCGCCCAGTTGCGCCAGGAACATCGTGCCGTAGGGGCCGGCGCCGTATTGCTCCGAGGAGATGACGCGATAGCCGGCCAGCGGCAGCGGCTGCTGTCGTGGCGCGGGAACGTCGGCGGCGGGGTGCTGGGCCTCGGTCACGCCGGATTCCGTTTCACCCATTGCTTGGCGATGATCATGCGCTGCATCTCGTTGGTGCCCTCGCCGATGCACATCAGCATGGCGTCGCGGTAGAAGCGTTCGATTTCATATTCCTTCGAATAGGCATAGCCGCCGAAGATCCGCATCCCCTCGTCGGCGTTCTTCACCGCCGCCTCGGAGGCGAAGAACTTGGCCATCCCCGCCTCCATGTCGCAGCGCTCGCCGCGATCGTAGGCCTCGGCCGCGTCGAGCGTCAGCAGCCGTGCCGCGCGGGCGCGCGTGACCATCTCGCCGAGCTTGAGCTGGATCGCCTGGTGCTGCGCGATCGGCTTGCCCATGGTCTCGCGGATCTGGGCATATTCGGTGGCGAGGCGCAGGGCTCCGTCCGCCAGGCCCACGCCGCGCGCGGCGACGTTGATCCGCCCCAGCTCCAGCCCGCCGGTCGCCTGGAAGAAGCCCTGCCCCTCCACGCCGCCGATCAGGTTGTCGGCGGGAATGCGATAGTCCTCGAACACCAGCTCGGCGGAATCGATCGCCTTGTAGCCCAGCTTGTCGAACTTCTTGCCGACGCCGAATCCCGGCCCATGGGGCGGGTTCGTCGGGCTCACGCCCTTGTAGCGCGGGTCGGCGTTGGGATCGGTCTTCCCCAGCAGGGCGAAGCACGGGCCCGGGATGCCGTTCGATATCCAGGTCTTGGTGCCGTTGATGACGTATTCGTCGCCGTCGCGCCCCGCCACGGTGCGGATCGCCTGGAGGTCGGTGCCCGCGTTGGGCTCGGTCAGGGCGAGGCCGCCGCGAATCTCGCCGCTGGCGAACTTGGGCAGCCGCTGCGCCTTCTGCGCCTCGGTCCCGAACCGCTCGACCGCGGCGGCCATGATCAGGTGCGAGTTCATGATCCCGGTCAGCGCCATCCAGTAGGACGACATCATCGCGATGATCTTCGCATAGGTCGTGGCAGGCAGGCCGAGCCCGCCGTATTCCTGCCCGATCGTCGCGCCGAACAGGCCCATCTCGGCCATCTGCGCCACCAGTTCGGCGGGCCAGATGTCGCCGTGGTCGTGGCGCATCACCACCGGGCGGACCTCCTTGTCCACCCAGCGCTGGAGCGCGTCGAGCAGCGCGGCCTCCTCGATCGGGTCCATCGTCCGCTGCTCCACGATCAGTCGTCCACCGGGCCGCAGCCGCGCTTCCACACCAGCATGGTGCGCTTGAAGGTGCAGACCACGTCGCCATTCTGGTTCTTGCCAATCGTCTTGACCGTGACGATGCCCTGCTCGGGCCGCGACTTGGACTCGCGCTTCTCCAGCACCTCGCTCTCGGCATAGAGCGTGTCGCCGGGGAACAGCGGGTGGGTCAGCCGGATCTCGTCCCAGCCGAGATTGGCGATCGACTTCTGGCTGAGGTCGCTGACGCTCATCCCCACCATCAGCGCGACGGTGAAGGGCGAGCAGACCAGCGGCTTGCCAAACTCGGTCTTGCGCGCGAACTCGTAGTCGAAGTGCGACGGGTGGGTGTTCATCGTCAGCAGCGTGAACCACACGTTGTCGGTGTCGGTGATCGTCCGGCCGGGACGATGCTCGTAGATATGGCCGACGATGAAGTCCTCGAAATAGCGGCCGAAACTCTCGCGGAAGCGGCCCGGAGCCACCTCGATCACACCCTCACGCATCCTCTGTCTCCCGATTGCCCGCCATCGCCACGATGGCCGCGTACCGGCGCACCATCGGCGCCTCCAACATTCGTCCATTGAACCGGACCGCCCCGCCGCCAGCCGCCTCGTAGGCGGCGAGCGCGGCCTCGGCCTCGGCCACCTCGGCCGCGCCGGGGCGCATCACGGCGTGGATCGCCTCGAGCTGCGCGGGGTGGATCGCGGCCTTGGCCTGGAAGCCCGCGCGCTTCGCCAGCCGCGTCTCGCGCTCCAGCCCCTCGGCGTCGTCGAGCGCGATGAACGGCACGTCACTGTGCAGAGCGCTGGCCCGCGGGGGGGAGGGTGGGTCTGGGGGGTGGGCCCCGTCGCGCCGCCGCCGGGCGAGGCCCACGCCGGGCGGGGCCGAGAGGTGGCCGCCGCCGAACATCATCGCCGCGACGCGGGGCGCCGAGGCGATCTCCGCCGCCAGGCGCAGGCCGCGCGGCGTCTCGATCAGCGGCACCAGCGCCGCCGCCTCGCCCAGCACGGCGCGCGCGATCCGCAACTCCTCCGCCGATTCGACCATCGGCACGAAGATCAGCTCGGGCAGCTCCGGCGCGGCCGCCAGCGCCAGGAGGTCGGCCAGCCCGGCCGCCGTCGCGACGCCGTTGACGCGGATCGCGATCCGCGGCGCGATCGCGGCGATCGCCGCATGGCGCGCCGCCTCCTTGCCGTCCGCCGGAACGGCGTCCTCCAGGTCCACGCAGACCACGTCGGCGCCCGCCGCCGCGGCCTTCGCGAATCGCTCTGGGCGAGAACCGGGGACGAACAGCACGCTGGCCGCCCCCTTCGCCCGATCCTTGCCGGAAACCTTGCTCATGGGCATATGATTTGTCCGGACAAATTTCCCGCGTCAAGGCCAAAATCGAAAACCGCCCCTCGCCGCGGCCGCCACTTGACAGCATTCTGCCGCCATGAAAAGTTGTCCGGACAAATGATCGCTAAGGAATCCAGGGGATGATGCAGCCTTGCCGTCGCGGCGGCGACGATTCGCCCGATCCGCAACCAGCCTCGCAGCAAGGCCCCGCGCGAGCGCCGCGGGCATGAGCGCGGCCGCCTCGTCCGAATTCCGGCGCGGCACCAAGCCGCTGATCGCCGCCCTGATCGGCAGCGCCTGCGGCGCCTCGCCGATCCCCTTCAACGTCCTGCCGCTGGTGATGGGCCCGGTCCATGTCGAGCTCGGCTGGGACTTCGCCGCGATCAGCATGGGGGTGACGATCTTCGGCCTGATCGCCGCCTTCCTCGCCCCGTTCTACGGCGGGCTGGCCGACCGCAAGGGCGTCCGCCCGGTCGCGCTGTGGTCGCTCGCCGCCTTCGGCCTGACCTTTGCCGCCTTCTACTTCGTGCCCGCCGCCCTGCCCGGGTGGTGGCTGTTCTGGGCGGTGCTGGGTGTGATCGGGATCGGCTCGACGCCCGTGACCTGGAGCCGGGCCGTGTCGATGTGGTTCAGCCGCAACCGCGGGCTGGCGCTGGGGATCATGCTCGTCGGCACCAGCCTGACCGCGCTGGTCGTGCCGCAGGTGGTGACGCGGGCGATCGCCGCCTGGGGCTGGCGCAGCGCCTTTCCGATCGCCGCCCTGTTTCCGCTGCTGATCGCCCTGCCGCTCGGCCTCGCCTGGTTCCGCGAGCCGCGCCCGGAGGAGCGCCCCGCCGACCTCTCCGACGATAGCGGCGCGGTCACGGGGGTCACGCTGGCCGCGGCGATGCGCGACTATCGCTTCTGGCTGCTGTGGGTGGCGATCCTGGTCATCGCCCTGGCCTATGGCGGGGCGCACCTGCACATCGGGCAGATCGTGGTCCTCCAGGGCCTCCCCGCCGCCGCCGGGGCCAGCGTGCTCGGCGTGGTGGCGCTCGGCATCCTCGCCGGGCGGGTGATCGTCGGCCTGCTGTTCGATCGCTTCTGGGCGCCCGGCGTCGCCTTCTGCGCCATGCTGCTGCCGGCCATGGCCTGCCATCTGCTCGCCGGCACGGGAAGCAGCCTCGGCCTGGTCATGGCCGGCGGCTTCATGCTCGGCTTCGCGGCGGGGACGGAGAGCGACATGGTCGCCTTCCTCGCCGCGCGCTATTTCGGGATGGCCCATTACGGCAAGGTCTATGGCGCGCTCTACATGCCGTTCGGCATCGGCTCCGCGATCTCGCCGATCCTCTACGGCATTGTCCGCGACCGCACGGGCAACTACGATGCCATGCTGCTGGCGGCGCTGGTCATGTTCCTCGGCGGCGGCGCGCTGCTCCTGGCCCTGGGGCGCTATCCCGACATGGCCCGCGGGCCGGCGCTGCCCGAGGCGGACGATACGGCCGCCGACGCGACGAGCTGAAGGACAGGATGACGCCCGACACGCCCCGCCCGCCGTCCTACGCCGCGCTCGCGCTGCAACTCGCCGCGCGCTCGATCGAGGGCGCGGCCGACCGCCAGGCCGCCTCCGCGCAGATCCTCACGATGATCGACGAGGTCGCGGCCAAGCTGCGCGCCTCGATCATCTTCATCACCCAATATACCGGGTCGCCGGTGCGACTGGCGGTGCTGCCCGAATACCTGTTCACCAGCTTCCCCGGCCGGATCTCGGTCTCCGACTTCGCCGAGCAGGCGGCGATCGACATGGACGGGCCGGAATATGCCGCGCTCGGCCGCCTGGCCGCCGCGCAGCAGCTCTACCTCGCCGGCAACGCCTATGAGCGCGATCCGCATTTCCCCGGCATCTATTTCCAGACCAGCTTCGTCGTCGCCCCTACGGGCGAGGTAGTGCTGCGCTATCGCCGCCTTAACTCGATGTACGCGCCGACGCCGCACGACGTATGGTCCCGCTATCTCGACATCTACGGCATCGACGGGGTGTTCCCCGTGGCGCGGACCGAGATCGGCAACCTCGCCGCCATCGCCTCCGAGGAAATCCTCTATCCGGAGATCGCCCGCGCCCATGCGCTGCGCGGGGCGGAGGTCTTCGTCCACTCCTCGTCGGAGATCGGCTCCCCCCTCGCCACGCCCAAGGCGGTGGCGCGGCGGGCACGGGCCTTCGAGAACATCGCCTATGTCGTCTCGGCCAACACCGCCGGGATCAGCGGCATGGCGATGCCGCTCGCCTCGGCCGACGGCAATTCGCAGATCGTCGACTTCAAGGGCCAGGTCCTGGCCGAATCGAACGCGGGCGAGACCTTCACCGCCTTCGCCGACCTCGATCTCGGCGCGCTGCGCGCCCAGCGCCGCAAGCCGGGCATGACCAACCAGCTCGCCCGCCAGCGGCTGGAGCTGTTCGCCCCGGCCTATGCGGGATCGGTGCAGGCGGCCGACAGCCTGATCGGCGCGGACGGCGGCCTGGTCGTGCCCGACCGCGCCCATTTCCAGCGCGCGCACGACGCCGCGATCGAACGCCTCGCGAAGGAGGGCCTGATATGAAGCACGACGTCGCCCCGCCCTATACCGCGGTCGCCCGCCATGCGCTGTTCCCCGAGCCGGGCCACGACGAGGCGGCGCGGTTCGACTTCCTGGCCAATTTCAACAAGTTCATGGCGACGACGCTCGGCCCCGGCAACAAGCGCGCCTATGACGGCCGGGTCCTGCCCGCCTTCGTCAAGGAGCACGGCCGCGAGCCGCGCGACCGCTTCGAGATCCGCCGGGCGATGAACCGGGACCCCTGGCACCGCTTCTGGTCGGCGCTGAAGCGCAATTCGATGGAGATGCGCCAGCACAACGGGCGGCAGATCGCGCTCCGCCAGCTCGACGAGCTGGACGCCCGCACCCGGCAGTTCAACGAAGGCCGCGACACGCTCCGGCTCGACGACAGCGTCTCCGTGCCGCGCTATCAGGCGGCGGTCGACATCCACTGCATGCCCGGCAGCTATCACGGCGAGGAGCGCCCCGGCGACGTCTCGGCCGGGGCCAACTACGATTGCGGCTTCTTCGCCACCACCGCCGGGGCGCTCGGCGCGCTCAGCGACGGCGGCGGGCAGGCCCTGGTCGAGTGGATCCGCAAGGAGCGCCCCGGCTGGACGCCGCGCCGCATCCTCGATATCGGCTGCACGATCGGGCACAACATCGTGCCTCTGGCGCTCGCCTTTCCGGATACGGAGGTGGTGGCGATCGACACCGCCGCGCCCGTACTGCGCTACGGCCATGCCCGGGCCCAGGCGCTCGGCGCGCGCAACCTCAGCTTCGTCCAGATGAACGCGGAGGACATGCACGCCTTCGCCGACGAGAGCTTCGACTGGGTGCAGACGACGATGTTCCTGCACGAGCTGTCGGGCACCGCCCTGCCGCGCATCATCCGCGAGGGCTATCGCGTGCTCGCGCCGGGCGGGCTGATGTTCCACCTCGAGCAGCCACAATATTCCGAGGCGATGCCGCTCTACGAGCAGTTCATCCGCGACTGGGACGCCTTCAACAACAACGAGCCGTTCTGGTCGGCGATGCACGCGCTCGACCTGCGCGGCATCATGGTCGAGACCGGCTTCCCCTCCGAGGCGATCTTCGAGACCGGCGTCCGCGCGGTGGTGGACGAGACGATCTTCCCCCGCGCCAAGGACGGCGAGGGCGAGGACCACGGCCGCGCCGCCGTCTGGCACGCCTATGGAGCATGGAAGCCGGCATGACCGAGGACATCGACTGGATCGCCCGCGCGGCGAAGCGCGCCAAGGGCAAGCGCCCGGACTATTTCGACGATTTCGCCACCGACCGGCTGATGTCGATCACCATGGCGCTGGTCGCGGAACTGTCGGCGGTGCGCCAGCGGCTCGACACGGTCGAGCGGCTGCTCGAATCCGGCGGCACGCTCCAGCGCGAGGCGATCGAGGGCTTCACCCCCGACGCGGCCCAGGCCTACGAGCGCGGGGTCGAGACCAAGGCCTATATCGCCCGCATCATGCGCGGCGTGACCCAGGCGATGGAAGCGATGGAAGCCGACGAGCGGCCGATGGAGGACATCAGCAAGGAATTGCGCGAGGCGTGAGGAGCGCAGGGCCGCTCCGCCCCGATCAGCCCTCCCGCGCCGCATCCTCCGCATAGGCGGCGAGCGGCAGGGCCTGGCCGGTCTGGCGCAGCAGCGACCGGCGGCGGAAGAACCGCGTCAGGCCACTGTCGCCCATCCGCGACGGCCCCATGCCCGAGAGGCCGAAGCTGTTTTTCTCCGCGTCCCAGACCATCGCCGTCAGGGCGCCGTCGTTGATCGAGATCGCGCCGACCTCCAGCCCCGCGCCCACCGCCTCGGCCTCCTCCGTCGTGCCCGCGATCACCGCGCCCGACAGGCCGAACTCCCCGACATTGGCGAGGGCCAGCGCCTCCTCGACGCTGTCGAAGGGCGTGACCGGGATGACCGGGCCGAAGGTCTCCTCGCGCATGACCGCCATGTCGGGGGTCACGTCGACCAGCACGGTCGGGCGCAGCCAGAGGCCGCCGTGCCGCTCGACCCGGCCGCCGACCAGGACCCGCGCGCCACGCGCGACCGCATCGTCGATCTGCGCCTGGACGATCTCCGCCTGCCGGGCGAAGATGAAGGGGCCGATCTCGCCCCTGCCGATGTCCTCCGCGTTGAGCCTCGCCGCCCCGGCCTGCGCGACCAGCGCGTCGAGGAACGGCGCCAGGATCGCGCGCGCGACATAGACCCGCTCGATCGACTGGCAGGCCTGCCCGGCGTTGACCACCGAGGCCCGCAGCGCGATCCCCGCCGCCGCGACCGGATCGGCCGAGGCGAGGACAATCATCGGGTCCTTGCCGCCAAGCTCCAGGCTGGCCGGGACGAAGGCCGCCGCCGCCGCGGCCGCCACCTTCCGCCCGGTCGCGACCGATCCGGTGAAGCAGACGTAGTCGACCACGCCGACCAGCGCCGCCCCGGTCGCCCCATCGCCCTCGACCAAGGCCAGCGGCACATCGGCCACCTCGTCCAACGCCGCCATCAGCGGGCGGATGAAGCGCGGCGTGACCTCGGACGGCTTGACCAGCACCGCGCATCCCGCCGCCAGCGCCGGGATCGCGTCGATCAGAGCGAGGATCAGCGGGAAGTTCCACGGGCTGATCACCCCCACCAGCGGATAGGGCACGAGGCGCGGCGTGATCGCGATGCCGGGCGTCGCGCTCGGCCGGGTTCCACCCACCGCCGCCGCGATCACCTCCGGTGCGCGCGCCGCCCAGTGCGCGGACATCCGGCCGATCCCCGCGACCTCCATCAGCGAGGCCGCGCGCCGCCCGGTGTCGGCGGTCAGCGCCTCGGCCAGCGCATCGCCATGCCGCGCGATCGTCGCCGCCGTTTCGCTCAGGCGCGCCGCGCGCGCCTCGGCAGTCAGCGCCGCCCAGGTCCGCTGCCGCGCGCGCAGGTCGCCCGCGACCTCGCGCAGGGCTGCGACGTCGAGCGGAGCGATCGCATAGTCCTCCTCGCCGGTGCGCGGGTTGCGGACCTTCATGGCCGGGGCGCCCAGCACTGGCGCAGGAAATCAAGCACCGGGACCGCCCATTCCTCGACCCGGTCGGTCGTCATCGATGCGCCGCCGGGCAGCTCCGCGCTGGCCCAGTCGGGCCGCCGCGCGAGGAGCCGCGCCGCCATCGGGTGGAGTGGGTCGGCGCGCCCCGCCAGGACCAGCGTCGGGCATGAGATGCGCGGCAGGTCGGCGGCGAAGTCGTGCGCCGGGGCCGCGACGTGGGCGTGCTCGGTGCTGGGGCCGTTGGCGAAATAGGTCAGGACCGACAGGTGCACCGTCTCGTCGCTCCATCCCGGATCGCCGAAGCGCCGCGCCAGGGCCCAGCGGTCGGTGAAGTGCCCACCATCCGGCGCGAGCGCGGGCAGCGCGTCGCCGGCCTTCGCGCGCCGGCCTTCGCGCTCCTCGTCCGAATAGAACGGCGCGTTGTCGAGGATCAGCGCCGCTGCGCGATCCGGGTAGGCGGCCGCCGCATGGCCCGCGACCAGCGCCCCGCCATGATGCCCGACCAGCGCCGCCCGCGCTTCCCCCAACGCGTCGAGCAGCGGCGGGATGATCGCCGCGAAGCCCGCGACCGCGGGGAGATCGAGCGGATCGGACAGGCCGTGGCCCGGCAGGTCGGGCGCGACCGCGCGATAGCCGGCGGCAGCGAGCAACGGCATGATGCGGTGGAACTGGATCGCGGCCCACGGCGCCTGATGGCACAGCAGCACGGCCGGCCCCGTCCCCATTTCGCGATAGTGCACCTGCCCACCGCCAGCGTCGACATAGCCGCGCCGCTCGCCGGGCAAGGTGCCGAACCTGGGCAGCATCGGCCTCTCTCCTCGTCACCGTCTCTCGGGCCGCCAGACTAGCAGCGCCACTGCTCGGCTCAACAAAAATTTGTCCGGACATTTTATCGTTCCAGGCTTGTGCCGGAAACCCGATGAAGCTACGAATACGCCTAAATCTAGGACAAATCGACGCCTTCCCCCGATTCCGAGGCGCGGGGAGCGAGGCGCATCTCAACCGAATTGCCGCAGCTTCAACGGACGGAAGGATGACCATGGGTATTCGCGAGGAAATGCCGCTGCTGGCCCGCCACGAGGGCGTGTGGGACGGCACCTACACCTATTACAACGCGGCCGGGGAAAAGGTCGACGAGCACAAGTCGCGGCTGTTCTGCCGCCTGCCCGACAACGGCCCCCACCCCTATCACCAGACCAACCACTACACCTGGGCCGACGGCCGCACCGACATCCGCGATTTTCCCGCGGAGTACCGCGACGGGCGGATCTGGTGGAACAACGAACTGATCGTCGGCTGGGCGGCCGAGGTGCCGCTCGACCAGTACAACCGCACGATCATGCTCTACTGGCAGCGCACCGGCGACGAGGCGCTCTATCTCTACGAGATGATCCAGCTTGCCGACGACGGCCAGACCCGCTGCCGGACCTGGCACTGGATCCGCAACGGCGAGCTGGAAACCCGCACCGCGATCCAGGAGCGCCTGGTGACGCGCGACTGGCGCTCGCTCGACGGCTGAGCGCGTCGATTCCGGCAAGGCGCGCTGCGATCCGCGCTACGCGCCCGCCCCGGACGCATCAATCCGTCATGGTGGGGTTCGTGATCAGCCGGTCGAGGGTCTCGGAAACCTGCTTCACCCAATAGGCGTCTTCAGGTTGCGGCCTTGCCAAAAGGGGCAAGCAGCGCAGCTATACTGCCGCCAGCGCCTGCTCGATGTCGGCGATGATGTCGTCGACGTGCTCGATCCCGACCGACAGCCGGACGAGGTCCTGGCTGACCCCCGCCATGGCCAGTTCCTCGTCGGAGAGCTGGCGGTGGGTCGTCGTGGCCGGATGGCAGGCGAGCGACTTGGCGTCGCCGATGTTCACCAGCCGCAGGATCATCTGTAGCCGGTCGATGAACGCCGCGCCCGCTTCCTTGCCGCCCTCGATCCCGAAGCTCAGGATTCCGGAGGCCTTGCCGCGGGTCAGCCGTTGCGCGAGGGCGTGGAACTTGCTGTCCGGCAAGCCCGCGTAGTTGACCCAGCGCACCTTCGGATGGGCTTTCAGGTATTCGGCCACCTTCTGCGCGTTCTCGCAATGCCGCTCCATCCGCAGCCCCAGGGTCTCCAGCCCTTGCAGCAGGAGGAAGGCGCTGTGCGGGGCGAGCGCCGCCCCGGTGTTGCGCAGCGGCGCGACGCGGGCGCGGCCGATGAAGGCCGCCGCTCCCAGCGCCTCGGTATAGACGACGCCGTGATAGGAGGGATCGGGCTCGTTGAGGATCGCGAAGCGCTGCTTGTCGGCGGTCCAGTCGAACCGCCCGCTGTCGACGATCATCCCGCCGAGCGTGGTCCCGTGGCCGCCGATGTACTTGGTCAGCGAATGGATCACGATATCCGCGCCGAAGTCGATCGGGCGGCAGAGGAAGGGCGTGGCGACGGTGTTGTCGACGATCACCGGCACGCCGTGGCGGTGGGCGATCTGCGCCACCCGCTCGATATCCACGATGTTGCCCGCCGGGTTGCCGATCGATTCCAGGAACACGGCCTTGGTCTGCCCGTCGATCGCCGCTTCGAGCGCCGCGAAGTCCTCGCCGTCGACCAGGCGCGCCTCGATCCCCTGACGCGGGAAGGCGTGCTTGAACAGGTTGTAGGTACCGCCATAGAGCTGCGCGACCGACACGATGTTGTCGCCCGCCCCGGCGATGGTCTGGATCGCATAGGTGATCGCCGCCATGCCCGAGGCGAGGCCGAGCCCGGCGATCCCGCCCTCCATCTCCGCCACGCGCGCTTCGATCACCGCGGTCGTCGGATTCATGATCCGGGTGTAGATGTTCCCCGCGATCTTGAGGTCGAACAGGTCGGCCCCGTACTGGGTATCGTCGAAGGTGTAGGAGGTCGTCTGGTAGATCGGCACCGCCGCCGAGCGCGTGGGCGGCTCCGAGGTGTAGCCGTGGTGGAGGGCGATCGATTCCAGCTTCATGTCAGGCTCCTTCAGGAACCGGGTTCAAGCCCACTTGGCCGGCATGGTCAATCGATCGTCGCCGCCGTCAACCTGACCGACACCTCTATGGTCGCGCCGGGTTCGAGCATCCGGCCCTCGCCGCGGTTGAAGGCGTCGGTCGCGTTGCTGACGGGCTCGACGCAGAAGAAGTCCTCTCCGGCCGGGGTATAGACGACGGTGTTGGTCAATTCATCCGAGCATTCGAGCCGGAGCGACAGGTTCCGGCTCGGCCAGGCTATCTCGAGCGGCCCGGCGCGGCCGGCATAGGCCGTGTCGACCGGCCGCGCGCCGACCGGCGCCCCGCCCCACCAGTCCCGCGGCTCGTCGCGCAGGTCCAGCGAGTGCGGCAGGCAATCCGCGTCGTTGCGCCACTCGCCGCGGTGGAGGCCGCGATAGCGGGTATCCGGATCGCGCGGGAAATAGGGGTGGAAGCCGAGGCCCAGCGGCATGGCCTGATCGCCCGTGTTGGTCGCCGCCAGATGCATGGTCAGCCCGGCCTCGTCGAGCGCCAGCAGCTGCTCGGCGCGATAGGCCCAGGGCCACTCCCCGGCGGGATGGACATGCTCCATCGCGACCGACCGCGCGTCCTGGCGAAGCACCCGCCATGCCGCGAGCCAGCCGAAGCCGTGGAGCGGATGCGGGTGGTCGCTTCCCGGAAAGTTCGGTCGCAGGCGCACCTCGCGGCCACCGATTACGAAACGGCCGTTCGCGATGCGGTTGGAAAAGGGCACCAGGGGGAAGCAGGCGGCATCGAGGATCGACGGGCCGCAGGCCGGGCGCATGAGCGGCCGCCCGCGCCAGTCGAGCCGCAGGATCGCGCCGCCGCGCTCCGGGGCGGCGCTCAGCCGGTAGTCGCCTGCCGCAAGCTCGACCATCAGCAAGGGCCTGCACGCTGCGGAGCTTCGTCGGCGGACATCCTATCCTCCCTTGCAGGGCGGGCGACCGCCCCTCCCACTTCGGATAGCGCTATCATCAGCTTGCCGACAAGCCCGCGCAGCCAATTGACTTTGCCTTCCCCGCTGATAGCGCTCGCAAATCAGGACGGGTGGGGAGAGCGAATATGTCTGTGCCCAAGAGCTACAACGCCGGCTTCATCGGCCTGATCGTCGCGGTCGCGACGATCGGCGGCTTCATGTTCGGCTACGATTCCGGCGCGATCAACGGCACCCAGGACGGGCTGCGGCACACCTTCGGCCTTAGCGAGGGCGCGCTGGGGCTGACCGTCTCCGCGCTGCTGCCGGGCTGCGCCCTTGGCGCGTTCCTCGCCGGGCGCTTCGCCGACATCTTTGGCCGCCGCAGCGTGATGATGCTCGCCGCCGCGGTGTTCATCGTCAGCGCGCTCGCCTCGGGCGCGGCGCCCTCGGCCCTGGTGCTCGCCATCGCCCGCTTCTTCGCCGGGGCCGCGGTGGGCGCGGCGAGCGTCCTCTCACCGGTCTATATCAGCGAGGTGACGCCCGCCCATGTCCGCGGCCGCCTGTCGAGCGTCCAGCAGGTGATGATTATCTCGGGCCTGACCGGGGCCTTCCTCGCCAACTACTACCTGGCGGGCGCGGCGGGCTCCTCGCTCGGCGCGTTCTGGGGCGGGCAAGCCGCCCGGCGGTGGATGTTCTGGGTCCAGGCGGGGCCCCCGGTCCCGGTCCTAGGCACCCCGCCGCTTATTCCCCAAAGGCCGCCCCTC
>Ga0066256_1001759_pt1 | contig 27345 bp, 20 predicted proteins | sample ThiBio_1000_biof_FD_87107 | JGI IMG/M metagenome (GOLD analysis project Ga0066256, IMG submission 87107) | Wastewater bioreactor microbial communities from Cape Town, South Africa - Thiocy_expt_1000_biof (version 2) | ecosystem: Engineered > Bioreactor > Thiocyanate-remediating >... | reverse complement strand
GCCCATCCACTTCCGCTGGCCGGAATATGTCGAGACGGCTCGCGGCCGCGACTGGTGGATCCCTTCTTCCCAACGCTAAGGACAAAACAATGAGCGCCTTCGACGAACCTTTCTCCCTGCAGCGCCGCAATCTTTCCGGCAACACCCAGCGGCTCGCCAATTGGGGTTTCGCCAACGAAACCGACAGGCTGACCGACGTGCTGCTCGGTTCGCCGGCCTATCTGATGCATCGGGCGACCAGCTCGCTGTCGCGCAAGCACCTGCGCGAAAATCCCTGCAACATCCAGGTCGCGCAGGCCCAGCACAAGGAACTGGTCTCGGCCTACGAACATTTCGGCGTGCGCATCCACTGGCACGAACCGTCGCCGGAACTGACCATGCAGGTCTATTCGCGCGACTCCTCGGTCATGACGCCTTATGGCGCGATCATCACCGCCATGGCGCAGTGGTGGCGTCGCGGCGAAAACTATGCCGCCATCCGCACCTATGAGAAGCTCGGCATCCCGATCTACGACATGGTGACCGCCGGCACCTTCGAAGGCGGCGACTTCAACGTCATCGAGGACGGCGTCGTGCTGATCGGCTGCGGCGGCGCCCGCACACAAGAAGAGGGCGCTCGCCAGGTGCAGGACTTGTTCGACAGGGCAGGCTGGGGGACCAAGCTCGCCTTCATCGACGAGTATTACGTGCATATCGACCTGATGGTCGTGCCGATCGCCGAGAAGCTGACCGCCGTGTGCCTCGAATGCACCGATCCCGGCATCGTCACCTGGCTGAAGGACAAGGGCCACGAAATCGTCGACGTGCCCTTCCAGGACACGATGGCGCTCGGCTGCAACTTCATGTCGCTCGGCAATGACCGCATCATCGCCCCGACCGCCAGCAAGACGCTGATCGAAAAGCTGAAGGCGCGAGGGTTCGAAGTCGCCGCCGTCGATACCGGCGAGATTTCCAAGACCGGCGGTGGCATCCATTGCATGGCCCAGGCCCTGCGCCGCGAAGCAGCTTGACTTTAAAGTATTGTCCGATGCCGAAGCGGTCATGCTTCGGTTGGAAATGCTTCGGAAGAGGCGAGTGCAGGCTCGCCTCTTCCTGTCACATCAGGCAAAGCCGCTCCCATTCGGCAAGCATCCACAGAATTTCCAGCGAATCCGACAGACGCGGCGCCGGGCGCGACGGCTGTGTGAGCCCGGCTGCGAGGCAGGATTCGACGGTGCGCAGTTGATAGTCGAAGGCATCGCCATCCGCCTCGACCACGATCTCCTCGATTGTGCCGTCATGATCGCGGATATCGAGAACCGAGCGTCCCGCCGCCGGCAGCCAGGGATTGGTTCGAAATCTCAGGGTCGCTCTTTCCCCATGCACGGCAAAATCGTGGCTCAGGCCATAACCGTCGCTGCATTGCAGGCTGGCGAGAACGCCGTTCGAGAACCGCACGGCCAGCGCCGCATCGACGAGATTTCCGGTTTCCGGCTGGATGTTGCCGAGGCCCGTTAGGTGCCGGAAGGCGAAATCCTGTGGTCCGCACGCGGCCTGAACGACAAAATGCAGCAACGAGACCGGATAGCAGCCGAGATTGTAGAGCGTGCCGCGCCCGCCCGGATTGGCGACGCGCCAGATATCGGCGGCATAAAAGCCGGTGACGGCGCGTAAGGGTCCGAGCCGGCTGGAGGCGAGGACGCTGCCCAGCCGCGCGATCAGCGGATGATGGAGATACATCAGCCCTTCCATGAAGAAGATGCCGCTCTCCTCCACCGCGCTCGCCAGGGCCTGCGCATCGCCCATGCCGGTGGTCAGCGATTTTTCGCAGAGCACCGGCTTGCCGGCCTTTGCCGCGGCGATCACCGCCTCGTGGTGGATATGGTTCGGCAGCCCGATATAGACCGCATCCACGTCTGCATCCTCCAGCAGCACCGCGATATCGCGATAGGTCCTGGCGGCGCCATGTCGGGCGGCGAATGCGGCCAGCCGGGCCGCATCGCGGCCCATGACCGCCTCGATGCGGGAAACCGGGCTCTTCGCGATCGCGGCGGCCATGGTATCGGAAATAAAACTCGTGCCCAGAATGCCCCAGCGTAGCATGGATTGCACCTCAGCGATTGAGATCGAGGAAGGCGCTGGCGATCCTGCGGTCGATGTCTGCCGGCACCGGGATGAGGCAGGACTCGCGCCCAAGCGTCCGACCTGCCACCCGCTCCAGGCAGCGCGCCTGCATGGCGAAGCCGAGATCCATCGCCTCGATGCTGTTGCCGAGCGGGCGCGGGCCGGCGAGATTGGCCATGTGGCCGGCTGCCAGCAGATGGATGCGGCGTCCGTCCGAGAGAGACAATGTCTCGATCACGTCTTCCGGCGAGACCGCCAGGGAGACGACGGCGGGATCGGCCAGCAGTCCGTCGCGGTCTATCTCATGCGGAAAATGGCCGCCATTCATCAGGATGACGCCGTCTTTCAGCAATGGCAGATCGGCGGCGGTGACGATGCCGGGATAACCGGTGACGGTGACGATCACATCGGCAGCGCGCAGCGCATCGTTACGATGCGGCGTCGAAAACCCGTCGAGATGGGCCTCCAGCGTGGTTACCGGATCGATATCGACGACGCTGACGGCGCTGTATCCGTGGCGGAAGCAGGCTGCCGTTCCCTTGCCGCAGGCGCCATAGCCTAGGACGAGCACACGCTTGCCGTTGGTGGAGCGATTGGTGAACCGCAAAAAGCTTTCGAACAGGCTCTGGCCGACGCCATGGCGGTTTTCGGCAAATTGCTTGATCGGGCTGTCGTTGATGACCAGCACCGGCCGCGCCAACTCACCCCGCAGCGGCGTCAACCGTGTACGGCCGGACGTGGTTTCCTCCGTGCCGCCGATCAGATTGTCATAGGGACGTTCGAGGAAACGGGCGAAGAGATCGCCGCCATTGTCGAGCAGCAGGTCGGGCTTATCGTCGAGCAACGCATCGATGAAGCCGTGATGGGCGCCGGCGTCGCGCGTCTGTTCGCCAATGATGGCGATGCCGTTTTCGGTCAGGAAAGCGGCCGTCGCCGGCTGGGTGCTGTTGAGATTGCCGGTCGCGACGACACGCGCGCCGCCAGCCTTCAAGGTCATGAGCAGGGCAGCGGTTTTCGGTTCCAGATGGATGGCGGTGCCGATGGTCAGGCCGGCAAAGGGCCGCGTCTCGGCAAACTCCGCCGCAATGCTCTTCAGCAGGCGGCAGCCCGACGCCACCCAGTCTATGCGCGAAAATTGCTGTTCCTGCTGCATGGTTCTTGCCTCCGGCCTCATGGTCGATGCCAGATAGACCGTTTCGCGCGGGGCGGGACAGGGACATTATTCTGCGCCTGCGGGCAGATTTCCTGCGCCCTCCCGCGCCAGCCATGTCCGCAGCGCGGCGATCGCCTTGCCCTCGGCATCCATGCTGCGGCAGCACAGGCGGTAGCCCACCGGACGGGCGACGAAACCGAGCGGCGCGACAAGCGCGCCTCCGGCCAGTTCGCGCTCGATCGAGGCGCGGGGAGCGGCGACGATGCCGAGCCCTGCCTTGGCGGCGGCAATGGCCAGGTCCAGCGTCTCGGCCTCGAAACGCTTGTGGAACCGCAAGGGCAGGGTGCCGCTTTCACGAAACCAGTCGTCGAGCAAATAGGCGACATCGCGGGCGATGATGGCGGTGGTCGCCGCGACCTTGCCGGCTCGCGCTGCCAACTGCAATTTCTCCGCCTCCGCAGGCGTGCCGACCAGGCCGAACTCATCCGCCATGAAACCGAAGGCGGCGATGTCAGGCAGCGGCCGGTATTCGCCGCCGGCGATCAGCGCGTCGAGATCGGGCCGGTCTGCCAGCGTCAAGGCCACATCGACGGGCACGATGTCGATATCCAGCGCCGGCAGGTCGGCCATCAGTTGCGGCAGGCGCGGCATTAGCCAGTTGGTGGCCAGCGGCATCGGCGCACCGAGCCGGACGCGCTGACGCCGCCCCGCATCGGCGATTTCGTCCGCCGCGCGGGTAAGGATGTCCAGTGCAACAGCGACCGCATCGGCAAATCGCCGCCCGGAATCGGTGAGCGCCACCCGCCCGCCATCACGGGCCAGCAGGGCAACGCCGAGATTGTCCTCGAGACTTGCCATCTGCTGGCGCACGGCGCCGGGCACGACGCGCAGTTCCTCGGCGGCGGCGCGAAGGCTGCCGCGTCGCGCCACGGCATCGAAAACGCGCAGCGCATTGAGCGGCAGCGAGGCCGCCGAACGTGCCCGGCCCACCGGCAAGGGCGATGCGTCCTTCATCGCCATGTGGCATCTCCTTCACAAAGGCTTTCACCTTGCCTTTTGCATGCCGCCCAAGCGGCGAAAAGCGATTTTGCATCACGCTTTATCGAATGTCATTGCCAGACCATTTTGCGCCGCATCCATCGGCTAAGGCATCGTGACGCTTTTCAAGGGGGGGACGTGCTCGCAATTATCCCGCCCTTCATCTCGAAAAGGCAATCGCGACGCTCCCTGCGTGGCCGCGCACACCTGGAGGCGTGGTTACGCGACCCCTTGCGTTGTGACGGGATCGGGTTATCAGAATAGGCCATATCCCCGTTTTCGCGACGGGTTCTGGCATCCATGACGAGCGGAAAACGACACCCATGACACGCGACAAGAAGGCTATCGCCGAGGAGCGGCCCCTGACCCGGACCGAGCGGGTCCACCACCTGCTGCGCCTGGCGATCCTCGACCAGCAACTGGGACCCGGCGTGCGCCTGCCGGAAGATGCGATCGGCGAGGCTTTCGGCTCTTCGCGCACGATCGCACGCGAGGCGCTGGGCCGACTGGCCGTCGAGGGTCTGGTGGAATTGAAGCCGAACCGCGGCGCCTTCGTCGCCAACCCGTCGCTTGACGAGGGGCGGGGCATCTTCGTCATCCGCGCCGCGCTGGAGCGCGCCATGATCAAGGAACTGGCCGGCCGCGTCGATGCCGAGACCGCTGAAAACCTGCGGGAGATGGTCGCCCGGGAGGCCGCGCTGGAAGGCCGCAGCGATGCGGAGGCAATCCGGCTGGCAGGCGAATTCCACCTGCATCTCGCAGCGCTTTGCGGCAATGCCCTGCTGCAGCGCTATATCAACGAAATCGTCTCGCGCTGCTCGCTGGTCATGGCCATGTACGGCCGGCCGCATTCGGCCGATTGCGGCGCGCGTGAGCATCGCGAGATCGTCGAGGCTCTGATCGCCGGCGATATCGACCGCGCCGCTGATCTGATGGAGCATCACGTCGAAGAGGTCGCCTCGCGCGCCCAACTCGGTGTGAAGAAGGAATGCGACGTGCGCTCGGTGCTGGCGGATTACGCCGCCCGCGCCGATAAAGGATAGTTTCCCGCACAGCAGCCACGACCCCATCGAGAATCTTGCTTTTCCATGGCCATGAATGCCTGCGCAAGTTGCGGTTCAGCAGGGATTGATCCGAATACTGGAGAAACTCTCGGAGAATATCCGACGAGATTTCCGGGAAAGGGCGGTCCGGCTCTCCGCCCGCCCTTTCTTTCTCGCCTTACTTTGCCGGTTCGACCTTGGTGATTATGGATTATGCGCCGGCCTTGACATAGCTGACGGATATCTTTTCTCCCGATTTCAGTTTATCGGCCTTGATATTCGGCCCGAGCTGATAAATCTTTCCGTCGGCCATTGTGACCGTTCGCCCTTTCACATCGATCGATTTGATCTGTGCAGAAACGGTGGCGGCCGAGGCGGCGCCGGCCATCAAGGTTGCTGCCATGGCAGTGACGACGAAGAACGTGCGCATTTCTGTCTCCTTGTGACATTTACTGAAATCCCCGCCGGAAATTGGTAATATTGCTTCCATGAGATTTGGTGCAGGTTCGGCACAGAGATCGTGAACTCCGGCAGCGGACGGCATATGTTTGGGCATCAGGCAGCCGGTTCCGCGCGGGATCGAGCACTTCCAGGAAATGCGTAGCGTTTTTCAGTACGGAAATTCGTAAACAGGGATGGCGTTCTCGCGATTCTGATAAAAGCGGAAATGCGCCAGGAGTCTCGGCAATTTAGGCTCACCTCGCCGCTGAGAACAAACGTAACTGTCATCGATATCGTGCAAAACGTCTTGCGAGAGCGACGAGCCCGCTTCGCGTTCTCGCCGCCGCCTCCATCCATTCTCCACAAAAGCTCCACCAAGTTCCCATTGCGTTACGGCATTCCCTGGAAATCCGTAAAGCGCGTCGCGACGCGCCAAATACGCTTGGAAACAGCATGGCCCGTTTTTTGAGTACGAACGCGAGACTGATCTTCTTGATAATGGGGCTGGTTGTCGCCGGCTGCAATGAGAGCGCCTCCCCGGACAAGGAGGAGCCCCAGGCGATTGCGTCGCCGCTGGTGGCGGTCGTCTCCGTTAAGCCGGAAACGGTGACCATCGTCGACGAACTGCCCGGCCGGGTGGCTGCTTATCGGACGGCGGAAATCCGTGCGCAGGTCGGCGGCATCATCGAAAAAAGATTGTTCGAGCAAGGTTCCGAGGTCCAGGCGGGACAGAAACTGTTCCAGATCAACGCCGCTCCCTTGAAGGCGGATGCCGATAGCGCGGCGGCGGTTTTGCAACGAACCGAAGCGGCGCTTATCCGCGCGCAAGCCAAGTTCGATCGCGCCCGGCAACTCGTGGAAACCAAGACCATCAGCCGGGATGCGTTCGAAGAGGCGGTCGCCGATCTCGCCCAGGGCAAGGCCAATGTCGCGGAAGCCCGCGCCACCTTGCAGCGTCGCCGCCTCGATCTCGATTTCGCCACCGTCCGCGCGCCCATCCCGGGGCGGATCGGCCAGGCCATGGTCAGCGAGGGCGCATTGGTATCCGCGTCGGGCGCGATCGCACTGGCGACCATCCAGCAGATCGACAAGGTCTATGTCGATGTGCGGCAGCCCGCTTCCCAACTCGACGTGATACGCGAGGCCGAGGCATCGGGGCAGCTTCACGCGCCCTCCAGGATTCCGGTGGATATTCTGGGCGCGAGCGGCAAGCGATATCCCGTCACGGGCAAGGCGCTTTTCTCCGAAATCGGCGTCGATCCCGGCACTGGCAACGTCTCGGTGCGCGTGGAAGTCGACAATCCCGATGGGTTGCTGCTGCCGGGCATGTTCGTGCGCGCGCGCCTGCCGCGCGGGGTGCGCGAGGGCGCGCTGTTGGTTCCGCAGGAAGCCGTGGTGCGCGATTCATTTGGACGCCCGCAGCTTGTCATAGTGGCAGCCGACAAGACTGCCGCCCGGCGTGCGGTCGTGATTGGCGAAACGATCGACGGCCGTACCATCATCACATCCGGCCTCAAGGCTGGCGAGACGGTCGTCGTCCGCGGCCAGGACCGTGTTCAGGACGGCAGTCCGGTAGAAGCGGCGGCATTCGTCGCCTCCACCGCGTCCGCAAAGCGCTGAGGGAGCCTGTCGAACATGCCGCAATTCTTCATCGAGCGCCCGATCTTTGCCTGGGTGATCGCTATCTTCATCGTGCTCGCGGGCGTGATCGCCATCCCGCAATTGCCCGTATCGCGCTTTCCGACCATCGCGCCGCCGTCCGTCAGCATCTATGCGACATATACCGGCGCCACGCCGCAGACCATCAATGACATTATCGTCAGCCCGATTGAACGCGAGCTGTCGAGCGTGAAGAACCTGCTGTATTTCGAATCGACCGCCGACACTTCCGGAAGCGCCAATATCACGGCGACGTTCAAGCCGGGCACCGACGCGGAATTGGCGCAGGTCGATGTTCAAAATCGCCTCAAGGCGGTCGAGCCGCGCCTTCCCGAAGCCGTGCGCCGTGCCGGACTGACGGTCGAATCCGCGTCCTCGGGCTTTCTGATGATCGTCACCCTGGGATCGAAGGACGGCCGATACGATGCATTGGCGCGCGGGGACTATATGAGCCGCAACGTCGCGGAAGAACTCAAGCGCATACCCGGGGTCGGCCGTGTCCAGTCCTTCGGCTCGGAAAAGGCGATGCGCGTCTGGATCGACCCGGTGAAGCTCGTTTCCTATTCGCTATCCCCGGCGCAAATCGTCCAGGCCATCCAGTCCCAGAACGTCCAGATCGCTCCCGGCCGCGTCGGCGATGCCCCGACCATGCCTGGCCAGATGGTCAGCGTGCCTCTGACGGTGCTTGGTCAGTTGGGAACACCTGAAGAGTTTGCCGCAATCGTCCTGCGGTCGGAGCCGGATGGCTCGAAACTTCTCCTCGGCGACGTCGCGCGCATCGAACTCGGCGCCCAGAGCCTGGGCTTCTCCATCCTCAACAACGGACAGGAGGCCACCGGCGCCGCGATCCAGCTCACGCCGGGGGCGAATGCCGTGCGAACCGCCGACGCGGTGCGGGCACGCCTTGCCGAACTTGCGACCGCCATGCCCGAGGGCATGGAATACAGCACCTCCTATGACACAGCGCCCTTCGTGAAGATCTCGATCGAAAAGGTCATTCACACGCTGCTCGAGGCAATGGTGCTCGTCTTCCTGGTGATGCTGCTCTTCCTCCAGAAGATCCGCTACACCCTGATCCCGGCAATCGTCGCGCCGATCGCTCTGCTTGGCACATTCGCGGTGATGCTGGCGGCGGGCTTTTCGATCAACGTCCTGACCATGTTCGGCATGGTGCTGGCAATCGGCATCATTGTCGACGATGCCATCGTGGTGATCGAAAACGTCGAGCGCATCATGGCCACCGAAGGCCTGCCGCCGAAGCAGGCCACGCAGAAGGCCATGAAGGAAATCACCGGCGCGGTCATCGGCATCCCCCTGGTGCTTGCGGCGGTGTTTGTTCCCATGGGCCTGTCGAGCGGTTCCGTCGGGGCAATCTACCGCCAGTTCACGCTCTCGATGGCGGTGTCGATCCTGTTCTCGGCCTTCCTGGCCCTCAGCCTGACGCCGGCGCTGTGTGCAACCCTGCTGAAACCGGTCGATCCCGGCCACGGGACCAAAGGCTTTTTCGGCTGGTTCAACCGGGGCTTCGATCGCTTGACGTCGGGTTATGCCGGGTGGGTTTCGGTTCTGGTGCGCCGGGGCGGACGGATGACGTTGCTTTACGCGGCCATCCTGGCGGCGCTTGCCTATGGCTATATGCGCGTGCCGTCCGCCTTCGTGCCCCAGGAAGACCAGGGCAGCTTCATGACGTCCTTCTCGCTTCCGGCGGACGCGACGGCGGAGCGCACGCGCAGCATCGTGAACATCTACGACCGTCACATCGCGTCGCGGCCGGATGTCCTCAGCAACCTGTCGATCATGGGCTTCGGCTTTTCCGGCTCGGGGCAGAACACGGCGATGTCGTTCACCACCTTGAAGGATTGGTCGGAGCGGACAACGACCCTGGATGCGGAGATCGCAGCCGCCACAGCCGCGATGGCTGCGGCGCCTGAAGGCTCCGTCATGAGCCTGAAGCCCCCATCCATCGAAGAACTGGGAACGACGGCAGGTTTTTCGCTGCGCCTCGAGGACCGCGCCAATCGCGGCAAGGACGCTCTTCAAGCGGCGGAGGAACAACTGATCCAGCTTGCGGCAAAAAGTCCGCTCGTCACCGGAGTCTATCCGGATGGCCTGCCGGCGGGGCCGAGTGTCTCGCTCGAGATCGACCGGCAGAAAGCGGAAGTGCTGGGCGTGCCGTTCGCCATGATCAGTGACACGCTCTCGGCAGCCATAGGCTCGACCTATGTCAACGATTTCCCCCATGCGGGACGCCTGCAGCAGGTGATCGTCCAGGCTGAAGCAGCAAACCGCATGCAGGTCGAGGATGTGCTGAAGCTGTATGTCCGCAACAAGGCCGGCGGCAGGGTGGCGCTTCCGGAAGTCGTCCCCCCCGTCTGGCAGACCAGCCCGTTGCGGCTGATGCGCTACACCGGCTATCCCGCCGTTCGCATCGCGGGCGAGGCCGCGCCGGGCGTATCGAGCGGAGTCGCCATGGCGGAGATGGAGCGACTCGCCTCGCAACTGCCGCAAGGCTTCATGGTCGAATGGACGGAGAAGTCCTATCAGGAGAAGCAATCAGCCTCGCAAGCCCCGATGCTGCTTGCGATCTCGATACTGATCGTCTTCCTGGTTCTTGCCGCGCTTTACGAAAGCTGGTCCGTTCCGCTTTCCGTCATGCTCGTCGTGCCGCTCGGCCTTCTCGGCGCTGTTGCAGCCGTGCTGCTGCGCGGGTTGGAAAACGATGTTTTCTTCAAGGTCGGTCTGATCACGATCATCGGATTGTCAGCGAAGAACGCTATCCTGATCGTGGAATTCGCAAAAAGCCTGCGGGCTCAAGGGAAAAGTCTGGATGAGGCGGTGGTCGAGGCGGCGCGGCTTCGCTTGCGACCAATCCTGATGACCTCGCTCGCATTCGCACTCGGCGTCATCCCGTTGATGATCGCCCGTGGTGCAAGTGCGGAAACCCAGCATGCGATCGGCACCGGCGTGTTTGGCGGAATGCTCTCGGCAACCGTGCTCGCCGTGCTCTTCGTCCCCGTCTTCTACGTCGTGGTGACCAGGCTGTTCGGCCCCCGCGATATCGCTGCGCCACATCCCGCCGCCGCTTCCGCCTGCAAACCGTAAACGAAAGAAGGCTGATGGAGCGCGCCTTCTCGCCTTCAATGCATCGGGCCGATGATGTCTGCTTCATCCGGCTGCCAACCTGCCGGCTTCACCGGCGGACAGAGGATAAACATGGTCGACGCCACTGAAAACAGCGATGAGCTCTCTTACGACGAACTGGCGGCGCAGGTATCGCTGTCTCGTGTGTTCGGCCTCTTCAAGGCCTATGCCCGGCAGTTTGTCGCGGTCCTCGTCCTTATCCTGCTGTCATCGGTGGCGGGGATAGCCGCGCCTTTCCTATTACGGGCGATCATTGACGAGGCGCTGCCATCCGGCAATTTCCATCTGCTGGCGTTGATGACGGGTGGGCTGATCGGGTTGGCCTGCCTCGGCACTCTTATCGGTGTCCTGCAAGTGCTGATCACCTCGAGGGTCGGCCAGGCGATCATGCACGACCTCAGGGTGCGCGTTTATGCACATCTCCAGTCTCTCTCGCTCGGGTTTTTCACGACGGCGCGGTCGGGCGAGATTCAGTCGCGCATCGCCAGCGATATCGGCGGCCTTCAGGCGCTGGTCACACATGCCATCGGCGATTTCACGCGCAACATCAGCCTGGTCATGATGACGACGATCGCCATGCTGGCGCTGGAATGGCGGCTGGCGCTGTTCTCCTTCCTCGTCCTGCCGATCGCTATCTGGGTCAGCCACCGGGTAGGTCGCCTGCGTGAAGAGATCACATATGAGCAGCAGCAGCGGATCGCCGACATGTCATCGGCGGTTCAGGAGCAGCTTTCGATTTCCGGCATCATTCTTGCTCGTACGATGGGCCGCACCAATCACCTGACCCGGCGGTTCATCCACGCCTCCGAGGGCGTGGCCGCGCTTGAAGTGCGTTCGCACACGGCGGGCCAGTGGCAATGGGGCGTGATCGACATCGTGCTGCAAGCCCTGCCGGCCCTGACCCTGCTGCTCGGCGGCCTTCTGATGAACCAAGGCGTGAGCGCAGTCACCATCGGCACGCTTGTCGCCATGACCGCGCTGCAGGAACAATTGCTGTGGCCGCTTGAGGAGGTACTCGAGGCGGGCGTCCATTTCAGGACGACGCGCGCCCTGTTCGCACGCATCTTCGAATATCTCGACCACCCGATCGAGATTGGCGAACGGCCAGACGCCGTCATCCACGATCCCGCAGACATTCGCGGGGCCGTGCGGCTCGATTCGGTCCGCTTCGCCTATGACAAGGCGCAAGCGCCAACGATCGAGGATGTTTCAATCGATATTCCCGCCGGCTCCCACACCGCGATCGTCGGCCCGACCGGTTCGGGAAAGACCACGCTGGGCTATCTGCTGGCGCGGCTCTACGACGTCGATGCGGGGTCGATCCGTTATGACGGCGTGGATATCCGTGACCTGAGCTTTCAATCGCTGACGGACACGCTGGGCGTCGTCACGCAGGAGCCCTATCTGTTCCACGCGAGCGTCGCCGACAATCTGCGCTTCGCCAAGCCGGACGCGACCGATGTGGATCTGATCGCCGCGGCAAAAATCGCCCAGATACATGAGACGATCGGCGCGCTGCCTGACGGCTACGACACCCTGGTCGGAGAGCGCGGATATCGGTTTTCCGGCGGCGAGAAGCAACGGCTGGCCCTGGCGCGCGTCGTCCTGCGCAATCCCCGCGTGCTGCTCCTCGACGAGGCGACCAGCGCACTCGATTCGGCCACCGAACGCGCGATGTCGGAGGCGCTGGCGACGCTGGCGAAAGACCGCACGACCATCACCATCGCGCATCGCTTGTCCACGGTTCGCCATGCGGACCAGATCATCGTCATGACCGACGGACGGGTGGTTGAGCGTGGGCGCCATGACGAACTGCTTGCCATGAAAGGCGTCTATGCAAATCTGGTTCGTTCGGCGGATTGAACTGCCACCGGCTTGGGCTGACCGCCGTCCTGCGGATACTGTTTTCCATTTCCGGAAAATGACCCCGTCAATCCCGATGCGACCGGGATGACCGCCGGCAGGTTTGTGGCCCATTTACCGGAGCGCGTCAAAACATACGAGCTTCAGGTTGACACATTGCTGTCGTGAAGCCGACTATTGTCGTGTGCAGGGGCGGCATCGCATCCCGTTGCGACGGCCGCGCTCGCACCTTTCGTCCAAGCTTGTTTATGACTTGGAAACGGGCGCGAGAAGGTTGCGGGCCTTGAGTCGGGCGGCGGCGCCTTCGCCGAAGTGCCAGGCCTCCTCCAGATGCGGCTGGCCGGAAAGAATGAAGTGGTCGAAACCGGCGCGGTGATAGGTTTCGATCAGGTCAGCCACCTGCGCGTGGCTGCCGACAAGGGCGGTGCCCGCGCCACCGCGCACCAGCCCGTAGCCGGACCAGAGGCCCGGATAAAATTCCAGTTCGCGGGCCGAGGCCGGCAAAACGTCCCGTCCGGCATTCAGCGCCAGCATCTGGCTTTGGCCAACGGATTCGGATGCAGACAACAGCTCGCGCGCGGCGCGTACCCGTTCGGGCGAAAGGTGCGCAAGAAGCTTGTCGGCGACCGTCCAGGCTTCCGCTTCCGTATCCCGCGAGATGACATGCAGCCGCACGCCGAATTTCAAACGGCGGCCTTTCGCTTCGGCGCGGGCCGTGAGGTCGCGTACCGTCTGTGCTTCCAGTTCGGGCGGACGCCCCCAGACGAGATAGACATCGGCCTGTTCTGCCGCCACCTCCTGCGCCGCCGGGCTGGCGCCGCCGAAGAAGATTGTCGGCAGGCTATGCGGCGCGGTCGAAATCGCCGCGTCGCGGATGTCGTAATGTCCACCCTTGAAGGAGAAGGGTTTATCCGGCGGGGCGGCGGTGACCCCGCGCACCACCGCCAGAAATTCCCGCGTGCGGGCATAACGGCTGTCGTGATCGAGATGATCGCCGAAACGCGCCTGTTCGATGCGGTCGCCACCGGTTACGACGTTAAGCAACAACCTGCCGCCGGTGATGCGCTGAAAGGTTGCCGCCTGATGCGCGACCAGCGTCGGAGAAATCAGCCCCGGCCGAAAGGCGACGAGAAATTTCAGCCGCTCCGTCTCCCGAGACAGGGCCGCCGTGGTGATCCACGCATCCTCGCACCATGTCCCAGTCGGCGTCAGAACGGCGTGGAAATCCTGCGCCTCGGCGGCGCGGGCGATCTCAGCGAGATAAGGGAGGGTCGGCGCACGATAGCCGCCCGCAAATTGCACGACATGGCTGTCATTGCCGGAACCGGTCAGGCCGCGGCTGTCGCCATTCGTCGGCAGATACCAGTGAAGATGGATGCCGCCGCTCATGCCGAAGCTCCCACCGATGTTGTACGGTAATCCTGATCGAGCACCGATGGGCCGCTTCGCAGCGCCCGGAAGGCAGAACCGGGATGACCGTCGCGGAGGGAGTTCGTGCCGATCAGCCGCCCGCGTGGTGTTCTGCCGCTGCCCCGTGGCGCCTGCCACCTGCGGGAGCGCAGTTCGGGAATGACGCGGCGCTGCGACGGCGGGGCGCTCACATGTTCATCCGGCACCCGAAAATAGCGCCTTTCATGGTCGATCGGATGAACCTTGGCGGATTCGAGGGTGGCGGGGACGAGGCCCCAGGCGATGTGGCTCGCAGTCGGATGGTCGGGCGACAAGAATTTGCGGGCGATCAGATAGGACTGCTCATCGGGGGTGACGATCGTTCTGCCGAAGGTCTTTAAGGCAAGGAGGATGTCCACTGTCGCGGACGCCACGGATTTTAAACTGTGATCCATTTTTAATCCATAAAATCTGTAGACTAAATACTTTAATGCCCGGCCCGGGCTGCGATGTCCGCCAAAGCCGTTCCAAAATCGTGCTCGAAAGCGAAAAATCGTTTCATTCCGTTCGCAACTCCCGGACGACAACGGCCATCGCGAAGGGCAGGCCGTAAACGCAATGAATGAGGATTTGAGAAATCGCAACGTCGCGGGTGAAATCGTCCCGCACGTTGCCTAACGGCAATGTGGCTGTGACTGCTGTGGATATCGATCTCGGGCCGGGCGAGCCCCATGTGCTTCTCAGCCTGATCGCGCGGCCCCGGGACCCGGACGCGGGACGAAGCATTATTGGCGGCGTCGTCCTCAGGCATCCCGGTTCCGCCCCGCGATTTGGCCCCGGAAATGGCTGACTGCGCCATCATCCAGCGTGTCGTGGCGATATCAGCCGCCCCGCAGGGAAGGTATGCGAGATCTCGATCCATGGCTGAAAATGGTTTGCCATTGATCTTGAAGCGGCAGGAAATACAAGCCGGTTTCGTGATAAGAATCAGTACCGCAGGATGTCCATGCGGCTGGTCTCTCAACGAGACCATTGCATCGAACTGACGCCCGCCTCGTCATCGATCCTTCGTCAATGAAACCTGAAGACCTGCTCGGGAGGAACGTTATCATTCTGGCAGGCTACTTACCAAACGGGGTCCCATGTCTTTCGTCTTTCGTACCGCGTTACTGGCCGTCGTTCTCTCCACGCCCGGCGGGAGTTTCGCGCAGGAGACCCGGATCTTTGAACCGGCCGATGGATCGTACAGTTTCCAGTATCCGCATGGCTTCACATTGAACCATATGTTTGCCGACGGGACCGGCGAGGCGACCGGCGTCACTGCCTCCAGCACGGAAAACGGCGATGTGCTCATCACCTTCCTTGGGCCGCGCGATCCCGGCGACATCCCGGCTGTCAGCGAACAGAACCGCCAGGCCATCGTCGACGAGTTCACGAAGGCTATCGCGGTTCTGCCGTCGATCAAGTTCAATTCGGCGGCCATGACGACCATGCTCGGCCGGCCGGCCGTGGATATGGTCTTCACCAGGAAGAGGTTCAAAAACGTCGCGATCAATCGCTACGTCTTCACCATACGTGACGGCAAAGCCTATAATTTCGAATGTATCTATCGTGAAGACAAGGCAGAGCGGTTCGCCCCCGCTTGCGACCTTGCCGTTTCGACCGTGAGCCTGCGTGAGGCTGACTGAGGTTTCGCCAGCGCCGCCGAAGGGCAGGAGTCCGACGGGGAAGGGGCGGCGGCTTGCACCGAATTGGCGTTCAATCGCCGTAATGGCGAGGTTGCGGAACTGACGTCACGCATGCTCATGCAGGACCAATCTCCGGCAATGATCGCCGGGTCAAGTCGGCCCATGTCGCCGCGATGGCTACGGCGCCCGGGCGGGATCCCAGCCCTCTGAACAGGATTGCAAGGATATCGATGTGATCATCGAGATGCTGAAGTAGAGTCCCCCTGACACCCGGCAGGCATTTACGGACGGAGACCTGCATCTGCAGACTGCTCCCTAGCGCACAAGGATTACCTCGCAGCGAAGACTTCTTCCCATCGCATATCCGGCGGGCAGGCTGGTCCCGACAGGCCTTGTCGGATATTCAGGCGTTATGGCATCGGTTGGGAGGGGGTAGTGGAATCATCGCCAATCACTTTTAATCGACCGGTATTGACGGGAAACTGGATACCGGAATTTGCGTGGTGGCGCCGGCTTTCCCATGCTTGGCAGTTTGCGCTTGCGTCCGTGCCCGTTCTTCTCGTCGGCATGTTGAGCATCGGCTTCTGGGTTTCGGAAAACATCGAGGAGGCGATCCTGCAAAACAGGGCGGACGCGACCGCCTTGTTTGTCGACAGCATAATTTCCCCGCTCATTCAGGATCTGTCCGGTCAGACCGTGCTGGATGCGCCGGCACGCGACAAACTCAACGCCGCCATCCATAGCGGGCCACTGGCCAGCCGGATTTTCTCGTTCAAGATCTGGATCGATACCAGGGTCGCGTTCAGCACCGATCCCGAACTGATCGGGAAAACCTTTCCGCCTCAGGCGTCGTTACGCAACGCCCTGGCCGGAACCGTGACGGCGGAATTCGATCCATTGCGCGGAGAAGAGCACGCCTTCGAGCGGAACAGCGGACTTCCATTCCTTGAAATTCACAGCCCGATCCGGGATGCCGAGACGGGCAAAGTGGTCGCGGTTGCGGAATTCTATGAACGATCCAGCGAGATCCTCGCGGATCTGCGGCGCTCACAGTTTCATAGCTGGCTGGTCGTCGGTGGCGTGACGATGGGAATGCTGGCGGTTCTCTTCCTGATCGTCGCCCGGGCAAGCGCGCAGATCGAGCGCCAGAGGAGAATGCTGGACAGCCAGGTTCGCGAGCTTTCCCAGATTCTCGAGGTGAATACCGGCTTGCGGCGTCGCGTGGATGAGGCCTCGCAACGAACCGTGGCTCTCAACGAACGTTATCTGCGGAGAATCTCCTCCGACCTTCATGACGGACCCGCGCAACATCTGGGGTTCGCGATCATGCGTCTAGAAGCAATACGCAAAGGCAAAGGGCGGAAGGACGACGAGGATCTTATCCGCCTGTCGATTCAGGATGCGATAGACGAGATCCGCAACATCTGCCGCGACCTTCGGTTGCCGGAGTTGAACGGCCTGTCCGGCCGGGACGTGGCGCTCAGGGCGATCAGGGCGCACGAACTCCACTCGGGCGCGACAATAGGCGCCGAGATTTCGGACGTCGACGTCAAGAGCCAGGGCGCGAGGATCTGCATCTATCGCTTCCTTCAGGAAACCCTGAGCAATGCCTCCCGGCACGCCAGATCGAGCTGGATCAGGGTCTCGGTGAAGCCGCAACAAGGGGAGATCGTTGTCGTGGTCGAGGACAATGGTATAGGCTTCACCCCTCGCAGGCATGACGAGGGCCTTGGCCTTTCCGGCCTGGAGGAGCGCATAGCAAGTCTTGGAGGACGAATGGAAATCCTCAGCAATCCCACGGGTGGAACGGCCGTGAAAATGACGTTGCCATGATGACCGGGGAAGAAAGGGAACCGCTGCGCGTCGCCATCGTCGACGACCACCCGATGTTCCGCATGGGTGTCGTCCGCGGTTTGGAGGATGAGGGCGGGATCGTGATCATCGCAGAGGGGGCGAATGCCGGGGATGCGATCTCCATCTATCAGCGCGCGCGGCCGGACATCAGCCTGCTTGACCTGTCCATGCCGGGCGGGGGACACGCGGCGATCCGGGGTATCCGCGATCTCGACGGCGACGCGTCCATCGTGGTGCTCACGGCCTCCGAGGACGACAACGATGTGTTCGAAGCATTGAAGGCCGGCGCGAAAGGCTATGTGCTGAAAGGCGTGGATGCGGGATTTCTGGTGAGCGTTCTCCGGCGTGTCGCGGGCGGCGATACGATCGTCTCCCCCGGGCTGGCGTCGCGTGTTCTCTCCCAAATGACCGACCGGCCGGCGAGCGCCGGCCAAACGGGAGACGGGCAGGCCAGAGCGTCGCTACCCCGTCTCACGCCGCGCGAGGAGCAGATTCTGGCACTCGTCGCCGAAGGTTACAGCAACAAGGAAGTCGCACGATTTCTTTCGCTTCAGGAAAAGTCGATCAAGCATGTGATGACGCGCATCCTGAAAAAGCTCGAAGTCCGCAATCGCACCGAAGCCGCGCTATTGATGCGCGAGTGGCAACATGACAACGGACGGCGTTGAAAGCATGGAGACAGGCTCCGAATACGGACCTTGGTCCGCATAGCCTGTTCACCTGTATCCCGATAAGTGGAGTGTGGATGGCAGGATTTCGGCAGATCGTCGAAATCCGTATCGCAACACCGGCCAGTCGATGCGCTATGCCCTTCTGGCCCTTATCCGGGGAGTTCTCTATGAAAGCCAAGGCCCTTGTGAAGTCGCTTCTTCTTGCCACTTCGGTCTTTGCCGCGCCGACATTGGCATCGGCCGCCGAAATCAACCTCTATACGACTCGCGAGCCGGCCCTGATCGCACCGCTTGTCGAAGCCTATACGAAGTCGACCGGCACCAAGGTCAACACGGTTTTCATGAAGGACGGCCTTGCCGAGCGGGTTGCGTCCGAAGGCGCCAGCTCGCCGGCTGATATCCTGATGACCGTCGACGCCGGCAATCTGGTCGATCTCACCGACAAGGGCGTGACCCAGCCGATCGAGTCCTCGGTCTTGACCGGCGCCGTTCCGGCGGAGTTGCGTGATGGCAAGGGGCATTGGTTTGGTCTCTCCTACCGTGCCCGCGTGCTTTACGCCGCCAAGGATCTCGATCTCGCGTCCTTCAACTACGAGGATCTGGCCGATCCGAAATGGAAAGGCAAAGTCTGCATCCGTTCCGGCCAGCACCCCTACAACACGGCGCTCTTTGCCGATTACATCGCGCACCATGGCGCCGAAGAAACCGAAAAGTGGCTGGCAGGTGTGAAGGCCAACCTGGCGCGCAAGGCAGCCGGCGGCGACCGTGACGTGGCAAAGGACATCCTCGGCGGCATCTGCGACATCGGCATCGCCAATTCATACTATGTCGGCTTGATGAAATCCGGCAAGGGTGGCGAGGAGCAGGTCAAGTGGGCCGAGGCCATCAAGGTCGTGCTGCCGACCTTCAAGGATGGCGGGACGCAGGTGAATATCAGCGGCGCGGCCGTCGCCAAGAATTCCCCCAATAAGGCCGAAGCCGTGAAGTTCCTGGAATATCTCGTCTCCGACGAAGCCCAGAAGATCTATGCCGAAGCCAATTACGAATACCCGGTCAAGGCGGGCGTCGCTGCCGATCCGATCATCGCGGCGTTCGGCGCGCTCAAGATCGACAACAAGCCGCTTTCCGAGATCGTCAGCCATCGCAAACAGGCGAGCGAGCTCGTAGACAAGATCGGCCTCGACAACTAAACGCGGCGCGGATCTTTCAGGTTCGCTTAACCCTACCTCAGCCTGTTGCCGCATGCACGGCACGATCTAACCGGACAGAAGGCGTCTCCTCCAGGATGGGCGGGGACGCCGTTCTCACAGATGATGGACGTTGCTTATGCGCTTCCACTCGCGGGCCACTGGGCTCCCGGCTGCAAGCCGGACCGGCCGCTCCGGAAAAGCCTGGCTGCTTGCCGCGCTGCTGGCGGGGCTTGTCGTTGTCGTTCCGGTCTATGGCCTGCTGCTCGAGGCCATGAAGGGATCGGCCGGACTCTGGGCACACCTGTTTTCCACCATTCTGCCCGTGGCGCTGGTCGATACGCTGATCCTGCTTGCCGGCGTCGGCTGTCTGGTCGCGCTCATCGGCACGACCACGGCATGGATGGTCACGGCCTATGATTTTCCGGGCCGGCGCCTTCTGGAATGGGCGCTGCTTCTGCCGCTGGCGGTACCCACCTACATCATCGCCTATGCCTATCTCGACATTCTTCACCCGATCGGCTCGGTGCAGGGAGCGATCCGCTGGGTGCTCGGCTATGAAAGTCCGCGCCAGTTCCGTCTGCCGGATATCCGTTCGATGACCGGCTGCATCGTTCTGTTCGGTTTCGTCCTTTATCCCTATGTTTATATTCCGACGCGCGCGATGTTCCTGACCCAGTCCGGCAATCTGGTCGATGCCGCCAGAACGCTGGGCGTCTCGCGTCGCGCGATCTTCTGGCATGTCGCGCTGCCCATGGCGCGACCCGCCGTCGCCATCGGCGTCGCACTGGCCCTCATGGAAACGCTGAACGATGTCGGGGCGGCCGAATTTCTGGGCGTGCGGACGATGACCGTCTCCATCTACACCACGTGGATTACCCGCACGGATCTGCCCGGCGCCGCGCAGATCGCTCTGGCCCTGCTGCTGATTGTGGTGGCGCTTGTCGGCCTGGAGCGCCGGGCGCGCAGAAGGCAGCGCTACATGACCGATGCTCGTCGCAGCCGCAAGTTTCTGGCGACCAGAGTGGCGCCGCTACGGGGCATGCTCTTCTTTGCGGTGGGTATCATGCCCGTCCTGCTGGGCTTCGTTGCACCCTTTCTCTACCTCGCGGACGAGGCATGGAAGCGCTACCAATTCGCGGGATTGTCGCCACGCATTCAGGACGAGGCGGTGAACACGATCGTTATCGCCACCGTCGCGACGGTCGTGACCATGCTTCTGGGCTTCGTCGTCGCCTATGCGGCCCGCATCCGTCCCGGAATCCAGTCCACCGTCATCCTGCGCCTGTCCGTCATGGGCTATGCCGCACCCGGCACCGTCGTCGCCATCGGCGTGCTGATCGTACTGGCCGGCTTCGACCGTTTCATCGACCAAGCCGCGCTGGACTGGTTCGGCGTTTCCACCGGCCTGTTGTTTATGGGTTCCGGCGCGGCCATCATCTACGCGCTGACGGTGCGTTTCATGGCGATTTCCGCCGGTGGCGTCGAGGTGGGGCTTTCCCGCATTTCCCTGTCGCTGGATCATGCCTCGCGGACGCTGGGCCAGTCGTCCGCCGGTACGTTCAGGCATGTGCATCTGCCGCTGTCGAAAACCGCGCTGTCGGCGGCGGCCCTTCTCGTCTTCGTGGATTGCGTCAAGGAATTGCCGGCCACGCTTCTGCTGCGTCCGCTGAATGTCGAGACCTTCGCCACCCATCTCTACGGCGAGGCGGCCAGGGGCACCTATGAGGAAGCCTCCATTGCCGCACTTGCGATTGTTGCCGTTTCGGTTCTGCCGGTCATTCTGCTTTCGCGCGTGGGACGCAACCAGGCCCGCAGTCTCGATGAGGCGTCTCCACGATGAACTCCAATCCCGGAGATGCAATGCGCATGTCACCTGCACCCGCCATACGGCTTGAGGGCGTCGGCCGGACGTTCGGCGTCAACGCTGCCCTCCGAGGCATTTCCCTGGAGATCGCCAGCGGAGAGATCGTGTCGCTGGTCGGACACTCCGGCTGTGGCAAGTCCACGCTTCTGCGCATCATTGCCGGTGTGGAGACCGTGGATACCGGGAGCGTGTTTCTCGCTGGCCAGGTTGTTGACGGAAGCAGCCGCTTTGTCGAACCCGAACGCCGTGGCGTCGGCTTCGTCTTTCAGGATTATGCCCTGTTTCCCCATCTCTCGATTTGCGACAACATCCTTTTCGGCCTGAAAAGCCGCCCGCGGCGCGAAGCTCTTGCAACGGCCTGCGATATCATGGAGCGAGTGGGCATCCTGCATTTGAAGGACCGCTTTCCGCATACGCTTTCCGGCGGCGAGCAGCAGCGGGTTGCGCTCGCCCGCGCAATTGCGCCAAAGCCCTCGGTGGTGCTGCTCGACGAGCCCTTTTCCAATCTCGATCAAGGAATGCGCGACCGCGTGCGCGCCGAAATGCTTTCTCTCCTGCGCACAACGGGGGCGACCGTTGTCATCGTGACCCACGATTCGGAGGAAGCATTGTCTTCCGGCGACCGCGTCGTGCTGATGCGGGCAGGCGAGGTCGCTCAGATAGGAACGCCACGCGATATCTATTTCCGCCCGGAAAGTGCTTATGTGGCGGAATTCTTCTGCGCCTTCAACACGATACCGGGCTTCTGGCAAAACGGATGCTTCGAGACGGCGATCGGTGGGTTCGCCCTTCCGCACGCAGTCCGGCGCGCAGATGCGCGCAGGCTCTATGTTCGCCCCCAGGCCATCAGGATATCACCGAATCTTGGCGAATATTCCGGCCGGATCGAAGAACGGATATTTCTCGGTGCATGCGAGAAGGTCGGTCTACGGGTTGAAGGACTGGAGGAGCTTCTTGTGGCAGTCCTCGACGAGCCGCTGCCCGATAGCGCAGACACGGTCAGGTTTTCGATTGCGCCCGACTCGCTTTTGGTTTTCTGACAGTCGCTCGTCGTAAACCGGCCACGGTGCTGAGGATATCCACTTTCGCCTCCACATCAATCAGCATTTCGGGCTGAGCGAGGCGCAGTTCATCCTGCTTGCCGGTCTCGGCATTGTCGGCGGCTCCTTCGCGGTCGGTCAGGCCACCTAGACGTGTGCATCTCCGATCGCGAATTCGTCATCGGCGTGTTCGCGGTAGAAGGACGCCGTAACGATCATCGCATAGAGAGCGCCCACGCTGGCCAGGACGATCCATCCACTGACGGGCCCCAGGGCGGCATTGCCGATCAGGTCGCTCCAACGGCTGACGACTTCGGCGCCCGTGTCGTCCGGCAGCAATTTCGGCGAAGAAATCTTCAGCCCCCATGCGAGCACCAGAATGAGATACATCCACGTGTAATTGCGACGGATTCGCCGGAACAGGGCTTCCCTGTAGCTTATCAGGAAGGTGGGCTTCCTCAGGCTCTGGGCGATTGCGGCGGCCCAGTCGGCATTCAATTCGGCCTGCGGGCTCAAGGCCTGGGCGAAATAATAGCGTTCGAGTTGCCGGACGCGACTGCGATAGACATCGAAGAAACGGTATCGGCGCGCCTCGATCAGCAGGAGAAGCGAAACGATCAGCATGCCGAACAGGATCACCCCATGATGCGACGTCGGCGTCGACAGCGAGATCGACAACAATGCCGCCACGACGGTGATGGCCCAGTTGGAGGTCCGGTCGATGCGGTCTCGCCAGCTTGTCATGCGCCCCATTTCGCCACGATAATAATGGATAACGGCATTTACTTTTTCAGAAGATGTCATCGGAAGCGGCGGGCCGTTCCGCTCCGCTGCGGACATCTCGATGTCTGTACCCGGTTTTATTCCTGCCAGGGGCTCCATTGTCTGTTTCCTCATCTATGTGCGTTTGAAACGACGCACGGGCGACTGCGTTCCGCCCGCGAAACATTCGACGTCGAGGGGTCGCCGGAAGCTGAAGCGGCCTACTGACGTTTCATGCGGGGCAGGCGAGGGACACCGCGCTGCGAGAGGAGCAAACCTCTCTCGCAAAGCCAGAGCTCCTGTCCCGGCGCGATTGGAACAGAAGCCGCGCCAGTCCGTTTATCGGAACATTCATGGGGATTTTCCACATATGGTCACCAGGGTAAATCCGGTGCGGCTGCCTTTTTGGCGGCTGCAGTTGACGGCCGGCTGCATTCTCGCCACCTGCACGCCGGTGCTGGCCGCCGAGGGGAAATCCGCCGGCCCGTCGGAAGCTCTGTTCCTGATCCAGATCATCGTTCTGGTCATCGTCGGCAGGCTGCTCGGCGAGGCCATGGTCCGCATCGGCCAGCCTTCCATCATGGGGCAGATCGTTGGCGGCATTCTGCTTGGTCCTTCGTTGTTTGGCCTGCTGCTGCCCGGCGCCCAATCGGCGCTTTTTCCCGATATCGACACCCAGAAGGCGATGACGGATGCGGTGGCGCAGCTCGGCATTCTTTTCCTGCTGCTGCTGGCGGGCATGGAAACGGACCTGGCGCTGGCATTGCGCTTGCGCCGTGCGGCGACCGGCGTGTCGCTCACCGGTATCGTCATACCGTTTACGCTGGGCTTCGGGCTCGGCGAACTCCTGCCGGCAAACCTGCTTCCCGATCCTGATGCAAGACTGGTTACATCGCTTTTCCTCGGAACGGCATTGTCGATCTCGTCGGTGAAGATCGTCGCCTCCGTCGTTCGCGAGATGGATTTCATGCGGCGCAATGTCGGTCAACTGATCGTCGCTTCCGCAATCATCGACGATACGGTCGGATGGGTCATTATCGCCGTGACCTTCAGCCTGGCGCAGAACGGGGCGGTCGATCTCGCCACGCTGGCGCAGAGCGTCATCGGCACGATAGCTTTCATGGCGTTCAGCTTCACCATCGGCCGACGCATCGTCTTCGAGATCATCCGCTGGACGAACGACACGTTCAAAAGCGATCTTCCTGTCCTCTCCGCCATCATCGCGATCATGGGCATCATGGCGATCGTGACCAATGCCATCGGCGTGCATACGGTCCTCGGCGCCTTCGTGGCGGGCATTCTCGTCGGACAGTCGCCCATTCTCACCCGCCAGATCGAAGGCCAGCTTCGCGCGCTGACGACAGCCCTGTTCATGCCGGTTTTCTTCGGCCTCACCGGTCTTCACACCGATCTCAGCGTCCTTTCCGATCCATCGGTGCTGCTTCTGGCGGGAGGGCTGATCGTGATCGCCAGCCTCGGGAAGTTTGGCGGTGCGTTTGCCGGTGCGAAGTTCGGCGGTTTTTCCAATGCCGAGGCGATTGCGCTTGGATGCGGCATGAATGCGCGCGGCTCGACGGAAGTCATCGTTGCGTCGATCGGTCTTGCGGTCGGTGTCCTCGACGAGCGGCTGTTCTCTGTCATCGTCGCGATGGCGGTGGTGACCACCATGGCGATGCCGCCGACGCTGCGCTGGGCCCTGGCCCGCCTGCCGATGCGCCAGGAAGAAAAGCATCGCCTCGAGCGCGAAGCCTTCGAAGAGCAGAGCTTCGTTTCGCAGTTCGAGCGCATCCTGCTTGCCACCGATCATTCCGCGAGCAGCGACCTGGCTGCGCGCGTCTCCGGTCATTTCGCGGCCTTGAGGAAAATGCCGGTCACCGTTCTCGACATTTCGGGAGAGGATGGCGAGGTTGCCGCCCGCGAAACGAAGGCTGGGCGAGAGGGCGAGGCGCAGCAGATCGGCGATCGCGTCCGCGACACGGCCGAGATCGCCGCCGCGAGCCAGGATAAGGTCGCGGGGCCAGGCGAGGACGACCAAGTCCATGTTTCCATCCGCAGCCGCGATGGAAACCTCGAAGAGGCGCTGGCCGAAAGTGCGGAAAAAGGCCACGACATCATGTTCGTCGGCATCGAGCCCACGACGGGCGACGTCGGTCGCTACAGCAAGCAACTTGCCGCCATGGTCGCCGCCTTCAAGGGGACGACGGCGATCGTTTCGTCGCGCGGCGTTCTGCCGAAGGAAGACAAGGACCTACGCATCCTCGTCCCGGTCAGCGGCACGGAACGTTCGATGAAGGCGGCGGAGTTCGCTTTCGTTGTTGCCAAGGCGGCAAGCGCCGCCATCACGGCAGTCTATTTTCGCGACCCGGCGCAGGCGACCTCATTGTCACGCGTCAGCGATGCGAGAAATGCCCATCGGGCCGCATTCGAGCAGCTCGACCAGATTGCGTCCTTCTATCAGGTCAAGGTCGAGAAGGTCGCGCCGCAGGGCTCCGCTCCGGAGCTGGCGATTCTCAGGCATGCGCGCAAGGGACGTTTCAATCTCATCGTTCTCGGTGTCAGCCGGCGGGCCGGCAGCGAGCTGTCCTATGGCAGCGTCGCCGACACACTGTTGGAAACCGCCGACCGGTCATTCGTCTTCATCGAGACATAGAGGCCTCCGGCCGGATCGGCCATTGAACGCGCCGATGCGACGTGGCCCGCCCCAAACGGAAACCTGCGCCGACATGAACAATCCTTGGAGGTCACCCGGAGGCGCCACGTCGCCAGTAGGACACGGCGAGGTGTTCGTGTTTCTTGAGGCCACGTTGCCGGCGCAGGTGAGCGCGGATGGTCTGAAACGCCTCGAATTCACAGCCGGCCCAGACGTAGATCGACGTCCCCGCCACCGGAAAGAGCGTGGCAGCGATGGCGTCGGGGAGCAGGGCGGTGGTGCCCGCGGGTCGACCGTCCCGCGTCAGCCAGGTGATCTCGACATTGGAACGGCTGCGGATTGGTTGGATTTCAGCGGCATCCGTGACCTCGATAAAGGCTTGTCCCGAGGCAGTCTCCGGGAGGCATTCAAGCATGCGGGCGATTGCCGGCAAGGCCGTTTCGTCGCCGGCGAAGAGATACCAGTCGGCCTCGGCAAGCCCGCCGCCTCCCGGGCCGGCGACGCCGAGCCGGTCGCCGATCCGCGCGGTCTCGGCGAAATCCGAGCCGGGTCCGGCATCGGCATGGCGCACGAAATCGATGTCCAGCGTGCCGGCCGCCACATCGACGGCGCGCACGGTGTATTTGCGGAAGGCCGGGCGCTTGTCCGGCTCCGCCCAGGCGATCAAGCCATCGGCGCCGACACTCGGCCATTGCGGGGCGGCAAGGCCGGGCTGCTGCACCAGAATGTTGAGATGAAGCGCATCCATCGGACAGAAGCGGACGACATCGGGGCCGGACAATGTCAGGCGGCGCATATGCGGCGTGAGATTCGTGATCGCCTCTATCTGCAGGATCTGGAAATTCGGCGGACGCGCGAGATCACTGCCGTCGCCATCCCAAACGATGTCGGGCGCTGCCTCACCGGCAAATTCGGCGATATGCGAGGCAATCGCCATGCGCACATAATAGATGCCTTCGAGGTCGGCGGCCGAGACATCGATCAACGTCTGGCCAGCATCGCGGTGAAACCGCGCAGACGCATTCGGAAAATGCAGGATATGTGCGTCTCCCTGGCGCTCCAGCCGGCCCTGGTGCTCGATCATGTGATCGCAGACCGCGGCGATCACCCGCTCGGCATCAGCCATCTCGATGCGCGCCTGCGCCGAAAATCTCGTCATCAATTCCTCATTCATGGGTTCAGCTCGATCCAGAAGGTGCCTTCGAGGGGAACGGCAAGAAACCGCCGGTTGATCTCGTCGAGGCTCCGCGCCGGATCGAGATCGGCGAAGCGTTCGGAGTGGGTCCATTTCGCAAAACACTCCAGCGCCAGCACGCTGAGCACCTCCGCGCCGATATTGTGGCCGCCGGCGAATTCGATGGCCTGGCTGATGCGGTTGTTCTTGCCCGGCGTGTAGCAGCAGAGGGTGCCGGCCTGCACGTCGATCAGCACGTCCGGCCGGTCTGTCACGCCGGCGAGGCGGGCGCCGATCAAGGCATATTTGTCCTTCACGAAAGCCGAGAAGGCATCGGCGCGCGCGCGTGCGCCGATCGCATCGCCCAGCAGCGCCAGCGAAAAGGCCGCGGCTTCGGCTGGCGGCAGGTCGGTGGTGCGGGGCCCGTCGAGGAACAGGACGGGGACGCCGGAAGCTTCCAGCTGATGGGTGACGGTCTCCCAGCCGGGCTGCCAGATACTGACGACGAACAGGTCCGGTTCGACACTCAGGATGGGTTCGGCCGAGACGTTGCCGGGCACGACCCCGCCGACCTTGGGAATGGTGTCGATCTTCGGAAAGCGCTTGCGGAAGGCGGCATAGA